>Ga0208919_1001543_pt1 | contig 13155 bp, 21 predicted proteins | sample 4_EtaG_FD_184076 | JGI IMG/M metagenome (GOLD analysis project Ga0208919, IMG submission 184076) | Marine viral communities from the Subarctic Pacific Ocean - 4_ETSP_OMZ_AT15127 metaG (SPAdes) (version 3) | ecosystem: Environmental > Aquatic > Marine > Oceanic | place: Pacific Ocean | collected...
AAAGTACAACAGTAACCCTCCTCTTTGGTTTTTAGATGTTAATTCTCATCCTGTAGAATTAGACACGGAAAGCCTTATGCTTCAACCTAAGTTTCAAAAGGCATGTATGGAGCAACTAAACTACATCCCTCCTTCCGTAAGTAAACCACAGTGGGAAACACGTTTAAATGGGTTGCTTTCTAATATGTTGGAGACAGAAGGTGCGATAATAGAAGCCTCTGAAGATTCTAATGTAGATGGGCAGTTTTACGAATACTTAGAAGAGTTTGCTCATTATCTTCAGAAAGCGGAGAGTCGTGACGAAATTTACCTCCGCCGTGCGTGGACAGATGAGGATAAAGGGCAAACGTATTTTAGAATTAAAGACCTGATGGATCATTTAAAAAAGAATAAATTTTACGAGTACAAGCGACATCAGGTAGCCCAACGTATTAAAGACGTTTCTGGACGACCTGTTTTTTTGAAGATTAAAGGGAAATCTGTTCGTGTCTGGTGTATTCCAACTTCTTTTGAAGAAGACATTAAAATTCAAGCCAAAAAATTTGATGAGCCTGAGAAGAGTCCGTTCTAATGTTTCGTATATTTGGACCACCAGGAACAGGAAAAACAACGACTTTAATTGATAGAGTCTCTGATGCCCTTAAAAACGGTACACCTTCTCACAAAATTGCTTTTCTTAGTTTTACTAACAAAGCTTGTGATGAAGCGAGAGAAAGAGCCTCCGAACTTTTTGGGTTTAAAAACGCAGAAAAGGATCTTTTTTGGTTTAAAACAATTCATAGTTTTTCAAAACATTGTATGGACGAGAAAGGAATGAGGTGCATGGGAGACAAAGAGATTAAAGAATTTGCGTCTCAGGTTCGCCTTGTATCTCTTGGAAGCGTAGAGGCGGAGAATGGTGAAGACAGGGGTTACATAAGAAACAGTCCGGTATTGTCCCTTATTCACCGCGCACGGGTCAAAAAAGTGCCTTTGAGGAAGGAATACAATACTTCTATACGCGGGAACCTTCATTGGCATGAGGTTGAATACATCGCAGAAAGTTACGACAACTTTAAAAAGAGTCAGGCTCTTTATGACTTTACTGATATGCTTGAGATGTTCTTAAGGGACGCTAGGACAACTTGCCCTGTTTTTGATTTAATTTTGTTGGATGAAGCCCAGGATTTGTCTCCGCTTCAATGGGATATTGCTCATGTCTTAGATACAAAAGCTAAAAAAATGTACTGCGCCGGAGATGATGACCAAGCAATCTACGTATGGGCAGGAGCCTCTCCTCAACATTTTATAAATTTAGATAGTGTAGCAGAAGTTCTTTCACAGTCGTATCGTGTTCCGCAAGAACCGCATAAGATTGCTCAATCAATTATTAAACAGGTTTCAAAAGGAAATCGTTTCCCCAAAGAATATTCTCCTGCATTGTCTGTAGGAGAAGTGCATCGCATGTATGATCCTCCTTATAAAGAAATGAAGAAAGGGCAATGGTTAATTCTTTCTCAATGCGCTTTTATGCTTAGAGAAATATCAGATGAATTAAAAAGAAATGGACTGTTTTTTCAAGATCAATACGGTAATCTTTCTGTCAGTCCGTCTGTTCTGCAGGCTATTAAAGGATGGGAGGCACTTAAAAAAGGAGAACGAGTTGACCTTAAGACAGCACAAAAGATATATAAATTTATGTCAGGTAACGGCATACATATAAAACGTGGAAAGAAAACAATACACGGACAAGTTGATACAGAGACATTTACATACGAAGACCTTAAGGAGCATCACGGGTTGCTCGTAGACAAAGACGTTATATGGAGAGACGCTCTTGATTTAATTAAAGATGAACAGGAAACATATATTGTTTCTCTTTTAAAAAAGAAAGAAAAGCTTGGCAAAGAGCCTCGGATTATTCTTTCAACTATACATGGGGCAAAAGGAGCCGAGTCAGATAACGTGGTTGTTTTAACAGATATTTCAGCGGCAAGTGAACGCGAGACACGTTACGATAAAGATTCTTTGCATCGTCTTTTTTATGTTGCCGTAACCCGAACAAAAAACAGTCTTTACATACTTTATCCAAAAAATCCTGATAAATCTTATTTAATTGTATAAACTTTAAAAATATGTTAAGTCATTGATATGGAACAAGGAATTTTAAATTTGGCTCGAATAGACACGGTTGACACATGGTCACCCCCTCAAAGTTTCCCCGACCTGTCTGGGGCTACTAAGATTGCAATTGACCTCGAAACACGCGACCCCGACCTTCGTTCTTCTGGTCCCGGATGGCCTACAGGAAATGGAGAGGTTGTTGGGGTTGCTGTCGCTACAGATGAATTTAAAGGGTATTTTCCTATTAAGCATATGGGAGGAGGAAATCTGGATGAGCGTTTGGTTAATTTGTGGCTCAAAGATATGTTAGCTCTTCCCTGTGATAAGATTTTTCATAATGCCCAGTATGATGTTGGATGGCTTCGAGCAATGGGACACACGGTTAACGGCAAGATAATTGACACAATGCTTGTTGCAAGTCTTTTGGATGAAAACCGTTTTTCTTACAGTTTGAACGCAGTTGCTTTTGATTATCTTGGAAAGACAAAATCAGAGAAAGGCCTTGTTCAAGCCGCAACTGAATTTGGTTTAGATGCAAAGGCAGAGATGTGGAAGATGCCTGCTAACTTTGTCGGAGGTTACGCTGAGAAAGACGCAGAGTTAACACTTGATCTTTGGAACGAATTTAAAACAAAGATTCAAAGGGAAGATTTGACAACGGTGTTTAATCTGGAAACGGAACTCCTTCCTTGTCTTATTGACATGACTTGGAGAGGTATTCGTGTAGATTTAGAAGGCGCTGAGAGAACACAAAAGACTCTTATTAAGGAAGAAAAAGAAGTTCTTAATGAGATTAAACGCCTTACAAATTTAAACGTGGTGATATGGTCAGCACACAGTATTGAGACTGTGTTTAAAGATCAACAACTTCCGTACCCCAAAACATCAAAAGGATCTCCCTCCTTTACCAGAGAGTTTCTTAGTCAGCACGACCATAAAATACCTAATTTAATTGCCAAAGCACGAGAACTAAACAAAATTAATGGTACATTTATCAATACTATTCAGAAACATGCTGTAAAAGGCCGTATACATTCCCACATTAACCAAGTTCGAGGAGGAGAGGGCGGAACTGTCACAGGCAGACTTTCGATGAATAACCCTAATTTACAGCAGATCCCTACCTATGGTAAAGGAAGCCGTACTTCTGTGCGGAATCTGTTTCTTCCCGAAGAGGGCAACACATGGGCGAGTATTGATTTTAGCCAACAAGAGCCACGGATTGTTGTTCATTACGCTAAAGTATATAACGATTGGCAAAAGAACGCAGTTCAACTCGAAGGTGTTGATGATTTTGTTTCTAATTACCAGAACGAACCCGAAACAGACTTTCACAGTTTGGTAGCTGAGATGGCAGATATCCCTCGGAAACAAGCCAAAACAATTAACCTTGCTATGATGTATGGCATGGGGGTCAAAAAGCTTTCAGAACAACTCGATTTGTCTCTGGAGGAGGCTAAAGACCTTACCAAGCAATACCACACTCGGGTTCCTTTCGTTAAAGGATTGCAACAGGCGCTTATTACACGGCTCAATAAACAGACAACCGATGGAGCTTATTTGAGAAGTTTAAAAGGAAGAAGATTAACCTTTGACCAATGGGAACCTGATACTTTTGAATTAACAAAAGCCTATCCTAAAAGAGAGGCACAAGAGAAGTATGGTGCGACCACGCGCCTCAAACGAGCTTACACCTATAAATGCCTAAACAAGCTTATTCAAAGTTCAGCGGCTGATATGACTAAACAGGCAATGGTAAACGTCTACAAGGAAGGAATTGTCCCCCTTGTACAGGTACATGATGAGCTGTGTTGCAGTGTTTCTTCTAAAGAACAAGCATTTCACATTGTAGAAATCATGGAAAAAGCTATTCCTCTTGAAATTCCTTCTTTATGTGACCTAGAAATGGGGGAAAGTTGGGGCAACACCGTAGAGATTTAATGAATTATTAATTCAACGAATTAATAAGTTATTAATTCCCTTAACGCATAATATAGTATATGTTACTAACAATATAGCATATGTTACAGAAACTTTTATAAAGGAAAAGTTATGGATTCAAATAAATACAAATCAGTTGCTTTGTCGATTGATACCTATAACGTTCTTAAGGATCTAGCTAAGAAAGAAGACCGGACAATTACAGGGACAATTAGGCATCTTATTAAAAAAGATGTAAAAAAAGAGAAACCCTCAGAGGGGATGCGCTGAGAGTTTCTCCCCCGCTACGTCAGCGGTAACCCTAAAATATAAACGCTATAAACACACATAAAATACAGAATACAAAAGAACCTGTTAATGCAAGGCTTAATAAGTTTAATTTTGCAGCAAAAACAACAGGTGAAACACACACCATAAAGGCAATAAATTTATTCAGTATTGTAACAAAAGTCATCTCATTCTCCTTCTCTAAAATTAAAGTCGGGTCTTGGGTCAAATTTTTTAAAAAACTGTTTTATTTTTAACCATCTTCTTTTTTTAACTTTCTTCTTCTTATCTAAATGAAGATCAATCACTACTTGTTGTTTCTTCCCTGAGGGGAATTTCTTTATCGCGATTATATCCACGCATCATCTCCTCGGCTTCATCTAAAGCCTCTTTTACATCAATCAACAGATCCACTGTATCGTTGATTAATTTATTACTTCGCTTCAAAGAAGGGGCATTGCGCTTTCCTTCTTTTGAATCAATTTTATTATCACGCATAAGGGCTATGACACTATGATGCACTTCTTCCAAAGCAGAGATTGCCCGATCAAAAGACGTTTCAAACGGACGCTTTTCGCCCTGGTGGTTTTCGCCCTGGTGGTTTTTCAATTCCAATGGTTTTACGTTTGTTGATAAATGTGTCGGCATGAATTTTTTCCTCCTTAATAAAACTAGCCATAACATCTCGAATAGATGTCAATAATGAATTGATTCTTTGTAGTTCTTTTCTTTGTTGTATTTTTCTCACACTGTTTGTCGGCATCCCGTCAGGAAGATTCGAGGAAACAATTTCACACGCTTCTTCCAGATACTTTAAAACTTCCTTGCTTTGCTCTTCATTAATCATTTTTTATAAAACTTCCGTGGGGCAACAAAAGGAATAGCATCCAAGAACCAGTTCTGTTCTTTTTCATCAGGCGCATCATCATATATACCCCCCAGATCAATGGCCGAAGAGGAACACGATAAAACAAACGTGTTCAAACTCTCTCCAACCTTGTGCTTAAGCCTTAAGCCCGTCATTACATTTTTACTTCTCTTCAGTTCTAAATTATCATCTTCAAAACCGCGTCCCCAACTCAAAGGGTCATTTGGATTTCTCTTCTCTTCCATCTTCTTTCTCCGCACACTCAGCAGACAAGGCAACATAGCCTATCAAGTCAACGTAAGAATCCTCATATTTTTTGTTGGATAAAATTCTGGAAAGTTTCAGCCAAGCCATCATCAGGGCGACTGTCGAGGGAGGTATGTCCTTTATGCCTAAGATGGCACTCCATCCCTTCGCAATTTGCCCGTGGGCTACAAGAGGATCTCCATATGTTGTCTCTCTTTCTCCATTAATTAAGCTTTTAGCCTGATCTAAAATTCCGTTTCTGTCAAGTTTTTCACCTTTTTTCTTAATTTCTTCAATAGAAACGATATCCTGAGTGCAACCTATCAAATGACGCTGACAGGCATAAGTAAGGTTTAAAAAGTAATCCAAAGGGTCTTTTGCCGTAAAAATAAAAGATTTTTCTATCGGCCTATCTTTTTCGTCAGTAGTCTGGTAAATAACTTTATATGTATACACGTATATATCCCCTTTTATCTTGTATTTTATGTAACTATATATTATGCTATGAGACATATCAACAGTGGAGTATGGAGTGGTTAACAACAGCCTTCCGTGAGGCTTTAGTTCAAGGGATCATACTCCGCTCTCCTCGTCCCTTGGATCACGGTTTCGTACAATAGTACGTCCTTCAACTTACCCCCGATTTTTTTATTGAAAGTCGGGGGTCTTTTTTATAAGATATATCCGATATGCCAGTTAAAGCTTTACTTACTCTTGACCCAAATGACAAAGCGTACCAAAAACGTGTCAGCAAACGATTGACACGAAAAGAAGAGTTATTCGTCAAGGCTCTTGTGTCACGGGACGGAGAGATTACCAATACCGAGGCCGCGATTGAGGCAGGATACGCTAAAGGGTCAGCCCATGTTCGTGCCTCAGAACTTTTAAACCCTTACAAATGCCCTCATGTTGTTCGTGCTTTGCAGACTTATCGAACCGAACTTGATCGTAAATATGCAGTTACATATAATCGTCATATTAAAAGACTGGCTGATTTGTCTCAAAGAGCTGAAGAAAATGGAGCGTACTCGGCCTCTGTTCAGGCTGAATATCGGAGAGGGCAAGCTCAAGGGATCTATGTCGATCGAAAAGAAATTCTTCACGGGTCAATAGACCAGATGTCAAAAGATGAAGTGTTAAAAAGATTAAAGGAAATACGCAATGAAAACCCTCGAGAAAATAATGGAGAGCCACTCATCATCGAACATCAAGCCGACTCTGAAAGTGACAAACAAGAGAAAGAGATTGGAAAAGCACTTTTACCAGACAATCAGGAAGAACCTTTGGAAACTGGAAAACAATGATTGGAACGTTTTAAAAATAGATACCTACGCTACTCGTGGTATCCCCGATCTCCTTGTCCGATGCCCCGACCAACATTTTCATTTTGTAGAATTAAAAGTTACAACAACCCGTAAAGTTCGTCTTTCCCCGCATCAGGTAGCCTTCTTTGAAAAGAACAAGGAGACACGTTCATGGCTCATGGTCGAAGACAAAACACAATCTATCTACTTGTATAAAGCCTCCCAAATCCTAGACATAAAAAAAGAGGGGCTGAACATTCAGCCCCTCGGTGGGTTTTTTGAATATCCCTATATTGATTGGGAAAAGATATTCAGCTCGTTGCAGAAGTAACAGGGTCTTTTAGTTTCCAATACCCATAGACGCATCGTGTTCCTTCTCTGGAAGGATCGTGAGTATCGTTAATGACTCCATCAATAACAGAAACATAATGTCTTGACACCACACACACTAATCGGCCTTTTGGTAGCTCCTCTGATTTAAGATGAACCTTGCATCCCGAACCAATTTGCATTGTAGCCGTCCATTCAAACCCAAGCTCTTTCATGTAATCTTTAAACCATTTTCTCCAAACAGTAATTCCATTTCGAGCAGATTTAGGCCGTTTAGTTTTTTGATGTTTGCTAAGTCTTTGAGACGCATTGCCTTCAGCTAACCTATCATACACTTCCTGATAAGGTCTTCCTGACGCTATAACTATAGATCGGCAAACACAGTCTTTTGCCTCGCCTTTAAACCCTGCTTCTTTTCTTCCGCCATCGTTGTATTTATAATTTTTCATAGTCTAGTTAGTCCTTCAATTAAAATTAAAAAATTATTTTCGTTTGATTCACAATGTCAAATAGCACGGAGTACATTATAATTTCTCCGTATCTTAGTTATAACATATTATCCCATACCTTGTCAAGTCTTTTATTTTTGGCCAAAAAAACCCCGAGAGTTTTATCTCGGGGTTTTTAGTTTTTCCAATTTTTTCAAAAGCTAATTTCTTTTAAACCTCTTCCATTTTACTTAATAATTTAGATTCCTGTTTAGTTAAACATTCCTCATGAACACGCCATGCACCATCACTAAATTCTTCAAGACCGCAATCAACTGCTATTATATCTTCATCTAAAGGGATTGAAACATCACAACGGTCGCAATCTCTAGCCATGCATGGCGGACACGCATATCCGTCACGATATTCACCTTCCTTGAAAATTATATTACCTTCGGCATCTTCTGCCTGATAATCGGCATCCGCAGGAATACGATTAACGAATAATCCACTCCCAAAAGATGTATCAGATCCACAATGTACGCATCTATTTCCTATGTCAGTCATTTTTAGTCTCCTCATATTTTGCCCATTCCTTTAAAAACGCACTTGATAAATCACGTTTATCTAAACCAAATTCTTTTAACGTAAACTTTTGATCTTTTCCTTTTGTATGCACAATATAATCCATCACTCCACAACCATGAGCCTCTTCAACGCCAAATAAAAATGCGTCAAGCTCTGCCTGTGTTTTGAAACTATAAGACATTGGAACATATTCCGTAAATTCTCCCCATACAATTGAAACTGTAAATTCTTTTTTATCAGTCATTTTTAGTCTCCTCAAACACTTCAAAACGGACATTATAATAATCAGGGGGCGTTTGATTTTCGTCCCATATGTAATCCTCGCTTGTTATTTGTATCGCCTCTTCCTCGGAATGAGCCTCAATATAAAAATAATTGGTTTGGATTACTTCCACTTTAAACTGTTTCATTTGTTATTTCCTTTAGTCTCTTTAATGTCGGTAGGTATTGGCGTTCCTAATTCTAATCGTATAATCTTGCATACAGATTCAGCTTCAACATATGCATCGTGTATAAGATTATAGCCATTGTTATATTCTACTCCTTCTGCATCTTGTAAAAGGGTTATTGAGAAACTTAAACTTGCTTGATAGTCCACAACGGCAGACAATATAAGTTTTAACTGATTATTATTTAATTTCATGTCTTGTTCTCCTCCAGTTTTTTTAAAGAAATTTTGTCGGTTTCATTTTCTTTTTCTAAAAAAGCAATCGAATCATCTAGCACCTTTTCAACATCTCGCATCATGGTGTCCACGCCATAGGTCAGCCTTGGTTGAGACGCATAATAGACACTTTCAATAACTGTCCTTAAGGCAGGGGTTAAACCAACACCCTCCAGTTCTTTTCTTTTACGATCTGCCAGACCAAGAATCTCATCTAAAGTCATTTGCCTGTTTGGCTCTGGGAATAATTCACTCATTGTTTTTCTCCCATACAAAAGGTCTTAATGCTTCTTCGTCATCCGTCATCTCAAGAACATCTACGGGACACGGATGCCCTGCGTCATAAAGTGCTTTAGCCCGTGTTATTACATTTTTACGCTTTTGTTCAGCCTCATAATCATCAAGTTCACCATCTTCGTAAAGATTCTCAGGGGCTAATGAATGACATATATCCTCCCATTCCTTTCTTATTTTACTCATCGTTTTTCTCCTCTGTAGCTATCCATTCCGTAGCCACAATATCATCATGTCTAAAATTATAATCAGCTTCAGCAGACACCTCGTCTATATCCGAATTGTCCTTCATCATTAGTTTAATCGTGGCATATACAATCTTTATTTTACTCATAAATCCCGCTCACCTGCTATATATTCGTCCATCCAGTTGGCTTGCACCAATGGCTCAATTACCTTGCCTTTTTTATCTTTCCGCTCGCTGTAATGCGTCATATAAAATCGACCACGGCTCACCTGCACAGCATCTTCCAATGTCTTTTGTAGGGATTCTGCAGGAACAGGGTTAGAAGGATTCTCATCCTGCACCTCCTTACGTTTTTGTTGGAGAAATAATTGGGTCTTATAGAGCGTTTGACGGTCTTTTTCTAACGCCTCCACGTATGCTTGGATATTTTTTAATCGGTCATGTATCACGGTTCACGCCTCCTTTTTTGCTGTAAATTTAGTGTTACAAATGGGACAAAGGTCTACACTTGTTGCCCCCTTACAAATTTTGTAGCCACAGTTAGAACAAGATATTGTCTCTATTCGTGTGTTGCGAGCCTTCTCCAATTGCTCAAATTCTTTCTTTTGTCTTAGATATAGCCATAATAACATTAATTTTATCCTATTTTATGGGATGATCTACAGACAATACGCTATTTTTACCATTAATCAAGGTTAAAAAAAGGTCTCTTATAGTAATCTACCAATGAAAAAAAGATTTTTATTTTTTACTAACGTTTTAAACGTGACCTGTAGACCTGTAGACCTTTCTAAAATGTTTTTGTCGGTAGGAACTTTTTTTTAAGAAAAAATTTTTTAGTTTTTTAACAGTAGATACTTATATACCACTTTTTGTTAATTACCCTGTTTGACTTATAGGACTATATGGGATACTTTAATCTTCCACTATTGAGGAGGAAAAAATGACTGTTAAATTAGTGTCTAAATCACGAGCCCAAAAAACAACAGGTATTGCGACTACTTATAGAGCAGGCAATACAAACAAATTTGATACTTGCCCCTCTACTTGCCCTTTTTTAGATCTTCATTCCAAAGGAACAGAAAAAATTGATCTAGAGTATACTAAAGCATTAAGTCAGGCAGTAGCACCCCAAGGTCAATCATGGCTATACACTCATTTTAAGGTTGACCAATGGATAGAAATTGCTCGTAAAGGTAAAACAATTTTTAACTATAGTACTGATAGCATTAAACAAGCTATTAAATTTTTTAATGAAAAAATACCAGTTGTTACAGTTGTATCCGATACATTCTGGGCAGAGAACCCTGCTAAAAGAATAATTAAAGATATTGTTTTTTTGCGTTGTCCTGCGGAAATTAATAAAAAAATAACCTGTAAAAATTGCGGAGGCAAGACGGCCTTATGTGCAAAAAAAAATCGTAAACAAATAATCTGTTTTACAGAACATGGACCCCAAAAAAAACTAGCTAACCAACGGCAGGGCGGATGTTATGCACATTCCGGATTTCATACCCGAATGGCTTGGAATAACACCCTAGACGAAAAATCCTTTTTATCCGATGGGGAAAGGGTTCTTGCATGGAGTCAAACTTTACGAGATGAAACGAGGATTAGATTTCATGTAGCAGGAGATCTCGGCCTCTGAAGGTCGAAACAGCCTGATCATCTCATTAATATTTTAGGGAGATAACTATGGGATACTTTTCATTACTATGCGCCGAGACTGGTAACAGTATTTCCTCATCAGGTGATGAGGAAGTAACGATTCATAATCCAGATAAAGGAAAAAACTTAACTGGAATTTATGATGGGTACGGAAGAATAGATGGGCATGATGTGTATGTCATCTTATGCATGATGAACGCTAATATATTAAATGTGGACAGTGGCAATTATAAAGAAGATCTACAAGAAGCAAGAGCGATAGGACTTGCAATTGCTATGGGTTCTTACTACCAGAATAAAGATGGCAACAACTACCATTGCTCCATGCACTCAGATCCTAATAAACTAGGAGTCAAATCCACAGCCTTCAAGGGGAGCTACGATACCCCACAAGAGGCATCTGGTAAAACTCCGAACCAATTGATTGGAGATGGGGATTGGGTGAAAAAGAAGATTATTCCACATATACCTTTTCCATTAAAGATCACTCGCTCTGAGTGTGAACTGGGATACTTTCATCTTCCTGCTAGTGAAGATTGCCCCAACCAAGGTTTCTAAACAGCCATAGGAGGTAAACATGGATACAATTCTTGACGTTTTATGGGATTATATGCTATTCTTTAGAGGCCGTAATAAATACGGCCTTTTTTATTAACCACTTATGGAGATTTTATATTATGAATAATATAATTAATATCGGCAGATCCTCAACCGAACTGTCTTTGAATATTGAAGATATTGTTGCACCTGATATGAGACATTGTATCGCCCAATTGGATAACCCTCGAGGAAATTTACTAGACGCTTATATACAATCTGTCAAAGAACTAGCAACTAGACAAATTTTAATGGTTGAAATTAAGGATACTCATTTTGAATATCTAGATGGCCAAGTTAAACTTGTACTAAATGCTCATTCTAGTTTTAACCATCCTGACTACCCTCGGCTCGAGTGTTCTTTAACTAATACTGCTATTACTAATATAGCTGCTGCTTCTCGATCATATAATGGTGGGGCATTGTCAGTTCATTTTGTCAGAGAATGTCTTCTGGACGCCGGTCTGGTTGCAGATGAAGCAGGGTTAAATGCACTTAATGAAAAATGGCACCAGAGAGACTATGTAGAGAGCAACGAGAAATATGCCCTGAAACGGGCCAGACGATTGTCAGCACGTGTTATGCTAAATCAGGACGGTTCGTACCGTTTAGCCTTTCTGGGTTCAGATAAGTACAGGCCAATCGAAAATAAGTTTATTCTTGATGCAGTATTGCCGGAATTAGCTAAACAAGAAAGGGTTGGTTTTAAAATATCATCTTTTAAAAACAGTGATGATATTACGACATTAAACTTCAAGAGCGAGTCCTTAACTGACACACCGGTTGAAGGTTCACTTGTAGCTTACGGCTTAAATATAAAAAACAGTTGCACTGGAAAATCGGGCGTTCTCATTTCTCCCCTTGTCATAACGTGTTTTTGTGACAACGGCCAGACAATGGCCACTTCCGGCAACGTAAGAAAAAATCATGTTCAGAGAGCCGTTACTGATATGGGTATTATTAGTGATGAAACAATTGAAAGTGATAACAGAACAGTTGGATTAGCTTTAAGAGACGCGACTGCCAGTGTTGTTAATGAGGATAATTTTAGAGCCGAAATTGAACTATTTAAGGAAGTTGGGAAAGAACTATATACGGCAGAATTTCAGTCTACAGATCGCTATGCAGAAGTCTGCAGTCGTGTTCAAAAAGAGCTTAAATTACCTGACGTTGATGGCCAAAGAATGAGAGACGAACTAATCAAGGCTAAGGCCAATCAAGACGGCATAGCAGGAAAACCGTTAAGCAATTACGACATCATGCAGGCTATAACAGCCCTGCAACATTCTGCATCCGCAGACGATCATCAGATCTACATGCAGGCCGGACAGAAATTCGTTTCAAATAAAACATTAAGAGAAAGGTTAGTAGCATGAATGATTTAATTTCACTTGAAAAACTTCCTTTGATTGTTGCAACTCTTGAACGGGCCTATCCGGACGCCCCAGTAGTTCAAACAGCAACTATGGACGACTGGAAAATTACGGCCTCCTTATACAATCAGGCCGTTAAAAATGGGGTTAAATTAAAAGATCATTTTATAGCTTGCCAAACCGATCTCGGAAAAGAATTTTTATTTTTTGCAGAGATCATGGCCACGATTGAAAAAGATTGTTACAGCCCCGAAAAATTAAATTAAAAAATTTTTCAAAATCTAAAAAATTTTTTTA
>Ga0208919_1001546_pt1 | contig 13146 bp, 9 predicted proteins | sample 4_EtaG_FD_184076 | JGI IMG/M metagenome (GOLD analysis project Ga0208919, IMG submission 184076) | Marine viral communities from the Subarctic Pacific Ocean - 4_ETSP_OMZ_AT15127 metaG (SPAdes) (version 3) | ecosystem: Environmental > Aquatic > Marine > Oceanic | place: Pacific Ocean | collected...
TCACAGACAGATTCAACACTGGAAATGGGTACATATTCGTCCGCACTTGCAGGCGTAAGGCAGTCAGGTGTCACAACCGTCGGCCAGCAGGCCATATTGAACACGGCAGGTATGAGGATATTCTCAGGTGTCGCGCTCCAGAGAGAACACATGGCATCGATTGTGGGATCAAGAATCTTGCAAATGGTCGATACCGCATCTGAACTCAGGGACGGCATCGGCGCCAACGGCAGAATACTCAGAAAGTCACAGGTCCATAACGTCTACGGCGTACAGGTCGCATTCCCTCACGGTGAACCCGTAATGGAGATGCAGCAGAGACAGATGGCCATGAGCGAGTACGGAGCAGGACTCATTGACCCGATGACCTACTACGAGACCGCGGGATACGAAAACGGCACGGAGATAAAACAGAGACTCATACAGGAATCGGTAAGAAATCTGCCCGCCGTAAGGGAAAGAATAGAGACACTGGTGGCACAGCAGATGGGACTCGTTGACGAGGAAAACCAGGAAGCTGCCGGACAACAGATAGCACAGAGACAGCAGGCTATGGCCCCGCAGGTACCGGGAGTTACAGGTCCGGGAGGAGTGGGACCTGCTGATTTAAACACACCACTTACACCAGACACATTCACACCTGAGAGGATAGACCTTGCCCGCTGAAAACCCATACTCAGACGCAATATTCTCCGTCATACAGGAGTACCAGTCGCACAAAAAAAAGGCTAAGAAAAGCGAGGTCCCGAAAGTGCGGGCAAAAACCACGCCCAAGATCGATCCTGTTGACCGTGTTCTCAGTAAACTCGGGTTTGATATCAATGAATTGAGGAACGTGTAATGGCAACAGAAGATGAACTAAAAGCTATTGTCGATTACCTCAAGGCCTTAAACATGGCCAAGCTAAATGAACTTCTAGAACAAGAAGGACCAGTTGAAATAACATTCGACGGAGGAAGCTGGGCTAGTAGTGGTGATGATCGCACACGCGCAAGAGCAGAAAAATTTTCAAAGGCAGTTACAACGCAACAGGCACAACTCCTGATTACCCAGATAGTGGAACGGGTTGAGGACTTAGCCGGCGTAAACCTTAGAAGAGACTATGGGAGTGGAAACATCGAAAGTTATGTTGTTGGATTGATGACTTCTGGGTGGGAAGTGGACAAAACCACCGGGGAAATTAAGTTAGGTCCTGAGTACGGACAATTGCAGTTTTTCGGAAATGATGAAGACTGGGATGATCACCTCCAGCAGGAAATTGCCCGAAGACAGAATGAGTATGGCCTTGACCCGTCAATGTTTCTTATGGAACACAAGGTACAGGAAGGGCTACTGGAAGCCGTGGAAGAAGAGTCTATGGGAGAGGACACTCTGGTTATTGCCACGATGATCCTGGGAGAAACATCCCTTGGAAATGCAGGCTTTCCTCCAATAGACGTAACTTCATCTGAATACGACGATGTAAGAAAACAGGTAGAACCGCAGCTTGAGATTATTCTTGGTAATTTCGAAGAAGCCATATATACCGATATGGAAGACTTTACCGACAGAGGAGCAGGAAACCTTTCCTCATTTATAAGGGCACGGTTGAAACAATCGCCCGAAAATTACTTCACATACCTAGCAGAAGAACAGGACACTTCCGGTGTGGATGCCCTTCTTTTCATAACCGACGAAAAGGAACGGGGAAAAGTTTTCAATAAATGGCTTGGAGAAGAGGGCGGGATCGCAAAACCCAGTGATCATAAAGATGAGCTCGATAGTTTTGAAGTAAACGCATATGGGATTATAAACAGGGAACTGCTTGGTACAGATACCACCTCTGGGATGGTAGGTGAAATTACCGATCAATACATCAGGGAAGGAAAGGTTCTTGATTGGGTACCCGGAGCGGCTGCCGACCTAGGATTATCCCCTGAAGACTTTGTGCTGCAATCAGTTAAAGCTAACTTTAAAGACATTTTTATAAAAGACGAGGAAGGAATCCAGTCGTGGTACGACAAAAGAGTTGAGGACAAGGCCCGTAGTTTAAGACAGAAGGCCTACGAAGATGATCCTTCGGGGGCAGCTACGGCATTGAAGTCCCGACTGTTCACCGACCGAAATTACTGGATCGATGATCTTCCCGTTGATGCAAAAAGAGTTTCACCTCAAGTGTGGGCTGACTGGACACATGCTGTTACAGAGTCTGGCCTTTCTGCCGCACTCACATACATTGTTCCCCAGCTTCAGTCTGCCGTGGGCTCTTTCAAGATGTCTGATTTCGATAGAAATAAAGCTGAAGCACAGGCCAAGGATTTCTTTAAAAGAAAAAGCATCAAGTGGGCCGATATTCCGTCTGAAGAGCAAGAGAAAATCATTGACTTAATAGAAATAAGGGGGGGAATGGATGTTGAACGGGCGATACGACTTCCTGATACTGGCCCAATTGGAATTGATCCAAATGAGCAAATTGATGCAGGTATTACTGCTGACCCAGAAGCCCTATTTGGGGAAAGGCTGAAAGAATTAGCAACTGGAATAGTCGATAAACAGGCTGAAATGAAATCGTTTCAGCAGATTCTCAATAACCCTCTCAGCCTGATATATGACGTTTTCAAGGAAAAGAATATCCTTAATCCTGATGTCAGTATGGCCTTTATGGAAAACCTCGACAGGAATGTTGCTCCTATCATCGCAAGAAGAGTGGCTGCCGGCCAGTATTCGAGTATCGATGAGATACGGCAGGAAATTGAAAGCCAGATAGAAACTCTTCCCGCATATGATGTGAGCGGAATTGATTATGACCGTCAGACAGGAAGTGAGATGCCGTCATTCCCTGCGGGTGCTTTACCTGCTTTCAGAGCGAAGCCCCAGACACCGAAATTCGATGTGGCTAAGCCCCAGACACCGAAATTCGATGTGGCTGGCTTCACCCCTGAATTACAGGAAATAGCGATGGAAAACCCTGAGCTTGCAGGTTTCGTACAACAACAGATGATGGTGCCAGGATTTGAAAAAGAGTGGCAGCAGGCCGCACAACGACAACTGAGACACGACAGGGAAGCAGACCAACAGTTACAGGATGACAGGCGAGAATCTTTTGAAGCAGCAGAAGAACGGGCCGTTTTTGATAGAGGAGACAAATCCGCAGCGGTAGAAACTGCACAGGCATTCCTCGCACAGGTTCAGGCGTCTGATACTGCAACAGAGGCAGATATCACTGCCGCAGAGTCACAGTTGCGTGAAGCGGAAACTGCTATGCAGTCAGCCGCATCCAACGTGGAACGGGCACAGGCCGCCCGTGCTAGAGCGGAGGAACAATACGGACGGGAAACGGGTGAGACTGTCACAGGGGCTCAACCTTTTACGTTTGATCAGTCCCAGACACAGCAATTTGTAACTCCCGCAGGACAACGTGGAGAAGGTACGGTTTTCAATATTTACAGTCCCGCTCAACAGCAGACTCTTGCGGGTATGGCCCAGATGATGACAACACCTGGCATGACGCAACAACAGTTCTTTGAATCTAGCAATTTGTAACTCCCGCAGGACAACGTGGAGAAGGTACGGTTTTCAATATTTACAGTCCCGCTCAACAGCAAACTCTTGCGGGTATGGCCCAGATGATGACCACACCTGGCATGACGCAACAACAGTTCTTTGAATCTAAATTACCAGGATTCCAACAGAGATTTGAAGCAAGTCCGTTCTTTACACAGCAACAGCAACGGCTGGAACAGGAAAAAGTCACACAACAACGCAGAACTGAAGCCGAACAAGAAGCGGAAGAAAGGGCAGCGGAAAGCAAACGTAGAAGCAGGCTCAGGGGCAGTAACGCTCTGGCAGTATTTGGCAGGAGGCAGTAATGACTACAGAAAGCGAACCATCGTTGCCAGGATTTGACGAAAGTTACATGCAAATGAATCCTGATATAAAAAAAGTTCCTTCAGACATGACTGAAAGAGTTTTTAGGCCCCGTGCCGGTGAACTCGGATATGTCTACAATCTTGGGGGATTTGAAGAACTGGGAGCACCAGGAACGACGCTCGGGCCTAATCTACCATCTTTACCAGAAGATTTCTTCAAGCAATTTCCCATTGATCCGACTACTACTATGACAACAACGCCACAGACAGTTGACCCAAAAGACTGGGAGAAATTACGTCCTATTACTCAACCTTGGAGTTATTTTACTTTGGATAGCCTTGGAAAGGAGATGAGTAAACTTCACGAAACTCAACAAACGGCTAGCGGGTATATGGCACGGTTTATGGAATCTTCACCCTCTCCTTTTGTTTCTGGTTTAGGCAATTCTCTTTTTAATTCGGGTGACGTAAGTGAACTCACACAGAAGTATAAAGATGAAGGGATTGGTGACCGTGAGGCCACAAGACGGGCATGGGATGAAACAGACATGTTCAGTATGAATGTTCACCTTGCGTGGTCATTCGACTGGAACGAATATAAATGGACAAGGACAGAAGTGCCCCTTTTCGGTGACGCTACCTTTGGGGCCGTCGACCTCGGAACTAAGGGTTTCATGGAAGAAGTTGTCTTTGACCCGTTGAATGCTTATGGGTTAGGAAAAATACTTAAATGGGGAGGAGACGGAATTCTTAGAGGCGGGGGGATGATACATAACGGCCTGTTCTCACCTACAACAATTGTCCCCACAACAGGTTCCGTTCCTGACCATCTTGTAGGGAAGAAACTCTTTATGGAAGGTGGTTCACAGGAACTGGACAATGTTGTTTTGTATCCCGCACCCAAAAATAATCCTACGGGAATCCCAACCGTAAAACTGGGATTGACCCGCTCGGAACAACTCTGGAATTGGATAGGAAAATATACTCCTCTTCCAATTCACGTAGTAGACGGGCAGGCAAAACAATTAATTAATGCAAGAGATGCCAGTCGTATTAAGGGAAGTACCGTCGCCACATCAATGTCGTCGGAATTTGATTTCAGGGCAAAGCAAATCTTCACTTTTAACAAGGACGGGACGTTACAGGGATTCGTCAATATAGATTCCCGATTGCCGGGAAATCCAACTATTGCTGACGTAGCAGCCCGATTGCCCAGATACTGGGACCATCTTTCACCAGATCAACAGGATTTCATGAAGAACCTGAGAGAAAGACTCGATCCGTGGGAACAGTATCAAAAAGAACTGGGTATAGAAATACCTAAGAGGAACGATATAGTCACGAGTGAATTGAAACCTCACACAAACGGGTTTTATGTACCTCGCGGAAACACACTCAAGGAAGGTAGTGATCTGCCGCTGATAAGGAAAACAAGAGTCGGTAGTAAAAAGAGCTATGAAAAGGCAGCGGTATTTGAGTCTCAGGCAGAAGGTATTAATAACGGGTACGAATATGCTCCGTTTAAAGAATCAATGCACGGGTATTTACTTGGTTCCACTGAGCGAAGTGCGAACCAGTGGTTTGCAAATGTTGCAACATCTCTTACCGACGAATTTGGGAATCCGCTTGCTTCGACTTATGCTATGAGGCTTGCAGAAAGCAAAGTAGTGACACAGGTAAGATCGGCAACCAACTCTCTTCGCTCAAAAAAACTAACACAGATCAGGAACAACACGAGGGAAATTGAGAATAGAAAAATATCTGATCGGGCATTGAAAGATGCTGAAAAACAACTCGATGCCGAAAATGCCGCGATACAGAAAGTGAAGGACAAATCGGTAGATAGAATAGCCCCAGTGTTGGATCGTGTTACCGCGGCCGAGAAAAAAGTACAGGAACTCGGAGGGTATGTCAGGGAGGATTTAGTCGAGGTACGCAAACGTATCAACCTCAACGTGAACGATGCGAGAAAACTGGCAAGAGAAATAACAAACAACCTGAACTTCTTAAAGGGTGCGAAGAAAAAATTCAGAAAAGTAGACTTGCAGATTGAAAAGTCCGTAAAAGAACTAAACAAACTTATAAACGATGCAGAAAATCTTGCAAGGACTATAGATGAAGATGTGGTGGGAATGATGCCCACACAGAAGATCGGTAAGAGATACGAGTTTTTAATGAGAAACATCAGGAAACTCGAAGATAAAATCGATGCCATGCAGACCACCAAGGAAGGCCTTGAAGACTACATCGACACAAGAACCGTCGCGGGGGATTTTTTCAAGACAGCAGATGCGACAACTATGCAGAACCTACGGGAAGGCAGACAAAAAGTAAATGCCGCTGCAAGAGAAGAGCGTATGTTCCACAGGGCAGACACAGAGCTTAAAGCTCTTAGAAGAGAGGTCAACAGGACGTCAAAGCTAGTTGAAGCAGATGAAAAAAGACAGATCAACATCATCCAGAAAAGTGTCAGTGATGCTACTAATAAAGCGGTGACATATGATGACAAAACGACAAAAGCATTACTTCGGATACAGAATACAGAGGCTGAAATTAAACAGCTTGAAGATTTAATAAATGGCCTGAAAGGGGAATATACCGACGCCAAACGGAAGGCAATGACCCCACCCGAAGGCTATAAAGAAGTAAGACATTTTTCACCTTTACAGGGCCATGCGTTTCCTGAAGAGTTCGCAGAAACCCTCGGACGTTATTTCGAAAAAGAAATACCCACAACAGGTAAAGATAAATGGCTTCCAGAGTTAGTTAGGGCTCACAACCAGTATTACCAGGCTATCAGGGCAAGCGGTGACGACAGTGCTATTGGTATTCACGGACTTCTGGGAGCATTTACGAATCCCAAGGCTACAGCCAAGACTTTCTATCAGCACTGGCAGGCGTGGTATAAAAACGGAGACGTTTTACTGGGAAAGTTTGTTGTTGATTTTAACGATAACGCCCTGAGAAAAGGGAGGCTGACATCGGAAGACTGGGGTCGGGAGCAACTTCATCTGGGCGGGGAACAAACTGAATTCAGGATACAGGGAGGTAGTGGAAAAATTCAAAACCTTCCCTTCATCAAGCAGGCTAACAGGGCATTCGGTTTTTACGGTGACAAGTTAAGACTTGAGTGGGCAGACGACCTGTTACAGGAACAACTCAGAAGCGGTAAAACCATCGAGGAGCTCAGGGCGAGTGGAAAATTAAAGGAAATTGCAGAAGGTGTGAACAGGGCAACCGGATGGTCCAATCAGCCTTTTGGTGGAAGCATGGGAGAACTTTTGACATTCGCCCCCAGATTTTTGGGAGCAAGACTGGCGAATACAGGAAAGGCTCTTTTTGCCACGGCTACCGATCCCATTGGGAGCGTGGAAGCACTTCCTTTAGTTGGCAGGGCCACGCGACAAGCGCTTGAAGGCAAAGGTGTAAGAGATATACCTCTGGATCAGAGAATAGCAAGAAAATCTATGCTCCGGTTAATTGGCGGTGCCGCGACATTAACCTACATGGTTAACTCTGCACAGGGAAAAGAAACAGACCCAAGGTTGCTCATACAGGATAAGGACGGAAACTGGACATATAACCCTAACTTCATGAAGGTTTCCTTTATGGGAACGGATTACTCCTTTTATGGTACCTATGATTCACTGGCAAGAATGTTGGTCATGATAGGTACCGGAAATCCGATTGACGGGGTACGGGGACTTGCCTCGGGTACTATTCAGCAAATGGGAAACCTTCTCTTTGAAGCTGATGCTGTCGGCAGAAAAACAGCAGCAGACTGGATGCCTGGAGACAATGAAAGTCTTGCCAAAATCGGCTACTTGATGCAGCAGTACGTTCCTTTTTCCTTTGAGGATATTCCAGAACTGGCGATTGGTGCGGCAGTCGGGGGTCCAGAGGAAAAGATAGGTGCTGGAGTCAGGGGTGGAGCAGAATTTATTGGATTGAAAAATTCTCCTTATTCGTACCGAGACTGGATACGGGAAATTTTTAATGAGAAAAAAACAGCAGGTGAAAAAAGTCCTTCTTCTTTCGGGGATGATCTCGGATGGGACCTAGATAACCCTTCGAGGGGAGAACTCAGGGCCGTGGCCAACGACCCGAGGGTTAAGAACTATGTTGAAAGCCTCGATATACTTCAGCAGGGTGAATCACTGGCGTTTGATAATCTCGAAAAAAGTCTTTTACATAGCGAGACCGATCTTGTAAACGTCATAAACAGTGGCGCTGACAATATAAGAATTGGAAAAGTAATCGATGAGGTGAAGAAGGTACGCAGGTCGATATACGACGCTTTCATGAACAATGAGAATAACGCGGAATACGTGGAACACTGGGAAGACCCTGATATTAAACACCAGTCAGACCTGCTGGGCCACGAATACTGGAGTGGTGGCGACTATGAAGAGGACCCGCGTACAGGCTTTATCGATTTTGAGAAAGAAGACCTGAGAAAAAAACAGGTTCTCCAGAAAGCCTTTGATATCGGGGGTGCAGACCTCGTCCGCTACATTACTGATCCTTCCACGGCTAATGCGGACAATTACAGGTCACAGGTGTTTTCCGACCCGAGAGCTTCACAGGCTTTGATTGAATACGATAGTGACCATCAACAATTTATGCGGCAATACTATCAATTACCTATGGAATTGATAGATAGTTGGAATATTAATAAACCAGAAGGATTTATTACAGAACCTGATATTCCAGAAATGTACAGAACCTATTTAAGACTTTCACCTGAAGAAAGAAAGGCAGTAGACAGGCAAGCATCTTATAAGCTCACAGAGGAAAACAGAAAAAAACTTTCAAAAAAAGAGATAGAAAACATAGAAACTGCCAAGTATCTTGATGCTGCTTTTAAACAGATCGATAGGGAAAAGGAAGGATGGAGAAAAGCTATTACTGATCCTCAAGGCAATGTTGTTAATAACTGGATCGTCGATGCAAAAATGTGGAAATGGGGAGATACTGAACCTCTCAATCCCGTGACTAAAAGCATTTACAATTACCTTGAAAAGCAATCCAAGGAGAGAGGCAATCTTGGAAACTTCAGATATTCAGATATAGAACCCCTGATACAGGGAATCATAAATTACCTGGAGATGAATCCTAATGTGAGACCTGATGAAGGAGCAGTTCAATACTTGAATACTCTTAAACAACCCGCAGGAGTCCGCTGATGGTTACGAAAACACGGCAGGGGGTTCGATGTCCCCATTGCCACAAGAAAATAGGTGACATACTCGTCGGTACACTACATCTTGTGTGTCCGAGGTGTAAAAAACAGCTTATGCTGAGGTCGGATGGGAGAGATATTGACAGAAAGGGTGTAGATTTCTAGACTTATTACAAATTTACATAAACCTATACAGTGCGCCATGCCGCCAGGACTAGTTCCTAGGCGGCTTTTTTAGTTTTAAGAGGTAAGTAAATGACAATGGAAAATGGATCGGCGGGCTTTGAAAATACCCCGTCACCAGAAGTGGCAACCAACGGGACTGGCCAACTTGCACCCGAGCCAAGTGCAGCTACAGGTTTCGAGTCTGTATCTCCACAGGAAACGGCACAGCAACAGCCCAGTATCGAGATGCTGCAAGCGCAGGTAGCTGAACTACAGGGACAGGCCGAAAAAAGGGAGAACGATTACCGCTCTCTCGAAGGCAGGCTCAAGAGTTCTTCCAAGGAGACAACTCAGTTCGACGAACTCTCCGAGGGGCTAGCCGTGTTATCAGACACGATGAATGCGTTCATCAGACATCAGGGGACTCAGGATGAAGAGACGTTCAGAGAAGACCTGCAAAAGGTAGAGGCTAACGCCCAGAACCGCAGGATGAACTCCACTTTTCAAAGGACTTCCCAGTTGATGATTGATGAGATCAGCCAGACGGTAAGGGAGGCGGGACTTGATTTGCAGAGTGCACCGGAGCTCGAAGAATTTCGTAATCTCTGGGGACCTGCATTTGAAGGTCAGGACATAGCCGGCCTCTATCAGGCTCAGGCAACCTTTAACAGGGTTATGCGTGAGGTTGAGAGGATGCGGCGTGAAGAAGCGGAGAAAGCCGCCGAGGATAAATTGCAGAAAGCACTCGAGGATCACGGGGTTAACACGCTGGACTTGGATTCAACGACAGCGGCCCCCTCTCCTATGGGCAGCAGTAATTTACTTTCAAGGCTTGGAAATTCCGAAATGGCTGTGACCAGAGATGAAATATCACAGGCGGCCGATGCCCTCAGAAGACAGGGAGTCCGCTTTTAGTCCATATAAGGAGTTTTAGATATGGCAGTTGGTAATACGATTACTGATTCGCTTGCTGATTCTATTCCTACGATGATCGCTTCTGCGAGAATCGTAAGAGAATTCGCAGGTGTTATGCCTAACCTCGTAGACAGACAAAGGTTAGATGCCAATACCGGAACGGTCTGGAATGAAGTTTCAATGGCCAAGCTGAATGCTCAGGCCGTTACAGAAAGCACAGTATTAGACAATCCGCAACAGATGTCTGATACCTTGCTCTCAATTACCCCGACAGTTATCGGTGTACATACTGTCATTACTGACAGGGTTGCCCTGAGAATCAGTGCTAATGCTTATGCTCAGACTGGTTCACTTGCACAGAACGCAATTGAGCGAAAGAAAGACCAGGACGGATTGACCACTTTAGACGGTGCGTCGGTTGAGCTCGGTAATTCTTCTGCTGCTCTTGATACTAGCGATATCGCATCTGCTGCTTACAGGATTACGTCGAACACGACTGAACCTGCTCCTGCATCAGCCCCGATAAACGCTGTATTCCACGGATTTCAGCTTGCTGACATTGATACACAGTTAACCACACCTGGTATTACCGCTATAGGTTCTCTGGAAACTCAGGCCGGTGCTCCTCTAACGAGTGGTATCGCAGCCGAGGCCTTCCAGAACAGGTACAGGGGCACTATCGGAGGCGCAAGGATATTTGAAGATGGGAATCTGACTATATCCAGCAACGCCGCAAAAGGTGGTGTGTTCAGCCAGATGGGAATCATCCTTGTAGAGGGCCGGTCTCCATATGTTGAGACCAAGAGATTGCCAGAGCTCGGTGGTGGAGCAACCGCTCTGTATCATTTCGACGAATTTTCGTATGGCGAAAGAAGCGCAGGCTCGTGGTTGTGTGAAGTACACACGGATGCAACTGCACCTGCCGGATAAATATGAATGCTCGGCGTGAGGCATGGACCGCCAGACACGGTCCCATACCAAAGGGCTGGATCGTTCATAACATGAATGGCGATATGGAGGATAACAGGCTGGAAAATCTGGCCTGTATTCCTCGCAAGACAGGAAATATAAGTAAAGTAGTCGCTCCCTACAGGGAACGTATAAAAAAGTTGGAACTACAGTTTCGACGGGAGAATAACTAGAGATGGCACAAAGTGGGTACGGACGAATTGAAATTTTTGAGGACTTCCTTGGAGGCGAGGACATAGTCGCTGAAACAGCAGCAACGAGAAGTTTCGGAGGTTCTGGTCTTAGAGTTGTCGGGCAGGGAATTGCAGAAACTGACTCAGGGGTTACTGTAGGTGAGACCGATGCAAATAATGGTGTCGGTATTCTCACAACAACAGACGAAGCAGACCATGCCTGCGGACTTGTGACTCCGCAAGCATTTGTAGTTGGGAAAATGGCTCCGATAAATATTGAGTGCAGAGTTCAGTTTCCAGACCTTGATACCAAGGAATTTTACTTTGGGTTAACTGATGAAAACGTGGATGCCGAAAACCTGCAATCTTCCACTATTCATGCGGAAACAGTCACGGTCACTTTAACCGCAGCGAACCTCTGCGGTTTTCTACTGTCTTCTGAATTAACAGACGATGAAGACTGGCACATGGTTTATAACGGTGGAACAACTACCGGTCAAACTGATTCAAGAGAAATAGATGCTGACGTAGACTCAGTCGCTGGTGAATATGATGTTTTGAGATTGGAAGTAGCGCCTAATGGTACTGCTCGTTGGTTTATCAATGGTGCCTTGAAACAAACGGTAGAAAACGCTGTTTCCACTACTGCTGAACTTGCTGTAATTGCAATGATTGAAGCTAAAGGTAATTCTATCGAATATGCGTGGCTTGACTACATAGCGATTGACGCAAACAGGGACTGGACTGAATAGGAACTATCAGTGGTAACGGTTGAACTAGAAACAACCGACATATGGAGTCACGAGCCTTGCTGGTATCTAGCTGAATTTAACCGGCAGGCTCCTGACTTCCAGAGTGTCAGGCGAATACAGGTCATAACGGTGATCCGTAATGATCAAAAGGTAAAGCTGACACGCGATCTAGGAAACTCCCTGTTATTCGGGGATGAGTTCCAGTTGATATGCGGAGTACCTGACGGAAAGGGTGGAGGAGAGGCTTTATACACGGTAGAAGAGGCTCTTGAAATGGCAAGGCAGATGAACCTGTCACCGCCCTCAAAGCCTGAAGTTGAACCAAAAGATTGGAACAAAATCTTCTGGGACAACGTGGAAGAGAAAGAAAAATGGAAACGTGGTGCGAGTGTATTCGGACCACAATTTGTTAAACAGAGGAACGCATGACAACAAATAACGAACCCGCAATTGAAGAGATGATGAGAGATGCTGAGATAGCAGAAGAACCAGGAGAGTTAAAACCTGGTGTCGCAATAGGCCAGAGTGACGGCATGACAATGACAACGTCAGAGTTGCAGTCCGCTGGCTATGTTTACGTATACAACACAAAAACAGGCAATCGTTCTGTAATCAACCGGAACATGCTTCAACAACAACTGGAAAAGCGCCATGAAGATGGCTCCTTTGCTTTCTCAACAAGAAAACCTGAAGGAATAGAACCTGTTGTAGGAACTCTCAATTGCTTTCTTCATGCCAGTGATCCCAGCAGGGAAAAATATAACAGAATGGGACTTGTTACATGCACAAAGGAAGGGTTCTTTAACGAGATGGACAGGGAGCGACATTTACGCTTTCGGCATCCAAGGGCATACGCAACTCTTGAAGATGAGAGAACAAGATCAGAGCGTGAAACTGAAAGGCTTGAGCGGATAGCCCTCACAGAAACAATCAGGAATATGACACAGACAGATAAGAAAGGTGGTAAAAATGCCTAGCTTTAGTTTTTCACCAATCGCTAACAGTCTTGTCACACAGGCCGTGACAGATACAGCCGGTGGCATAGGGTCTGGCAATATACCTTCTGGAGCTCGGTATGCGGAAGGATATGTAAGGACAGCAAGTATAGTTGAAACTCGGGACGGCACCACTCCGACGGCCAC
>Ga0208919_1001547_pt1 | contig 13145 bp, 19 predicted proteins | sample 4_EtaG_FD_184076 | JGI IMG/M metagenome (GOLD analysis project Ga0208919, IMG submission 184076) | Marine viral communities from the Subarctic Pacific Ocean - 4_ETSP_OMZ_AT15127 metaG (SPAdes) (version 3) | ecosystem: Environmental > Aquatic > Marine > Oceanic | place: Pacific Ocean | collected...
GGTACAGCTACCGTAACTGCAAGGGGTTGTATGATTTATAATGATTCAGCATCGGGTGATCCAGCAGTCGCTGTATTTGATTTCGGTGGTGATAAAACATCAACTGCTGGTTCATTTACAATCACATTTCCAACTGCTGATGCATCAAACGCTGTCATAAGAATAGCATAGGAATTTAAGTGTCAGCAGGATGGGGTCGCAGTACATGGGGAAGTGGTGCTTGGGGGGAAGCTGTTGCTGTAAACATATCAGTCAGTCTCACAGGCATATCTGGTACAACATCATTAGGTAACGAATCAAGTGTAACTGGCGATGCCAACGTAACGGAAACAGGTGTAGTAGGCACATCTGCACTAAACTCTTTAGTAACTTCTGGCGATGCTAATGTAGTAGAAACAGGTGTAGTAGGAACATCAGCAGTAAATTCTTTATCTGCTTCTGGTATAGCAATAACAGGAGTATCAGGAACTGCATCAACAATAGGACTAGGTGATGAAACAGTTTCTTGCGATGCAAATACTGCGTGTACTGGAATTGTAGGAACTAGTGGTTTAGGCACGTTAGGTTTAGTTACTAACAACATTTTATCAATAACTGGTTTAGTAGGTACATCTGCTTTAGGCTCGGTAACAGTAACAGCAGATTCAAATACATCTTTAACAGGTATTTTAGGAACAGGTGCGACATCAAATTTATTTATATGGGGAGATGTTGTTCCGGGTCAAACAGCAAGCTATTCTGAAGTATCTCCAAATCAAACAACAACTATTACTGAAGTGTCTCCTAGCCAAACAGCTAATTGGGAAGATATTGCAGCATAATGATATAATTTAATACAGGAAATATTATGGCAAGTACATACGTCAATGACTTACGACTCAATGAAATGGCTACAGGTGACGAGTCAGGAAATTGGGGAAATGTTACAAATACAAACTTAGAATTGGTGGCTGAAGCTTTTGGTTTCGGAACTGAAGCTATTACAACTAATGCTGATACACACACTACTACAATAGCCGATGGTGCAACTGATCCCGGTCGCGCTATTTTTATAAAATACACTGGCACATTAGATTCAGCTTGCACGATTACGATAGCACCTAATACTATTAATAGGTTGCATTTTATTGAAAACGGAACAAGTGGCTCTCAAAACATAATTATTTCTCAAGGAAGCGGAGCAAATGTAACCATACCTCCGGGCGATGTAAAAGTAGTCTATATAGATGGTGCTGGTAGTGGCGCTGCTGTAGTAGATGCGTTTGCAAGTTTGTCTACAGTTGATCTTAAAGTACAAGATGATTTGACCGTAACAGACGATGCAACAATTGGTGGCACTTTAGGTGTTACAGGTATTCTCACTTGCACAGATGACATCATCATTGGTGATGGAAAAACGATAGGTTCTGCATCTGATGTAGATGCAATGACCATAGCAGCCAACGGTCAAATAACATTAACACAAACATTGATCGGTACAGCTTTAGATATATCAGGCGATATTGATATTGATGGAACATCTAATCTAGATGTCGTGGATATTGATGGTGCGGTTGACATGGCATCAACACTCACGCTAGCTGGTAATGCTGATTTCAATGGTGATCTTGATGTTGATGGAACTACAAACCTAGATGTCGTAGACATAGATGGCGCTGTGGATATGGCATCAACTCTTGCTGTAACAGGTATAGTTACATTAACTGACGATTTGATAATTGGTGATGGCAAAACCATTGGTTCTGCCTCAGATGTTGACGCTATGACAATAGCAGCTAATGGACAAGTTACCTTTACACAGACTTTAATTGGCACAGCACTAGATATTTCTGGGGATATAGACGTTGATGGAACAACAAACTTAGACGTTGTAGACATTGATGGTGCTTTAACACAAGATGGTGGAGCAGTCTTTAATGAAGCTTCTGCCGATGTAGATTTCAGAGTTGAATCTAACGGCAATGCTAATATGTTAGTTGTTGATGGTGGAAATGATAGGGTTGGAGTCGGCACAAATACTCCTGCTGTTGAATTTGAAGTTAACGGTGGAGCATCTAATCAACCTGCTCTTATTACATCTTCAGATGCAACTTGTAAGCTAGGACTACGAGATGACTCAACAAGTAATACTTACTCCGTTACTGTAGGCGCAGTAGGCGATCATTTAACATTTACGTCTGGCTCTGGTGGTAGTGAAGGTATGCGTTTAACAAGCGCTTCAAAACTTTTAATAGCCACTACTTCAGATTCAGTAACTACCACCAGTTTATTTGTGGATGGTAATATTGCACACGATGGTCGATTACTTGCTAATAGCACGGCTGGTAATGGAAGTGAGTCTGTACCCGGTATGCCTGTAGGATTTGATTATGATACTGGGTTTTTCAGACCAGCATCCAACACCATAGGTTTTACAACAGGTGCAACGGAAAGAGCTAGAATAGACAGTAGCGGTAACATAATGGTGGGCAGAACAGCTGCTACTACCACTACAGCAGATTCCGGTTTAGTTTTATCTCCACTTGGATTTATAAATTCTACAAAAGATGGTACAAGCACTACATCTCACATGGTATTTCGTAACAATGCTGATAGTGGTGGCACATCTTCAGCAGTTGGAAGTATTACTTCAAGCGGTTCAAATACTGCATATAACACATCTTCAGACTATAGGCTAAAAGAAAATGTTACTTATAGTTGGGATGCGACAACCAGATTGAAACAATTAAAACCAGCTAGGTTTAATTTTATATCAGATTCAAGCAACACTTTACTTGATGGATTTTTAGCGCACGAAGTATCCAGTGTAGTTCCAGAGGCTGTAACTGGAGATAAAGATGGCACTTATACAGCACAAGATGAATTAGAAGGTTTAGGCACACAGGGTCAGCCAAACTATCAAGGTATTGACCATTCAAAATTAGTACCGTTACTCGTCAAAACCATACAGGAACTTGAGGCGCGTATTGCTGCCCTTGAATCATAGTAAACACTTAAACAAAAAAAGGTAAGTGACATGGCAATAAATTTTACTTGGAATGTATCGAGAGTTGAAACATATCCAACATTAAGTGGCAAATCAGATGTTATCTGCAAAGTGCATTGGGAGCTAAAAGGCGTAGATGATTCCAATAATGATGAAAATGGCGACCCTATTGATTGGGGTGAGGCAGGTACAGTAGATTTAGACACTTCCAATTTGTCAAGTTTTACAGATTTTTCAAGTGTCAACGCTTCTCAGGTTCAAGGGTGGGTAGAAGCTGCGTTAACAGCAGATGAAGTAACAAGAATTAAATCAAACATTGAAACGGTAATTAATAAAATTGCTACACCAACAACAGTAATGAAAACCATAGGATCGTAAACAACTAAGAGAAATTAAAATGAATAAAGAAAAGGCAATAAATATTGATGGAATGGAAGTAAAAGAGTCTAATTTAACCCCAGAACAGAATGAAGCAAAAATTCACATACAATCTTTGAGAACTAAATTATCAAATCTGCAATTTGAGATTAATGAATTACTACCTAGTTTGAGGTTTTACGAAAATAAACTTATACAGTCAGTGAAAGAATCTGCTGATGAAAATTTAAAAACTGAAAAAAAAGTGGTAGGTGAATTATGAGCTGGCTAACAAAATTTGTAGATTTTTTTACAGGCACAGAAAAGAAAAAGGTAAGAGCTAGGAACGGTAAAGGTCATTATGTAGCAGATGATAAATCTACTCCAGATGTAAACGAAGCTTATACCACTAAAAGAGTGTTAAAAAATACATCAAAAAAGAAAAAGGTAACTAAAAAGAAAGTTTCTAAAAAGAAAGTTGCTAAGAAAAAAGCTACAAAAGGAGCAAGAAAATGATGGATATTATATCAATTATTAACATCATTACTTTAGTTGTGACAGCAGCAAGTGCTATATGCGCTATAACTGAGACACCAAAAGATGATGCTTTCATGGCTAAATGGATTTACCCTGTTATTGAAGCACTTGCTATCAATATAGGTAAAGCAAAGAAATAATATGGATAAAGGCACTAAAGCCTTGAGTGAACTTAGCGCACATGAAAGAGAGTGTACTATTCGCTATCAGTACATTGAAAAACGCCTTGACGAAGGTTCTGAAAAGTTTAAAAAATTAGAATTACTTTTGTGGGGCGTTTATCCTTTTATTGTTACGACAGTTATAGGCGTGGCGGTATTTTTATGAGTGAAGAAATAACTAAGAAAAAGATTGAGCTAGAGGTAGAAGTAGGCACTACTACTGTGAATCGTGGTATCAATCCTTTTGAAAAGTGGGTTCATTTAGCAAAAACAGTAGACGCTTGGCGCATCTTTCCAAGAATATTTGTAAGTGTGTATATATTATTACTGTATAAAGTAGTCACTTGGTTTATGACATTGCCAGAGCCAAACTTAGAACAAGCTGGTTTAGTATCTGTTGTAACGGGTGCGATGGCTGCTGTTTTTGGTATATACGCTGGTAGCGCAGGACAAAGTAAGAAGTTTAAAGGCGAAGATTAATGGAAACAGCCATTGACCTTATTGGTGATTTAGGTCTACCAATAGCAAGTGGTCTAATAATGGCTTACTTTATATTTCTTATTATGAAGCAACTCATGGATGGTTTGGTATCTGAAATAAAAACTGTTCAAAGCATTACTAAAATGCTTATTACAAGGGCATCCATTATGAACAATGATATTATGAGAATTGATACAATAGTATCTAGTGCCCTTAATTTACCACCTGACATTGACAGAATAGCTAGAGCCGAAAACTTTGTTGAAGATGGCAAAATAGATGCTCGCAGAGATTAATGGATATAGTTGAGCTAGTACAAAAATTCGGCTTTCCTACTGTAATGGTTATAGGTTTAGGCTATTTTGTATTTTTTGTATGGCAAACTATAACAAAAACTATTGATCCAGCAGTCCAAGAGATGAAAGTCACCATTATTAGGCTTACAGACCAATTAAGGTTGCTCGATCAAGATATGATTAGATTGAAAGAGAAAGTTGATACGGTAGTAAGATTAAAGGATCAGGAGAAAAGAAATGAAAAAGATAATAATAATTAGTTATCTTACTTTATTTTCATCATTTGGTTTAGCAGATGAAATGGTTCATAAGTTTAAATCCCCATCCTTCAGTGGCATAAATCAAAGTAGCCATTATCTTACCATTGAAAATCAAGAGTTTAATCGCAAAGAATCAATAGAAGCTGAAATAAAAGCATACAATGAATCGTTAGAGCGTGATGCAGAGAACACAACTTTAGCTCGTTTTATAAGAAACCTAGAGTCTAGGGTGTATGCTCAACTCTCCAGACAATTAGTAGATCAATTGTTTGGTGAGAATCCAAGCACCAGTGGGCTAGTTGAATTGATGGGAAATACAATTGAATATGTGGTTGATGAAGCACTTGAACAAATTACACTCAGAGTTACTGATTCTGATGGGAATACTACAGAGATTACAGTGCCTATGGGTAGTTTCTCTTTCTAGTTTTTTTATTTCTTCATGCACAATATTTTTACCTGACCCTATAGATAACAACCTATTACCTATACAAAGGATAGAGCAAGCTCAGATACAAGGCTTGGTTAACAAAGAACTTTTAGATGTAGAGAAACCAGAAAGAAAGCCAGTCATAGCTGTTTATGCTAATTCTTTCCGCGATGAAACGGGTGCTCGTAGGTCGAACAGTCAATTTGCAACATTTTCTACAGCTATTACTCAAGCGCCACACGCTTACTTAATACGCGCATTAAAACATGCAGGTAGAAATAAAGATGGCTTTTTTGAAGTTGTAGAGCGAGTGGGATTAGATCACGTTACAAAAGAAAGACAACTCATACGATCTACTCGTGAGTCATTTGATGAAGCACAAAAACTACCACCTTTAAAATTTGCTGGATTGATTATGGAAGGCGGTGTTATAGGCTATGAGTCAAATAATACTTCTGGTGGCTTAGGAGCCAGATATTTAGGCATTGGCACAAGTAAGTCCTACCGTAGAGACACAGTACAAATATCATTAAGAACAGTATCAGTTACAACTGGCAGAGTTTTAATGGAAGTGTTGGTATCAAAAACAATTTTAAGTGCATCGCTTGATAATGATATTTTTCGTTTTGTGGCACAAGGCACAGAGTTAGTTGAGGTTGAGGGCGGTGTTGTTAGAAATGAATCTATAAACATAGCTTTGCAAGCAGCTATAGAGGCTGCGGTTTTAGAAACTATAAAAGAAGGTATAGAATATAATTACTGGACAATACAGAAATGAAATACTATAAAACATTGATTTTATTGTTGTTTTCCATGTCGGCTTTTTCCGCAGACAATGAGGTCTTTGTGGATCAGGCGGGTAATAATGCCGATATAGATATAGAGCAACTAGGTGAATCTAATATTATTGGAGGTCTAAACTCTGTGGCTGGAACACCCACAGCTCTTGATCTTGATGGTACGAGTCTAACTCTTGATATAAACCAGATTGGTAATTCTAATAAATTTCTAGGCGATATTAATGGAGACTCAATCACTGGTTTCTTTAACTTTGATGGAGATTCTAACACCTTTACAATCCAAGCTGATCCAACTGATACCTATGGAATAGACAGTTCAGACTATGATGTAAATGTAACAGGATCATCAAACACTTTTACATTCGATCATGGAACAGGTGCTTTATCTTCTACAATAGACTTAGATTGGACCATAATGGGAGACTCAAATACTATTGATTACGACTTAGATATTGATGGTGCAACTTCATACATAGATGTAGATGGAGATTCAAATAGCTTAACATATGATGGTGATGGTGCAGATAATGGATATTTTTACTTGGATCACACAGGCGACAGCAGTACCCTCAACGTACAACAGCAGTCAACGATCAACAACGATTGGCTTCAAATTAATTCTAATTCTGACAATACTACTTTGTGCGTCATTCAAGACGACCAAGGCACAACAACCTCTTGCTGATATAGGTAAAGTTTCCGAACTTAACGGAAATGCACAAATACTTAGAGATAATCCTTTAGATGTATCTTTATCTTTGCCAGTTCAGCAAATGGATGATGTTAGAACTGCATCTGGCAGAGTAGGTATAACCTTTGTTGATGATTCTGTTGTAAGGCTAACAGAGCATTCAAAACTTGTTATTACTGAGTATGTGTTCAATCCAGACCCAGATAAATCAAAATTGAGTTTACGTTTTGCATCTGGAACTGCACGTTTTATAACCTCAAAGATGGGGCTAATAAACAAAGAACGAATTAATATAACAACGCCAACAGCACAGATTGTGATAAGAGGTACGGACTTCACCACAACTGTTGACGAGTTAGGTAGATCGTTAGTGATCCTTTTACCTGACGAAAATGGGGATGCCTCAGGTGAAATCATGGTTGCAACTGGAGCTGGCACTGTAACTTTAAACAAACCATATCAGGCAACAACCGCGTCTGTTTATGAAAGTGAGCCTACAAAACCTGTTCAGTTAGACATTACATTAGATTTAATTGATAACATGCTGATAGTTTCACCGCCAGATGAAGAAGAAGTTGTAGCAGAAGAGCGCAGAACTAGATCAAATAATGTTTTAGATTTTGATGCACTAGAGTTTGAAGAATTAGATTTTGATTACCTAGATGCCGAGGCAGAACTGGCTTTTGAAGAATTAGACATAAATTATTTGGATGTTAATTTTCTTGAAGATTTACTGGATGTAATAGAAGAAGTTGATTTATTGACTGACGATGAGATAGATCAGATAGAAACGAGCGTTGCGGTAACTGGTACAGCTATAGGGCAAGACCCAACAACACAAATAACAACACTAATTCAAGGTCAACAAATAAGTTTGCGCAGAAATGTAAATGAAAGTGTTAGATTAGATATAGATGGTTCTGACGCTTACACAATAATATTCATACAAGATGGGGTTAGTAAAACCATAACAATCAACGGAGGAGGTAGCTCCGTTATAAAGATTAAACAAGGATGAAGAATTTACTCAAATCAATACTGTTTATAGTTTTACTTTCATTGCCACTGATAATGCAATGGACACCCTTAGAGATTGTAAAGCTGAAAACTTTTGATGCATTTGTTGCAGAAAAACAACAATCAAACTATTTTACAATACTAAATATTACTGAAGAGGATATTGAAAGAGAGGGTGGTTGGCCTTTACCTAGAGCAAGATTAGCTGAAATACAAAGAGAGATAATAGCGCGTGGTGCTTTAGGAGTTGGTTGGACTGTTGCTTTTCCGCAACAAGATCGTTTAGGTGGAGATGAATATTTTGCAGAATCTTTGCTAGGCAGCAACAGTATTTTAGCAATGTATGAAAACGAAGGTAGTGGCTACCCTAGCACCGTAGGCACAGTCATTATGGGTGATCCTGTTGGTGGCTATCCTGTTTCAGGTGTTGTTCAAAACATTGAGGTGTTGAGAAGATCAGCAGCACAGGGCATTGCATCTGCACCTGTTGATGTAGACCAACTTGTAAGACGAATACCGTTACTTATGAAAACACCTGATGGATGGGTTTCTGCATTTGGAACTGAAGTTTTAAAAGCTTTGGTAGGGTCAGATACTTACATAATTAAAACAAACCAAAACGGTATTCAAGAAATTGTTGTTCAAGGATTACCCCCTGTGCCAACCGATTCATTTGGTAGAAAATGGATAAGTTGGGTAAATACAGACCAAACAACTCTTGAAGAAATGAATGTAAATGAAAAGTTTGTTTTTATAGGCACTGATGCAGCAGGTATATTACCGCAACTTGCTACACCTGTTGGTTTATTAGAGCCACATAAAATACAAGCAGCATTAGCTGAAAGTATCTTGATTCAAGACAGTCCATATATACCAGATTGGTCATTGGCTGTTGAGGTACTAATATATAGTCTAGGAGTGTTACTAGCAGCATTATCAATAACTTATTTAGGAATAACGCTAGGATTAACACTTACCTGTATATTTTTTACTTCAACAGCCTTACTTGGATATTATCTTATTCAAAAAGGTTTACTTATAGATGTTACATGGGCACTAGCATCTCAGTTTATAACAGCCTCAACTGCTTACTATTTGAGATTTAGACAGCAATATAAGCTAAGACAAGAAATCAAAAAACAATTTGAGCATTACCTAGACCCAAGGCAAGTAAAAAGGTTACAGAAAAATCCAGACCTTTTGAATCTTGGTGGTGAAAGAAGATTAGCTACTTATTTATTCACAGATGTTCGTGGTTTCACTTCAATGTCAGAATCATTGGAGCCAGAAAAAGTTACTTACATTATGAACAAAGCTTTGACAGCACAGCAATCTGCAGTGCAAAAACATGGTGGAATGGTAGATAAATATATAGGTGATGCAATGATGGCGATATTTAACGCACCATTAGATATGAAGAATCATCCGAAAATAGCAGTTGATTGTGCTCTAGATATTATTAATAACATGGGTGATTTAACAAAAGAGTTAAAAGAAGAAGGATTGCCTCCTGTAGCCATTGGTATAGGTATCAACACAGGTGATGCAATTATTGGCAATATGGGATCAGATATAAGATTTGATTACACAGCTATAGGTGACGCAGTTAATACTGCTGCTCGTTTAGAAAGTGCTACAAAAGAGAAAAAAGTAGACTTACTTATAGGCGAAAATACTAAAAAACTTTGTGGCTATAATCTTAAAAAATTAACGCCTATCAAAGTAAAAGGCAAAGCAAAGGCATTGAAGGTATACACATGGGATTAAAACTAGCATTTATAAGCACAGGATTGTTGATAGCAGTATCTACTGCTTCATGGTTTTACATAAAAATACAAGATAAAGAGATAGCTATTTTAAAAGCAAATGCTGTTGTTCTTGAACAAAAGATAGACGAGCAAAATGCTAGCATAGATAATTACCTAGCAAAGCAAAAAGAAACAACTGAGCAGATAAATAAGCTGAATGACCAAAATCAAACAGCAATGCGAGAAGTTAACAATTTAAGAAACACTTTTCAGAAACACAGTATGACTAATTTAGCGATGGCTAAACCCGGATTGATTGAAAACATTATTAATAAAGGCACAGCTAAAGTTAAAACAGATTTTTTAGAATTAACTGATCCAAAGATGTTTGAGGAAAAAAATGAAGAAACTGTTAACAATTAGTTTAATAATCGGTTTTTCTTTGATGATTTCTGCATGTTCTTTGCTAGAGCCTCGAACTGTACCAGTAGAGGTTAAAACAATCACTTTACCAGCGCCTATGTATCATCCTCCTATGCCTTTAGAAGTAAGCTTGCAAGATATTAAATGGCGAGTTCTTACTCCAGAAGTGATGGAAGAATATTTACAGCTTATAAAAGAAGGTAAAGCTCCAGCAGAGCCGTATTACGCGCTGTCAACACAAGGCTATGAAAGCCTGAGTATGAACATGGCAGAGATTAAAAGATACATTACTAATGTCTTGGCTATCATCGAGTATTATAGAGAACAAGATACAAAGACAGAATTACAGGATAATCCAAATGAGTAAATCACCTGATGCTTTTGTTTACCAAGCAGAGTTAGATAGAGTGGTAGATGGAGATACTATAGATGTAGTCTTAGACCTTGGCTTTGATGTAAAATTACACAAACAAAGAGTACGTTTGAGCGGAATAGATACTCCAGAAAGTAGAACAAGAAATCTTGATGAAAAAAAACTAGGATTAGCTGCAAAAGAACGATTAAAAGAGTTGTGCGTTGGTAAATTTAAACTAAAATCTTTAGGCAAAGGTAAGTATGGAAGAATCCTTGGCATACCGTATTCTGAATCTGGCGAAGATATTTGTCAGAAGCTTATTAAAGAAGGGCATGCAGTTGAGTATCATGGTGGTAAAAAAGTCGCCAAAGTCAGAAAAGATGGAACATGGGGTTGATATGAAAATTTCAGAAGAAGGCAAATCTTTAATAAAAAAATTTGAAGGATGTAAATTAGAAGCTTATCTATGCTCTGCAAATGTTTGGACAAACGGATGGGGTGCAACTCGCGGTGTGAAAGAGGGTGATGTTTGGACACAAGAGTATGCTGATGAAAGGTTTGACGAAGATATAGTTGAGTTTGAAGATTATGTTAACAAATATGTTGAAGTTGATTTGACCCAAAATCAATTCGATTCTCTTTGTGCATGGGTATATAATTTAGGTCCATCAAACTTAAAATCGAGTACGATGCTCAAGGAACTTAACGCTAAAAATTACTCAAAAGTACCCAGCGAAATTAAAAGATGGAACAAGGCTGGAGGTAAAACTTTAGATGGTTTGATTCGTAGACGAGAAGCTGAGAGTCTTTTATTTCAAGGTAAAGAGTGGCATGAGGTATAAGTATGCCATTAGCTAAATATACTTTCAGACCGGGAATAAATAGAGAGGGCACTAATTACAGTAACGAAGGTGGCTGGTTTAACTCAGACAAAGTTAGATTCAGAAAAGGCAAGCCCGAAAGAATTGCTGGTTGGGAGAAAAACTCTCTTAATTCATTTAAAGGTACAGCAAGAAGCTTATATTCTTATAGAGATACGGATTCAACATCTTATATAGGTGTAGGAACTCATTTAAAGTATTTTGTAAAAGAAGGTAGTACCTTCTATGACATTACACCTATAAGAAAAACGTCTACAAACAGTATTACTTTTGCAGCAACCGATGGTTCTTCAGTAGTTGTAGTAACGGATTCAAGTCATGGCGCTACGGCAAATGATAGCGTTACATTTTCAAGTGCTGTTACATTAGGTGGTAATATTACTGCTGATGTTTTGAATCAAGAATACCAAGTAGATAGAGTTTTAAGTTCTAATACTTATGAAATTACAGCTAAAGATACATCTGGTTCAACTGTGACTGCTAATTCAAGCGACACAGGAAATGGCGGTTCTGGGGTAGATGGATCATATGAAATAAATGTTGGACTAGACGTATTTGTAAAAGGAACTGGATGGGGAGCTGGTACTTGGGGTTCTAGCACATGGGGTTCGACTACTGCGTTGTCTTTAATTGGTCAACTAAGATTATGGTCACAAGATAATTTTGGAGATGATCTAATAGGAAATATAAGAGGTGGAGGTATTTTCTATTGGGATGAAAGTTCAGGTGTAACATCAAGAGCTGTAGCACTATCTTCTTTAGGAGGAGCTAGTGATACCCCTATTGAAGCTTTACAAGTTATGGTATCTGATATTGACAAGCATGTTATTTGCTTTGGATCAAATCCAATAGGATCATCCACATTAAATCCACTGTTTGTTAGATGGTCAGATACAGAGAGTGCATCAGATTGGACACCAACTGCAACAAATCAAGCAGGTGGTATTCAGCTATCTCAAGGTTCTTTAATAGTAGGCGCTCTACAAACAAGACAAGAAATACTTATTTGGACAGATGTAGGTATTACTTCAATGCGATTTGTTGGTGAGCCATTCATATTTTCTTTTACAGAGGTTGCCACAGGCCCATCTTTAATATCTCCAAATGCAGCAATAAATGCAAATAATAGGGTTTATTTTATGGACAGGGGTGGCTTCTATGTTTACTCAGGTTCTGCACAAAGATTGCCTTGTAGTGTTTTAGATTATATCTACAGTGATCTTAACTTAAATCAGGCGTATAAATGCTTTGCAGCTTCTATAGAAAACAAAAATGAAGTAATTTGGTTTTATCCTAGTTCAGAAAGCCTAGAAGTTGATAGATACGTTATCTACAATTATCTAGAGGATACTTGGGTTATTGGCACGACCGATGATGGATTTACTAGAACAGCTTGGATAGAAGCACCTACTTTAGATTTTCCTGTAGCAGCAGGTAAAACATCTGGCTCTGATTCTAACTTTTTATTTAACCATGAGTTAGGGCACTCTAATGATGGTAGTGACTTTACAGCATTTATCGAATCTAGTGATTTTGATTTAAGCCCTGATGGTGAAAGGTTGATATTCATTTCTAAATTAATACCAGATGTAGAATTTAGAGATCAATATTCTACAAGTGATTCGGTTACATATACTATAAAAGGTAGAAACTATCCTTTAGAAAGTTTATCTACTTTACAAACTATCAACGTGACACCAGAATCCACATTTGTTAATGCCAG
>Ga0208919_1001550_pt1 | contig 13135 bp, 9 predicted proteins | sample 4_EtaG_FD_184076 | JGI IMG/M metagenome (GOLD analysis project Ga0208919, IMG submission 184076) | Marine viral communities from the Subarctic Pacific Ocean - 4_ETSP_OMZ_AT15127 metaG (SPAdes) (version 3) | ecosystem: Environmental > Aquatic > Marine > Oceanic | place: Pacific Ocean | collected...
TGCTCAAGAGCTTGAAGCAAGTGGAATGGGGGGGCTTGTAAAAACACACGCCAACGTTGACAGTTTTGATAATCCACTTTTAGATGAAGACGGCAACCCTACTGATTTCAAATCCGTCAAATACAGTATTCTATACATGAAAGCAGTTAAGGCACTGCAAGAAGCAATGGAGCGGATTGAGTCGCTGGAATCTCGTATTGAGGCGCTTGAATCGTAACTTTATAATAAACAACAGGAGACTTAAAATGCCTAAAATGAACGGAGAAAGATTTCCCTATCCAAAAAGTGGTATGCAGCCAGCAGCAATGGACAAGCTACACGCACCAACTTCAGTTATTTCAGGTGGAGCAAACGATATTTACTCACCTGAAGTACCCAAAGTAGCTAGTACATCTATTTATCTTTCGGCAGTACCTTCCGTAAGTGGAGGAGCTAACGATGTTGAAAATCCAAATCCTACTAAAACAACGGGTGGAGCAAACGATATTTATTTGCGAGATAATGAGACAGTCTAGTGAAGAAAGAGGAGGACATTCCATTTAACAGAGCTAGGGTGTCTAAACTAGCTGGAACGTCAAATGACCTGACTGGATTATCACGTAATAAAATAATAGAAGAAATAGCATTAGAGGCACTCGATAAAATTGCAAAACATGAAAAAAAATGTGGCATACGATGGGCGGAAGCTGCCGTTGAACTTCGTGAATTAAGAAGTGCTACAAAAAAACATGCGGCAAGATGGGAAAAACTAGCTTGGCTTATTGTAGCCACGATGTTGACTTGTATAACTACGATGTTAACTTATCATCTATAACAACAGGGACATTATAAAATGGCAAGACAGAGAGCTTTTAAAAATCGAGTTGATTATCGTGCGGGTGGTTATGTATCGCGAAAAGGATACGTTACAGGTACTACTGTCGTTACTGCACCCGGAGTAGACCCTAAGAAAGGTACTAGAAGAGAAAAAGTAGAAACTAAGGTTCAGATTGAAGGTGGTAAGCCTATAGCGGAGGACGTAGTTCAGTTACGTGAAACTTTAGGAGCTGATGTTGAACGAATTGGTTTAACGGGTACTGTAACCCCCGATAGTCAAATTCAGCAATTAGAGGCTCGAACAGCTTTGGAAAGACCAACAGCTGTAGCACCAGCTGCTATTCAAACAACTACGGCTCTTACTAAAGATGCTCAAGCACAAGCCGACCTTACTGCTGCAACTTTTGATGCTGCACAAGCTGAAGATTTAGCTACTACAGAAGCGGCACAAGCGCAGGTAACAAGAGAAGCAGAAGCTGCCGCCGCACAGCTAACGGCTACTGAAGCAGCAGCAAGAGATGCTCAACAAGAAGAAGCGGCACAAGCGCAGGTTGTAGATTTCAGTGAAAGTACACGGGCGCATATAAACCAAGTTACGGGGCAGCAAGAAATAGTTGCCGCTACTCCTGACGCTGAAAAACAACAGAGAGCAGCTATAACCGGAACTGCTGCCGACGACGCAATTGCTTCTCAAATTATAGCAGTGATTGGTTACGAAGCATCTCAACAACGTCAAGTTACTGGAACAGCCGCTACAGCAGCCGCAGAGTCTATGCTTGCGGAGGTTGGAGAGCTTCCTTCAAATGTAAGTGCAGCTATTGTAGAAAACCCTGCTGCTGTAGAGGCTCAAATAGATAATCAGCCTGTGGAAGTTCAAGCAGCTATTGCAGCTTTACCCACAGAAGCTTTAGTTTCCTCTCAGCTGGAGTCTTTACTAGCAGGAATGGACGATGGAGTAACTCCCTCTTGGGCAAGGCCAGCGGTTGCTGGAGTAAATCAGCAAATGGCAGAAAGAGGTTTATCTATTTCTTCTGTTGGGCGAGATGCTTTGTTTAACGCTATTATTCAAAGTTCGTTACCTTTAGCTCAAAGTAATGCGCAAGCTTTACAACAGCGTGCATCTCAAAACTTGTCAAATGAGCAACAGGCCAATATGGCACAAGCTACTCAAGATATGCAACGCCGCATGTCGAACCTTGCAAATCGACAAACTGCTGAATCTCAGTCGGCTTCAAATGCTCAACAGATGGCGACGATGCAAAGTCAATTCAGACAGGACGCTACAATTCTCTCTGCAAATCAGCAGCAGCAAACAAGAACTCAAAATTTACAAAATCTTCAGCAATCGGCTGTGCTTAATCTTCAAAGCCGACAAGCGATGGCTGCTCAGAATTTAGGTAACGAGCAGCAAGTACAGTTGGCAAATCTTCAGATAGATGCTCAACGTGCGGGAGCAGACCAAACTGCTGAAAATCAAGCAAGACTTGTAGAGTTTCAAGTAGCTTCTGATTTTATGGCAAAGAACGCTGCATTTTCTCAAGATATGAAAAAAGCAAATTTAAGTAACGAGCAACAAATACGATTAGCTAATTTGTCAGCACTTAACCAAGCAGCTTCAGAACAGTTAAATGTAGACCAGCAAACAGAACTTTCAAATTTAAATAAAACTTTAGAAACAAATAAGCTACAATCACAATTAGCTCAGCAAATGAATTTAACTCAGCTAAATGTAGACCAGCAAACAGCTATAGCTAATGCTACTAGAGTTGCAAATATAGATATGACAACGTTCAGCGCTGAGCAGCAAATACAATTAGCGAACAGTAAATTTATGCAGACAATGACTGTAGCAGACTTTAACAGCAGACAGCAGGGAATTATGCAAGATGCTACGACACTTGCTGCAATGGATACACAAACTGCTGATTCAAGAACTAAAGTAGCAATACAGAACGCTCAAAACTTTTTGTCGATGGATATGGCTAATCTAAATAATGACCAACAAGCAACAATATTAGACCAGCAACTAAGACAACAAAGAATGCTGTCAGACCAAGCAGCTACAAATGCTTCAAAGCAGTTTAATGCTACTTCTGAAAACCAAACAACTCAATTTATGACAAGTATTGGACAGCAACTAGAACAGTTCAATGCACAGCAAGTTAACGCAGCATCTCAGTTTAATTCGGCGGAAGCAAATAAAGCTGCTGCTCTTAATGCTGGAAATGAATTAGAGGCGAGTAGATTTAATAATCAGTTGTCTACTCAAATAGCTCAATACGATAGTGATGTAAAGTTTAGAGCTGATTCTTGGAATGCAGCAAATGCACAAGCTGTAGAACAGTCGAATGTTGCTTGGAGAAGAAAGCAAAATACGCTTGATACCGCTGCTCAAAATGCTGCAAATCAACAAGCTGCTCAATTTGCTTATGGAGTAACTGCTGCAGAACAGAATTTTGTTTGGCAATCGCTCAGAGACAACGCTGCTTTTAATCAGCAAACGAAAGAAAATACATCAGAAAGAGCTATGCAGATACTATCAGCAATCTACTCAAATAGTACGCTAATGGACAAAAAGAACAGAGGGCCTGTTAAAGGATTAGCAAATGCACTTGAAAGAGTAATATTTGGTAAGACTATTTAGGAGAATAAAATGGGATTTTTTAGCAAAATATTTAAAGGTGTTAAAAAGGTTTTTACAGGTATTGGTAAAGTTATCAAAAAAGCTTTTACAGCTGTTGGTAAGTTTACGAATAAGCTAGGTATTGTTGGTCAAATAGGTATGATGTTTGTTGCGCCAGCAATAGCGGGCTGGGCTATGAAAGGATTAACTCATTTAGGAAGTGGTTTTATGACAGGTGGTTTTATGACAGGTTTAGAAACTGCGGCGCAAGGAACAGGCCTTTTGAGTGGAGCTGCAAGAGTTACTCACGGTATTCTTTCAACTGTTGCTAATGTTGCAAGCAGTGGAATGAAAATTTTTAACAATATCTCAGAAAACGTAACAGGTGCGATAGGAAACATAACAGAGGGACTAAAAAATATGTTTAAACTACCTTCTATGGACCCCTCAACAATTCTTGAAACTACGACAAATATTTTAGACAGGAATATAAATGCCTTTGCACCAAAAGAGCTTGCAGATGTGGTAAACCCGTATGCAGATGTGGTAGACCCGTTTGTAGGAGCGGCTGTGGGACCAGATACTACCTTTAGTGGTATTCCTTCAGACGTTGAAATAAAACAGATAAAACCTGATACATTTTTTAGTACACAGCCAGGGGACACTAAGAACTGGACTCAAGGAATCTTCGACAATTCTCTTGATACTGATGTAAGGTATGGAACAAAACTCCCACCTGCTAAACCTGTATCGGCAGCAGTACAAAAAGAAGAAGAAGAAGAAGGATTTGTTTCACAAGTATTTCGACAAACAGGCGTAAACTTACTTACCGACGCTGCTAAATCTCTAATGGCACCTACTCCTGAACCAGTAGAAGAACCCGTTAATTACGCAATGTATGTTCCTGAGACTGCGGGACTAGTATCTTTGAAGGATATGGCTATACATACTGGTTCTGGCGCTACGTTAGATTATTTAACAAATGTAAACGTTGGTGCTTTAGCAGTTGGTGATACTTGGAATAATATAATTAGTTCAAATCCAGATTATATCGCTGCAATAAGAAACCCCTTTGGTTATTTTGGGCAACTAGATGCTTCGTTTAATGAGTTTTCAAGAACAGGAGTAACTCCGACACCTCGTTCTAATTTAGTAGGCTAGTACTACACACATATAAGGAAATTATAGATGGCGATAAGCGAACAACAAATTGAAAAATTTGCAAGTAGAACAGACAGGCCAATTCCGGGGCAGTCTTTAACAACCGACCCCGATAATCCTGCTGCTTACGAGCGCCCTCCTCTAATTACTACAAAAGAAAAAGGTGTTGATTACTTGCTAGATATAATTCTAGTCGATGAAACTTATTCTGCTATTATGGAGGCGTTAGCCGACGATGTTCCTGTAATGGACCTTGTGCAAGGAATACTCGTAAACGCTTTTGAAGAAGGAGTTTTTAATCCAGACCTTATGCTATTGTTAGCAGAACCCCTTGCTTATTTACTTCTAGGACTTTCAGAACGACAAGGTATTAGAGCTAGAATTGTGAATGACCCAGACGAGCCTTACGACCCAAATGATTTAGACAACTGGGATTACGCTGAAGAAGAGCCTATGGAAAGTTCTTCAAATTCTTTTAAAGAAAAGATGCAATCTATTCAAAAACCAAAAGCTGATAAAGATTTAAATTTAGATAAAATTATAGAGAACACTTCTTCTTTAATGAGTAAGCCTTCAAAAACTAATTCTAAATAGGAGTTTAAAATGGCAACGAAATTTGGACCAGAAAGTGAGTCACCATCATTCGCGTCTGGTAATCGCGATAGTAGAATATTTAAAACATTTGCCAATTTATATGAAGACGCTGATAAACCGGAAAAAGACGAAAATCCTTCTATTTTAAAACAAGTAGGAACTTCTTTTTTAAATACGCTTGTAGAAAAGGCTACGGATACTTTCGTCGATAAGGCTACTAATGTAGTTTTAAGTCCTCTTACAGGCGGTAGTGATACGTACGATAATAATGCAGCAGTGTGGCACAAATACATTAAACAAACTATTCCTAAAGCTAAAGAAACAGAAGAAAGAATGCAGTTTTTTATTGACGCTCACAACACTGCACTAAAAGAGAATAAGACACCAGACGAAGCTGCGTACGCATCAATGTACGAAGCAACGAGCGAACAAGTGACCGCAGCTTTGGCTCAAGGAAAGCTGAAGTCGGCTACCGGTACTACACTTGAAACTGGACAGCTAAGCACTGATGCAAGAAAAATTTTAGTTGACTCTTTAGTAAAGGAACGTATGCATGCAAATAATGGAGAACTTTTAAATCAGTATCACGATTTAGTAAGACTAGCAGAAAAAAGAATTAATCAAGCTGATACTTCTCCTAATTTTAACCCACTGGCTAGGTCTTGGTTTGGTAAAATTTGGAACTCGATGCAAGGTGAAACAGATGAAACTCTTATTGCAACCGGACTAAAGAAATTTCGAGAGTCCGAATTTTTTGAAACCAACCTAGCAGCAAAAAAAGCGCTAAAGAAATACGACGCAAACAAAAACTACGAAACCGGAGTAAACGTACTTGAAACAGTTGCTATTCAAGAACATTTAAATCGAATATCTGCTGCTGAATATACAGAGTCGACTGCTGCGCGAGGAACGAATAAGATGGTTGATGCTGCTGGTAATATTGTTGAGGTACCTGGAGCGTGGGTTCAGATAACCGAAGGAGATACTATTAGCTATAAGTTTATTCCAGACCGAAACGGTGTACCCAAGAAAACTAATATACAACAGACTGAGTTTACATCGATTTTTGGTGACCCTATTAACCAAGAGATTGACGATTTAGAAACAGGAGACATTTATAACCGTGATACCGCAGGTAAATTTATAGTTGAGCTTAATAAAACATTCGGAGGGGATATAAGAACCTTGGAGTCGAGCTTAGCTAACGCTAAATCTCCTGAAGAAAAAGAGGAGGTTAGGCAAAGAGCACAAAGAGTGTTGAATGCTATAGCTAAATGGAAAACTAACGGCGCAAATCTTAACACGGCTTACAACACAGTCGAAAAAAGAATGTACTTAAAATATTTGGAAGATATAGCGACGCGAAAAGCTTCGTGGAAAATAAAATATGAACAAGAATTACCACCGCCTAAAGAAGGGCTGCAACCAGGAGGCGGTAAGTGGTTGCTGGGTAAAGAGTATGATGACGCAGTAAAAGCGTACAAGCAGAATAAATTAGAAGCGCTTGAAGAGTACGAACACATGGAAAGAGACATGGTTAGAATACGAGCTGGATTTGAAGCAGGTTTAATTCATATTGATGGTGTTACAGCAGTACCTATAGGTTCTAAAATCAATGAGAGAGGAGAGACTGTATCTATTATCCCCAACAAGGCAGACAGAAATGTGAATCAAAGAAAATTCGAGTTATGGCGGGATGAGAACAGAAGCATGACAGACAAGGAAGAGAGTGATATACGACTAGCTAACGAAGTTGTGGAGAAGTAAGTTATGGCGATAGTAGAATATATTGATGGCATTCCATACGATAGCGTTTGGAACTCAGAAACTTCCAAGTATGATTTGATAAAACGTTCTTCAGTGCCAAACGAATCTTCTATTGTGCCTGAAAAAGAAGAAGATGAAGAAGAAGAAGATGTGCCATTGACTAGTATGCAGAGAGTTACTGGTAATTTTTCTCACGAAGAATTGGTAACTGCTGCGAAGAGAGAAAAAGAACTCAACGAAGCACGGCTCGTTGACTTAGCTAGAGTTGGTTTTGGAGCTGTAGAAGGTATTGCTGAGTTAGGAAGTGATGTTCTTGTTCGCCCTTTTGTAAAAAATCAAGAAGAATATGACAAGTGGGTTATAGAGACGCGTGGCAAGGCGGCAGAATACGTTCCGGGTTTTGACCGCGAAGATATTATTGACCCTGAAACCGGTAAAGTTTTAAGAACTGAAACAGGTACAGGTATAGCATTAGAGTTAGGCTCATTTGTATTTGGTGGTGTGGGAGCATTTAGATTATTAGGCAAGCTAAATAAACTACGAAACGCTAAATATGGAACTGTTACTAGAGCTGTCATATCCGAACAAGCTGTAGAACAAGTATTAGCCGACCCCGACAGTAATTTAGCTAATCTTGTTACTGAAGTTTTAATGGATGACCCCCCGGCATTTATAGAACATTTAGCAGCTAAAGAAGACGACCCAGTTCTTTTTAAAAGAGCTAAGATGGCTATAACATCTGGATTGGCTGCAGGGACAATCACAGGATTAATACAGTTTGGCTTTAAAGCTGTTGATATTGCTAAACACTCTAGAGCGGTACTGCGAAAGAGGGGGATTAAAGGAAGAGATAATCCAGAAACGCCAGAAGAGTTTGAGGAAGTAGTAGATAGTCTGCTAGGTGCAGCTAAAGAAGGCGAACCCCATCCCATAGTAAAAAAAGTAAGAGAGGTAGGTGAGGATTCAGCGAAGGAAGTAGCTGAAGTTATTACTCAAAGTTCTGGTAGGCTTCGGGATGTTAGTACATGGGCTAAGGGTGTAGGAGCATGGACACATAAGCGGTTTTTTACATCAAGAGGTTTTTTAACTAGAAAAGGTCAAGTAGCTCAGGAAGCTTCACTTGAAGCTCAAAGGAAGCTTACATCTCACGCTATTCATATTGCGAATCGCCTTCAACGATTTATGGATGATGCGGTCGAAGGAAATATTGTTGATGATGTTAGTAGAGCTTTAGGCGATAACAAAATGTTAAACTTAAGTCCAGCTGAAAAAATAGATTATTTAGCTGAAACAGATATGGCAAGTTTTTTAAAAAGAGCGTATAATTTTTCTGACGAAGCAGCTGCTAACTTTCTAAAACAAGCGGACGTCGAAGGTAAAATAAAATTTTTAGAAAATAGTGGTTTTTCTACGGAGAAAGCTTCTGAAATTGTTCAAGCAAAACCATATGGCTTTTCTAGAGAAATAGCGGGAGAGGTTGCGGATGCGAGAACAACTATAGACAATTTATCTCAAACTCTTATAGATTCTAATATTGGGTCAGAAGTTGTTCGAGCAGCTATTGCTTCGAATATGGGTAGTTATATGCGAAAATCTTATAGGCTATATGAAGACACTGACTGGGTACCGAATGCTTCTTTACAGAATGAAGCGAGAAGGGCGATAATTGCTTCTAAAATAGCTAGCAGAACAAAGGAAGAAAAAAAATTCGCTGTAACTGAAGATGAGATGATACAATTTGGAAAGGAAGCTGATACTTATATAGCCGACCTGATAAATAAAAGCGACTTAACAGACACCTACGACTATCTTTCTAAAATAAGAAAGGTAAATAAGTTGATGCGTAGAAAAGAAATGCTTCCTGAACTAGAAAGACTAATGGGTAGAATTGATAGCCCGACAGAAAATATTATACTCACAATTCAAAAACTTGCTGCCATTACTGAAAATAATAAATTTTATACTCGATTAATGGAGCTTGGAGCTTCAGTCCCTTCTAAACCAAAGGTGTACGACGAAGCGGTGGTTCAAGCAAGAGCTGAGTTAACCTCTAATCAAGTTAATATGATAGATGAGGTTGATTCAACCATTAAAAAGGGTAGTTATGTTACAACTAATAATCCTTATCGTGACGCTAAGGGAAAAGTGCTTATTCCAGCGGGTACTGTTGGTCGAGTAGTGGACACGGGTGCTGCTAAAACTCCTCATTTAACTCATGTAAAATTTGGAAAATCTGGAAACCCAATATCGTTCAAGATACGAGATAATGATATGAATTTAACGGTCATTCCAACTGACCAACGTTTAAACAAACTTGCTACGCAATATTACGATGATGCTACAGAATTTACTGATAAAGCTACGGGGAAAAGAGTACGTGGTAAAGCCTACACGGATGAAAAATATATTAGTCCTTATACTTCAGCAGATAGCCCGTTTCAATTTAAAATTAGAGGTACTGGAACTGCGTTAGACGGACAGTACACAACTAAAGACTTAGCAAGAGTTATTCATGACTTGGAAGATACTCATATTTCATTGTTTGGATTTTTTCAAAAACGGTTTGCAAAAGGAATGAAAAATCAACCTCTTGTTCAATTGTTTGCAGGATTAAAAGGTACGGTTCAACAGGTGTTAACTGTCTGGTCCCATCCTACTCAAATACGTAATGTTTACGGTGGTTTTCAAATGGGAATGGCTAACGGAGTAAATCCTCTTAAACATGGAAGATTAAATTTTGAAGTTCTTGTAAATGAAATAGCAAAAGGAGGAGACAAGATTAAGGATGAGTTTTACGAACTATTACAAGGTTTGGGAGTTATCAATACTACTGTTAAAGGTAAAGATTCTAGAGCGCTTCTTGATATAGCAAGTGAAACAGAGCCTTCTAGACTTGTGGCAAGAATAGAAGACTATGCTAAACGACATCCAGACACTACGCTTGGAAAGATAGTAGAAAAGGCGGTGCTTGTAAAAAATATACCAGAACAAGTCTACATGGCTGGGGACGACTTCTTTAAAATGAATGTGTTTGTTAATGAGCTTCATACGCTTCGTAGAGCATACGCGGGTGACGATTCGATGACGGAAGATTTATTACGAATAGAAGCTGCTAATCTTATAAAAGATAATATGCCGAATTACAACAGAGTTACGAAGGGTGTTAAATCTCTACGAGAAGCGCCTATCGGTACCTACGTATCTTTTCCTGCTGAAATTTTACGGACTAGTGCTAACATCGTTGCCCGAGGAGTAAAAGAAATAAATTCTGGCAATAGCGTACTTAGAAAAAGAGGACTTCAAAGATTAACTGGTTTCGCATTTTTGAATTTAGGATGGGCTGCAGCAGGTAATTATGGTTACCACGCGTCTGGGCTGAGTGAAATTGAATGGAAAGCTCTTCAAAAAAACTCCGAAACAAAACATAGTCCTGGTCGCACCAACTTTTTTTTCGGGCCGGGTTCTAAATTGGACATGCAATGGTTGAATGCTTACGATATACTACAAAAAATAGGGGCAGAAGCTCTCGCAGAGGCTCACAAAGGAAAGGTAAGGGGTGTACCGTTTCACCAGAGAATGATGGATGCAACGGTCGCATCTGCACTAGCACTTACTGAACCTTTTATCAGTAAGGCTATAATTACGGAACTTTTGTCAGACTTAAACTACGCAGCGAACAATCCCGGCGGAAGCACTAGCGACGGAAAAAACATTTTTACTGACCCAACAAACTATGGTAGCTCTCTTATCGAGGGAATTCTTTATCTTGGGTCAGCATTCGTACCAGGAACTGTTAAACATACTGCAAAGCTTGGAGAAGCTGTGTTAGAAACACCTAGCAAATCAACAGGAAAAAAACCAAGTATATCACACACAGCATCGGGCTTTTTTACTGGTGTTAACGTTAAGGAAAACGACATTCCGTTTAATTTTAGATGGCATGTTAAGAACTTCTTGTATGATGAATGGGGTGTTCCTAACATTAAGACTTGGTTTGGTAAAGACGCAGAAGCATACAAGGAAGGATGGGCTTCACGTCAACAAAAACACTTTAAAAAATCTCAAAAGCTGTATGAACAGGTTGGAGCCATGCGAGATTTAGGTTACAGCGACGGCCAAATCTCAGAAATAATGTATGGAGCAGGTTTATCTGAAACCGAGATTAATTTTTTCTTGAAAGGTCGGTATTTACCCAAATCTCTCACTAAAGACAAAATGCAGGAGATACGCGACAAAGACACTTCATTTAACAAAAAGGAATCTGAAGAAACGATTCGTAGCCTATTAGAATTTTATAATAAAATAAATGGTATACCTCTTCACCCCGTAAAGAAAGAGGACATAGAAGATGCTCGGTTTGTGATGTCCAAAGAACTACTATCTAAAGCTAAGGGTGGTGAAGTAAACGTTCCTCGGGCACCAAGAGAACCTGATGAGCGTATAGATAAAATGACGGGCTTGCCCTATCATGTTCAAGCAGGTGGTGCCTTTATCGATGATGAAGACCCTTTAAAACGCTTAGGTTTCACGGGAGGTGGACAGGTAGACCCACTCGTACGTTTAGGGTTTAGTAGTGGTGGTGGTCCTGACACGAGTCAAATGCGCAAGCAGGAAGACCCACTGGTACGTTTAGGTTTTAACGCCCCAAGCTCACAAGGAACATCTAAAGTATTGAAGGGACTGAGACGCTCGCGGCGCTCGGCGAATCCAGGTAAAGCTGCAATGACGGGCGCGAGTCTGCTTCATAGTGGTCTGACTGGGGCCACTCCTTTGACGACTTTCAGTGTTCCGTTCGCAGGTCCAGCTATCGGTGCACTTTTGCACACCTTGCAGACCAAGCCTGGATTTAATTATGACCCGCAAGGGGCTGGAAAAAAATCGAGCGAGGACATCCGCAGACTTGGTAGTATTTATTCCAAAACGAAAGCCGAGAAGCGACGCGCATCGTCGATGCCCAGCCTCGACGTGCAGGTAGGTGACACAGGAAAAACCCGAAGACAGCTGCAAGAAGAAAAGCTTTTGCATCCAGGCGGTCCCCTCGCTTTTTCTCTGGCGCATCGAGAATATCTTGAACCAGACGTTCGAAAGCGTTTGGCCGAAGTTATTCCAGAAGACGCTACGGTTAATTTTCGCGAACTCGGACAGGCCGGCAATCCGTTCACCGACGTAATGAGGAACGGCAGACGCATATCGAGAACTCCCGGCCATCGCCTCCCAGTCGATGACGTGTTCGGATTCCAGTCAGCCAACGCGCCCGGTAAGACTCGGGGACAGTCTGGTGAGGGCGGTCGCTAAAACCAATGCTCAGCATCACAAAGATTGCGCAATCATGAGTCTCTTTTTTCGTAGTGCAGCAGCTAAAAAAGTAAAAGAACTTCTTAGCGCAGAAGCAGAAGATTTGAAAGACACAAGTCTCAGAGTTTTCGTAAAGGGTGGAGGATGCTCAGGATTTCAATATGAGTTTATCTTTGATAAGCAGAACGAAGAAGATAAGGTAGTGGTGACCGATGGAGTAACTTTAGTAGTGGACCCTCTGAGCTTTGAGTATTTAAAAGGCTCTGAAATAGACTACTCAACAGGTTCTTTCGCATCTCAGTTTGTAATTCATAATCCTAATGTTCAAACAACTTGCGGTTGCGGCAGTTCTTTCGCGTTATAGTAAGGAGGAAACAAATCGTGGAATTTTTAATTAATACTTTTGGTGCTAAACTATGTTGTATTGCAGCCAGTGGATTGGGTGGTATAACAGACCAAGCAATTAGAAGAAAGTTTAAGATTATGGAAATAGTCGTAGCCTTACTTATTGGTGTTGGCTCTGCCGAAATATTTATTCCAGCTTTAATGTCTTACTTTCATTTTGATAAAACTATAGGTGTGGCAATTGCCTTTATTGTTGGGTACTGTGGTATCAGACTTCTTCCGATGATTGAAGCTGGCGTGAGAAAGAGGTTAGAAAAATGACGTACAAATATTTTACAGAGCAAGAACTAAGCTGTAGTCATTGCCAAAATAACGAAATGAACGATGCTTTTATGACGAAGATAGAATCGCTTCGAGAAGAACTGAATTTTCCTTTTGTAGTAACCTCTGGATACCGTTGTGAGAACCACCCTATCGAGGCTCGTAAATCCTCTCCAGGGGCACACACAACGGGAAGAGCACTCGACCTATTGG
>Ga0208919_1001551_pt1 | contig 13118 bp, 11 predicted proteins | sample 4_EtaG_FD_184076 | JGI IMG/M metagenome (GOLD analysis project Ga0208919, IMG submission 184076) | Marine viral communities from the Subarctic Pacific Ocean - 4_ETSP_OMZ_AT15127 metaG (SPAdes) (version 3) | ecosystem: Environmental > Aquatic > Marine > Oceanic | place: Pacific Ocean | collected...
CCCAAGAAAGGCCTACAGCGGATGAAGGTTCTTAATCCTAACTTTATTATTAGAGTAGAAAACGAGTATGGATATCTCACGGACTTTTTGCAAGAAATTCCAGAAGGAAACGATTGGGCAGCATATGGCAGCGTTGCGGATAATATGGCGGGAACCAAGTATCTTACGCTAGATAGAAACCAGATTGTTCACTTCCGTCTCCGCACCTCGGACCCAGCGTTCTACCCTTACGGTAAGTCGATTGCGGCATTGGCTATTAGAGTATTCCGCTCTTTAAAGCTGATGGAAGACGCGATGCTTATCTATCGCCTGTCTAGAGCCCCTGAAAGAAGAATCTTCTATATTGACGTTGCTAACATGCCAGCCACGAAGGCTGAAATGTTCATCGAAAAGGTTAAAGAGAAGTTCAAGAAAGAAAAATACTACGACAACAACACGGGCCAGATTGATTCCCGTTACAATCCTCTCAGTGCTGATGAAGATTTCTATGTTCCTACGAGAGGAAGCCAAGGTACGAAGATTGATACTCTTCCCGGAGCCCAAAACTTAGGTGAGGTTGACGATGTTCGTTACTTCCGTGACAAGCTTCTGGCTGCTCTTAAGATTCCTAAGGACTACATTGTTGAGAAGGATAAATCCCCAGAGCGTAAGGCTAACTTGTCGCAGTTGGATGCTAAGTTTGCCAGAGTTATTGGTAGAGTTCAGCAACAAGCTGAGATTGGCTTAGAGCAGATTGCCCGTAGACACTTAGCACTTGTTGGGTTCCCTGCTCACCTCATTAAAGATGTGAAGATCCAACTTCCCGATTGCAGTGATGTCTTTACCAAGCGTAAGATGGAGATTGACGAGCAGAAAGCCCGTGTGGTACAGGCTGTTGTTGGCTTAAACCTATTCCCCAAAGAAACCATCTACAAAGAGTTCTACGATATGACCGATCAAGAGATTGAGCATACCATGGAGCTTATGAAGGCTGAGAAGGAAGAGCAGCAAGCCGACGAGCAATCGCAGATGCAGGGTCAGGAAGACATCGCTCAAAAGGGTAAGGACCAAGATATGGACCGAGACCAACAGGGCAAGGATGCAGATGCTGCTAGAGATGAGGGTGGAAAGCAAGCTGACCACGAACGAGGGATGGAAGCCGAGAAAGCTAAACCTAAACCCAAAAAAGAATCTATAGACTCGGAGAACTTGTCCACTCTAATGAGGCTAAAACAACAAATTATTCGTGAAGAAGGACAAGAAAGCAAAAGATTGGATGCTATTGAAAGGATAATCTCCAGAAATGTGAAGATTCCCAAAAATAATAGAGAAAGATCTTAACTATATAACCATAGTCTATAATAACATAAACCAAGGAGTTAGATATGTTTGACCATTTATTCGAAAACCGAAATTCAACCGTTACCAACCTATTAAAGTTAGGGGATTGCCTAGGACGCTCATTACGAGAGAACATTGAGCTTTTTTCTATTGATAGTGAAGCTAAGAAAGTGGCTTATTTAAGTGAAGAGGGGAAGGTGATCTCGGGAGAGTACGATTTTGATGAAAACATCACTTTCTCTAAGATCCAAGTTCAAGAGTCGGACATCTTTAGCGATAACGAAGTCTTTGATTCCCATGTGGAAGACAAGGTTACTTCGTTTGTAGGTGGTTTAAACTCTGATGACTACCGTGACGCAGACGAAAGCTTTGGTGAGATTCTTGGTTTATGGGAGAACAGGCTGAAGTTTGAGAATGTTAAGAACCGTTTAGAAGAGAAAAGCTCTTTGTTCTCAGAAAGCCAGACCATTGTTAACACTGAGCAGTTCCAACGCTTCTTAGAAGTGATGCCTCAGATTACGGATTTCTTGGAGGAGCAGAGAGATACTATTCAAGAAGTGCAAGAAATTGAAAATGCTATTAAGCTTTCTAACTCCGTTTCGCAAGCATTTGATTTTCCTCGCATCTCGTATGAAACTTTGGTGGAAAACCCAGAGTATCGTATCTCGAAAGGTCTTAACAAGTCGGTTTACGAGTTAATCTGTAAGCAAGAGCTTGTAAAGAAAGAGCTTATGGAATCCAAAAAGAACTTTGAAGATGTTTGGGCGACTAATGCTAAGATTAGACACCTTGCTACTTTAGTTTTTGAAGAGTCCGATGAGGTTATTCTTGAAAACTTAGTGGAAGCCATTATTGAAGTTCCCTTTTTAGCTCTTACAACTAAAAAACAACTCGTTGAAAGCGTGAGCAACGCCTTTAGCTTGAGTGACAGCAACGCCATCTCCACTAAAGAGATCAAAACTTTTGTTGCAAAGCTTTTTGAAATGAAAAAGCCTATTAAGCAGGTTATTATTAATCTCCTTAACGAAAAATACGGTATCAATGTACAGAATCTGAAGAGTGCTGCTACTTTTAGTAGTCTTGCTGAGACTCAAGTTGTTATCTTTGAATCCTTAACTCGTTTAGCTCCTAAAGGTAGCATTATTAAAGACACGTTATCTGAGTTAAGTAAAATGCTTAGAAATAAAAACGGTGTAGAGGTAATTGATGTTAATGATGTTATCCAAGAATGCTTTGAGACCTGTGGGTATGATAAGTTCTGTGAGGATTTCCGCTTAGTTGAGAACATTTCTTTTGAAAATATTCTTGATGAAGAAGTTAGTGTGGTTGAGCTATTAGAAAAAGCAAAAGCCAAGCTTCTCATGGATAAAGCTAAGAAGAAAGCGGATGATGACAACCTAAGCCCCGAACAAGCGAAAGCTAAGAAAGCCGCTATGTCAGACGAAGACGCTGATACGGGCGAAGAAGAGCTTGAAGATGACTCCGTGCGAGCAGCCGAGATGAAAAAAGAAGCCGCTGCTCCGTTCTCTAAAGATTCGCCCATGGCGAAGGGTTCCCCAATGTCCCCTGACGCAGAAGGTGGCGACGAGGAAGAGGACGAGAAGGACAAACAAGAAGAAGACTCAGATCTTGATGTTAAACTTGGTAAGCCAGACAAGGGTTTAGACAAGTATGACGGTAAAAAGAAGAAGAAGAAGCTTACCCCAGCCCAAAAAGCGTTAGACGCAGATGGCGATGGGGATATTGAAGGTGATGATCTAAAAGCTTTAAGGAATAAGAAGAAGGTGAAAGAAGAGGCAGAACCAGAAGCTATCGTCCCTGATGAAGAGCCCAAAACCGCACCTCTCTCTAAAGATGAATTTCTTGATGCGCTAAAGGATATGGACGAGCTACTCAAAGATATCAGTCCAGAAACTGAAGAAGACGAAGTAGATACCGCTGAAACTGACGAAACTGAGGCGTAATCCATGACAGACGGTTGCGAAGGCGCGGGATACGCCCCGCTTATTCTCTCATCAATCGAAGGAGTTTGCACTGTTGTGGAACTCCCCGAGGGGGAATGTCTATGCGCTCCGATTTGTGGTTTAACTGGGGCCTCTGGAGGCAGTGGCGGTACGGGGCCAACTGGTGGTACTGGAGCTACAGGTGGAACTGGTCCCACTGGTGGTACTGGAGCTACAGGTGGAACTGGTCCTACTGGCCCTACTGGCCCAACGGGTCCAACTGGTCCAACTGGTGATACTGGTGGTACAGGGAGTAGCGGCCCTATTACGGGTAGTAAATACGTTTATTCAACTACTCATACGGGTAATCCCTCAAGTAACGGACAAACCGTAACTAACCTAGCTTCTAATCCTACAGAAATAAAAGTTTTTGATAGCGATGCTAATGGTACTGACCTTTCAACTTGGTTAGATACTTTGCGTACTGTTACAGGAACCTATAAAGGTCTTCTTACTATCTATGCTACTTTTGATGCTTCAAAATATGCGGTATTTAGAGTTACTGGTGTTACAGACAATACAACCTACTTTACGTTTGCTGGAAGCGTCATAGCTTCTACTCAAGCCAACTTAGATACTTTATTCGGCAATGGCGCAACGATTGCTGTCCAACAAGACCGTTATGGTAGTGATGGTTCTGCTGGAGCCGCAGGAACTACTGGGGAGACTGGCGGTACTGGTGGTACTGGTGGTACTGGAGCTACAGGGGCTACAGGGGCTACAGGGGCTACGGGTGCTACGGGTGCAACTGGGTTTACTGGGGGAGGCTATACCGCCATAGGTATTAGTGGTAGTGATCTATATGTGCGCTACATCAGTGAGACGGGCGCGGTTGGTGCATCTTTCACTTTAGGTAGAGTTCAAGGCCCTAGTGATATGATTGAATCCGCTACTGAGGGCGGTTGGGCAAAGGTCGGCGGCGTTTCTCCTAATGGACATTGGGGCTTTACTGGGGACGCACCTAAGAATGGTTTCATGTTGCGCTTTTATGACAGTGCAAATGGCGGGTCTGGGGGAGTTCAGCCAGTTCCCTTCCCTCTTAATATTACTTCGGTAGGCTCCGCGAAAGCTATTACTATCTTTGAAGAGGGTGGTGATTTTTCTTTCCTCAACGAAGATGGCACCACTGGTCCCACGGGGGCTTCCTTTGTAGAAGTAGGCATGACCTTTAGAGCCACGGGTGGGGCTAATATCGAAGCAGATACTATTAAACAGGCTGACGGAAGTTTTAAATCACTCGCACAAACTCCACTGGAAGAGCTTGGAAATGCCGCATCCACCGATACTCCCGCTGATTTCAATAAGGTGGTTCCTACTTTCCGAGCAGTAGTCACTGGGGCTGGCGGCTATAGCGGTAATGGTCAACTAAAGGTAGGCCAAACAGGAACAATTGGTGGAGACCTAGTTGTTGTTGGAGGATACAGCGGTAATGGCGAACTTAAAGCAGGACAAACAGGAACAATTGGTGGAGACCTAGTTGTTGGTGGGGGTATGAGTGGTAATGGTCAACTAGACCTTGGCGAAAATGCCTTAATCACTGGGGTGGTGGCAGTCTCAGGTACTACCCCTGACGGACAGGCTGGAGTTGTTTTAGACAGTAGAAACACTGTAAATGTCGAAGGCACTCTTAATACTTCCTATGCAGCTACACAAGTTGTTCCTCACACTCACACTTCATTTATTTGGACTCTCTTCGACGCGGACTCCACTGCTGGAACGACTTGTAACTTAGGAGAGGGTATAACTTCTCTAGGGGATGTTACCATTACCAAGAGTGTTGCAATTGGGGGTGCGGCAGCAGACACCGAATACTTCGAATTTGATATAGGAACTGATGGTGGAGGCTCGCAGTGGAGTGTTGCTGAATCAGTTGGAGTTTATAAAGTTACTCTTCATGCAGTAGTAGCTAACTCCGCAGTTAACCCCACCCTGACACTTAATATCAAGAGAAACGGAACTGCTGTTCACTCAGTTGTAAATAACTCTTATTCCGTTATCTCCCCACAGTCAATGTCTATGGAGTGGATTGGAGCCACTCGTAGTAGTTGGCCTATCACTGTAGATTGCGTTGCTTCTACAGGAAATGCTACGCTTAAAGCTGGCACGACCCTTAGTATAGTAAGAATAGCCTGATGAATACCCAAGATAAAAAAATTACTCTATCGAAAGATACCCTTATGCCACTCGGAATGGTTATCGCCTTATGCGGTGGAGTCGTGTGGATTAGCTCTCAACTTACTAATATTAATTATAAGCTTGATATGTTAGAAAGCAAGCTGGAGGATCAGTGGACTAAGCGCGACATGGAAAACTGGGGGCTTCGGCTAAAAATGGAAAACCCAGCTATGACGATTCCGAACGTAGAACTTAAAGATTAGTCTACAATGTGACCCGTTTTCAGTAAACGGACAACTCGTTGCGTATAAGTGCGCCGAAGGTTGTTTAATGTATTTGTCATATTCTCTAAGGTAATAACGCCGTCAGCCGATACACCATCAGAATCTAAGAAATTCCCTAATTCGGCATGAAGCCAGTTGAGATCGGCAATTTCTGATGAGTTTAGCTTGCTGCGTAATTCTTTAATTTCTTCGGGATTCTTCATATTACTTGGACTTCGTGCCCTTCCTTACTGTAGTGTCGTTTTCTAGCGAGTGAGTGTTCTCGCAAGTATTTTTCTTTATCCATAAAATCATAGATAAAGACCTTTTCTTTTGAATCGTGTCGGCGTAAAGCTCGACCCAATGCTTGCAAGGTAGCAATCTCAGACTTCATTCCTCTCGCATTGATGAGGTGGGTGATTTCTTCAATGTTAACCCCTGTTTGGAGGATTTTAGTACCAATGAGGATGCTAGATTCTCGGCATCCTCGGAATCGAGATATAGCTTCATACCTTTCTCCGACCGAATCGCACCCTTGCAAGAATTCACAATTGCCTCCAAGTAAGTTTTCCAAGGTTCTTCCGTGATCGAGCGATTTGGTAAGAATAAGTATGCGTGAGTTTTTGTTTTTACTTTTGATGTCATCTACAACGTCCTTAATTATTTTGTTTCTCTCTTCATTATAGACAATATACTCGTCATAGGCTTCTAGGTAGGACATATCTTCGTCCATACCGCTGGCCGTATAAGGTCTTTCAATGATTTGAATGAGGGGTTTGGTGAGCTTTCCTGAGTCTACGAGACTAGCTGTGTCCACAACGCTCCACACAGGCCCTAGGGAGCCTTCTAGATTGAGTTTAGGGATCGTATCGGACGGTGGGGTGGCTGTGAATCCGATGCGATACAGGGCCTTAGGGAAGCTCCTGAGAGCAGCGAGCGTAGTTTTGCCATTAGCAAACTCATGACACTCATCCACCATTAAAACTTCGGCTTCTTCAAGGTGCGTGTCGAGGATTCGTTCAATGCTCTGGACGGTACAAAGCATGATATCACCATCAATATAGCCCTCACCGTAACAAAGACCTACATTGTCCATGCCGCAGGTTTTAGTGAGGAAATCATAACTTTGTGTGAGTAGTTGTTTTGCATTAAAAAGAAGCACCATCTTCCTTCCAGCCAGTGCTTTTACTAATCCGGCCATAATAAGCGTTTTTCCTGAACCTGTAGGGGATTTAATGATTCCACGCATGTTACTCAAGCCGCGCTCAATTAGCTCTTTTTGGTAGTCGTAGTAGGTAAAGTCCCCAATTTCGTAGTTTTGAGGAGTTATTGAAGGCACAGAAGGTTCTTGGTAGATAATTTCAGGAGTACAATCAATCTTTTTAAGGTCTTCTAAGACTCGATTTAGGAGTCCAGTGCGAAAAGTGCCATTTCTAGCAATAAAATGTACATTTCCATCCCATTGTCTGCGCTTGTACGCTGGGGAATACTGATATCCGGGTGCTTTCTCAGAATATAGCCTATATAAAGCGTCCAAGATCTCTGGATTATCAGTCTCTATCTGTGAATTTAGTGTATCTACTAGGATTTTCATCAGACTATTATAGAATATATCTCTCTGACGAAATAGGAGTATTTTTATGACCGAACAAGCACCTCAAGCGGCTCCAAAGCCCCAAGAACAACTTAATCAGCTTTCTGAACAGCAGATTATTGACAATATCTTAGAGAACATGCCCTCTAATGATGAAGTTGTAGTCCAACTTCCTTCTAAAAATAAGTTTTATACACTAAAAGATCCCGCAAAGCCGATTAGCTTACGTCCGATGACCTTTGAGGACGAAAGAGCCATGATGACTAACAAAAGTGGAGGAGCAGATGTCCTTAACTTGTTACTTACGAGGTGCATGAGTAACTTAGATGTGGGGGCTTTGCTTCAAATGGACAAACTTTTCCTTATTATGAAGCTACGAGAGATTTCTTACGGCGATGAGTACTCTGCTACCATTACTTGCACAGAATGTAAGAACGAAAACAATATTAAGTTTACTTTAAGCAACCTCCCTGTGCGGTATGTTGAGGATGATCTTACTAATCCCATCACTATTTTACTCCCTGTCTTAAACAAGGAAGTAAAAGTAAGATTACCTAGAGTACAAGATGAAAGCTATTTTACTAATGCAGATAAAGCAATTGGAAACTTGTGGAGATTCGTAGAGTCCATCGCTGGATGCGAGGCTAAGACAGTTATCTCCAAAGTTATTCCTCAGCTACCGCTAAAAGACGCACACGTTCTTCTGGACGCTATGGGCGCAAGTCAATACGGAACCGACACCAAGGTTAGATTCGACTGTAATTATTGCTCTCACAGCGAAGTGATGGAGTTGCCTATCACGGCTGATTTTTTTACCGGGAAATAGTCGGATCTTTTAATTTAAAAGATCTGCTATATGAAGCCTATATACTTGTAAAGCATTGTCGTTTCGCCTACGGGGATGTTAAAGACATGAGCCGTTCCGAGCGAGCCGCGTTTTTAGAATTTTTATCCAAAGAGTTGGAAGAGCAAAAAAATGCAAGTAAACAACACAACAGTAGTAGATAGGGGAAACCGTCCAAATTTGACCCAGAGAGTGGGTCTAAGAACATACTTCATTAATGATGGAGCTTATATTGACCCTTATGAAATTAGTGGGGTGTCCATCTTTGCTGAAAGTGCTACGTTAAGCCCTAACTCAGTTCTCTCCAATGGTCTTGTTGCGTCTGTACCAGATATGCAGTTTGGTGCTTCGGGGGCAACGAGACCTGTTGGGGCCGTGGATTCTTCGTCTTTTGATGCAAGCAACTATGTGCCCTCTGTAACAGCGAGTGGAATCTATAGAATTAAGCAGGGTGAGTATGTTGTAGTTTTAGATCAGACTCTGGGCCTTTCGGGTATTTTTGGAGGCGATGACGGGACCGTTGTTCAAGCAGCCACTGCTTCTAGTGTAGGGGATTACGTCGATATGTGGACGGTGAAGCTGGCAGAAGCTTCTGACTACCAAGTATTTACTAATAAGTTTACCCTAAATGAGGATACGTTCTTTACCTTTACGGAGCCGCTTCTTCTTACGACATCAAACAAGCTAATGAATAAGCATGTGAGACTGGGTGAGAAAGTGGATCTTAAGTTGTCTACGGAAACTACTATTCAAAACCAAGATATCCAACACTCAGTGCAAAATATCTTTAAAGAATCTGTAATTACCAGTGCTACGGTGGAGATTAGGAAGGTCAACCAAGACCTACATTTCGATGGGCCGTTTACGGTTTCGTCTTTTGCGGAAACGGAGGCAACGTCTACAGTGCAGCCCGTCACGATTACTCAGGATAATACTATTATCTTGAACTGGGATACTACGTCTTTAAAGTATTTAGACTCATTCCAGAATGGAACTTTCGGAAGCCTAACAGGAACTTATAGTGTGCAAGCAAAGTATACCTTGCTAAATGAACTAATCATAAGTCCGCTGTTTTATCTCACAGTGTCGTAAGGAGGTGATTCATGAGATAGTCGTAGTTGTACTCTTTGGTACGAAGTGCGACAAATCCGCTTAAGTCGATGCCTCGCATAAGGGCATCATTCCAATCTTTAACTTCCGAAGGGGGATGGCAGATGTGCAAGTCTGCCATCCTTTTTATACGTCTAAGGTAATCAAATTTATTTACCCCTCGTTTCCCCGCATCATCATTATCGTAGCCGATAATAATTTTACCCTCAAACTCTTTCAAAGCTTCTACCTGAATCTCCGATACCGAAGACCCCATCGTACAGGTAGCGTTAACCCCTTTAAGTTGTAGCGAGATAGCGTCAAGAGGGCCTTCGCACACCACCACATGATCTCGTTCCATATCAAAAGGATAGAGGACATGGGAGGACTTAGGCCAACCCTCTGCTGGGTTTAAGTATTTAGGGGTCTGATCACTCAAAGAACGCGCCTGAAAGTAAAAAATTTCTCCATCTTCTTCAAAAGGGATAATCAAGCGACCAGCGTAGCGTCCCTTCCTAGAGACGTAGTACTTGGATTTCCCAGTCTCTAGGTTAAATAGCTTCCTCTCGTAGAGAAAGGTCCACGCCTTAAGCACCAGAGGGTTCTCAGAATCATGATCATCGAGAGTTACCGAAGTAAGGGCAAGGTCAAGGTCAGCCGCTGGCTGCTGCACAGGCTTTTTAGGTTCTAAGTTTTTAGTGAAGTTACCGTCAAGCTCCTTAAAAAGAATTTCGGACTCAGCTTGATTGTAGGTCATACCTTCTAGGTATGCGTAGATCTGGATAAAGTTTCCCTTATTCCCAGTCTTAAAACATTGCCACAGACCACTATCTAAATTGACACTCATGTGACGCTTGTAGTCATCGGTGACAAAAATGGACGGAATGATCAACTCCCTATCCCCAGAGGATAAACGGGAATCTTCGTTGAACTTCTCCGTCAGGTAGTCTCTAATAAACTGAGGTGCTATAATGTTCATAAATACTATTTCAGAATCCAAATCCAAGACATTCAAAGAATGTCAGCTTAAGTATCGTTTTCGGTATGTTGATCGAATTAAGGAAGAGAGGGTTAATACTGACCCACTTCACTTTGGGTCTTACATCCACAAAATCTTTGAAGATGGCTACCAAGCCAAGTCGCTTGCCGAGCTTACTGTTATAGCCGAGAACGTCAAAAAAGACTACACCTTCTCAGAAAGTTATAATCCGAAGATCAAGGTGTGCTTGGAGAACTTCCTAAGATTCAACGCATCCCTTTCGGAAACCGTCTCAACCGAAATGGTTTATGAGATCGTGCATGATGAAGAGAAGGATATCAAACTCAACGGTATCATTGACCGTGTGATTAAGGGAAAGGATGGTGGCTACCTCATCATCGACTACAAAACATCCAAGCGCGAACTGAGCGAACTGGACATGTATCAGGATAGACAGATGATGGGTTATGCATACGCTATCCACAAGAAGCTGGGTGTCTCCCTAGATAACATCGTGGTGGCGCACTACTACCCGCTGACCAACAACTTCGTCACATGTAAGTATTCTCCCAACCAGATTAAGCAGTATATCCGTGAGAAGGTGGATCAGATCTGGAAGATCCGCAAGATGAAGAAGCCTGACTTCAAGGCTATGCAGAATCAGTTCTGCAACTGGTGTGGGTACAAGAACCTGTGTCCTGAGTTTAACTCAGGAATGGTGTGCGAGCAAAGGCTTCAAGCACTAAAGGATGCCAAGAAGAGCAAGAAGAAAAACTAGGCTAATCCCTAGGTAGACGCAAACCACACCTAGCATATAAATAGACCCTAGGAACCCTGCCAAGCGAGGACTGCTCTCAGCCATGATATACGGCTGAAGCATTTCTTCAATATCATTTTTGTCGTGATTTGTCATTGATGATCAAAGGGTAGTATATAAATATATCAATAGAAGCAAAGAAGTTATCCACTTGTTCTCCAGAGTACCTACACTTCTTTGTCAAGTAATTATACAAGCTACTTAATTTAATAACTTTTTGTTTATTTAAGGATTCAAGTATCTTAATCTGAAAGTGCTTTACAAACTTCTCAGAGTACTTATATCTCCATTTCTCTACAAAATCTTTGTGTAGAGTAAAATTAATCAAATCCATAAAGTCTATTAAATCAATATCTGTATTCATGTTTATTATATGTTCTTAATATTAGAGACCCAATGAGCGAATTTTCAAAAGAAACCACTGAATTTTTGTCTGCGGTAGGAGGGGATCGAACGAAGTTTTTATCTCCCTCTACAGCCAGCGCAGACAGGATGACTCCGGGAGATATTATTATTTTCAGGTATTACTTAGGGGTTGGTCCCGGTAGTAGGGGTCAGCGCACAGCTTTAATAGTAAAGAGTAAACGAGGTGATGGGTCTTTTCCGGGAAAAGAAGGAACACTGGTATCTTGTTTTAAGTTGAATGGAGGTTCTGAGGAAGTTGTCAATACGATTCTAGAGAACCTATATAAGAAGAGACGCAGAGCTTCTTATTACGGTAAAATTAAAGAGAGCCTCATATCCTTACTGGGGATGGACAGCTACCGTACTTATAAGCTCAATCAAATGAAAAGCATTTGGAAAGTTCAGCTAGGAACATAGTATGGCAAGAAAAAGTGGAAACAAACAACAAGCTGAAGAGCTAAGAAAGCTAGTAGAGGCAGTCAATAAGACTAATACTCTCCTCGCCCAGCAAGCGTCTAAGAGGTCTACCGATGCCAAAGCTGCTGACGATAAGCGCAAGAAAGCTGCTAACGCCAGAAAAGAACGAGCCGTCATAGCCAAGGGGATGCTGGCAGTTAATAAGATAACTGCTGCTGCAACGGGAGCGATGAAGGATGCTTTAAACAGTAGCCTTAAGTTACAAGAACAAAGTCTAGGAAGGGGGATGAACCTTTCCCAAGTTATCGAGGCTAGTAGATCTCAGCAAGATCAGATGGTGGGCTCTTTAACTGGTTTTGGAAATGCAGTACAGATTGGGTATGAGCAGTTTGAGTCTGGGTTAAAATCAAGTAATGCTGCTACCAATGAGTTAGCCTTATACACGAAGCTTACGGGAGGAAATTCTAAAAAGCTTCTTAAGTCTTTGGCTAAAATGACGAGAAGTATGGATCTAACTGGGGACCAAGAAGCTTTATTGATGTCCTCTATCCAAGGTCTCTCTCAGAACTTTGGTATTACGTCTGAAGAACTTGTCGATAGCCTTAAGGGCTTGGACAAGGAGATGAGAACTTATAAGCTCCTAGGCATTGGAGCGGAGATTACGCAAGCTGGTGCTACCTTAACCGCTGCTATGGGTGTGCAAGCTGGTTCGCTCGGTACAGAGCTTCTCGCTACTCTTACCTCAGCAGAGGGCATGTACACTGCGGCAGCACTCGGCGTGACCCAAGAGAGGTTAGCTCTTTTAAAGGGTGAAGGTAGTGCTACTGTTAATGCTCTTAACATGGTAGAGAAGGCTGGCAAAATTGCTAAAGACAGAATTGATCAACTAGTTTCGGGAGGGATGGATCCTGCGGTAGCTATTCAACAACTAGAAAAAACTTTAGGAAGGGGAGTTGGTCAGGCTGCTTTAGCCTACGAGCAAATTAAAAAAGAAGCAGATAGAAATGGTAGAAGCATAGAAGAGCAATTTGCCGTTGCAAAAAGAAAAGCTGAGATTGATCAAGAATTTGTAAATAGCTGGCAGAACTTTAAATCTCAAGTGTTTAGCCCTCTGGTAGAGACAGTAACAAAGTTTACTTCTGGACTACTACAGTTTGCTGCACAAAATAAACCCATCATGGTTAAGATTGCTCAAGGACTAGTTCTTGTAGCAGGGCTTATTTCTGCATACCTAGCTGCTCAAACTGTAGGCAAGCTTGCAGGTGCGGCAGG
>Ga0208919_1001552_pt1 | contig 13114 bp, 16 predicted proteins | sample 4_EtaG_FD_184076 | JGI IMG/M metagenome (GOLD analysis project Ga0208919, IMG submission 184076) | Marine viral communities from the Subarctic Pacific Ocean - 4_ETSP_OMZ_AT15127 metaG (SPAdes) (version 3) | ecosystem: Environmental > Aquatic > Marine > Oceanic | place: Pacific Ocean | collected...
AATAAAGCGTTTCCAAGTATTTGAAATGGAGCTGATGCAGCTTCTGCAATAGGTTCCATAGTTTTTCTATTCTTCGCTATTATCTCTTCTGCTTTTGTTTGTGGTACACCACCTTCTGTTTTACTTACAAAAGTTTTATCTTTTGCATCTAACTTTGATGCTGCTTTTTCAAACTGTTTTGTTGTTACATCTACCATTAATTTAATCCGTATTTATTTAATAAACTTTCATATGTTTGTTCATTCTTTTGCATATTTTCATTGTGATCCATTTGTATGTTGCCTTCAAAACTTCTTTTCCAATTTTTGTATGTCATGCCACCAGGTATTTCAAGATTAAGAGCACCTTCAGCTTCATTTTGATCTCTCCAATTGTAGTATGCATTTTCTAATTTTTTAGAACCTTCTATTGTAAAAAACTCTGGTTGTTTGTCTTTGTCATAACCAGCAAGTGTATATGCATTTGCCATGTTATCATATAATTGCTTATATATTCTTACATAGTTTTGTATAATCGCTTTGTCTGTTGTACGACCACCAATACCTGTTAATCTTACATCTTCAAATGATCTACGTAAAACATCTGCTAACATACGACCAGTTGGCTGTCTATCTCTTGCTAACATTAAGCCTAATGTTGTTTCAAATGTTTCTAACACAGATCTTTCACCACCAGATTGTGTAAGTTTTGTAAGAGTATCTGCAACAATGTATGCTCTTGCAGGTTGCCCATCAACATCTACGCCATAGTCACTTCCACCTAAACCTGCACCATGCCTATCTTGTGTTAATCCATTACCACCATATTTATTCTCTCTATCAACAAATACAGGAACCTCCACACCACCTAGGGTCATTGTACCATTTGCTCTTTCACGAACAGCAAAACCTGAACCTGTAGGATCTGCAGAATCAAAATCACCTGCAATTACTTGTCCTGTAAATTCTTCAAATACTTGCGCAGCTGGTCCTACAATTTTTCCTAACTCACCTGAAGCACCAATTAAGTCTGGTCTTTCAATAATTAATGGAATAATTTCACTTGCTAATGGTATTAATCCACGTTTAACGTATGTTGCATATTGTATTTGCGCATCACTTGCTGCATCACCCTTAACGTTTACTGCGTCCGCATAATTTAAATTAAATGCATCTTGGCCTTCGCCAGCTTCTATAAAACTAAATACATCAAAGCCATAATTTTTATTAAACTCATAAAACTGAGTTTCTTCTGGGCTTGTTCTTTTCACTGTTAATACTTTTAATGGTCTTTCTAATTTAATTGGCTGACCTTTTGCATCCAAAGAAAGACTACCATCATTTTCTGTTTTGTAATTTTGATAAACACCTACATATGGTCCACTTCTATCTTGCATGTCTTCCATTTGTTGAAAATATAAATCTAATGCAGCAGCCCCTATCTCACGATCAGCTTTTGCTTTTTCTACACCCATTTCAAATAGTAAGGGTGCGGTTTGTTGTCCTGTTTGCCCTACTACATCAAAAAATCCTCTGAGGCCAGGTTGATCAGTTCTACCTGACATTAAAGAAGATCCTATCTGCATGAGTAAAGCTATCTTTTGTAATTTGTTTCCTGACGAATCACCAATAAAATTTTTAATTACATCTTTATAATTGTTTATTCTTTTTACACTATCGTTATCAATGTAATTAGAGATAACTGGATCATTTTGTAATTCATTTGATGCGTAGTCATTTGCTTCTGTGCCAGCACCTGAGTTTGTTGTAAGAGATTGTTCATTTTCAATTTCTTCTTTTTTTGATTCTACCTGTGATTTTATTGGAGGACCATCTACAGGAGCATTTGGTTGTGGGTCTTTTGATGTGACGTTGATTTCTGTACTTATATCAGTCGTTACATCATCTTGAAAATCTGCTGGTGTTATGTTTCCTGTATCTGTTAGAGAGTCAACCATTAAAGGTCCTGTCCCAAGAGTAAACATTCTACCTTGTGGGGTGTTAAAACCTCTAGCTGTTCTTTGAAACAAAGGTCTTAGTAATGAACTAACCATAGGACCTTAATTCTTCAATGCTTCGTATGCGGCCAATCCTTGAATACCACTACCTACAGCTTGAGCTAATGGGTTGACCGTTGGTGAAGTGCCCATGGTTGTAGCCATACCACTTGACGGCATACCTTGATAAATATCGCTAACAAATCCAAGACGTTGAAACGGCTCGTATTTTTGTTGTATTGTTTGACGATATTTAGCGTCTTCAATTTGCTGTAGACGTTGTTGCTGTACTGAGCCAGCTGACATAGCAGATGCAATATCCCCCTGTTGCAATGCTTGTTGTTGTGCGCCGAGTGCTCCAAGACCTTGTGCTGCTTGTGCTTGTCTTTGCATTTGATTTTGAAAATTTTGTTGTGCTGCTTGTTGTGCTTGTTGAAAGTTTTGCGCTTGCGCTTGACCAACAGCTTGTGCTTGTTGAGCACCTAGTTCTGCAGTTTGTATACCTTGTCTAGCTCCACCAAAAGCTCCTGCTTTTGATGCTTGTAAATTAGTTTGATTTTGTAATTTTGCAAATTGATCTTCTATTCCTGAAATAACTTCGTTTTGATATGGATTCATATATGCTTGATATGACATTGGATCATATGCTGCTGTGCTACCTAATAAATTATCTGTAGCTGCATTTAAATAGGGTTGAAATGAGCCAAGACCACCAGCTGTATCCATAAAAGCTTGATTTTGTAAATCAGTAAAATCGACAACTTGTTGTTGAGGAATAGTTACAGGATCTTTTGCAAATCCTGAAGCTGTATCCATAAGCTGTAACTTACGTGCTTCTATTTGTGGTGCTTCACGCTGAAACGTCGTCTGGAACTGGGTTCCTGATGGATCGCCTCCGTCGCTTAATCCTGGTATACTCAAAATATTCTCCTATAATTTGTTCCAATTTTCTGCATTCCTAAACGTTTTGCAACTTTATCAAAGCTACCTGCTTGTTCAGAAACACTTAATATTACTTCTTTCACTTTATTCATCTCTGACCAATTTACAAATCTTTTCATGAGTTGTATACCAGTCATTTTACCTCTCTCCTCTGGAACTACATATAGTTCCAATTGTCTACTAAAAGTGTCCTTACTATAAGGAAATTCCAATATGCATCCTATCATAAAACCTATTGGTTCTTCCTTTTTTGTAGCAACTATACCAAACATGTTTGGTTTATTCATTGCTGCGAAGAAATAGTTTTTAACCTTTTCTTCGTTTATCTCTACTTCATTCCCCCAGTGAGATTCTTTTAAAAAGTCTTTGCTGACTTTTTGAATCCAATGAAGATCTTTCTCTTCGAAAAATCTCCAATCCATTTACTATACCATAGCTTCCGAAGGTTTTTCAGATTCTGGATCTAGTTTGTTCATCATTTTATACATCTTTTTTGCTCCTTTTATTCTGCTACCATTACCAAAATTTTCTACAGCTTTAGCTGTCATGACAAATTCGCCATCACTTAACTTTGCATTTATCGCATCATCTTTTGGTCCACCTGGGCCACTGACCTCGCCACCTGTTTCATAAGGCGTAAAATCAAACCTGTCTGGCACGTAACTATAGTAAGGATTTTTCATCATGTCATATAGTTGAGCCATACGTTTTTTTTCTTTTTCACGCATCATTTCTTCTGTTTGTGCTTCTGTTGGCATGCCTCCTGTTAAACCTGCTAGTAAAGGTAAACCAGCTTTAATATCAAAAGATCCTGCTGGAATATCAGCACCTAAGAAAGATTTTCCCGCTTGTTGAGTTCTAAGTAAATCTGATAACTTCATGCCTGGCGATAATGTTCTTGTAGTATCTCCAAGATATTGAGTTTTAGGCATTACGTTTAAAGGTAAACCTTTCATGTTACCTTCTACACCAAATCTTGGTATTGTTTGTGTAATTGGTTGTCCACCAGGTGCCATTAATAAATCCATTGCACTTACATCGCCACCTAATGCATTAGCCATAGAGTTTGCTTTCATAAAAGAAAACGGAACAGCTGTTAATGCAGAATATAATGCTGCACGTTCAGGATTTTTTTGTCCCATCAGTCTTGCTAATCCATAACTTGTTAGACCAGATGTAACTGGTGCTTTTAACATCATTGGCATTGCGCCAAACTTTGTACCATAGCCACTGAGTAAACTGCCTAGGCCAGCGCCTTTACCACCAGCTGCTAAAAATCCACCTAGTTTTGGTGCAAGGTATGGTGCAGCAAACATGGCTGCAACAGGCAACATTGGTTTTGCCTTCTTAACTATATTCTTTATTGCTTTATCAAAAAATCCCATATTAAATATTAAAAATGTTTGGATACCTTAAAGTTAAATCTTCCAATAAAGTATCATATGAATCGTCATCTGCATCTCTTGCGTCATCAAGCATTTGCAGTATATTTGGCATTGAGTAACTATCATCACTACTAGCCGGTAATTTAGGTTGTTGCATTTGTTCTATAATGTCTTTTATATCCATGTCATTAAGATCTTGGCCTTCAGGCACCATAAACATATTAGGATTATCTGGATCGTATTCTTGAAACTCGTCCATTGGTAAACCTTCGTTTTCTGGATCTACTGGATTAAAATATTTATTATAAAGTTCTCTTAAAAAGTAATCATCTGCCGTAGGATCTAAATATGATGTAGCTGGTTCTAAAGATTCTTGTGTTGGACTTTGATAAAATTGTCGAAATAAATCATCTAACCTTTTATCTAATTCATTGTCTGTAGGTACTTCAATAACAGGGTCCATTTTTCCCAATCCAAAACCACCTATCATGGATGGATCTCTGCCACCCTTACCTAAATTGTAATCTACTATTCGTGCTGCTGGTTTAGGTTCAAAGGCTCCTATACCACCTGATCTTGCTATGTAACTCTCTCTATTACTATCATCAAAATTTGTAATAGGTGATGGGTATGATCTGTCTCTTCGTCTAGTTGATAGTGCCATTATGAGCTACCTCCGAATATGTCTGGCAGTTTGTTAACTGTAATTGCCACATCTTTTACTATATCTTCTTTTGTTGTGCTAGTTTCAGGGTCATTGATATCGTTTTCTGCTTCTGTTTCGTCAGCATAAACCTTCCCTGTTGTTGCGTGTTTGATAGTAGATTTAGTATCTATATCGACAGCAGGTAATGTTGGTTTTCCTGCCAGCACGGTAATATCGTCTTTTATAGCCATTTTTTCTCCTTATTGCAATAATTAACTTATCTCTAACACACTTAAAATAATGTGTAAATCATTAGCATTTTGAGCTGTAGCTTTAATAACTTCAGATTCTTTCATAATTAAAGCAGCTTTCAATACTTCGTCAGATGTTTTAGCAGCTATACTTTTATCTTTTTCTAAAGAAAATGCAGCTGAATTAGTGTCTGTTAAAGTTATAGTTAATGTACAAGCATTTGATGGATCATCATTTGACAAACGAATAGAACGTACAATTGCAGTGGTTTCACTAGGAACTGTATAAACAGTTGTTTCGCTGTTTGTTGAAAGATCTACTTTATAATTTGTATATACGTTAGCCATTATTTAGTTGCCAACAAGTATCTAACTTGTTTTTGTAAAGCACTTACTTGTGTCTGTAAAGTGGTGATGTTTGAATTTGCACTGGTTATAGCATTTGCATTGGTAGTTATATTACCATTTGCTGTTGTAATGTTGCTCGCATTGGTTGTTATATTAGTTGCATTCGTTGCAATGTTTGTTGTATTTGTAGAAATATTAGAAGTGTTTGTAGAAACATCAGTTTCAATTGAAGCCAATGCTGTGCTAGGAGAATCTCCCATAAAAAAAGCAAAAGCCTCATCATCATCGCGTAAGGTTTCTGGTGTGTAAGTATTATTTAAGGCAAAAATTAATTGATCCAAACTTTGAACCATTTGTGCCATTTGAGATTGGTCGTATTGTTGTGTTGCTTGAGGTAATAAAGGAACTGTTATCTTAGTCATTATTTTCCTCTCATACCATCTGGTTTAGCATCAAATCTAAGTGTTCCATAACGCCATTTGTCATCAACAGCATCACTTGATACTCTAAGTGCAAGTTGTCTGCCTCTTATACGCGTATCTTTTTTAGTTGTAGATGTTGCAATTGCAAATGGTCCGTGTGTTGTTTGTGTTGTTGCTGGATATGCACGTGATTTAACAGTTACATCTACCTCACCCACTTGATTTTTAAAGTCAGGAATAAATCTTGATATGGACATAAAATTATCACCGTCTGCAATGTCAATATCACCTGATTCAATGTGACAATTCATAGCAGAACCATCATCATTAACTCCTTCTTCATGGGCATATATAAAAGTTCTACCTTCTTTAACGCCATTAATAGTAGAAATAGTTGTAGTTGTATCAGAAGCATCAAATTCTGCTGCATATGGATTAGGATATACACCACGATCCGCCCAAGAACTACGAGACAATGTTCCTATGTACCATAAATTTTCTGCATAATTGTAAGTTACATGTCTATCTATTTGTGTAGAATTAGAAGAAGGGTAAAACCAAATAACTTCATTAAAATCTGAATTAACTGCACAAAAAACATCACCTAGTGCATTGTTATTTATATCATCAAATACATAATCTTGTACACTACATGGTATTTTTTTAACTGCACCATCAAACATGAAAAATGAATCATTACCCATCCAATAAGATATACCACTAACATCAACAGCAGAATTAATTCCTACGGCACCACAATTAGAACCAAGTTGTTTAAATCCAAAAGTAAATGGTGGTCCTATAAATTGCATTTGATACAAGGCTGTATCTGTATAAATTAATATTGCACCTCTTGATCGCACAGCAGTATTAATTTGATTACCATCTGTTAATCTTTGTGATCCTGCAGTATTTGTTGCAGTGGGTGTCCATGTGGTAGTTGATTCTTGATCTGACCAACGTATAAACATATTGTCTTGTGTAGATGTTGTTCCTATTGTTGTTTCTGTACCAAAACAAATAACGTGTCTATCATCACCAGAAACCAACATAAATTTTGATTTAGTTGGTGCACCAGAAACATTTGTTCGTGATGCTAGATTACTAGATAAACCTGCTGATGTATCCCAATAATATATACTGCCGTCAAATTTTTGTGCCAGCACATCTTCTCCCCAGTTATCAAATGTCCATTTAGAAGACTGAAGTAAAACACCTTCAGCACCAGTTAAGCCTTCACGTGATGTATCCCATGTAGATGCATTCCACGTACCAGCACCCCATCCATATCCATATATAGATGTTGGTTGTCCTGTGTTAATTTGATAGGTTGCATTTGCTGTGGCACCTGTTGTTGACGAGGTAGCTGCTCCACCTGCAACTATTGTATATGTATTAGCGCTAGGAACTGTTTGTATTTCAAATTCACCTTGTAAATTAGCAGCAGATATACCTCCTACTGCACCACTAACACTGGCAATAGTAACAAAATCTCCTACTAATGCACCGTGATCTGCATCCGTTACAATGACTGTTGTTGATTCATCTGTCGTTTCAAATTGTGTTATGTTACCTGTGCCTGTAGCACGTGTTGGTGTAATATCAGCGTATTCGCTATCTGAATAAGCATACACTTTTTTATTAGTACCGTATATGGCGTAATTAACACCTTTTAGATCTGAATATGTAAGAATTGCACGTGTTGCACCAAGTAAGGCATCACTTGTTACTTTTGTCCAACCACCTATTTTTTCTGGTTGTCCATAACGAAAACGAACATTATCTCCATCAACCCATTTGCCTTCTGCACCGTACTCGGTATTTTGTTTATCTATACCTGGGGCAATTTGTAGTTTAGTTAGTGGCATAGAATGGTATCCAGTAATCTGTTCCATTTACATTAACACGAACATGCCCTGTTAATGATCCTACACTTGTATCTGTTGTTATGCTTGATGATTGATCTGATGAACTTGTGCCATCAAATTTAATAAACTCTTGATCTGTATCGTCTTGGTCTAAAGATAAACAAGCAATTGCACCAGAAGAATTAGATTGATTTATTTCTACCATTGCGTCTGATGGATCTTGACAACCAAAACCAACTTTATCAGCAGAACCGTCAATAAAAAAAGCATCATCTAAACCATTTGTTTCGCATCTAAAATCTAAAGAAGCAGAACTATCATTCCATGTAAATCCTCCTCCATCTAAATCAACAGCACCAGATATTTTTGCTGCACCTGTTACATCTAAAGGAACTGAAGGGCTGGCATTAAATATTCCTATACGATCATTTCCTGCGTCCACAAAGAATGCGTTAGCATTACCATTAGATTCAATTCTAAAATCAACATCTGCTGACGATTGGTTAAATATAAAACTTCCACCATCAAACTCTACATTTCCTGAAACAGTTAGTGTTCCATTTGCTGATATGTTTCCACAATCAGCTAAAACATCGAACATAGTAGTACCGTCCGTGTACATTAAATGTTTTGATCCTGATACTAAATTTGCCGCTGTTCCACCAGCAGGTTTAAATCCTAATGTATAAGAGCTCATGCTTGTTGCATTGTCAATAATGTACCAAGATTCTACCGCTTCACATTGCATGGTTGTATTACCACTTAACGTTCCTGTTAATTTAATTATAGCATTACTTTGTTCATCACCAGTGCCACCATCAGATGCAGTCAATGAATCAGATGTGCTAGCAATAGCTACTGATACATATCCTTTAATTGCTGATTCTAATTTTTGTATATTGTTATTTGTTTTAGTACCCCATGAACCTGAATTTTCTCCTGTTGCTTGAAGTTCTAAATTTAAACTGCTTGTATATGTTGATGCCATCTATCCTCCTTACACGTCATCTATTAAAGCTGCTACAATGCAATTTGCTGTTGCATCACCTGCATCACCTATATCAGATGATATAGCATGTATATTTCCAACTGTCACTTGTGGTAATCTTGCAAACCATGATTCACTAGGACCTATAAATATTCCGTCTGCTAAATCATTTGCTGCAGTGCCACCATCAATTGATATTACAATTCCATCTGCAGAACTTGTGTTTTTAATAAATAAAAATTTTACTTTATCGCTTGTACTAACTGCTGTCATATCTGTGTCTTGATCAACAGCTGTATAATCAATAAAACGACCAGCAATTAAATCAGCACTTGTTGTAGTTACTGCTGTAAGTTTATAATACCATTTATCATTAGCATCATCAGGTGACACTGTCATAGATCCTGATATACTTTTTGATATTTCATCAGGTAAAATTGTAACGGTTATTGAAACACTTGCATCATCAGCCATAATATCTCCTAATCAGTTGATCCTGGTTCTACATTTTTCCACGTGGATGTTTCACTATCATCAGTTGCACTCCATATAAAAAAGTCAAGACTTCCAGCACTAAATGTAATTAAATTTTGAAATGATTCACCAAATGCTGTTTCATCACCAACACTAAGTGTAGCACCTAAATCTGTTCCTTCAATTGTAACGCCTGCAGAGGCAGTTACTGTTTCAGTTCCTATGCTAAAAGTTAATCCACTTTGAGTTACCCCAAAAGAATTGTTATGTATAGCATCTAAACGTGCATCTTGAAAAGCTTGTTCTGCAAAAGTTGTATGTCCTAATAACACGATATCTCCAAATTTAATTAGTTTTAAACCATGCAGGTAAGCCAAGGAAAGGTCTTCCATCGTACTTATTCTGTTCTGCGAATTCGCCATTTAGGTCATTATAGTGCAGAAAAACCTGCCCACAATTGTCACCTTCAAAAGGATCTCTCCAATGTTCTAAATCGCAACCGCGGTATATTAACATATCTCCGGGATTTAGCAACACTTTTACCCCTTCTTTACCTTTGTCTCCAGAAGGTTCTAAATAAATAGGCCATTCATCACCGCCTAAATTCATTGTGCAAGATGTTTCACAAGATGGCCTGTCTTTGTGTCTTTTTAATTCATCACCTTTTTTATATATTCTAGCATAGGAATATGTTTCAATTAAACTCATTCCTGTTTCTTTTTCCATCATAGGCTTTACTTTTTCTAGTAAAGTTTCCATGGCTATATCACCATATATAGAATATGTTTCTGGTATTTGGTCATCATTCCACACTCCCCAATAATCTGTAAATGGTGATATATACCTAGTATCAAATAGGTGTTTTGCTACCTTTCTTTTATTTAAAAAATATTGATATATAAAATTAGCTAATTCTGTTGGTATTGCTTCTTTAATAATTTTATGTGTTTTCATTTAAAAGGCCATCCTAAATTCCAGATTACAAGTGAATAACGTGTGCCCGCTGTAACTGGTTTAACTCGGTGCCACACAAATGAAGGAAAAACTACTACAGAACCTTTAGGTTCAATTTCTTTACATACACGAGCCATATTAGAACCATCATCATTATTTCTAAAATCAAACTCAAAATCCCCACCTTCATATTCTGAACTATCTACTAAACTTATTGTTGCGGATAGTTTTCTAATTTTACCATGTGTGTTTGGATCATTTGGTCTGTCGTAAGGTAGTGCATTTGAATCACAATGCCAATCATAATGTTGTTTTTTTGAACCTTCATATTTTGTAAATTGACAAGATTCCGACCAGTTCCATTCAAAATTCCAACCAGCGTTTTTATTTGCTATATTAATGTAAGGTTGAATTTCTTTATAAATCCATCTGTCGTTCATCCAAGCTACATTAGATTTTCTTTTTTTATATAATTGTTTTATGTCTTTTTCACATAAATCTTTAGAGTCTACATTACCTTGTTTTCCTGTTAAAGCTACTTGTTCTTGTTGCTTTAAACCGTATTTTATAATTTCATCACAAATACGAGGAGGTATTGCTGACTTAAAAAACCAATAATGGTTAGCAAGATTCATTAATAATCTTCTAACTTAGGCCATTCCCCCAAAGGTCTAGTAATGCTTTTGTCTTCTTGTTCTGTATATTTATATAAAGCTTTTAATTTATCTACAGTGTCAGCGTTTCCTATTAAGGTTTCCATCTCACCTGCTCTAGTTCTCACTGCCGCTCTGTAATTAGTTATACTAGATGGCACTGCTGTGCCAGCATCAGCTTTACGAATTACATACCAATCACTACTTTGTAAAAGCCCTGATGCAGAATCTTTAATTAGTTGTTTATGTTCATAAGTTAAACCCCTATTTCTTAAAGTATTTGTATCTGCTCCATCTGGTGCTTGTCCTGCATCAATTTCAGCTTGTGTCCAATTAACATCAGCTAAAGTTTTTGCTGTAGCAGACGCCCATACACGAGTTACTTTTCCACTGCCAAAAGATATAGTGTCTGCACCATTAATATAATAGTTTGGATCTTTATAATTAGTTTTATCATCTATTACTTCATAAACTCCATAAGCTTCTTTTTGTTCTTTTGTCCATTCATCAGCGTATTTTGCAGGAAAATAAACACCAGGATTAGGTTGTAATCTTGTTTGATGATCATTTAACTGTTTTATTACTCCATCTTCTACATATGCCCACATAATTTTTTCTCCTTATTGCGCGTTGTTAGGTCCACCATTTGATGTTACAAATGGACTTTCTGCAAATGCCATGTAAAGATAACTAACACCATCTTTATTCATAGCATCATCTTGTGTTACAATTCTAAATCCATTACTTAAAAAATCCCAGTTATTATCACCTGAAGCGGCTGATTCAATACTATTAGTATTTGTGGCTAATTTTCTTATAGCCATATTATTTGGGTCTCTTTTATTATCGCCTATAAACCATGCTTGACCTGATTCTGAATAAGCGTGTATTAAAATAAAAGCAGGCTTAAAACCGGTATAAATAAATGGACCTGCTGGTTCAGCACCATTGCCCTCGTAAGTGCCAAATTTACTGTAACCTTGTACTTCTTTAAAACAATATGCTACAAATTTATCGCCACTTTCATTTCCCCCTTCATTATTTCCAAGAGTTATAACCGTAGAAGTAGGTGCTGTATTATTCCAATAAACTGAATCTTCATCTTGATCGTCTGTTGAGTTTAAATGCCCTGCTATGTGATTCCAACCTATTTTATGGTGTCCAAAAAACCAAGATCTAGTTGTATCTCTATTCTTAATTATAACTAATTCGGGCACTACACCTAAACCATGTGCAAAATTTGCACCACTACTACCATTACCTGTATAAGTTACAATAGAAAATTTTGCTGTAGAATTAACTTGATAAACAGAATCAATACTACCTATACCTGTTGATGAAGAATCATTTGTTGTCGTAGATCCACCGTTGGCTTTCCAACACCACGCAACCATGTTATCTGCACCTTGGTTTGCTTCACCAATAGCTTGCCCATCTCCATCGACAATAAAACCTGTGGATGTTTGAACTAATCCATCAGCATTATTATCTGATTCAGCATTACCAGTATCTGTTGATAAAGAAGCATACATATTAACATCACCACTAGGCATTGTTGAACCATCTGCTGGTCTGCTTGTATCGTATATAAGATTACTGTAAGTTTGTGTTCTTGATTTAAGCCACAACCAATCTGGTCGCATATTTAGATTAACAGGTATATTAACGGTATTACCTGTAAATAAAACAGCTTGAAAATATTCTGTAGGATCATTAATTGTTGTGTATGCCATAATTCCTTATACCTTACTTATCCGTATTGTGCTAGATTTTTAGTACATAATGCATAATACCCACTAGGTACTGCGTATTCAAAATTACCATATCCATTTGCATCTGCGTTACCGCTTGATATAGAAAATATAGGATTACCAAAATTACATTCCCAAGTTGCTTCAGTTCCTCCGCCTCCCTCGCCCATAGCTGGGGTCATAGTTGAAGCAGTATAAGTTACAAATGATGTAGGGTTAGACTCGTCTGCGTTGCCACTACCATCTGCCCATTGACCATTTTTTGCTATTGTTACTCTGTTATTATCACAATCTAAAGCAATAGCAACAATATCGCCTATGCCCCAAGCGGCACTATCTCCTGCTGTAGAACCATCTGAAAAACTATTATTTCTTTGAAACTTTCCTTCTTCTTGATGCCAACCTACTTCATTGGCTCTATCTCCAAGAGATTGACCTGTAGAATTAGACCCTCTAT
>Ga0208919_1001553_pt1 | contig 13109 bp, 5 predicted proteins | sample 4_EtaG_FD_184076 | JGI IMG/M metagenome (GOLD analysis project Ga0208919, IMG submission 184076) | Marine viral communities from the Subarctic Pacific Ocean - 4_ETSP_OMZ_AT15127 metaG (SPAdes) (version 3) | ecosystem: Environmental > Aquatic > Marine > Oceanic | place: Pacific Ocean | collected...
CACTTATTTTTTTAATTGTTTACTAATAAAACTTTTTTAATCCTTTGCTTTTCTTTTTCTTTTTTGTATTAGCTTTATTTATTTTAACTTTTTCTTTAGCTTCTATAATAGCTTCGTTATCACCTAAGCCTAAACTCCAAGTAGTATAACCACTAAAAAACAAAACTCTTTGAAAATTAGTATAGTCTTTATCAAGAGCGTTTCGCATGTTTATACTTTTTTGATATAATCTATTTGCTGGAAAATTAGTCAAAGCTTGTGTATAATTAGTCACAGCCGACCACTGTGGGTTATCAGCATCAAAAGTTTCCATTTCACTTATAACATTTTCATTATAATTTAAAGTTTTTTCAGCATTAACTATTTGTCTTATTTTAATACCAACTACAGGTGAAAAGTTTAACAGTTCCATTGGTACAGCGCTTTCATCTTTATTGTAACCTTTTTCTCTCTGTTCTTTAAATTTAATAAGAGTGTTTTTTAAAGTAGAAGCAACAGCCCCGTATATACCAGCGCCTCTTAATATAGAGTCAATACTACCATTTATAACTCTTTCTCTTTTCTTTAATATTTGCTCTTCGTCTTCATCATCGCCAAACATGACCGCGAACAAAGCTGTTTGTAGACTGTAAAATATAACGTTTTGTATACCGCCATAATATAATATTTTAGATAAATTACCTAAATTACTTTGCGCTTTAGTTGTATAAGGTGGTGATATTCTACCTTTAGCAATATCTAAAGCGGCTTTTTTAATTATCCTATTATATTGCGATGTAATATTTTGGAAGTTTAACACTAACTTACCTATCCAACTAGACTGTTGTTGTGACGTCATATCAGGTCTTGAAGACTGCTGAGTTGATTGTGTTAAGTCTTGAAAATCAGTAAATGCTTTTGCTTCAGCTTCTTTTTTACTTAAACCATCTTTTACATACTTATTTATTCTATTTCTATAAAACGTAGCCCCACCTGTAGCAATTGCAATATTATCACCGATTTGTGTAGGTAAAAATCCTAATTGTAATAATCTACTTATAACAACTTTAGTTGGATCTTTTGAGCCTTTAACAGCTTGAGCAAGGTCAGCACCGTTAATATCTGTACCGATACCACCACGTCTTTGTTTTAACATGTCAGAGTTAAATATAAAAGCAAAATCTTCCCAATATTGTGGTTGATTAGCAAATGCTTTTGCAGCGGCAAGCATATTGTTATCAGCAAAGTTTATATAGTTAACAATAGACATTTGCTGTAATATAGCAGATCTAACGTTGAAGAACATGACAGTACCAACAGAACCGTTTAAGTAGTTCATAAATTTATTTACAGTACCACTTTGTCCTTTTGGTCTGTTAATACCCGTGCTAATTCTATGTAGCATATCTTCTAGTGCGCTTCTAAAATCAGCGCCATAAGCTGCTTCTATTTTGTTTAAGTTTTCAGGTGAAAATAATACATCTGCATTTTCATTAAATTCAGCAAAATATTCAGCTCTACCAACTCTACCTGTAGCATCTATTAAATCTGTTTTTATACCACCACCTTCCCAACCTTGACCTGGGTCTACATATTTATCTTGCTTTGATATAACATTTACCGTTTCAGCGTAAGATCGCAACTCAGGATCATTCATTACCATATCAACTAAATTTTGTTGATCAGTTGGTGATAAACCAGGTATGTCATAATCATGTTTATTCCACAAGTAAACTCTTATAGCATCTTCAAATGTAAAATCACCATCAGGCGTTTTCTTTGTAAGTTTCTTTTTAACATCAGCAAACTGTTTGTTTAGCTCTTTATAGTCATTAGCTATAGCTTGTTTAGCTGTGTCTATCTCTCTATAAGCTCTATTTAAAGGTCTAACTAAAGCTTGTTCAAAAAAGTCTCTATGTTGATCACCTTTTCTACCTTTGCCCATGAAGTTATATAATAATCCTACAAAATCTTCATGCGATGGTGGTATGAAAAATCTAAATTTACCTTTACTTTTTCCACGCTTTCTAGCTTTAATATCTGAAAAACGTTTTTTAGTTTCAATACCAGTTACTTCTTCTAGTATATTATTAAAGTCATCATTCATTGATTTGCTAAACTTAACTTTAGCTTGTTGAACTTTAGACTTAACATCAAATTGATCTAACATGTTTTTAACAGCTTGTACGTTTTGTAGCGCATCATCTGCAAAATAGAAGTCATTATAACCTTCACCGACTTTATCAGCTATCCAAAGTGCTTTAGCTTCTGATGTAGAATTACCAAGACCAGTTATATTTTTTAAAGGTATATTTAAGCCATTGGCTTTTAAAAAGTCAAATATAGCTTTTTGTGAAGCTGGTGGTCTTGCTGTTAATACGAACATATTCTCAGGACCAAACTTACCTTGTAGCTTTATTGCTTTGTTAAACAATGGTGCTAATTTACCTTTTACAACCTTGTTAAAATCAGAAAAGTCAAAAGTATAACCCTTATCTTGTAAGTCTTCGTACGTACTAGCAAACTCTTCAGCATTTAAAGTTCCAGTCTTACCTTCTGGCGTGGTAAATTTAACTAATGACTTGGTTGTAGCCAATGTATCATCGAAATCTAAAACAGTAATACCTTTAGAAGGTTTATTAGTAGATCTAGACGTTTTAACAACGTTGTTTAGTTTTTTACCTTGTATAGATCTAGAAAAATTAATACCAAGAGCTTTTTTAAATTGATCTTTTATTGTAATATCAGGCGTAGTGTTTGGATCGTTTTTAAGTTTAGATATTTTAAACTGTATACCAAGACTTACAGCTCTCATTTTATCACCATTAATCATCTTAGAACCTGGGTTTCTAAAGGTAAAATTAATATCGGTATCAGCACTAAGCATCGGAAGATTTAATAAAGAGTTTTCGCCAAGACGAACCGACATGTTTCCGTTTTTACCAACAAAACTAAGTGAACGCACGTCTTTGCCGCCGTAATGATTTTGTATTACTCTTTCGTCTGATTTAAGTTGATAAAACATTTTGTTTCCAAAATCTTTTTCGTTAAAAATTTCGTATGGAGCGTATTGAGGTTTGCCAGATGTTATTTCGTAAGTTAAAAGATCGTATTGTTTGTCAGATGGCCTTGTCTTATTTAATTCTTTTATACGTTTGTTTAAATAATCTATACGCGCTTTATAACCTTTTTTAAACGCAGTCATATCCACATCTTCTAATAAATTATTGTGAACATCTGTAGCTAGAGTTATTTTACCATTTTTAAAACCAAAATTAGACATAGAAACACTACCCATAAAAGCGGTTACAGAAGCCTTAAGCTCGTGATTTTCAATTATATCATTAAACTTAAATACAAAATCTGCCATACCATCTACCTCGCTAGCTATTTTAGATACTACTTCAAAGCCTTTTATTTTCATTTTCATAAAATGGTTAGCGAAAGCTTGTTCCCACATTCTACCTAAATCAACAAAAGTTTGTGGTAAATTTGTATATGGATTTATATAACCAACCCATTTGGTGCCCACTTTTTCTGATAGTCTTTCAATCGCACCAAACTCTTGTTTTAAACTAGTTAAAGAAAACTTAACGGCGTCAAAACTTTTTCTTTCAACTTGAGTGTCTTCAATGGCTCTAGATGCTTTTCTTAATTTAGCCTCAACAACACTGCCTAAGTTTTTTGAATTAGCTTCAATGTAATTATCCGTAGCTATTTTTGCTTTTCTTCTAGCTATACGTCTTATTAATGCTGTTCTTCTTTCTGTTAAATTACGCTCATTACTTTCTAAAAACCATCTAATATACTCACGTTTATTAGTACTATTTTCAAAAACATCTTTTACGTAATTTGTTACTTTACCTGTTTTAGGACTAATACCTTTGTATTTTTCAGTACGTATTTTTTTCTTTTGAAACCAAGTTTTATAAGCACTTCTTATTGTTTCTATTCCTAAACTTTGCACTACTTCATTGTATTGACCTCTAACCCAAGCCTCATATTCTGGCGTAGGACCTCTTTTGCCTGTTTTTTTATCTTTAGCTATTTTAGGTATAACGTCATTAAGTTTTTTACGTATATCATTTAATATTAACTTATCCATCTGAGCTTCAATGTCATCAGGATTTTTTTCTAATAAAGTTTCTACTTGCTCTACTATTTCCTCATTAACCAAACCATCTTGTAGCTCTACGTCAAAATCTTTTAAGTTTCTAGGTTTTGTTTTATCTTCTATTTCTGTAGTTGGTGTAGCTGTATCTTCTAGTTCTTTAGCCTCTTTAGTGTCTATAGTAGTTGTTTTCTTTCTTACCTCTCCTTCTTCAAATAATTTCTTTTTAGCTACTAATCCAGCGTACACAACATTACCAGCTTTACCACTACCACCATATATCCATTTAGATAACTCAGGTGTTTTAGCTGGATCGTAATTCATTAATCTATCAGCAAGGTTTTGTCTTTGTATTTCTTTTTGTTCTAACGATATACCTTCTCCAAATATTCTATCAAACTTACCCTCAATCATACCAGAATACACATTGTCAAAAGGACCTTGTGGTTTTTGAAATTCAGCTTTTGTTTTAGCGCCTTCGGTTAAAGCATCGATTTTTTGTGATATATCACCCTCGCCTTTATCTAGGTTGACGGTTGATCTTGATTCTTTTACTATAGTAGTTTGTTGATCAACTCCTTCTTGAGCCATTTTAGTAAACTGCTGTCTAAACTTGCCTTTTTTTCTATCTGATACATATGCTTTTAAAAACGTTTTAACATCTTCGCCAGTTTTAAAATTTAAATCTTTATAACCATTTTTTCCAGTGTTAAATATTTTTTGTAAAAATTTACCTAATTTATCTAACAAACTATCGTTAAGCTCGTTTTTTATTGCAGCGTCAGCATATGAGTTTAAATATTCTTCTGCATATTGTTCAAATGCTTTTTCCGAAACTATTTCGCCTTTTTTGTTTCTGTTATACCTATAATTGTCATCTATTCTTTTTTGTACTAACTTTTTTTCTTTTGAACTAAGTTCGTTTAAAAAATCTTTTATTAAATCAGCACCTTCTATAGTTAAATCTGTTTCTACAGTATTACCATCTATGTCTTTTACTTTTCTAGTTTTACCATTTATAGAAGATTTTACAATAGCATGTAGTAACTCGTGAGAACCTACAGTTATAGCGTTGTTTTCAGCGGCAACAGTTTCATTTATTAATATATCTTTACCTATAACTAAGCCGTCTACTTCTTGTATTTCTTTTAATTTATACTGTTTTTTACTTTTAGCGTTTAATGCTTTTAAAAACTCTTCTGGTGTTTTATAAACTTTTTGCGATAAACCTTTTATCTTGCTTATAGCCTCACTACTAACTCTTAAATCATCTTGTAAAAGCTTTTTGTTAGCTTCTACTTTAATATCATTTAATTTTTTATTATTAGTTTCAAATTGATTGTTTATATCTTCTAATATTAAACCGTGTTCGTTTTTATTTATCTCATTGTTTCTTAGCTGATTATTTATATTTTCTAATTTAACATCTAATTCTTTTTTATTATCTAATATATCAATAGCTTCTTTGGCTTGATCTTCTGTTAAATATTCAGATTTTTTTTGATTCAACGTTAAAAAACCTTTAAAGTCTTGCTCTATTTTTTTTATTTTTTTATCTACAATATTTTTAGCATCTTCGGTCTTTGAATTTACTTTTTGTTGATTTAAAGCGCCTAAAGCATTGATATAATCATTTACTATTATATTATCGTTTTTATCTCTAAAAGCACTATTTATTTTAGCACTACCAGCAGAGACACCAGCGCCACCAACAAAACCTTGTACGTATTCTTCAAGAGCAGCCTCGCTAGTCATGTGATCATAAACTTTTTTACTAACAGTTTCAGCGTCGTCACCTTGTGCTAAACTTTTGTTTGCCACATTTAAACCACCTTGAAAATATTCTGTTAAACCCTCTCTGTTTCCTGTTAGTGTTAAATTTGCTATTCTTTTAGCTCCTTTAGTTTTAGCCTTATTTAAAACGTAATTAGTAATTCCTTTTATACCTACTCGCTCTAAAGCAACAGACGCTGCACCTAAAGCCATAGGTACGGCAACTTCATCTTCGTTATTTTCTATTAGTTTTTCAATAGCTCGGTCGTCATCATCACCGTAAAGTGCTTTAGCTTTTTCAGAATTATATTCTGTATACATAGGCGCCATAATTTGAGGTATTAAAGAAAGACCACGTGTGGCTATAGCTGGAGCAACCGTTGTTACAACACTAGTTAGCGCATTAGCTATACCTATACCAACATCAGCTAAATCACCCTCTTTTATACCTCTTACAATACCTTTGCCAGTATCACCCATTTTAGCAGATATTTTATCTAGTTTTCTATACTGATCAATAATATAATCATCGGTTTGTTCTCTATCACCAGCACCTAAATAACTACCAAACTGAGCACCAGCTAACTTACTGCTTTCCCAAGCTTCTTGCAAGCTTAGCTTTGCGTTTCTAAAAACATTTTTAAATTGCTCTTGGTCTGAAAGTTCTCTTTGTGATTCCGATGAACCAACCGCCGATTGTGACCCCGTAGTATTTGGGCTCACCGTCGGGTCTTCCGTCGAGTCCTGCACTTTTCCCAAGCCTAGTAAATTGGCAAAATCATTTTTAGATTTTTTGTATCCAGCTTGACTAAAAAGTTGAAAAGCGTCATTAAGCGCGTTTTCATTTGAATTAATTAAATTTAAGAAGCCATCTTTAGAACCAGTATAACCAGCACCAGCAAACAATTGATAAGCGTCGTTAAAAGCTTGTTCGTTCATATTTTATTTATTTTAGTATTTAGCTGTATTTATTTGCCCAGCGCCCGGTATATTAAGATATCCTGATTCATTAGGTTTTGGTAGTGATTTAAAGTTGTCTAGAAGTCCATATTGTTTTAAAATTTGCATTAAATTATTTAAATTATCTTTGTTACCATCTAAACCTTGGTTGGTTTTAATTTTAAAATCTCCAACTCTATTGTCATTGCCATCGTATAAAGCTATGTAATCTGAGAAAGCTCCCATAACATCAGGAGCATCAAAATAATAACCTTGTTTATTTTTTGCACCTTGTTTAGGTATACGTTCATTTAGCACCTTAGCTAGAGCATCATCATCTAAATCTAAATACTTTATGTCAAGACCTGTTTTTTCATCAAATTCATCTCCATAGTTAAACTCCCCAGGTGTTTGCTTTGTTCTTTGTTCTTGATAAACTTTTGGTACAAACTGCTCTTTAGACTCTTCGGTTATTTCAGAAGCACCGCCCATAAGAGCGCTAAAATCAGGATCATTTTCAATACCTAGATTTTTAATTAAATTACTTGAATTACCAAAACCATCTTCACCGACAGTCCAATTGTCATTATTTTTATCATATTGATATTTAGTACCACCTAGTAAAAAACTAGCATCTTTACCATCGATAGCAAGTTTTATTTGGTCATACATGTTTTTCGCAACATTATAACTAAAACTTCTATCTAAATTACCAGAGTAAACTCCTTTTCTAGTTGATAAAAACCCTGTGTTATCGCTTTTACCGCTTTTACCTTTTCTAGCCGCGGCTTCTTCTGCTTTTAATCTATGAGCATCGACTCTTTGCATCATACCGACACTATAAACATCTTTTACAGCTGTTTCCATTATATGACCTACAACTAGGTCTCTATATAAAAACTTATCTTTTTTAATCTCCTCTATTAGTTTTACAGCGTTTTCAGCGTTTCTGTAATCTTTTTTATCTTTTTCATCAACATCACCATCACCATCCATATCAACACCACCTAATCTATCAAGCTCGTTATGTATTGTTTCAAGAGCAGTAGTATTTATCATTTCATGATCACCAGGACCAGATGCTTTAGCTTGAGCGTGAAAAATTTCTTCAAAACTATGGTTTTCTTTACCAAAAGGAGTATTAGCTAAATTTCTTATTTGATCCATACTAGTTACGCCAGTAAACAAAGATTTTTTCATTCTAACTAAATCATCTTGTTTTATTTCAGCCCCTAATTTTTGCACTTGTACAAATTTACCAACAATATTATTTAATCTTCCTTGAAATTGAGTATTAAACTCCGGGTCGTGTGCTGATAAACCTTTTTTAATATCTCTTAGCGATAGTTTTTCACCATTAACAGTGTACATTATTTTGCCGTTTTCAATAGTTCTGTTTGAATTATTAGTACCGTCAACTAAATCTTTTAAAATACTATTCCATGCTTTTGCCTCTGGACTACCAACGTCTGTAAAAATTCTATCGTTAGCAGAATTATTTAACAGTGTTGTCATTACTTCTTGTTCTTGGTCTAGCGAGTTTTTATACTTTCCCATTTCTATTTCTAAACCTTGTCTAGCTCTTTCTCTACTTTCACGATCAAGTGATCTATCTTGTTTTATAGCATCGTTTCTTCGCTTATAATCTAAAACTGTATCGTTGTGAATATTTAAATAAAAATCATTTACATTGCCACCTGATAGCAAAATTTCTTCTCCAGCTTGTGCTAGTTCTAATCTTTCTTTTTCAGTAGCCTTATGATCTTGCCATTGGTTATCCATAAAATTACCAACCGCAAGAGTAAAGTCTCTTAAATTTTGTTCTCTTTGCGCGAAAATAGCAGCATTATTCAAAGGTACATTAGCCATAGAGGCTCTGTAAGCCATGTTGACTAAAGTTGAATCTGCTGCTCCGTATATTGATTTTGCCATATTTTAAATTTTATTAATCTATAAAACTCATAGAGTTATAATCCATATTATCTATACCTGTACCAGAAACAGTGTAATTACTTCCTCCTCCCCCACCAAGACTAAACCCACTAAAATCTAAACCGCTAAGACCTGATAATCCACTCACCAACGTGTTATTAAAAGACTGATTTGCTTGTTGTTGATTTTGCAACGATTGTTGGTAGCTAGCGTTAGCACCAGCCGACTCTGACATTGAAACACCCAGCAAAGTTGCTTGTCTTCCCATTTCAGCCTGTTGAAGCGCAGCAGCACCACCTGCTTGTGCCATTTGTGTTGCAAAGTCTCCTTGTGCTATTAAGTTTTCTCTAGTCATACCTAATCCTCTAGCTTGCGCGGCACCTTGAAGTTGTAATGCTTGTTGTTGCGCGGCTCCTTGCATAACCATTTGCTGCCTCATCATTTCACCTTGCATTTTCATTTGCTGTACTTGCATAGCGCCTTGACGGGAAGCCATTTGGTTAGACATGGCGCCTTGAGCAACTTGACTTTGAATTTTAGCGGCTTCACCTCTTTGCATTTGCTCTATTGACATATCTGCACCGGCTTCTTGTGTAGCTAATCTAGCTGCTTCTGCTCTTTGTATTTGATCTATTTTAGAACCTTCTTGTGCCGCTAACATTTTATTTTGTCTTTCTTGCTGACCAATATTAGCTGATTGTTGTTGAATAGCAAGTTGACCTTGATTTGCTAGTGATTGCGCTAGCGAGGCTATACCACTAGTACCAGCGGCGCTTCTTAAGCCTTGTAATATATTAGCTCTTTGCTGTGCCCCTTGCTCAGCTGCAAAATCAGCAGCTTTCATATCAACCGTCATGTCTTCAAAACGGTTTTCCATACCTTCATATTCGTTTTCTAAACCAGAGTATGCGTTTTCCATGCCTTCGTAATGGTTTTCCATACCTTCGTAATAATTTTCCATACCAGCAAAAGTATTTTTAGCCCCGGCAAAAGCATTTTTAGCGCCAGCAAAAACGTTTTTTGCACCAGCATTTAAGTTTTCAAAATTAGTTTGTAAACCAGCATAAGAGTTTTTAATATCACCATATGAGTTTGTAAATGTCATATTTCTATATATATCTTTTTGCTCTTCTAGTTTAGCGGCTTGCTCTTGTTGAAACTGCAATTGACTAGCAGCTTGTCTTTTTGCTTGTTTCCTTGCTTTGCTAGCACCAAAAAGACTTAGACCAGTGCCTATAACGCCTATAGAAGCAGCTGCTCCTAATCCAAAAAGAAATTTAGCTGGTGATGATTTTTTATTTTCCATATTTACAGTTAAGCTTTATTTTAATTTTATATTTTATATAGTCACACTTTTTGCACTTTATTTACTACTAAGAGCAATATCCGAGCTAATTGCAAATAGTTCCACGTATGTGTTAGAATAGTTTTGAAATGTAACATCTGCATAATAACCTTTTAAACTAGACTCATTAGCTTCAATTCTTTTTGCAAACAGCAAAAATTTAGTATTATCAATTGTTGGTGGTGACGCTGGGTCTTTGTCTATTATTATAAAACTAGGTTTTACACTAGTTATTGTTCCAGCTAATTCAGGCTGACCAGTAACTCCACCAGGACCAACACTGGCAACATAAGCTATATCCCCTACTTGAGCAGAAGAATTAACTATAGTATTAAGATTTATTTTAGTAAATGCCATGTTTTATTTTTTAAAGAGCTGTACCTAATGTTATTATTTTTTCTAAATCTAAGTTTATTGTTTTATCAGCCGTTGGATATTTAGTTATACTAACGCTACCCGTAAAGTTTACAATTGAGTGACATCCACTAAAAGTAATAATAGCGCCTTTTCTTAAAGTTTGAGTTAAACTTACCACCATAGCTCCATCACCATCTGATCCATCTGGATCTGGAGTAACTGATCTTACTGTATTACGACTGCTGTTATCAACGCCTTCACCCTTGTACCCAACCACATTACCACCGCTAATACCAAGCGTTGCCCCTAATCTTACAGTTGTCGATGTGGTATAGTCCCCATCAGAATCTTCTCGAAGCGTAGAAGTAACTGTATTGCCTTTAAATTTAATCGCTCCAAAAGAAAGTTTAAGACCAATTGCTTTATCAATGTTTTTAATACCATATGCTTTAAATGTAAGCGTTATATCGTTTGCAAATGTTTGGGCAGAACTAATTGTTAATGTTTTAGTTGTTGTATCTATAGCTGTTACTCTTGGTGTTCCGCTTAAGCTTCCAGAACTAACACCGGTTATAATACTACCAACACCTATATCTGTTAAATCATCAACTTTAACTTTAAGACCAAGATTAGCATCAGTTGGCTCAACACCCCCATCAACCGTTTCTGTTGTTGTAAAATACCAGTAACTATCATCAATAATAATACTTTTATTTAGCAATCTAAAACCATGACTTTTAGCATCTGTAGTAGAGTTTGTTACATCCCAATTAAAACTAAATTCACCTGTTGAAGAAACAGCGCCAGTTGATGTTGAAGTTGGTAGTGTTGCATAATTCGCGGCATTACCAGAAGATGTGCCAGGCGTAAAAGTTACAGTTGCATCCGCGGAGGCTTTTGCTATATTTTTAGTTATAATATTGCTCGTAGAACCGTTAAGCTGCATTAGTTTAATAACAAAATCACCTGTACCAGATGGAAAATTAATTTTATTATTATATGTTGTGCTGGTAAGTGTTGAAATTAAATTGTTGTTTACATCGTTGTAGCCTGATTCAAAAGAGCCACTTTTAAAATCATAATACAACGTATGCGTTGAAGAGCTGCTAGGATTTTGTAAAGCAATAATTCTAAATTTTGCACCAACATCACCTACAACGGTAAATTTTCTACTTGTTGCTGCAGCTGGCATATCACTAATATCTATATTTAAACTATTTATTATCATATTTATTTGTATTAATATCCACCACCGCCACCACCACCAGTAGCGCCTCCACCGCCAGTTGTACTACCACCACTAGTAGTGCCTCCACCACCCGCAAAAGTTCCACCACCAGTACTAGCCCCACCAGCCGCGCCACCTCCACCACTAGCAACTTTATTTCCAGTACTAACACTTACGGTGTTTTTTATCATGCCAATACCTTGAACGCTAAAACGACTAGTGTCTAAAAGTTGATTTGCATTTATGCCTTTTATGTAATTAAACCATTTACCTTCTTTTTCAATAAATTCAATAATACTACCGGCGTCTAAGTTTGTTTTTATTTCAGAGCACTCCCAACCTAAAATATCGCTATTAGCTGACCAAGCCGCAGCATTATTTATAGTAATTTCATTTTGACTAGGTTTAACTATATAAGCTTGGCTGCCTTCATAATTTAAAGTGTTAAACATTTTCACAGATGACGGCTCTTCATTTAAAACCGCTTTTATACTAGAATAACCGTTCTCACCATAAAACACATTGTAGTTGTTGGCTTCTTCAGGTGTGTACTTTATAAAGAAACCGTTTGAATCTGTTATTCCTAAACTGCCGTTTAACTTTGGTACATAATGTTGATATAAACCACCTTCTTTAAGCGTGAAGTATTTTTTAGATAAACTAACTCCGTTTTCTGGAATAAAGCTTTTAAAGCTACTCCAACCATTAACACTTTCGTTAAACGTAACGGTTTTATCAGGGTTGTCTGTGTAAACTTTAACCATAAATATATTATCAATATATCCATTTATATTTTCACCAGTATCTCTAGCTACTATAACAAAAGTGTTTTTATAATCAGGATCAAAATTAGAGTAATCGTTACCGTTTTGATCTTCCTGGGCACCACTCCACGTGTCCTGTCCTATACTTATAACTTGTTCAAAATTTGTTGGTGTACTGCTATTTATTTCAGTTATTTTAAATCCGTAGTTTTGACTATTGTAATAGTAAATAGCTACTTCACCAGTGGTTATACCATGCGAAAAACTTATTTTGTATTGATCAAACTCTTCAGGTATATTAGTATTTGCAAACGCGGTTACTTGTTGTGATATATTTATAAATTGTGTTTCACCAGTTTCATGAACTGGACAGTCATCAAATACAAAGTAATTGTTTGTATTGTCTAGATAAACATATGGATCACTCATTGTAACATCAAAGCCGTTAATACTCCAAACACCAATATCTCCAACTAAAATAAGTTGTTGTATTGGCGTAAGTGATATATTACTAACAGCATACTCTTGGTTAAAAACACCAGGCACATCGTTATAAAACTTTATTTTGTTATTAGTATCACTACTGTTTAAATTCCAACCCGCTAAATTGCTAGTGGCAGTTGTAATATCAGCTGTGTTGTATTCGATATCGTCTTTATATATTTTCCAATCACTAGCATA
>Ga0208919_1001554_pt1 | contig 13097 bp, 18 predicted proteins | sample 4_EtaG_FD_184076 | JGI IMG/M metagenome (GOLD analysis project Ga0208919, IMG submission 184076) | Marine viral communities from the Subarctic Pacific Ocean - 4_ETSP_OMZ_AT15127 metaG (SPAdes) (version 3) | ecosystem: Environmental > Aquatic > Marine > Oceanic | place: Pacific Ocean | collected...
AAATACAACGGGGTACAGTAACGTACACACCACGCACGCGCAATGTAAAGTAATTTTTGAAACTTCATCACTCTCATATTGTTTAATAATAATATAATTGGTAATATTAATTATGGAAAAAAGAGTAGTATACGAAGTATTTAACCCTAGAACAGGTAAATGGGAAAAGGGAGTAACTACTGATGAGGAAATTGATAAAGCATTTGAAGTGTATTTAAAAGACTTCGAATACTATGAAGCAGAAAAAAAGATAATAGAAAAGATCATATTACAGCATATACAAAAAAAGGAGATATCAGATGTCTAGTATTCCATTACTAAGTGATACATTACTAAGTAATATAATAAAACATAATAGTATTCCATTACTAAGTAATATATATATAGTATAATCCGTACTCTCATGGAAATTATTACTAGAAAAATAAATCATAAGACCAGAGATTGTACGATCTTTACTACAGATGATTGTCCACATCCTATAGTATATTGGAAATCAGCTAAAGAAGGAGACTGGGCTAGTACAGATGATGGGTATGTTGCAGAATGTATAGCAAAGAATGTCTATACTGATAAGTCAGGGAGAGTAAAAACGCTCATAAAGCTTACATGTGGGGTACAATGGTCTACAGGAACAGGTAGATTACTGTTTGAACCCAATAAAGCTGCAGGTATTTACTCAATGTTGAAGCCAAGAGCTTGGCAAGAAAGAGAAGCAACGTCAAAACGTACTAAAAATGCAGTAAATGCGTACGTAGGACAGATTGTTGAGGGAAAAAAGGTAGATTGGAATCAAGTTGGCAAGATATACAGACCAGATGAGCAGAATCCTAGCGCAACTGTAAAAAGATTGTTTAAACAAAAGGTAATTAGCAATATGGTAGAAGAAAAATTAAAAGAGATACTATCTTCAAGAGGTGTTGATAAGGGATATGTGCTTGATACTATTTTAAAAGCAATATCAATAGCAGAAGATAAGCAAGACGTTTCTAATATGCTACGTGGTGTAGAGAATTTTGTAGATATGTTAGAAATGAAACCAAATAAGAAAGTAACAACAGATACTTTGCAGATAGACATGACTAATCAAATAATGGATAAAATAGAAACTGAGGAAAAGAAATTAGTTGCTACTAGAAAAGTAGAGTCTGACTTTATAGAGTATCATGATCCAGGAGATGAAAATGAAACATAATGATTACGGTGTTAAACTGTTTGGAGTGCATACGAAAGATATACATAGGATATATCTTGCAGATAATGAGTGGTATGAGATCAATGCTCAAATAGATGTAGAAAAAAATAAATATTTTTCTGCATGGTGTATAAGAGAGAGTGATAATGTATCTTTAAGAGTAGTAGGTAATATTGATAATATACTATTAGCAGAGGCAGAGTATTCGTAATGAATGACGATGTAAACCACCCAGAACATTATACTCATGGTATAGAGGTAACTGAGTTTATAGCATCTTGGCAGATGGACTGGTTTCGTGGTAATATTATTAAATACATTGTACGTTCTCCATATAAAGGAAATACTGTAAAAGATTTAGAGAAAGCTAAATGGTATATAGAAGATCTTATTAAAAGATTAAAAGATGATGATAAGTTACCACCAAGTATGTGTTATTAATGTTTGAGCCATGCCCATTAACATCAAAAGCTATGTGTGGGTTCGCAGCAACTGCAAATGGGGAGTTGCATTGTGGAATCATTAGTAGTTCTTTTGAAGGTACTAAAGTTAAAAATCTACCTAAGTGTACTAAAGAGATGTCAAAGTACGAACAAAACAAACACGCAAAGCAATTATGGAACACATTCAGAAAATAAAAGAAAAGCTATCAAGTGATATTATACTATTTGGTAAGGTATGCTTACCTAGTATGTTTTCTAGTGAGTCTCCACAGTTTCATCATGAACTTGCAGATCTATTAATTAAACCAGAAGTAAATAAGATCAATGTTATTGCACCTAGAGGTCATGCTAAGTCATCATTGATTGCATGTATATTTCCATTATGGCATGTATTAACACAGGGAGGTAGCAAGTTTGTTGTCCTATCTTCAAAGACAGAAGGACATGCTGTTAGGTTATTGCAAACTATAAAAAATGCATTAGAGTATAGTATGGAGTTACGTAGCGTTTATGGATACTTTGGACAACATACTGCTAGACAATGGTCACGTACAGAGATAGTGTTAAAAGATGATAGTATGATTATGTGTCGTGGTACAGGTCAGCAGGTAGTAGGATTAAAACATGGCAATCAAAGACCTACATTAGTTGTGCTAGATGATCCAGAAGATATGAACAATACTAAAACAGCAGAAGCTATGGAATTTAATTTAAGGTGGTTGCTGCAATCTATGGTTCCAGCATTAGATGCTAAACGTGGAAGGATAGCAGTTATTGGTACTCCTCAACATCAAAGATGTTTAGTAGAAACTTTAATGCAGACCGATGGATGGGAGTCACGCAGGTATAAAGCATTGCAAGATGATGGTACAGCCCTATGGCCTGAGATGTGGTCAAAGGAAAAACTAGAAGCAGAAAAAAGATCTTTAAATTCTATTGGGAGAGTATCTGCATTTTATCGTGAATATCAATGTGAGATAATTGGAGATGAAGATCAGCTATTCAAAGAGAGCTATTTACAATACTATGATGCGTATCTTAAATATAAAGATGGTGATGCTTATTTACATTTTCCTGATACAGAAGAAATGAGAGCAGTCAATGTGTTTATGGGAGTAGACCCAGCTAGTTCTGTTCGTAAACATGCTGACTTCTCTACTATAGTATGTGTTGCAGTTGATTCTAAGAATAATAAATTTGTGCTGCCATATTATAGAAAAAGATCAACACCTATGAATTTAGCAGATACTATTATTGAATATTTTAAAAAGTATAAACCAGTAAAGACTCGTATAGAATCTGTAGGTTATCAAGAGATGTTACGTGATTATTTAAGAACTCGTGCAGATGATGAGGGATTATTTATACCAGGTCTAGAAATTAAAGAAACTCCACGTAGTAGTAAGTCAGCTAGACTAGAAACGATGCAGCCTTGGTTTGCTCAAAAGAAGATGTATATCCAAAAAGATATGAAACATCTACTGGATGAGTTATTGATGTTCCCACGAGGGAAACACGATGACTTGTTAGATGGATTATATTATGCAACTAAGAATAATTATACTCCAAATCATAGTAATGCAAGAAATGAATCTTATCACTCTCAAGAAGAAATAGTAAAAAAGTCTAAAGATTGGATGATTTCTTGAAACTTTTTATGTAATATTGTGTCTAAATTCTTGATATGCCCGAAAAACATCCAGAAGTCAAGATATCAGAGGAGAAGTTAGCAGAGTATTCATCTGTTCGTAATAAGTGGGCTAGACAAGCCACAGAAGATAACGAATTTAGAAACGGTATTCAATGGACTAAAGAGCAAGTTGACTCATTAAGGAAACGCGCTCAAGAGCCTTTAGTTGTTAACGTAATTTATCCAGCAGTAGAACAAGCAAAAGCTATGCTTACTGCTAATTCCCCTAGGTTTCAGTCAACTGGTAGAGAAGGTAGTGATGTAAAGACTGGTCAAACATTTTCAGATCTAATGAGCTGGGTGTGGGAAAACTCAAAAGGAAACACCGAACTAAAAGAAGTAGTGGATGACTACTATGTAAAGGGCATGGGTTGCATGATGGCATATCATGATCCACAAGCTGACTTTGGTAAAGGTGATGTGTTTATAAAAGCGATAGATCCGTTAGATGTATACATATGTCCTTCTTCCCAAGATGCCTATTCTAGAGATGCTTCTAACATTATGGTAGCCAGGTTATATTCTGAGATGCAGCTTATCTCCATGTATCCAGATTTAACTGAGGTTATAAAGTCTGCAACAACGACATCTGTTGCTCCTCAAACAGAGTCAGTCAGACATGGATTAGAAGATCAGATTGTTAGTAAAGAGGATATCAACGCCCAGCGAATTTATGGTACGCCAGATGAAAGACAATTAGAAGTAATTGAAAGATTTTCAAAAATAAGAGTACCTCATTATAGAATATTTGATCCACAGCTAAATGATGAAAAGATATTAACTCAAGATGAATATATTGCTTATGCATCTAAACCTGCGTATAAAATATATAACCAGGAACAACAAAGAGTTATAACCGATGATAATGAAATATTAAAATACGAAGATATAGAAAAAGAATTTGGAGATACATTTCATTTAATGATTAATCCAGTCACTCAAGAGCAGGTAATGATGCAAGGAGAAGAAACTCCTGCTGCTGTACCAAATAGTACAACTGTATTAGAAAGAGTTACATTTGCACAGCTTATAGAAACTGGAGATATACTATTAAATGAAATTGAAATAACTAGAATTAAGCATGTTGTAAGTGTTGGTGGTAAACTATTATATATAGATATTTTACCAATAGAGGATTATCCTCTTATTACTTTTATGAATAATCATAATCGTAATCCATACCCTATAAGTGATGTACGAATGGTAAAAGGACTTCAGTCGTATATCAACAAAATAAGATCACTAATTGTTGCTCATGCATCTTCTTCTACAAATGTTAAGTTATTGATACCTAGAGGTTCAATGAATAAAAGACAGTTAGAAGAAGAATGGGGTAGAGCTGGTACTGCAGTTATAGAGTTTGATCCAGAGTTAGGTCAACCTGTAGTAGCAGGGCCTATACCTTTACCTAATGAATTATACAAAAACGAAGCTGATGCTAAGGCTGATATAGAACGTATATTAGGTATTTATGCATTAATGCAAGGAGATCCATCTTCTATGCCGCAAACCTATAAAGGTACATTGGCAATAGATGAGTATGGTCAAAGAAGAATTAAATCTAAAAGAGATGACATTGAGGAAGGTATAAATCAAGTTGCTAAAGTAGTAGTAGGATTTATTCAAGCAACTTATACCACTATGAAAGTCATGCGATTATTACAACCAAACCATAAACCAAAAGAAGTAAAAATAAATGAACCTGTCTACGATCAAATTAGTGGGCAGTTTCTAGGAAAACTAAACGACATAACAGTTGGTAAATATGATGTATTGGTTGTATCTGGTTCTACCCTACCATCTAATAGATATGCTAGGTTTGAGTATTATATGGATTTATATAAGAATGGAATTATTGATCAATTAGAAGTACTTAAACAAACAGATGTTGCTAATGTTGAAGATGTCTTAAATAGAAATTCAAAAATGCAAAAACTAATGAGTCAAGTACAAGGTCAAGATAAGCAAATCAAAGATTTACAGGGAGACCTGCAAACAGCTAGACGTGAGCTGGTTCACGCACGTCAACGTGTCGAAGTTGAAAAATACAAAGCTAACCTTAATCAATCTTCCAATAGGGCTGATATGGCATCTAAGCTTTACGCGGCAAGGACAGAAGATGAGTTAAAGAAAGTTAAATCGGTCGTTGCTGAGCAAGATGCTACAAATGACCAAATCACACCATTGGAGGAATAATGGAAAACGTAAGTAATGCTGATGTACAGGAAGTAACCACACCCCAAATGGAAACTCAAGAAGTTTTCGATACAGGTGCAGATACAGTACAACCTAACCCATCAATTACCCAGACTACTAAATTCGAAGAAACAGAAACTCAAACCTCACAAGGCAATGAGGTTGCTGAGATGCAAAATGATGTATCTGCAAAAGAGGATCCTAATAGGATGCAATATTGGCAATCACAAGCAGACAGAGCCAAGAATGAGGCAGATAGCATGAAGAAAGAGCTTGAACTTTATAAACGAGCTGTTGATACCATGTCTACAAGCCCAGTCTCCGAAGGAACCCAGCCCCAGCCACAGGCTGATCCTTTGAAGGAGCCAACTGCACCAGAGAAACCAATGAACTACAATGAAATGGAAGCCTATAACGATCCTGAGAGTGATTCATTTAGATATCGAATGAATAAAGAAAAGTATCAAGACGAACGATATGACTATCTTAAGAAAGTAGAATATGTACGTTTGCAAGAGCAAGATAAAATGTTTGCTCAGCAACAAGAAAAACAGATGTTAAATCAAGCATACTCTACAGTTAAGAATCAATATGGTTGGGATGATATGAAAGCAGCTGACTTTGTTGGCTGGGCTACAAACCCTAATAATGTAACTTTAGATGTTTTAGCAAAATTATTTGATATACAGAACGCTCCAACACAACAACAAATTAACGTAGAGCAGAAGAAACAACAGTTTAGTCAAGCTACACAGGCTTTGCAAAATCCTACTACACCAAGTGTGGAAACAGGAATTAGCAAACCAGTTATGAATGATCAAGACTTGTTTAATGCTGCTTTACTTTCACAAAGTAAAATAAGGAAGAAATAACAATGGCTACTAAAAACCTTAGTGGGTCAGGTGTTCTTTTTACTGATAGACGAGATTTTTATATCAGTCCTCAAGTTGTCAAGGAACTTTGGACTGATGTAACACCATTTACAACAATCGTGGCTAATCAGGAACAGCGTACACCAATTGATCCGCTTTTCAAAATGTTTGAACATAGAAATCCTTGGCAAAACCAAGAGTTTGTCTCTGCAACTGATGTTGCATCACTAGCAGCAGGTAACACAGAATCAGGTGAGATGGATATTGATGGTATTGTTGGATTAGCATCATCTGCTGATTCATCATATCTTGGCTTAGAGTGTGAAGTTTGGGATACAACCAGAACTACGCTTAGAGGTCAAGCTTTAATTACAACTGTAGTTGATGCTAATACTGTTAAATACAAAAACTTAGGTTCTGCTGCTTTAGATGTTGCAGACAATGATGTATTTAGAGTAGTTGGTAATGCACATGGTGAGGGAACAGTTGCTCCTGAAGCATGGTCAGATGAACTAAAGGTTGTTTACAATAGTACTCAGATCTTTAAAACTCCCCTACAAATTACTGGTACCCTAGAGGCAGCAGCATTACGTGGTGAGTCATCTGAATTAGCTAGATTACGTTTACAGAAATCACAAGAACATAAGATTCAAAAAGAAAGAGCTTTCCTATTTGGTGGTTCTACTATTGGTACTGGTCTTAAAGATTCACGTGATGGAACCTCTGATGAAACATTTGCTGAACATGCAATAACTGATGCTAATGGAAATGTAGTTCGTTCTACAATGGGATTAGTAACAGCATTAGGTAAGTATGGTGCAACAAGTGGTGATGATCAGAACGTATTTACAATATCTGAAGCTACTTATAACTACAGTAATTTTGTAGATGATATGGAAAAGGTGTTTCAATACATACCAGAACAAGGCATGAAAATGGCTTTTGCTGGTCGTGGAGCTATGAGCTACTTCTCTAAGATAGATGGTGCTTCTGGATTCGCAGGTAACTCAGCTTGGAATATTGATATTGGGCCTTCAGAACGTAGTAGCATGGGATTCAACTATAGACAATTAGAAACACCTCATGGTGTGTTAATGTTGATTCCAACTCCTGTATTGCGTGGGCCTTATTCTAAATACATGTGTGTAGTTTCTGAAGAGAATCTATTTCATGCAGTATACAGACCTCCAGTATATCAGACTAACATTAAAACTGATGACGCATTTGACGGAGTAAAAGATCAGTACATGTCTGATGAAGGTCTTGGAATAACCTTAATTGAATCTCATAAGTTGTTTAAAATAACTGATTAAGGAGGTTTAATATGGCTAGACCATTTATAGGTGGAACAAGTGCGAGTATCGAATCTTTAGCAGCTAGTACTACATTAGGCCCTGCTGATAGCGGAAAAACTTTTATCTGCTCTCAAGCTGGTGCTTATGATATCACTATCCCTGCAGTAACCACAAAAGGATGGGAAGCAAAGTTCATTCTTGGTACTGCTGGTGGTAATGACTTTGATGTCGTTGGTGGTACAGCTGATAAGATGGTAGGTATAGAAATGGGTGACACTAATACAGCTATTACAGCTGACTCTGACAAAGTAACATTTGTTGCGAGTAACGCAGTTGTAGGTGACTGGATTCATGTGCTTAGTGATGGAACAAATTACTATGTAACACATGCAGCAGTTGCTGACAACGGAGCAGCTCACTCAGGCTAAAATGGATAAATTATTGAGGTTACTGCATGCATGTAAAAGCTCTCAGTAGCCTCAATAATCCTAAAGGAATAAATGCAAACATTTAAATTACAAGTAGAAGATATAATAGGCAGAACTATTTCAGATGCAGATGGTTTAAACGATATGTTAAATACAACAGCTCGTGAAGTATCTGATGTTTTACCTAAAGATGTATTGTTAAGAAATGCAACTGTACAATCAATCACATCTAACTCTTATGATATTTCTAATAAAAGAATATTAAGTGTAAGCAGAGATAGTCATTATGCTACCGAAATAGCTTATGGACAACATGGTAGAGCTACAGATTCTGGTAGTATTTATTTTTCAGATACTACTCAAAAAAGAGATCCTGTATTCTACCTAAAAGGTAAATTGTTAGTAATTCAACCAGAACCTACAGGTAGTGAGAATGGAGAGATCATTAAATATGATTATCCATCAAGCATTGCACATGGGGATACAAGTATTTCAAGTTTTCCAAGTGGAGCTGAATATGCAGTCGTACTTGGTACAGCAGCTAAATTTATGTTTAAACTTGCTTCTGAGAATCAAAGTAATGAAGATATAGAACTTGCTACAAATACTGCAAGTTTTGCTGCGCAGTTAAAACAAGATTATGAAAAAGAATTACAAAGGGTTACGCAACAAAAATGACACAAAAACAAATGATAGAAATGGTTAGGCAACATCACCCTAATACTTCAGAAACTCAAATTAGATTGTGGCTTAATGCTGCAATGACTGAGTTCTCTAGAAGAACAAGAATGTTATCTGGAGCATTTCAATTTGATACTATTGCAGATCAAAGATATTATGGATTATCAGATGACATACTAGAAATAATATCTGTTGATTACGATGGATATGATATACCAAGGTTAGGTAGTAAACCAGAGATAAGGGATTTAACATAATGGGTTATGAAAATAGAACATTTGCATACTTTATAGATAGAGATGCTATAGCTATAGTTAAAAGATCTGTATCCTCTGGAGAAAATACATACTCTTCTCCTAGTGAAGCAAAAACGGTTACTATATTTGCAATTAAAAAACCTAATTTATTTATAAATGCTAATACTGGAGCATCTAATACTACAACTGGATATAACGAAACTCCAGATTTACCAGAAGAATTCCAACATACTGTAGTAGCTAAAGCTATACAAAGAGGGTATGAATTAAATATAGAATCTTTAGCAGCAGCACAATATTGGGAAAACCAATTTGAAAAGGGAGTAAGAGAAGGAAAAAGATATGCTAATACAGGCAGAACAGAGAAAGTTGTAATTAAAGGACAAGGCTTTGAGCCTACTGTTTACTCTACTAGAGACAAAGATGAATCATGACAGAGATTGTATTGACTAAACCTTCTTATACTGAAAATCAAATTGCTAATGCATCAATATCTGAAGTGTCCTCCTACGCTAAGTCTATAACTGAGCTAGTGAATACAGTCTCTGCAAGTTTTACAGAATTAACAACATCAGCCACTTCTATGGCTGAATTAACCGATTATACGGAGGCAACATAATGTCAGTTCAGAAGAACCTATTAAAGTTTAATAGTACTCAAGCATTGAACTCTGAGTATGCTTCTGCCTGGACTGAAGCGACTAGAGGGCAGACTTGTACTAGTGATACCAATGATGAAATAAATATTGCATTACCTACAGGACATACTATACTATATGTGTTCCCAGAAGAATTAAGTTCTATAGGTTTTGACACTACATCAGGAGATGCTAATGGGAATAACTCACTTAGAATAGAGGCAAATAAAATGCAAAAATTTTATATTCCAAATGGAGCTACTCATGCACATATTGAAGGTCAGGGCGGAAGTGGTAATAAATTTTGTTATGTGGTAACAGGGTAAGACTATGGGAAATTTAACATTTTTAGAAAGAGAAATACTTAATAAAGTCTACAATAGTGGTAATGCTTCTTTACAAGTAGATATTGTAGATGCTACAGGTGTTACACTTGTAGCTAATTCAGAATCAGTATATGTAGATGATGGTGACTGGACTGATAGTACATCAAAGCATACTCTTGTAGGTGGGTTGTATCAGTCAACACCGCAAACTATTACAGATGGAGATGTAGGCCCATTACAAGTTAATTCAAATGGGTTTGTTAAAACATCTAATGATACTATAGATAAAATGCTATATGGTACAGGCTTAGTAATTACTGCAGTTAATTTAGGGTCTGATCAAGCGTTAGGATCTACATATCAATCATTATATGTAGGAGTAGGTGGAGATGTAGTCGTAACTCTTGCAACGAGTGGTAGTGATTTTACATTTAAAAACGTAGCAAGTGGACAATTACTTCCAATTCAAATAACTCATGTAAAAGCTTCTAATACTACTGCAACAAATATGATTGCATTAAAAGCATGATAACAGTATTTCGTAAATATGCAAATTTTTTAAGTACCATTTATGATAAAATATTTGAGCAATCAAATCTTAAATGGGAAGATCAAACTCAGAACTGGGAGGATTTATAATGCCTACAAGTTTGACTGGCAATAAAATATCGTTAACTTATCCACAAATTATCCACGTTAATGGTGGTGTAACTGGTACTGCAAAAGCATTATATGATGGTGATGGTACAGCAACAATATTAAAAGTATCTACAAGCGTAGTTGAGATATCAGGAAACTTAACTGTTGCAGGTACCTTAACAAGTGTAAACACAACAAATTTACAAGTTGATGATAGTTTAATACAACTTGGCAGAGATAATGATTCTTCTGATGTAGTTGATATAGGTTTTGTAGGGTTGTATGATGCAGGTGGAACAGATAAATATGCAGGTTTATTTAGAGATGCTAACGATAGTGGTAAGTTTAAATTATTTATAGATTCACAAGAAGATCTATCTACAACTAATACTATTAATACAAGTGCTACAGGATATGCAGTTGCTACATTAGTTGCAAACTTAGAAGCTGCTACAGTAAATATAGATGGTGGTAATATTGATGGAACTACAATAGCAACGTCTGACATTACAGTAGGATCTAGTAAAACTTTAAATGTTTCTAGTGGAACATTAACAACTTCACAAGCACAAAAATTAGCTATTGTTCAAGGGGTAGGTGCTAATACAGATATTGGGGCTTATAATTTTAGAGCTTCAACGCTTACTGCTGATTCTCAAACATCTGGAAGAGTTGCGATCTATGGAACAAATGGGCTACTTACTGAGGATTCAGATCTAACATTTAGTGGGGATACATTAACAGCTACAAAGCTTGGTGCTTTTACTGCAACTGGTGCAATAAATTTTGACAGTCAAAACATGACTAACGTTGATATAGATTCTGGAACCATTGATGGTATTACCACGCTTACAGTTGATAACATAACAATAAATGGCTCAGACATAAATAATAGCACAGGCAATTTTACTTTTAGTCATGGTGGGTCTGAAAAACTTAGAATTACATCAGACAAAGTTATGTTTAGCGTTGATGCAAAAGTAGATGCTAACAACTCAAGAGATTTAGGAACAAGTGGTGCAAGATGGAAAGATCTATATCTTGCTGGAGATGCTAATGTAAGTGGTGCTGGTTCATTTGGAACACTTTCAGCAAGTGGGCTAACAACACTAACTGATAATCTTACCTTAACTAAAGGCAATGCATCTAATACTTTAATATTCAATGCAAATCTTTCTTCTGCTGCTGATAATATTGCTTTTATAAAAGGAAATTGGAATGACACAACAGTTTCTCAAATAACTTTATTTTCTGGTGCAGATACAACGAATAAAGATGATGGAGGGATGGCTTTTGCTACAGCCTCTGCTGGTAGCGTTGCTGAAAGAATGAGAATTACTTCAACTGGAAATGTTGGTATTGGAACTGCTTCTCCAGAAGCTCCATTAATGATTACAGGGTCAAACGTAGGAGACCCTAACAATCCTATCATTTCAAGTTATACACCAGTATTATTAATTGATTCAGCTACAACTGCTGATACTGCACAAAATGCTATTGCTTTTGTTAAGAATTATGATGGCGATAAATACATAGGTGCATCAATAGTAGCAGAAAGTAATTATGCAGATGCCTCTGGTGTAGGTATGGATATTGCCTTTTTAACCAACAGAAATGATGAAACAGATGGTGGACTTCAAGAAGCAGTTAGAATATCACAAAGTGGAAATGTGGGTATTGGTACAGCAAGTCCTACAGCTACTAGTCAACTACATGTTGAAGCAGATAGAGGAGAAATTAGAATTAAAGGCACAAATACTGCCAATAGTGATGAAATAGCACATCTTATATTAGAAACAGCAACAGATAGAAGAGCTGGAATTACTATTGAAGGCACTGGAAATGAGATTCAAGCATTTATGGGCAGACCTTATGATTCTGCTAATACTTTAGTATTTGAAACTGATGAGACCGAAAGAATGAGAATTACTTCAACTGGAAATGTATCAATGGGAACTTTAACTGCTGGAAATACAACAGTTGGGCAAAGTGGTAGTCAAACTGGAATTCTACATCTTCATTCAAGAGTTAGTTCTGGAGGTAATAGAAAAACACAAAAGATTACAGCAGAGCCTTATGATGAGTCAAGAGAAGATGTTATAATGATTGGACTTGATGCACAATCAGGCTCAAATGAATTGCATATTGGTTCAAATACAAGTGCTAATGAATCTCCAACATCAATAGATTTTTACACAGCAACTGCTAATGATAGTGCAACAAATAATCGAAGAATGAGAATTGGCAGTTCTGGGATAATAGGGATTGGGGTAGACCCTTCTACCTATGGATTAAAATTAGATAATGCAGGCAATTCAGGTATTTTTGCTGGGGGGATAATGTCTTGCGGTTCTTTTGAAAATAGGTCTGATTTAAGATTAAAAGAAAATATTGAACCACTAAAGGAGTCTTTGTCAATATTAAATCAATTAAAGCCT
>Ga0208919_1001555_pt1 | contig 13090 bp, 5 predicted proteins | sample 4_EtaG_FD_184076 | JGI IMG/M metagenome (GOLD analysis project Ga0208919, IMG submission 184076) | Marine viral communities from the Subarctic Pacific Ocean - 4_ETSP_OMZ_AT15127 metaG (SPAdes) (version 3) | ecosystem: Environmental > Aquatic > Marine > Oceanic | place: Pacific Ocean | collected...
GTCTTCGGTGATGCCGCCGCCCTTAACCTTGTCGATCAGCCGCCCAACACCAATGGTCTTATATCCAAGATGGTCTTCGTAACAATGGAGCACACAGCCTTCGTGCTTTTTAATGCTGGTTGTTAAAGTTTCGAGGTTCATTTCTTAAGATTCATAACTTGCTTTTTGTCATAACTACGACTGCCACAATAGCCGAGATAACCAGCACCAAATAAACCAACAATCGACTCCGGTATTGCACCGAGAAGATCCTTTATATTGGTTGCCGCAAGTGCAACTTGATCTGGAAACCAGATGCCAATTATTCCACCAGAAACACACAAAAGAATTACAAGATAAAAGACATAAAGAAATGTCGGTCTTGCACGGCTTGTCCACGGGTCTGATGATTTTGCCTCGGCAACAATTGCTGACATCTGGATCTCATACTTCTTCAGATCGAGACTTACCAACTTCGCTTTTGCTGCGGCCTTCTCTTCTTCTGTCTCAAACAGGTTGTCAATTAACTCCCCGCCTAACTTACCCAACACCGGGCCGAGAACTGCCAACATTTCTAATCAATCCTTTCAAGTATCTTTTCGGTCTGACCAGCAACTCTGTTGCGCTGGCTTACCAATCTATTGAGACGGCTTTTCTTTTGGTTGGGATCTAAATCGTCGCTCCGTTTTACCCTTCTGATCTCTCTATTAAGGTCGGTAAAATTAGATTGCATACGATTAAGTGTGGTTCGCATCCCAAGTTTTTTACGATTGTCTCTCATCAACTCCAGCGCAGCTTCGACCTCTCCATTCTTCCGTCGATCTTGAACAGCCGCATAAATTTCATCGACTTCGCGCTTGAGTTCGTAGAAGTCTCCAACGAATCGATTTGCCGAGTCGGGCGATTCTTTCACAAATCGTGTTAATCCAGTGAGGAAACTGGCCGCATCTCCGACTTCATTTTCAAAAATTCCAGCGGGCTTGGAGGGGATCGCACCGGTCAAACTTAGGACAGAATCAACAGCCGCGAGTCCAAGGCTACCCATAGACCCAAGGTATCCGTTGATCAGTTGCTCGAACTTAAGTGGAGACATGCCCGTCGCCCGTCCGAACTGCACAGCAGTCTGACTTGTTGTCGCATAAGCGCGGTCACCAGATGGCAAACGCTGTACACCAGCAGTTTCAATCGGTCTACCTGTAAAGAAGTCATAATTCGCCATAATCTCATAGATAGGAAGTGCCGCTTGAGGAAACGGGTTGAAAGCAAAAGTGTTCAAGAACGTCAACTTGGCAGCACGGACGGCGTCCTTTCCTTGAATGTTACCCATCACCCAGTCCGTAAAGAACTCTGGAATGGTCGAGAAGATCGCGCCAACCTCAAACGGTTTTGGGATTAAGATTTTCTTGTCGCCCAAGTAGAAGATGTAATAGTTCAGCTTTCGCTCAAGAGGTTCCTCTTTCCAACGCTCGTCTCCGCTTGACACTGCGTACACCATCATCGATGCAGCCGTCACTACCATGCCCTTGAGAATGGTTGACTTTGCGTTGGCCTCTTTACCGGACATCGCGCTTCCCGTGCGGTACAAACCTTGGACGCGAGCGTTTAGAAACGGAACGAGCGGAATGATTTGACTTAGAGCGGTAGCAGCTAAACTTGCTGGATTGCCTCGGCGGGAATAATTAATCAAAGCGAGACCTTGATATGCTGCCTCAACGTCATTCACGCCAGCTTCCTTAAGTCTCCTAAAGATAGCCTCGCGAGTGGCGAGTTCTGTTGCCTCACCAACTCTCTCCGCACGATTCCACAGGTTAACAAGTACGTCCGACGTTTTTGTCGTAAGCCCAACAACCTCTTCGTTCTTGCGAAAGTCTCTCTTCATTGCATTGGCAAAGCCCTTTGGCCTACCGCCGAATGCATACCCACCAACACCAGACATTTGTTTAAGGTCTTGTGTAGACTGGTTGTTGGTTAATGCTGCCTTCAAGCCAATGGCAGAATCGACAAGAGGACGTAGTGATCCATCAACCGTCACTGCGCCCGCAAGGTCACCGCGAATAAAGTTTGCGACCATAAAGCCGGGACTGATCGTAATACCAGCGCGGAAGACATTGGCTATGCTCTCCATTACACGGGTAATTCCCTCTGTCTGTGGTCGGGAGAACGAGGTCAGTGCCGTGAACAGTGCCGGTGCGTCCGGATCTATTTGACCGTTCGCATTTGGCATCGAGATATTATAGTGTCGATCTTGACCGCCGATTTTATAAGTAACCGTAGTCGGTCCCTTCTCGCGTTGCACCCCACCGATACCAGCCTCGCCCATAAGATCAACAGAACGCCGCATGGCTTCGTTTCGCAGACCAGAGCCTAAGAAAGTCTGTGCGTTGCGAATAACATTCTCGTAGAGGTCACCGATTTGCCCGCCCTCGCCCGTCAGCGCCTTGATCCCAGCGTCTGGATTGGATAAGCCAGACCGAAGCTGTGGCCCAAGAACATCCGGATTCATTTCCTTGGCGTCTTCATCTGCCAGCTTGTAGAACGGCACATATAACGATGTGCGTGCCATACCTTCACGCTGTGCCTCGGAGATTAGACCAGTGTCTACGAGATACTGAAGCATCGCATCGTTGAACGCCTTGTATTTTGCGAGAACTTGATCGAACTCTGGATTGCCCAGAGCGAGAGCTTGCTGCCGAAGGTCAGCCGGAAATGACTCCTCTAGGTTCTGCTTCACCTCGGCCTTGGTGTTGGGATCGTTGATTAACTCATCTGCCCGCCGCGCATAAGCATAGTCTTGAAAGCGATAGTACTTTTCGCCCACACCGATTGGCTCGAAGATATCCTTAAGGCCACCGATTTCTGTGTTTGCACTAACGCCGCCGCTCTCTGGATCGAAAACGGGCGGGCCGTTTAACAAGAATGATTCCGTGCGACCGGTAAGCTGTAAGCTTAACTCGGCCATCTTAAATGCAGACCGTGTCGCGTCACGGAGTTTCCCAGAATTAACCTTCAACTCTAGATCCGCAATCGGATCAAACCCGTTCACCATCTGCTGGCGAAATTCCTTCAAACTAGTTGGGATAATTTTTGACAGTAAAGATTTTATAGGAGTTGGTTGCGCTCCCGCTGCGAAGATGGGGTTGTATCCAAGTGCAGACGCTTGAATGCGTGCGTCTTCTGGATCGAAGGTGCCTTGATTGTAGACCGATTTTACTTGCGTTGGCCGGAACGCAATTATTTCATTGGATTTTTCGTTTATTATTCCGTCATAACCTTGAGCCTCTAACGCATCCCTTCTCGCTTTTGTGATCAGAGAGGTGCTCCAGCCCAATAAATCTTGGTTTTTTTTCTCAACGCCTTCCCAACCCGCCATCGGGTAAGCGGGCAACGGTGCTGGGTCTTTGATGACCAGCGGGTTTTGAATGGACAAGTAAGCCGGATAGATCGTCTCCCCCGCTGCCATTCGCCCTCGATTGCTTTCTCCCATAAGGGAAAACATTGAGTAGTGTCGGGCGTAGTCGGGATCTTCCGTAAAGTACATTCCGACTTGGCCAAACTCGCCATGAGATTGATTATTCTCGCTAAGAGTCGGATCAAAGCTTTCAATGTCAGAGCGTGAGCCGTGATACATAACCAGTGGGTTGCCTTGACCATCGACAACCTTGCTATCCTTAAACCAGTTTTTGAATGCGGGTGTACTTATGCTTAACGCAGATGCTTGCTCGCCCGTCGTCCGCATCTGACTACGCGCATCGCGGGCCGCATTAAGAGTGTCTTGTGTAGTAATGCGAGCTTGCTTCGCTCGTCGGGCGTCCTCTTGTTGACGCTCTTTAGTTAGTCGGTCTGTGACTCCGTCTGACCAGTCTCGGAATCCGTCGTCTCGGTCTGCTGCAACTTCCTCAAGTTGCGCGGCGTAACGGGTGATATTGCCACGGAAGGCTCCAGCTTGAGACCGGTTCTCTCTTCCCACTCCTCGGGGGTAGTCACGACTTTGGACGGCATCGTCTTGCTCCAGTAGTTCGTTTATATAGCTATCATAATTCGCAACATCGTTCCAGTTACCAGTGTCATCCACATACCCACTGTCTTCGATGTAATCACTACGGTAATCCATTAGACTGATCGTGGTTATCTGGCTGTCTAAATGTTTATCGACTGCATCTTGTACAGTTTGAAGATCCGGAGCTACATCAAATCCGCCGACGTTTAGGTCTATCGTAAAGCCATTTGGAACTTCCTCGATGTTTAGCGGGAAGCCGCCAGCGTCACGCTCGAATGCCTCAATAACAGCCGGATTAAAGTTTGCGGGATCTGTTGTCTGTACAAACACACGGAACGTGTCTGGGTTTGCCGGGTCAACGGCTGGTGTAAACTGACTTGCCGCCATTGCCTTCTGGCCAAGTGCCTTGCCCAACATGGCAAGCAACGCCCTACGAGCAACCGGTGTGAGACTGGCAAACGCTTGCGTTTCCATAACCCGGAATTGCATGGGGATACGGAGGTTAGGTGACATGACGGACTCGAACGTGCCCCAACCGGTAAAGTTCCTCGGGTCTACCCGGCTGACATCTACCTTCGTGCCAACCAGTTCTGACATGATGTTAGACAGCAGCGAGGGATCAGCCGTCTTTTTGTCACCAGTTCTTTTCCGTCGAGCAAGCTTCTCCATAGGAATGCGTTGCTGTCGAATATACTGATCTTTAAATTTTTTAATCCACGAAGTCTCTTCTCGCCCGCGCAGATACTCATAGATTTCAGCAGCACGTTTACCTTCGGGTGTTAGTTCGCTGGCCGTTTCAACAGTAGCAAAGCGACCTTGATCGAAGTACCGTCTGGTTCCACTCATAAGGTTGGGAACGCGAGGGTCTAGAAGCGTAGTTTCTGTGATCTGCCCGTTGGGCACAGGTATGCCGTTGGCTTGGAGCGTAGATATAATCTTCGGCAACGCCTCGCCATAATCATCCGATACGTTTTCTTTTGACTCTTTCTTTCGCCCACGTTCTGCAACCCAGCCGAGTGCTTGAACTTGCCAAGACTCATACGGTTGCTCACCAGCCGTAAGTCCATCGTTCTGCACGTTACGCAACTTCTGATAAAACCGCGATAGTACCTCATACAAAATTGGTTTGGACGCGAGTTGCGTTCCGGGGAACCCGAAGGCCGACGCAACTTGTGTGTCGTTTGTTGACAATGGCGCTTTGCTCGTAAGCCCATTGATAAACTGCATTGTGCCCGCAAAGTTGCCAAACTTCAGCGTGTTCAAATCGCTTTCGGCAAGGGCTTTCGTTGCACTTGAGGGATCTCGCAAGTCGGTGCGGATTGGAATGCCTTGCGCGTCCTCACTTGCAACACCCATAGCCCGCATAAGGTTTGGGTATGGCTCCACGCCACCGCTAGTGCCGCTGACAATATCAATAAATCGTGCGAGCGCCTCGGGCGTGCGGAAGTTTGTAAGGTCACGGAAAGATTCGGCACTCGCCTCATACCAGTAGCGCACACGGTTAGGCATTTTAAATGCCTTGTCCCAAAAGGCTGCACTCGGTGGCTTCATGCCCACCGCTGCAACCGCATCCCGTGCCGTAGTTGCACCGTCACCGTCTGTCTCTGCTATCGACTCTTCAAAAATGCGATTTATGTCAGCTTGGGTTCCGTTAAATCCACCGCCATTGCCGCCAAGGATTGACGTGAAACTGTTTGCTGTAAGGGGTGCCCGTGGATTGGGGGACGCGACACGATCCGCTTGTGGCATACGCTGATCAAGCTCCTGCATCGATAGCGCAAGCGTGCTCGCTTGTTCATTAAATCCGGTTTGTTGTTGTTCTTCAGAAACAGTTTGTGTTTGAACACCTTCAACGGCGGCTTGCTGTGCAGTCTGTGGCACTTCAGCAAACACCTCGGACGCTGTCCTAAACCCATCACCGCGCAGTTTATTTGTCAGCCGCTCGAAGAATCTTTTGTTGAAGATCATGTAGCGGGACATTGCCCCACCTAATCCGGGCACCTTTTTGCCTTGGTTCTTTAAGGTGTTGTAAGCTTGGTAAGAGTAAGCTTGAAGTTCACCCGACTGAATTGGTTTTTCATTGTCGCTCTCCATTTTGGAAAGCGCCTTCCAAAAACTTACGCCCGGTGCCAACTCGGCTTTCTTTAACATTCGCTTAATGCCACTCGGCAAATCTTTTATTTTCCTTGTCTCGCTGGGGCGACCGAATGAACGATTTAAAATGTTTGCAGCACCCGGATCGACATCGGCGTACACGTCTTGCATGACGTGAAAGGCTTCGTGTGCGGCTGTCGAACGAATGACACTCGAAGGTTGGTCAAGAGAGATTTCAATAATACCGTCGAGGCCGTTGCCAGTAGTAAGACGCCTTCCCGGCCCCTCTTGGGCAGTGGCTCCACCACCACTCGCTTCCGCAGCGGCGGCACCAATCATAACCTTGTCTAAGAAACGAAGCTCTACGTTCTTCGCATCGACCGGAAGAGTTTCGGTAAACGCTTCAGCGGCTCGCAGCATTCCGAGTGCTTGGTCACCGGTAAGGTTGCGTTGTTCAATACGTTCGCGGACGGCCCGTGCTGCTTCCGTCCCGGCAGAACCTAAACCTCCAAGTCGATCAAGTAGCCCGTTGACTCGATTTCGCGCATCTTGAACTGCCCGGAACGTAGGTACGTTTCCACGCTCTGCCTCAACGGTTGCCACCGCCTCTGGTCCGAGCGTACTCGCTTGCTCCCCTCGGAGGACTCTACTCGCCGCTTCGAGGGTTTGTTGGGTTTCAAATTGTTGGTCAGTGAGATCACTGGTAGGGGTGACAGTGGCACTTGCTGCCTCCAGAGTTTCCGTTGTCCTCCTCTGGGCGTCCTCCTTCGCTTGATCTCCTCGTTCTAATATGTCGTCTACAATCGCTTGCTCTGCTTCTTCGCGTTCGCGAACCTCCCCGCGCTGCACCGGTTGACCAGTCCTATCCGCTAGACGAGCACTACCCTCAACCCCCGGAGCAATCCCCCCACGCTCTGCGTCCAACTCTACTGAAAAGTCACCGGCTCTGATTTCTTCAGTGCCAGCACCCTTGGCTTGGGTGCCGGGAATAAGCTCCGACATTTTGCGCCGAAGCTCGCGAAGCTTAATGACAGAATTTTCAAAGTCGGTATTCAGTATTTCATCGATTTCCGGAAACCGAGATCTAAATCCCTCGGCTGCACGAAGCGTCTCTTCATCATTTAAAAGTAAGGTGACTGGACGGTCACCTTCGCGAGCAACAACAGTCTCTTCGCGCACACCCTCTGGTTTGTACTCAATTTGCAGAGGACTATCTTGCTCAATACGAAGCGGTTCCGCGCCCTCTTCGACGGGATTTTTTACTTGTTGTTCAGAGAGGACTCCGGTGAAGATTTCAGACAGTCGGCGGCGTAAGACTTTTGCTTTTGTCGCGTCCGCTAAACCAGAATTTAAAATGTAATCGAAAAGCGGATCGTCTCCCCGCTCTTGCTCCGCAAACTCCAGAATTTCTGCGTCAGATAAGTCATCAACATTTATGTTGTTGCTTAACAATACTGTTTCGAGATCTGATTTAAGTTTCGCGTCATCTGCTTCGGCCCGCATCTCTGCGAGCGTCTGTTTGTTTCCAAAGACAACATTGCCAGCCGAACCAAACGTACCACCGACGAACAGCGCAGCCGCACCGGCATCGATGTACTCATTGACAGCGTCTTCACTATCCAGTTCCAGACCAGCTTGGAATCTTTCGAGAGCTTGCTGTCCGATTTCCGTTGGAATCTCTGTGGCAGATCCGAACCCAAACCCCTTTGCACCACGAGTCAAAACACCGCCACCAGCATCCAGCAACTGGTTGAGGGCTGGACCGCCAACTCTACCAAGTCCCAGCGTTATTGCACCTAATGCGCTGTCTAATGCTGCTTGCGGTATTGCTGTCGCAAATGCCGCGCCCTCCGACTGAACAGATCCGGACACTTCTTTTTGACGTTCACGGTTTTGACCGTAGAAGAGCGGAATGCCAGCAAGAGCACCACCAGCCACGGCACCCACAGTCGTGCCTACCGGGCCAAAGGCAGAACCAACCTTTGCGCCGACGCCAGCACCCGCCAGCATCGGTGCCATAATCGGCAGTTGCTGACCTATTTGTTCAATCGCGAACTCGGCTGTGTCACCAACACCACCAATTTCACGAAACTGTTGCAGTCCCGTCGCTTCAGCAAGATCTTCTTTTTGCTGCGCTACCCCTTCGCTGCCATATTTTTTTAAGAAATCTATGTCAAAGGTTTCACCAATGCCTTCGGCGGTCGAGTAATATCCTTGCTGTAAAATATCTGCGCCAACGCCAACAGCAGTGGCTGCATCAATAGTACCATCATCGTCCGGAACGGGAACCTCCGCTGCCATGCGGGCATCAAAGTCTGATCGCTCTAGGTCCGAATAATGATTCCGATAAAGACCATCGAGGACTTCTTGATCGGAGAGATCATTGTACTCCGAGTATTGCTGTCGGAATTGCTGAAGGTAATTCAAGGATTGCTACCCACGAATCCCGACGCGATCTCTCGGTGCTTGTGCCGCACCACCGCCTTGTCCATAGAGGCTCATAGCGTTTTGGCGAGCAACTCTAATCACATCATTTATACTTGGTTCTCTTTTTAACTGCGTCCTTAACGCATCTTTGGTGTCATTTACCCACCCCATATCAAGCATAAACTCTCCAGCCGTTTTCCCTATATCATCTTGCAAGGAAGCGTTGTTTTTGCGGAGAATCGGGAGAATAAGTTGCCTTATTTCGGGTGAAGCGTTGATATAACGGTCAAGTGAGTCACCTCTATCTGCTTTACGGATGAGCGCCTCGTAGTAATCCCCTTTGATCTTACCGTCTTTTGCCAACTGTCCGAGTTTTCGGTCGGCAAAGTTGGCGTCAATGTTAATTTTATTTTCTTGAAGCTGAAGCTGCATGAACTTCAACCGGTTCTGGGTTGCCGCTAACGCCCTTATACGATCATCCTCCATTGACATGCCCAGCCCCTTAAGCTGTAGCATCTTGTCTTGGTTGTCGCGCATCCTTGCGTCGAGAGCGAGCTTCTGTTGGTTATAAGCTTGCTGTGTTTTTGCTCCAGCTAGCTGGCCCTCAACACCAAGCAGTTTTAAGGCTCTGTCGTCCCTTGCCTTCTTTGAAGCTTGATAAGCGTCGAGACCAGCAATGCCACCCGCACCTAAAGCAGCGGCAGTTGACTTGCCTTCACCGCCAGCTTGAGCCATCCCAAGGCCAGCGCGAAGCAAAGCCATTCCCGCATCTGCACCCGAATCCTCCACACCATAAAGAGCCTTTAACTTTTTCTCGTAATCCTCATAGAAGTTTTTTGGTGGCTCGGCTGGAGTAGACGAAGACGGAGCACTCACTATCTGATTAACCGCTCTTTGGTAATCAGTCGCGCCCGTTGACTCCCCATCAAACGCGCTTGAGGTCGGGGAAGGACTGTCCATTCTTCCTAGAGACGGGGGAACGTAGTCATACAAATAGTCGTAGTTCTGGTTGGAGGGTGGCGTATTTGCATTACCGGTCACATTCGCAGCGGGCACACCAGCAACGGACGCTGCTCTGGCCAAACCTTCCGTTGGCATATTCCCTGCTGCTGTTAAATTGGCCGGTGTTAAAGGTTGAAGGCTAAAAACTGGCCCCTCACGCCCGCTATGCAACGGCGCTCCCATGTCGTTGTAAATATCACCGGCAGCGGCTCGCATTCGCTCTAGTCGTTCTGCTTCGGTTTCTTTTCTCCTGTATGCAACTGGGCCAAGCTCGTTCACGTCAGTAGAAGGCGAACTCAAATCGCCGCCCCTTGCGATGGCAGCGCGGCTAGTCAAACCTTGTTTTGAAATACTTTCTGAACGAGGAGTGGATTGACCATTGCCCCCAAATTTTGAAAAGAAATTTGCTATCGCCGTTCTGCCTTGACCGCTTTCACTCGGAATAATACCAAGACCGGATTTGTTTGGAACAAGACCCAACGATGTACCAGTTACACTTGGCCCTCTGGAACTTGTATCAAATATTGGTCTACCTCCGGAAATCGCTCCACTAATATTTTGACGCGCTTCCTGTGCAGACTTTATGTAATCTTGAAGGGTTCGCCTTACCGGAATGTTCGTACCGGGAAACATTCCATTATTATACCGTGGGATACCATCACCTTGCGGCATCAGTTGCTGTTGCGGAGCGACAGACCCTACACCTTGTTGAACGAGATCATCCCTTACCGTGGAGCTATCCGGTGCCGGTGCGTTGGACCGCATTTCCTTTCTGCGCTTCAACTCCGACATGACAAGGAATTGTGGCGCGGTTCCATCCGGTCGCTGCATCTGCTGCATCAACTGCTGGTCGGAGAGATCCTTCAGCCGGTCTTCGATGTCGATGAGGTTCATAGCTCTCTCCTAACTAAACAATCTAGACAGACCGGCAGCACCCAAGCCAAGGCCAAGTAGTTCTGCGGTGGGGTTACGCGCTTGAAATTGCACAGTTTCTTGTTGGGGCGACACGGGAATCCCGTGTAAAAGAGCGCCCATGTAGTTTACCTGTTGCCTTGGAAAATCGCGTTCACTGATAAAGTCGGCATAATCGAGGTCTAGCCGTTGTTGATCGAGGTCACGTTCAATTGCACCGATTTGCTGTAGCGCATTCGCCTCAGTTAACCCCAACTCTTGGCCAGCAGCAGCAGCCGCGAGGCCAGTCCGGGCAAATTCTCCACCCAGACCACCAGCGGAAAGATCACGTTCGACGCCCATCTGTGCCGTGCGCTGCCCCATATCAAGGGCGCGTGTTTGCGCGTCAGCCAACACTTGCGCTTCTTGCGCGGCAAGCTGTTCATTAAGATCTCTCTGTGCAGCTTGGTTGACTAGATCAGATCGCGTTTGCCCGAAGGCTCCCGCTCCAATCGCATCAGCATTGCGCTGAAGTTGTTGTTCATCAAAGCGGCGTTGTGCCCTCTGTTCTGCAACGTCCAACGCGCCACCAGCAGCATCCATGTACTGACCGAGAAACTGGTTTGAGTCTGAAATCTGCCCCGCTGCTGAAATGTCACGAATTTCTTGCGGAACGAAAGATTGGCCCGCCGTCGTTGTGTCGATTGCACTCTGGATTGACGGATCAAATCTCCCGACCACTCCGGGCTGGGTATCCGTACCACGAACGAGATCGAACGCTTGCTGTTCTGTACTACCAAGCTCTGCAATTCGCTGTCCGGCAAACGGAGTGTACTCCTTGAGACTTTCCTCTTCGCCACGTTCGAGCAAGTCCGTAAAAAACGGTTCGACGTAATCGGGCAAGCTCGACGTGTTCTGCGTGACAGTCTGAGGCTGTTGTGGAGCACCGCCGCCGCCTTTGCCACCGCCAAAACAAATGCCCAGAGATTTCATCTGTCTCATTTGTTCTTCGACTGCCCAAGCTTCATCGATAAACGGATTTGCTAACCCGTCATTCCATAATTTATTCATTACACACCTTTGTAGAAGTTCGCGTACTCAAGTTCGTAACCAAACTTTTTCGTCGCTCGCTTCCATCCCATTCGACCGCAATGCTCGATGCCTTTGCAGCCGGTTTCTTTCCCAAATTGTGTGAGCTTTCTGTCCAGTTCGTCGCCCCACTTTGGGAATCCCGTGCCGCCAATCATCATTAGCTGAAGAAGGCGAAGCCCGGTGGGGTAATCCATAATGTTGAAAGTAATGGCGGCGACGATTTCCTTGTGATCGTCATCAGTCATCACCCACATCATATCGGAACCGCTTATCAAACGGTCATACTGGGTCTCTACGTTTTGCCGTCCCTTAGAGAAGTCGAGGGACGGTTTGAGTAGTTCTGCACAGCGTGGCCAAATATTTGGAATTTGGTCGCGTGGCACCGCACTTATTACGTCAGTCAAATTCTCGCCATCGCCTCGTCAATTGGCACCGGCTGTTGAGGACTACCCGTCTTAGCCATGCGGACCTGTGCCATCATATCTTTAAACCGATTAGCACCAGCTTCCGTATCGCCGTCTCCCACCCCAGATACTACATCGGAGGGAATGACCACCTCACCCGAAGATAACCTTGCTGGTTGCCCTCCGTCGATGACAGCGGGAATGAGGTCAGCCATACCACCGCCGGGTCCATCAAGGGCTTCCCCTTCACCCGGCTTAAGCGTAGCCCCGCGCATTAATTTTTTAAGAGCATCAACCCCAAACCGTTCAGCATATGCCATAAGCGCAGCCTCTGGGTTTGGATGGCGTCCTATTGAAGCGAGCTTTGCATTAACAATAATCTCTTGCTCACCCTCGGGATCGAGGGAACCGATACCGGCATCGACAAGACCACCTTCATTGAAACCAAAACTTCTGTTTCGGAAGTATCGATGTTGCGGATCTCTTCCCGGCACATATCCCTCCGGTGCTGGCGTTATTTCCGTGTCACCAGCTTCGGGAATATTTTTCGTGTATTGATACTTCTTCTTTCTCGGAGCCAAGTCCGAGCCAATCTGTGGTGTGCCCGGTGGCATAATTACGTCTGGCACCATGCTCCCAATCATTCTTCCGGTGCTGGCTGAACTGCCTAAATTACTAAGACTGAATTGATCCTTTAACGCGCTGCCAAACGAAGGTGAGACGCTTTGGGCAAGTGCTGGAGCACCGCCGGGATCTAGCGTGCTCACTGCTGGGGCTGACCCTACAGATCCCGGTATATTTGCTCCAATTGTATTTGCACCGGGGTATCCACCCGCTGTGGCGCTTCCCCCAAACATGGGGTCAATTGGCCCCGTTGATGGATTTAATCCGCCAAAGCTTTGTGCAGCGGGCGCAGAAGCCATTGGCGCTTGCATAGGCAAGTTAGGTGCGCTCACGGCAGCAGCCGCCCCAGTGTTACCCACTTCAGCGGCTGTGGTCACAGGATCGGCAACGGCTCCAAGCCCCTGCAACATCGAACCAATCCCATAAGACGCAACACCACCTACAACACCGCGCAACAATGAGTCACCAAAGGATTGTCCTTGTGCCAAGCCTTGACCAAAGCTACCCAGCCCAGATCCGAGGGCACCACCAGCGAGCGCACCCATACCACCGAGTAATCCAGCCGAACCAAGCGCCGAAC
>Ga0208919_1001556_pt1 | contig 13085 bp, 13 predicted proteins | sample 4_EtaG_FD_184076 | JGI IMG/M metagenome (GOLD analysis project Ga0208919, IMG submission 184076) | Marine viral communities from the Subarctic Pacific Ocean - 4_ETSP_OMZ_AT15127 metaG (SPAdes) (version 3) | ecosystem: Environmental > Aquatic > Marine > Oceanic | place: Pacific Ocean | collected...
CAGTAGAAGAGCGTGAGACGGTAGAGAAGAGAGAATCATTTGCGACGGAGGCTCTGAAAGATGGCGTCAAGAGGTGGGGCGCGGACTTTGGAACTATTGGCGATGATGGAGAGGTTAGTCTGGCACCAGGAGTCGCTGAGAAATTGGCAGAGATAGAAGGCCGAGTAACCGACCCAAGCAGAGGAATCACAGCACTTGATTTCTTCCAGCTTGCAGGGCTCGCCCAGAGCGAGGCTGCAGAGGTCGAGGAAACGCTTGCCAAGGACAATGAGCCGACACGAGGAGTACCGAGGTCTAGGGTGGTAAGACGATCGACAGGTGGCGGTCGAGCCGTCAAGATTTACGATCCTGCGAGAGGAGACAGTCGAGAAGATGTCTTTGCGCGGGCTTGGGCGCTGGCAAGAAAAGAGCTGGGTGGGTAGTTGAGACAATTAAGGGGGTCGGAAGACCTCGTCATTAGGAGCTACGGTTAATGGCAGCCGGTGATGGCGCTCCTAGCATTACATGGGGAAGCCTTCTCAGCGCTACGCTGATGAAGTACCTCGATGCTGGGACGCTGCTAGATCAGGTCCACAATCGGAGTCCACTGTGGAAGTGGCTTCGAGAGAAAAAGCGTCTTCGTGTATTGACTGGTGGTGAGCGTATTAGCGTTCCAGTCATGTATGAAGACTCCGGTAACTTCAAGCGTTACAGCGGCACTGAGCAGCTGAACGTGGCGGGTTACGAGGGTGTCACTCGGGCATTCTTCCCTTGGCAGCAGGCGGCTACAGCAGTCGTCATGTCTGGCTTGGATCAGCGGAGCAACCGAGGCGAGAGTCAGATCCGTGAGATCGCAAAGGATAAGGTCTTCCAGGCCGAATCTGCGCTCGCGGATAATCTGGCGTCTGATGCATATAGTGATGGAACTGCTACTTCGAACAAGCAGGTTGATGGTCTCGAGGCAATCGCAGCCACTACGAACACCAGTGGGACGTATGCCTCAATCAACTTCGGCAACAACACGAAGTGGCGAAACCAGGTTATTACTAGTGTGGGGAATGCGGCGGCAAACTTGCTGCCGAATCTTCGCACTGTTTACAATGATTGCACCGAGGTAGCAGGGGTGCAGGGCGCTCCAGATGGTATCTTTACGGAGCAGTCCTCGGCCGAAGCTCTTGAGAGCATCGTCCAGCCTGCAATCCGGTATACACCTGGTGGTACGGGTGAGCTTGGCATCGCTCCGGTGTATAGGGGCGCGGAGATCCATTGGGAAGCCAAGTGCACCAGCGGTATGATGTATGTTCTGAACTCGAACCATCTGTTCCACTTCGTGCATCGGGATGCGAACTTGAGCATGAATCCCGAGGGCTTCCAGCGTCCTATCAACCAGGACGCACTTGTCGCGCAGATCCTCTATCAGGGCAACATGGGGACGGATCTGAGGAGCGCACTCGGCAAACTCACTGGCATCAGCTAGGAGCTAATTCGCATGGCTGCTGGAGATGTCAACAGTAGAACAGTTTTCAACATCGGGCCTTATCGTGCTATGGCAGGTACGTGTGAGGCCGCAAACGGCACCGCGGTTGCTCTTGCAGATACCAAGTCTAGATTGGTATTCGCTATCGTCCAGAACTCGGATGATGAAGAGGGAGCGCGGCTAGTTCTTAATAGCAATAATGGAACGGCAGATTCTGCCAATGGGTCGATTCACGTAACGTCAGCATCATCTGAGACAGATACGTGGAACTACCTGGCCATTCTTAGATAGGAGATTGCTATCTTATGATGCTTCAAACGGTCAACCGAGAGGTGGCTGAGAAAGTCTATATCGTAGTCTACAACAACCAGGGCGGTGAAGTTGAGCCTGGGAAGGTTGTAGAGTGGGATACTTCTACGACTGACTCTGAGCAGGGATATTACGTGGAGCTCGTGGATGACTCGATCTCGACGACTGCAGGCATTGGAGGTCACAAGGTCGCAGGCGTTGTGGACTCGACGATTGCGAATGGCGCTTCTGGCGTCCTTCAGGTCTACGGTCCTGCCAACGTCCGCGCAAGTGCGTCGATCACTGCTGCGCAGCTTGTTGCTGCCGGCTCGATCAACGCTACGAACCTAGGTCATGTGACTGAGGTTGTTGGTCACTCTGATCATGGTATCAACTATATCGCCGCGCTTGTTGGCTGGACGCTCGAGAACGGGCCGAACGCTACGAATGCGACGGTTCAGTTGGACTTGCTCTAGACCAGAGCATGGGGGAGGGTCTTCGGGCTCTCCCCCACTTTGGGGATTAAATCACAGGAGTGGACTATGGCGGACAGTTTTGAGCAGTGTGTGCTAGTAGGAGGGTGCCCTAGAAGTGGAACAAGTTGGTTGGCGGATGCGTTGGCAAGAGGTGGATTAGACATAGGTAGTAGAGTTATGAAGGCGAGATCGGACGCGCCTCAGACGAGACCGATTACAGAAGATATGAAGTTTACGACGCTGAATACGTATCTTCTGGAGGTAAATGATCAGGATCGATTTAGAGCTGAGGTTGGACAGCCGATAGCAGAGGTGACAGAAGATGACCGTAGTATGCTGCTCGAGGACAAGAAGAGCCCTTGGGTAATGAAAGATCCACATGGAGTCTCCTTGATGTGGCCGACGTGGAGAAGAGCGTTTCCAGGTGTTAGAATGGTATCAGCGCTTAGACATCCAGCGTCAGTGATGAAGTCGGCTATGCGATTCTTTGGTATGTCGTCCGATAGAGCCTTGAAGATGTGGTGGAGGAATAACTTGGCGTTGCTGGGATGGACAGAGATCTATCCGAAGGATTCGATTCGGTTGGTGCACTTTCCCACCGGGACTGGACTTTATGAATGCTGTCGAGAGCTTGGATTGGATTTCAGTAAGGCACGCGAGGGATACAAACACGACTTTGTCCGTGCTGACCACGAGCCGTTCGCTAGTTGCTACGAGCCGCTTCTTCATCTCTACGGAAGATTGCAAAACAGAGTGGTTGCTGCTGACGAGGACTTGTTATGAAGAATGTACTAATCATGGGAGCGCCGAGGACAGGGACGAGCCTTCTGACAAGTTTATTCGAGGCTCATGGATGGGATATAGGATCGAGGACGAGAGATGCCAAGGGCGACCACGACCCTCCGCGTTTTGAAGACCCAGTTGTAGTTAAGACGAATAATCAGCTGTTGAGTTGGAACGAGATGCATCCGATGCTACCTGGGAATCATATCTGGGGAGAGGTCGGAAAAGAGGGACTAGATAGGATGGTGGAGGATAAGACGGAGCCGTGGGTTATGAAAGATCCAGGCCTCTGTTTGACACTTTCTTTCTGGAAGCAGCATTTCGATGAGTGCCATATTGTAGCGACGCTTCGGCATCCAGTGCCAATGATCGAGAGTTTGAGGAAGTTGAACCACTTTTCGCATCGCTGTCAGCCTATGGTATGGTGGCGGTATATTCAGAACACTTTAACATGGGACGAGTGTTACGGTAATGTAAGTTGGGTGCATTTCCCAACCCTGAGAGGCCTTCCTAGCGCGATTCATAGAGCTGGTGGAGAGCCCTCGAGAGACAAGATCTCTGGTGTGCTGGACGAGAGCTTAGTCCACGGTGAAGAGTGCCGTTTAGAGCCACAGTATCGACACCTTGAATTGCTTTATGAGCGCATACTTAAAACGAGAGTAGGAAGATGACCGAAACAGAGGGACCAGCTTACGAGATACCTGATGACGCAAGAGTGCTGATCGGGACGCCGAATTATACTAATACGTTCTACAGTGAGGTCCACGCGAACCATGTGCATATCAGTGTGATGTGGAAAGAGTGGGGTCTGATCTTCAATCATATGATTGTGGGCAGGACCTTCGTGCATTTCGCTAGGAGCCAGATGTGTGAGATGGCGCAGACAGGCGATTGGAGTCATCTGCTGTGGCTCGATGACGACGCAGTGGTAGATGAGCATATACTGCCGAAGATGCTACAGCATGATGTAGATGTAGTGATTGCGCCTTATCCAATGCGCAGACCGAGTTATGAGATTGGTATCTTGAAGTCAACGGCTTACTTGTGCAATGCGTGTCAGTGGAAGGGTTTCTTGATTCATTCGTATGATGAGAAAGAAGTCGTCGCGCTGAATGTCTTGGAGCAGACTGGACCGGAGGACTTTGGTCCGAGAGGCTGCCCGATCAATGCGGATGAGGAGATCTGCCCAGAGTGTGGATCGACGGATTTGTGGAGGGACTTTCACAATCACAAGGCGTATAAGAATGTCTCGATATATCATAATATTGAGCATGGTGGATTGATGGAGGTGGATGGTGGCGGGACTCATTGTATGCTAGTGAAGACAGATGTGTTTAATGAGCGTCGAGGGACCAAAGGTGGGCCGGACAATATGCCTGTCGAGGTCACCGCGCTGATTGATAAGTTCCAAGACGAGCTGAGTGATGATGAGAAAGAACGATACGAGCATTATCTGGGAGATCTGCCAGATGAGACGCGGACGTTCTACGAGGAGAATGAGCACGGTAAGCCATACTTCACGATGCCAAAGCAGGGCACTGAGGACATGCACTGGTGCTATAGAGCTAGGCGGAAGGGTATCAAGATCTATATGGACTGCGATATCTTTGCCGCTCATGTCGGCTTCGCGCCAGTAATTACGAAGGGATTTCGACAGCAGATCGAGGGTAAGGGGTACCACGTAGTAAGGGATAAGCAGTATGGAAGCGCAGCTGCGGCGGTGGAGTTCGTCGACGAGCAAGCAGATGGTAGTTTGCCCGTTCGGAAGCCTGGTGTTCATCAGGACAAGACGAGCTCTCTGGTATGATTCGAACGCAGGAGTATATCCCGAGACGATGTGGGAGTAATAGAGCTCTGGGGTGTGGGAAATTAGTGCTCTTTGGATCGGAAGGAATAAAGTTCTGTCCGAAATGCGGCCTGAGAGCGAATTGGTCGAATCAGATCGGTAGGGTTAAGCTAAGGGAGACTATCTCAGTCTTACGTCAGACGAAATGGCAGTTGCTCCTGACGCATGATTGGGGACTTCTAGCGAAGATTATGAATAGGTTGGTGCCCAGTGCCTAAGAATGGGGAGTTCTCACTGGATGAGGCAGAATTGGTTCAGGAGTACATAGAGACATCAAATGCTCCTAGTGATGAAGAAGAGCTACAAGTGCGACTTCGGTGTGGGCTGTCTGTAGATGGAGGGGTTATTCAAGAGGGAGCAAGTGTTACTCTCACTCCTGGCATGATTGTTGAGAGGCCAAGTGATAGAGGAAGAAGGTTCAGAGTCCAGCCGTTCTTTCCTACTGATATAGTGCGATTGATGGGACTGAAGCTTTGGTCTATTGATGAGGGCTTTGCGACGATGCTTACAGGAATGATTGAAGCACTTCAACCCAAGAGGGTGCTAGAGGTAGGAACGAATTGGGGTAGAAGTGCAAGAGCTATCGCCGAGGGTCTGCATCGAAATAATGAGGGGACTCTAATAACAGTTGATATGATCGACTTTGAGATTCATAAGAGCGGAGCTCTCCTCGATCATCATAAGCCTCGAGTTAAGCAGGTTATAGGTAAGACGCCTATGGTGTATGAGGAAGAAGCGATTCTACGGAATCTGCAAGGTATCGATTTAGCTTTCTTGGATGGAGAGCATGTCGAGAAGGGGATAAAAGAAGACTTGGCTTTCGTCGAAGATCATAGAGCCGAGGAGTGTATAGTACTTGTCGACAATACGAGAGACGCAATGTGGCCTGAGCTGGAGGCCTTCTTCGATTCTTACACAGATCATCCCTGTGTGAACCTGCCGACTATGTGTGGGACAGCGATGATTCACATGAAGGATTAGTGCTATGGGACAGGACATGGCAGCGGAGCATTCTCCGAACACGAGGACGGGACCGCTAGTTAGAGGTCCAAATGATAGTGCTGGACTGCAGCATCATCTAACACAAGATCTAGATGCTGCCCCAGTCGTTCTAGTGCAGAAGGGCCCGACTTTTCTACATAATTGGAGTATTCATAATACCACAGCTGCGGATGCGTTCCTGCTGTGCTATAATGCAGCGGCGATCGGAGATGTCACAGTTGGAACGACAGTTCCCGACTACATTGTTCCAGCTGGCGCGAATGCTATTATAGACGGTCAGTCGGGGGTAGGCATTAAATTCGAGTCGGGTCTATGCATTGCTAGCACGACTGCAACTGATGGTAGTACGGATGCGGCCCAGGATGTCTCGCTAGGGTTTGCATAGTTTAACTGTGGTGATTTTTTCCCCAAAGTGGAGGTTGGTATGCCAGTGATAGTTGATCCAACGAAAGAGATAGCGAAGCCAGGAGAGACTCTGGATGATGGTATCTCAATTGATGTAGCAGGACAAGACTCGATTGTGATGACTAAGTTCATCACGACGAATCCTCAAAAGGCGACCTTTCAGCCGGAAGGTGAGTGGTTTCAGCAGGTGACTGTTGATGTAGGAGGTGGGAAGAAAAGTGTAAGGATTGGCATCGAGGGACCGGATGGAGATGTTCGAGGAGTAAATGTCGATGATGGACTTATCATCGATCTGATTGGGACTATGAGTGGATTAGTAGGTCTGGTCCCTGGCTACCCGCCAATGGATGAGGACGCTGTAAATGCTTATATTGATCAGACAGATGAGCGAGTCCCGATGTTTCAGAAGTGGGACTTTCGAGTCGTCTCGGTAAAGAAGACGAACGGTCCAGAAGAGCGTGTCAAGATGCATCGCTCGGAGGATCAAAAGAGGCTGAATGCCCAGACAGAGATGTTCCAGGCCTTCTCTAAGATGTTCAGTATGGGGGCTCAATCAGGGATGATTTCGCCTGACGGAGTTAGTATGTTGAGTCCGCAAGAGACGCTGGATGCCGGTGTAGAGGTGGCGTCTCAGCAGCAAGAAGTAGAGACGAGAATATTTCCACAGCTGGCAGACGAGACAGCAGACCAGGCAGTGGATGAAGGAATCACTACGGAGTAAAGAGTCAGATGCCTACTTGGCGAGAGATAAAAGATACCATCCTGACCCATGCGGCGCAACCTAGTGGGGGGTCGATAGAGGACGCCATCAATGTGATGGGGAATGCTGTCTACCGAGATGTGTTGGACGCTGGACACGTCGCTCATGAGGAGAGGGAGTTTACCTTCACGACGGTGGCCGCGAAGAAGCAGTACGGTATGCCGTTGTATGCGAAGGAGGTTAAGAGTATCGTCGATCCTGATAATGATAAGCAGCTGTGGACTGAGATATCGCAAGGATTCGATGAGTCTTATCCAGGTAATACATCGAGCGGGACTCCGAATCTTGCCTTTGCGCTAGGAGACAGAGGCGTGCAGGCGATGCCGAACAGTGATGGGACACTGACCCTGACCAGTGACGCAGCAGGAGATGCAGGGTCGCATTATAAGGTCCAGGTGACTGGGTATAACACGGCAGGGGTTTTGGTGACGGAAGCTGTGACGATGAGCGGAACCTCGAATGCTACGACATCGAATAGTTACGACTCGACTCTCGGTATCGAGCGAGTTACAAAGACTCCAGCGTCCGGAGTTACTTTTCAGGGGAATGTAACTGTCAAGGATGATGACGCGAATACTATTAGCGTTATTCCCTACTGGTGGGAATCGCCAGATTATAAGTGGTTTCAGCTACATCCAATTCCAGACGCAGTTATTACCTACGAGATTCGATGTGAGATGCGGAAACCGCCTTTGCTGCTAGATAATGATTGGCCGGAGTTCAACTCGGACTTTCATGATCTGATAGTGTGGGGAGTGACGAAGGATCTATTGCCGACGCTCGGGAAGAGTTCTGTATCAGATAAACATCGCTTGACATATCGAGAGCGTCTGCGTCGATTCACTAGGACAGAGACCCCCGCTGGTGAGGCAACCTGGGTCTTTGCAGATGTCCAATCGCAAGTTGGGATCCAGCAGCGACCGCATCGACCGTTAATCCCTGGAGTGGATACTGGACTGGGGACGGCGACATGAGTGAGCTTCGCAGAGTTCCGTCCTCCAGTGCGACGAACTCTGTCTTCGTGACAGAGGCCAAGCTAGCAGATGTAGCAGTGTTACTCGTTCCAGAGGTCGAGGATGACGAGGGCACTTATACGTGGTCAGGGAATTATATACTAAGAACGAAGAATGTCCCTGTGACAGCAGAGGGTAAGAGCTTCATGATTGGTCTGCTGCAAGCAGCGATAGAAGATATCGAGGCCAGCGATGAGTGAGATGCGAGTTAGTGATCCTGAAGCAGTGACTAGTCCGATCTACCGGATTAGCGGTCAGCGGTCTAGGTGGGTGTATCCAGATCCGAGACTAACTCCTGAGCATAGTGAGGTTCTTCGAGATGTGAATATCTCGCAGAGGGGAATCGCTCAGAGTCGCTTTGGATATGATGAGTACAATGCTACGCAGCTGTCTGGTGGAGAGGCAGCGGTGGGTCTGTGGCAGGGGACATTCAAGAGCGGGACTACTAAGCAGGTTATAGTAACGCCAACGAAGGTTTACTCGGATACTGGAACTGCTAGAGTTAACATTACTGGCAGCTCTCTGACTGGGTCGGTGGATGATAGAGTTGACTTTACGTTTGTGAAGGATCAGGTGATTCTGAACAATACTGTCGATGTGCCAAGAGTCTGGGCAGGAGACGATTCTACGCCGACGAATACTTCGAACCTAGCTACGATTCCATTCACTAAGGCGAAGAAGATGGTTCAGCATCAGAACTTGCTCTTCGCCCTCGGGACGACGGAGTCTGGGACTTACTTCCCGACACGTATTAGATGGTGTGATATAAATCGACAGACTTACGTAGTAGACATTAATAGGTGGCTAGCTCAGGATCTTTATGAGATATACGATGGCGGGACAGCGATTGTTAGCGCGGTGGACAACTGGGGGTGGCTGCTCACGTTCAAAGAGGACGGTATGTATCCTGGCAGGATTGTGTATGGCCCTCTTGGTTACTACGATTTTCAGTTGGGTTCCGAAGAAACAGGAACTGGACCTAGAAGAGGTTTCTCGCCACTGGCCAGGATGAGTATCATTGGACGACCTGAGTTTGTATTCGGTCTTGCTAGTGAGGGATTGTTCCTTGTCAGACCGGACTTGAGCTTCGAGATCGTCAATAGTGATGACATAGAGGACTTCTTCGCCCTAAACGCGGGTAGGCTAAAATACGCACAGAGCTTCATTCGAGAGAAAGACCATCAGATTCGCACTCTTGTATCATCCGCAGACAATACTTCTCACCATGACTTTGAGCTAGTTTATGATTGGGATACAGGAGATACGTGGATCGATAGGCCATCAGTAAATAAGAACTATGCACAGAGAGTCTTGATCTCGAATAAGGAGCTGGACTGGTTCGCAGGCTCCGACGGTTATATTTACAAGGGTAATGATGCGACCTTTACAGATGATAATGGAACTGGTATCACTTGGCAAATCAAGATGACCCCAAATGATCTTGGTCTGCCAGGTAAACTTAAGCATATAGTGAATATCAGAACACTCTTTAGAAAGCGAAAGGGAGCAGGGAACGTCAATGTAAGAGTGTTCATTGACGAGGGAAGACAGAGTTCTGTTGTTGGGACTATATCAGCTGGCGGTGAGTATACGTGGAATACTAGTGTTCCTTGGAATACTGGTAAGAAGTGGCCTGGCACGAAGGCTCGAAGGGCGGATTCAGAGATCAATCGAATCTGCGAGACCATTAGTATTCAGTGGTCTGGGGAGCAGCCCGCCTCTATTGAGGGCTACGTAGTCGACTACATTCCATTGGAGAACTAACGATGGCAACAGTCACTCGACCTGGTATTGATCTACCGAGTGCTGGCGATGACATGGATTCCGAACAGGTAACGGATTGGACAACTAATATCCTATCGTTCCTGGAGAGTAATAGCTTCGACGAGAACAATGTCGACTATACTTCTACAGATGGAATCATGGTCCTGGGGCAGGCGCAGACTGCAACAGGTCTTCACTCGTTCGAGAGTATTGCGGCGGCAGCGGGAGGAATTAGAGAAGTAATGCAGCTGGGACTTAATCCAGCTACTGGAACGCCTACCGCAAATGACGGTGGTAGAATTGTGTTGTACGCAGCAGATGCGGGGGATACTGAGTCGGACATCGCCTATATCGATTGGGTAATGACAACTGCCACAGCAGGCTCGGAAGTTGGAAGACTGGACTTTTATGTAGCTGCTGGAGGAGCTCCGGCAAGCCAGCTTCAGATTCTTGACGGAAGTGTGCAGCCTACTACAGACTCTGATGTGTCGCTTGGAGTAACTGGGACAAGATGGAGTAATCTTTTCACTGATGCGGCGACTGTCGGAGGAGCTGTTACTAGCGGGGCAGTTACTGCAACAGATACTACTGCGCCTCTCATACTAAAGTACGATGCACAAGAGTATGTAACCCATGCAGTCAGTTCTGCTGGGGTATACTCTATTACCACGACTGATGCATCTAGTGACTCTGGTGCTATTACACTGGACACTGTAGACAGCATCAAGCTCGATTCTGATACTGCTACTGAAGGTATCATCTACGCTGACGGTGGGACCAGTCTACTACGGATCTTTAATAGTAGCAGTGATGTGATCTTTAAGCCTCTAGTAGACGCTAAGGACATTATTTTCCAGCAGTATGATGGGACTGAAGTTCTTAAGGTCGACGATGATGCTTCGGTTAAGATTGGTGGCGGGTATGGGAGCACTGGCGTCACGATCTCTACGGCTGGTGTCATACAGGCCAATGGAGCTATTACGAGTGATGCGGCTGTTACAGGAGCGACTCTTGTAGGAACCGTCTCTACGGCGGCTCAGAACTCTATCACTTCAGCTTCATCACTGGCAACCGTAGGCACTATCACCAGCGGTACTTGGTCCGGTGTGATCGACGGCTCCTGCACAATGACATTGGGGTCTGACGCAACAGGCGATATTTACTATCGTGACGCCAGTGGGCATCTGGAGAGATTAGCGTCTGGTGCTGACGGCTACGTGTTGACTGGCACAGGGGCCGGTTCTATCCCTGCTTGGGAAGCAGCGTCAGGTGACATCACGGGAGTAACGGCAGGCACCGGACTATCGGGTGGTGGAACCAGTGGGGGCGTTACTCTTAATGTCGATGCAGCGCAGAGTCAGATAACATCTGTGGGCACTTTGACAGCCCTAACCGTTGATGACATTGCCGTAGACGGTAAAGTCATAACAATGACGGGTAGCAGCAGTGATACTGCGGTATTCACCGTTGGTACAAACGGTACTTTACAAATCGTTACTACCGATGCCGCAGCCGCAGCAGCCAATATCGAAATCACTGCTGATGGTACAGTAGACATAAATTCTGCGGGTGTTTTGACATTAGATTCAGGTGCGGCAATCAACATCGAACCCGCCTCTGGGTCAGCTATCCTTTTAGATGGCACAATCAGCATAGATGCAGGAGTAATCACAGGTGCGTCTGCAATTACTTTATCTGGAGAGTTGGACGCCGGATCTCTTGATGTTAGTGGAGATGCCAATATAGCTGGCGAGGTGCAAACTGCGGGGATCGGCTATACGGATGGCGACAACGCGATCACGATAGCGGACGGTGGAGGGATCACTGCTGCCGCAGGCATCACGTCTACAGCAGCATCTAACTCGTTTGGCGCGACCTCGTTTGGTGACGCCAATATCACCAACGTGGGCGATATCGCCCTTGATACGATCTCCTCAGATGCGGGCACCAGCATAGGTATCACGCTGGGCACTGATGCGGGTGATGATCTGCTGGTCAGCACAGATAAATTGGTTGTTGAAGGCGACACAGGCAAAATCGGGATTGGCACCGCCGCGCCAGATCAAGCAGTGCATATCCAAGATGCGACGGGGTCGGGTGATCAGTTTTTGCTGATTGAGCAAACAACTAATGGCAATGTCGATGCAGGGATTATATGTGAGACTTTCGGCAGCGACTACCTTAAGATGTTTAGCCGAAATGATACCAGTGGACACGGCCAGTACCTGGACTTTAGCCACATATTGCATATTGTCGAAGCCGGAACAGAGATTGCACGGTTTGACGCGGGGAAATTGGGAATTGGCGTTACTGATCCCGATACACAATGGGAGTTTTCTGGCGACACTGACGGCGGCGACGTTGGCCTGACATTGACCAATGCGGCAGGTAGTGGGTCGAGTGATGAAACGGTGTCGATTTACTTTAGCCACGTAAATCAGTCAGTGGACGGAGGTAGGATCTCCAGTCTTCGAGAGAATATCTACAATAGCGGCGCGGCCGCAGATTCTGCTCTGGCTTTTTATACCGCCCTGAACGGAACTAATACCGAAGCCATGCGGATCAACTCTGCTGGCCTTGTGGGCGCGGCAAACGGAGCCACAAAAGGTTTTGGCATTCGCAATCAAGGTGATTCTGCTCACACCCCGCGTATTACCAACGACGCCAACGATTGGACTATCATCAGGCCGGGAGCAAGCGGGGCAGATGTGGCGATTAACAATTACGCCAATAGCGCGAATTTGGTTGTCTTTACAGATGAGGGGAATGTATTCATCGGCGACACCGCCAACGCCAACATGACCACTGGATTGACCATCAATCAGGGGGCGGCTGATAACGAGATTCTTGCCTTAAAGTCCAGCGATGTGTCGGCTGGAACTATCGCAGCAGAGACAGATACATTCGGGTATATGAAAAAGGTTACAGGCGGCGGTGGAGGGTTGGTATTGAGCGGTGTGTCTGATCCAGGTCACGATGCAGACTCTCCATCTTTAATGCTCTTCGGTTATTCTGATGATTCTTTTACTAATAACAATAAATCATCCGCGAGTTCCAGAGGGAGAGTGGAGTTTTTCGCTTTCCAGCATAATAGCGCGGGGGCCACTGCTGCATTAGCGGCTAACACAAATGCTTTTGCTTTTAGGGGCGGCACGGGCACCAGCAGTGCGTCAAGATCTCTTGTTATAATTGATGAAGACGGCGACCTGTACTCTATCACCTCCGCTCAGACCTTCGATGCTCACGACGATGTGGCCCTTGTCTCTGCACTCGACATGGCACAGGCCCCGGA
>Ga0208919_1001557_pt1 | contig 13080 bp, 19 predicted proteins | sample 4_EtaG_FD_184076 | JGI IMG/M metagenome (GOLD analysis project Ga0208919, IMG submission 184076) | Marine viral communities from the Subarctic Pacific Ocean - 4_ETSP_OMZ_AT15127 metaG (SPAdes) (version 3) | ecosystem: Environmental > Aquatic > Marine > Oceanic | place: Pacific Ocean | collected...
TACCTTCCACAAAAGATACTTCTTTGACTTCTTCTATGAGTGAATCAATGATCGTTTCAATTTTGTCTTCTAGTGTTTCGTGTGCTGCTAATTCTTCAAGAACATTTTTATACTCAGCCATTACGCACCCCCTTCTATTTCTTCAATAAACTCTGGCTCTGTGTCCCACAACTCATCAATGCGATCATGGTCAATCACAGCTTTTTTGAGCGTTATGTTTCTGCCATAACCATCAATGACATCATTGCCTTTCTCATTTAAAGTTTTAATGATTCCAGAATCTAGGAATGTAGAAACAAACCATCTTCCTGCTGATCCTTCCAGCTTTAAGAACAAGCCAGTGTTATAGTTGTCCAACGCGTTTTCATAAACATTCTTTTCTTCAGTCATTATGCACTCCCTAATGCTTCTAATAATTTTTTCTTTGCAATCTTTTCGTCATTCAAGAAAAAGTAACATCGGTATGTGCCACCTTCGTTACGATAAGTATTGCCTCTCATAATTTTTAAAGTAATGTCGCCAATGCTGACACTTTTGGTAATGGACTTTTCCCAACCAGCTAAATATCTTTTTTTCTCGTAGACTCTTCTTCCATCGCCCCAAGTATCGTGAGTCTCTATAACATGCTCATCCCAGCCTTCTGCAACTTCAGTCTCCATGTCTTTGAGAATCTTGCCACCATCTGCAACATTGAGTAATGGTTTGCCGTGAACTGTATCAATCAATCCCTTTAAGAACTCGATGTGGGATTTTGCGCCTTCAATCTCTCTGTTTCTATCGTCAATCCATTTCTTGTTGGCTTCCTCAATAATCTCTTCTACTGTTTTTTCATCGTATTTGTAATCTTCAAAGGAATAGCCATGAAGATATTTGTAGCTGTTTATGACATTTTCGATCTCGTCAACTGGAATATACTCAATCTTATAATTGCTTTTGTATGAGTAATAACTTGAGGGACTTGCTGGTATTCCTTCTATTCTTTTGTCGTCACCATTAACGCGGAACCTACAGCTTACACCTTCGACACGAGTAAAGTTTGCAAGCTCGTTCTTAGTCTCAGCAATAAACTCTTTAAGTTTGCCAATAAACTTTTCGGTAAATGTCTTGTCGATCTCAAGTGGCGTGTGATCTGCTCCTTCACAAATGTTGTCAAAGTAGCCCCAATAAGTAGTGTATCCATGTTTGGCAACCAAGGTTTCGTTGGTGCTAACTGCGTGAATCGCGCCACAAGCTGGGCAGTGTCCTCTGTGAGTGTGTGTGTCTCTAGCCATTTTTGATTCCTTTGTTATTTAATTTAATATTTATCATATTTATAATATACACTTTTTTATAAAGAAGTACAACTATTTATACAACTATTATTCATCAAACTCAGCTTCCAGTCTTGCGACTTCATCAATATAGGCTTTAGCCTTTTTTTCTGTGTTGGTGATTTTAATTTGTGCTTCACTATCAATAAGCATTTTCCATTTTTTAATTCTTAACGCTGTTGCAATTCTTTTTATTTGTTTCTCTGTTAGCCCTTTAGGGTTTTTTGTTGATAGCAACAAGCTCTGATACTGTTGTTGACCAGTGGTGGGAAAAGCGAGTTTAGGTATCAGCTCTGCGACTCTCGCCAGATGTCTGGTGCTGTGTATATATGGATGCAGACGAATCATCTTTTGAACCATTTTGGCATTGATAATATAAACTGGGGCTGGGGTAGGTCTTAACGCTTTGTCCATCTTTTGGTTTACTTCTTCTGCGTCTTGACTCATTTCTGGCAGGACATCTTTGCTCTTGTACTTCGAATATCTGCCTGCTTTTTGCATCTTTTGTTTCTCATCCATTGCAATAATGACATCATTATCTTGATTTAAAGTTGTGGGCTCTGGAATCTCCGCGCTAACTCTTTTGCCAAACGCTGATGTATCGAACACTACTTTCTTATTCATTTGGCGCTCCTGTAATTTTGTAGTCTTTGCTGATAACGCCCACATCTTTGCTGCCTCTAAAGTGGGCTTTTCTAAATACTGGTTTACCTTTGTTCTTGCCCCTGCCAATTTTCATTATGTGTTTGCGAACACTGTGGAAGGCAGTTCCGCTAGATCGTTTTCCGCCATTACTAGGTCCTTCAGTGTCGTCATACATGTCCAACACCAGTGTTTTGTGTTCGTAGATTGGCAGTTGCCTCATCTCGCTTTTGGTAAATCGTTTAAGACTGCGATGACCGATTGTAGTATTGGGTCTGCCCTTGACATCTTTGTGCCTTGAAATTTGTGGGTACTGCAAATGAATATTAAGCTCTGCATACATGGCAATCATCTGATTAGCCCAGCTCCACATTTTGTTAGTGTCTACAAATTTTAAGTGTTCTGAAATTAATGCCTTCACACCAAACCCCGCGCCAGATACTTTTGATCCTTCCTTCACAAATTCTTCTGTTGGTTTTAGTGCGTTTGAAAAGTCTGTGTCTTTATCTCTGATAATGCTCCAAATATTCATGTCGTGTGACCAAATTTGCCATTTCTTATGATAAGTAAATCGAGTTGCCGCGATGCCATCATCTAACTCTCCATCGGGATCTTCTTGTGTGTCAATAACAAGAAGATGGTCTACAATTTCTGATTCTCTTGCGCCTTCAATTTGAACCAAGAAGCAATCATAGGGTGCGTACAACTTTATGTCTTCTATGATTTTCACTGATTCATCTACTGAGAGTTGGTTGGCATCATCTCTTTTGTCTATGTAAAACTTTGAAGCCTTTTGTAAATATGCGCTGTAATATTTAAAATATGCAGAGAGCTCTTTGGGTGGAATGTCAGCATATTCTGCTTTAAAGTGCATTGGGAATTGTACTTTTCCAGCAATGTCTGGATCTTGATACAGGTAAATCAGTTTTTGTAGTGCTTCGTTATTCATGTTTCTAATTCATAGCTTTGAGTTTTTCCAACAATGGCTTGTAGAACTTTAGGCTCTCTTTCACACTGTCAATGTGTTCATGTTTAGTACGGCTATTTTTTCTGATTGAACCATCTTTATTTTTGGTCACTGCGTTTTCTATGTTGTTTATAAAATAGATGCCATTTCTGACATAACTCTCAACATGATCTATTAGGTATTCCATTTCTGCTTTATTTAGTTTCATTTTTTACTCCCGATTATTGGTTTTTTAATTAAATTTGTCATATTCGTAATCTAACATCCTTTATATATATTTGCAAATTTTTATAAATATTAATATGTTCCATGTGGAACATTATTTCCACCCGAACCTTTTAAGACTTTCATAAGCCACCTTCCAATCTGGTGCCCAATTGTCTTTGTTTGTTTTTGGTGTCATCTTCGCCACTCTTCTGAGTGGGTCAACGCGATAAAAACTAACGCTGGTCCAATTCTTTGGTTTACCATTCATCACAATCTTTATTCCGTTTTTCTTACACAAGCGCCTAACGCGGTTGTAATACAATTTTTTCAATCGAGCTTTCTCACTCACACCTGTTGGTCTTGGCTTGGGCTCTGCTGGAACAAAGTCGTCAGTGTAAATCACTGGCACCAATTCTTTGATGTGCTTGAGTCGGTGAACATGATCGTTGGGAGATTCCCACTTCTTGCTGTGGTTATCAATGATAAGATCTTTCTCGTAATCGTAAACCATCATGTGACCGCTAATTCTGACAAAGTAGTATCTGCTTTTGTAATCGACTGCTGGGGTTGCCATCCACTTCTCATAGAATGCTTTGTAGCGAGAAGAGCCACTAGAAGATGCAAAGTAGCCATCATTCTTATGCTTTCTCCAAAGGCTGTCTTCTTTGATCCACCAATCACCAGAGCTCATTTTGTCTTCCATGTAATCTTTGGTGTTGTGCAACGCTGTGACCACCTTGTTGATGTTGCGAATGTTGTAAACGCCATCGTAGCCATGAACATTAATAATGTTTGTACTTCTTATTGAGGAAGCCCTGCCATTGACCGCATATCTATTCTTCAAGTCAATGCCATACTTGTCGGCAACCAAGTGTGTCTCTGTGGTCTTAACGCCTTTGACCAATCCGCGTCTGGGAAGCGTGTCGTTGAACACTTTGTAAACCTCATCATAGTCTCGACCAGTCACTACAGCAGTAGCATAAGGCACACACCAGTTGTGATTTTCTCTTTCTGAGGCTCTGGGTATGTATTTATCTTTAATCATATTTGTTATCCTACATAGGAAGTATAACATTTTTTATACAAATGTGTATGTTTTTTATAAAATAAAATAAATAGTTGTAAATTAGTGTCTGTTGATTTAGAATCTTTTTAATGGAAAATAAAGACGACATCATTAATGGCAAGAGAGTTTATGAATGGCTGCAAACTTTCAGTCAAGACTTTGATGAGCTCGATACGCTTAATGATTATTACTTAGAGAACAAAGACTCCATCGCTAAACTGAAAGCAATGAGTCCAACTTATTACCATAAACTCATTGACCACTTTAAAGCTGTAAAGAAAAAGATCGTTTCTGGATCTGATTATTTTATTGATGTCAAAGTCGTCTGGACACAAACCATTAATGCTACCTCTAAAGAAAAAGCAATAGAGAAGGTTCGTAAAAACTTCAAAGAGATTCACAGCATTGATTTAGAAGACAGCGACATTCATATCGTTGGAGAAAAAGAATAATGGATAAATACTTCAATACACTTAATCTTGTTTTTAAAATGCACTACAGGAATCTCGCATCAGACGCATTAAAAGAAAGAATGTATCTGGCACTCGACACCAAACACGATGTCGGTGGCGAAGCGGATCACATTATAGGCATCTGGAAGGAAACCATTAGAGACACTGATTTTAATATTAGGGCACAAAATATATTTGATCGGTTGTAGACTACCTAAAGATTAGCTCGACTTGGCATTCTTTGGTACTGGGCGAGAATGAATCTTGAGATCACCATTTTCTAAAACGATCTTAACTTTTAGTTTTTGATCTTCCTTCAGCTTTGGCATTTGTTCATTAATATGTATTTTCATAGCCATTAAGAATTTTTCTTTTTGTTCTTTGTTCATTGTTTAGTCTCCCTTAAAATATTATTTCTTTTTGTTTATTGTTTTCACCTTTGTTAAAAATTTTGTCATCAACAAAATCAAACTTTTTCAACAAGTGTGTTTGCGTATCCAAAGGAACGCCAACTGGATATGTTTGGAAAAAGGCTAGTTTGCCATAATCAAAATCTTCAACCCAGTCGGTATCATTCATTCTTTCAGTCCACAGATCATTAAGCTCTGCACCATCCAACAACCAGTTGTAAACTTCCGCCTCTCTTTCGCTCAAAAGTCTTTTCTCACATTCAAGACTGTATGGTCTGTTGTCTAAGTACAGGAATATTTCAGTTTCATCGCTCACTGCTCACCTCCCAAGTCATCTTCGCAATGGCTTTAGCAAGTTCTTCGATTCCCATTTCATCTGGGATGTTGCTTTGCACTTCGACTTGCTCAATAAACTTCACCACAACATGGTTCAGTTCTTTTCTGGTTATCATCTTCTTGGCTTTGCTGTTGTGATACTTCCGACCAAGGTTCAGTCTTTGCTCATCGTTCAGTTCGATTGATATATTTGTTTTCATCACCTACTCCTTTATTTGTTTATAACTTATTATACATTTTTATACAGATGTCTGCAAAGCCTTATGTAGTAGGCGTTTCAGAGCTTACTGTTTTCAAAAAAATGACAAAAGTGCATAGAATCACTCACTTTTTGGTGTATTTTGTATACAAATGAGCACTCTTTTTAGAATCATTCTAATAAAAGCCCAGTAAAAATAGGCTTCTCAGGAATGTGCGCATCGCGATTCTTCGTGTTTTTGGCTTTTTGGCAAATATTATTAGAGCTGGTAAGATGGCTTTATATGAACAATCCCAAGCATGGCGTTACTGGTAACTTTTCCATAGAGGAAGATGAGATTAAATCGTTTATGGACCTTACCAAGCGAGTCAAACCAATCAAGGGACAGGTGTTTAAAGGCTCAAAGATGGTTGTGGACAACCAATATCGTGATGTCGATGTCTACCACATAGAGTCTGAGGAAGAATCCTTGTATGCTATTTTACAAAAGGTTGCACGAACAGTTAATGGTTACTTCAATTATGAGATCAACGGGATTGAGAAAGCTCAAGTGATGAAGTACACAGCTCCTTCCAATGGTTATGGTTGGCATATTGATATAGGAGCTGGTGGTATCGCGGCACAACGCAAGATAGCAGTATCAATATTATTAAACGATGACTACGAAGGCGGTGAAATGGTTTTTAGGACAGCAGAAGAGTCAGAGAAGGTAAAGCCCAAGGTTGGTGAGGTGGTCGCTTTTAGCTCATTCATCTCACATTGCATCAGACCTATAACCAAAGGAGATCGTTATGTGGTTGTTGCGTGGTTTACTGGACCACATTTCAAATAGCTCAACTGGTCAATGCTTTTATGGTAAATTGTGTCTATGGCAGAAACACGACAAGAGAGACAGGAACGCATAGCTTTATCTAACGCAGAGCGTAAAGCAAGAGAACAAGAAATTATAAAAGGCTTGCCGACTCTTGGCTGGATGGCTGGTCTAGGCTTGCCGGGGGCTGGTATAACCGACACCTTGGGTCTTTATCCAGCAGATACCTCTGGCAGTGGAGAGATGTTGCCCAGCTTTGGTCAAAACATTGCAGATAAAAATTACTTGGATGCACTCTATCAAGGCATGGGTTTATTCGGTGACGCTGCCTACGCGTCTATCCCAGTCACAGGACCCATGGGTGTTCTCGCTGGAACCACTTTAAAGGGCGCAAGTATTGCTGGGAAGGCTAGTCGTGTAAGCAAAGCTCAAAAACTTATTAACCAAGGTAAGGCTAGTGCTGGAACCGAAGGCGCAACCAAGAAAATGGTTGCTGAAACAAAGATTCCAGAAGGCAAGGTGGTTGATGTTAGAAAAAATTTAAACAGTAGCTTTGATGATCCAGAGATTGGAAACTTTAAAGCACAAACAATACATGATGTTAAAACGCTCAAAGACGGCTCTGTGAGTGGTTCTGAGTCTTCGATTGGCTCTGGTAAAGCCATAAGTTATGATCCAGCAGTTACTTTAAAGTCGAATGGCACTCCTATTGAGCTCAAAGTAAACCAAGTGGCTAGGGATCAGATTGCCAGTAAGACCAAACCTAAGTTTCCAATGGCTGCGGTTCGTGGCATCCACGATGATATTGATATATTTGAGCCCGATTTGGTCTTGGGCTTCAATCCTATGCGTCACAATGTCTTCGTTGATGAATCTGGCTATGGCGTTAAGAGCATTAAAAATGGTAAAGCCACCATAGTTGATAACGATGTGATGGTTAAACTGGACAATCCAGATGCTTTTCGTGTCGTTGAGGATGTTAATGGTGAACAAATTAAGCTCTATGACGATATTGAATACTATAGTGTCGATGATTTACCAGCAACCAACAACCCCAGTGAAGCCAAAGGCATCGCATCGCTACCAGAAAGCGAGGACTATATCACCGCTTATCATGGCAGTGCTGGGGATTTTGACGAGTTTGATATTAGAAAGATCGGCTCTGGCGAAGGTCTGCAAGCCTATGGTCGTGGTTTGTATTTTGCAGAAGAACCACTGGTGGGGAAAATGTATAGGGATGAATTGGGAACAATCATCAAATACGATGGCAAGACGATTTGGAGAGGACCACAACAGGTCGGCACAACAGGCGATCAGGTGCTCGATTCAGCAATTAGAAGACAATACCGAATAACAAAAGAAAAAGATCCAAATAAATGGGTAAAAGATTTAGAAGAACAAATAGAAACGAGCACACATTGGCAGCTTGATCCAACAGGAGAGCTCCTTGCGGAAGAAACAGAAAAGTTAAAACTGCTTAAACCAATAGCAAATAAAATTGAAATAAAAGACACAGGAAAGGTGTATGAAACCAAACTGAAAGTAACGCCAGATGAGTTGCTGGATCTGGATAAACCGCTTAACAAGCAAAGCAACGTTGTGCAGAAAAAGATTGATGAATTGTTGAAAAAACCATTGTCTGAGTTTGAGTTGATGTGGGGTGATATAGATGCTGGGCGTTCTGCATCTGAAACACTGGAAAGCAATTATTTAGAGCTGGTCAGAGAGGAGTTTCCAGAGGAGCTGTCCAGTGCTATCTCCAGAGGGTATCATGGTGACGAATTAAGAACCATGTTAGAAGAGTTGCTTGGGCGCAAGGGCGCGTCTGAAGCTCTGGAATCCGTTGGCATTAAAGGCAATAAGTACAAAGATGAATTTAGTCGCGGCAAGGAAGGTGGCACCAGTAACTTCGTCATCTTCGATGATAGGGTGATTGATATTTCCAAGAAGTATGGCATTACGATTCCAATGGCTGGTGCGATGTTGATGGCAGAAGATTACAAAAACACAGTGGAAGCAGAAGAATTTAACCAAGGTGGTGAAGTGGAAAACGATGTCAGCGCTTACCTACGCTTCTATCAATACGCAAAAGATGCTGGGTTGCAGTTTCCAGAAGCAGTAGCAGCTCAAGCGAGTTTGGAATCTGGTCATGGCAAGTCGGATCTAGCTATTTATCAAAACAATGTTCTGGGTATCAAGCCAGATGATAGTAGCCAAGCATCGGAGAGCTATGATACTCTTGAGTACATTAATGGAGAACCAGTAGTGATAAACGATCTCTTTAGAACTTTTGACTCACAGGAAGATTCTTTCGCTGGGTATAAAGATAAAATCGACAAACCAAGATACGAGGATGCTAAAAGCTCTGGGACTCCAGAAGATTACTTAATGGCAATTGATGAAGCTGGTTATGCCACTGATCCTGATTATGCAGAAAAAGTAATCGGCATTATGAATAGATACAACTCTTACTTGGAAAATTAATATGGTTGATTCGCGCCAGAAAGGAGCGTCATACGAAAGATCTATCGTCAAAGCATTAAATGCTTTTGCAGAAGAGAACGCTCTGGAGTTTACTTGCCGAAGGAATCTTAATCAATATCAACAGTCTGGACAATGCGACATCCCGATTCCATTCCATGCAATAGAGTGTAAACATTATCAATCTGGGAATTGGTTTAAACCAGCTTGGTGGAAGCAGGTGTGCGAATCGGCAGAAGAAAAAATACCAGCGCTGATTTTCAAATTCAATAGAGTCCCTACCAGAGTGTGTATTCCATTACACGCGATCAACACGCACTGGGAAAAAGACAACCAGAAGATAGCGGTGCTTCCGTTGGATGAATGGTTGCATGTGTTGAAAACCAATTGGAGCCACTACGAGGCAGAGCAGATAAAGAATGTTTGAGTTTGCAATTCTTTGTGCTGTGCTATTAACAATCCTTGGAATACTTATAACTTATTAAATTTTTTTTAAAATTTTTTTTGAGTTTTTTTGGGGACATTCTGTACCAAACTCAGCTATAACTACAACTGACCGCGCCATTTTATATAGGGGGTGGTGGGGGTCGATTTAATCGGACTTTCCAGCAAAACCAGCAATCGTATAGGGTTCCTGCTTGGGTCTGTTATCCTTGTGTGCATAAGGCTACAAATAGTTGCACATAAGTACACATGGGAAATGTCCAATAAATCCTTATATATCAATGACTTACGAGATTTCAGAGACTTTTTCTGGATTTTTAAGAAATAAATGAAAGAATGCGCCAAGACTTAGTTCCCAGCTTCACATATCCTTGGCACTGTAAGTCGTATCAACTCCCATTAATTTGTTCAGCCTTTCTTTTATATCTTCCTTGCTCATTGTCTCAAGATTAGCGTTGATGTTTAAGCTCTGGGTTCTATTAACTGATAGCCCAGCCAGTTGATTGAGCTCCTTGATTGCTGACACCGCAGCGTTGAGCTGTCCTGTTTCGTATGCAGTCTCAGTGATCTTCCACAGCATCGTGCCAGTTTTCTGTGGCGTGATGGCGTACTTCTCAGCTAACTCATCCTGTTTTATTCTTATCGCCTTCGTCACCTTGGGAAAGGTTTTGCCATTCAGCATCTTGTTGGCTGCTACTGCTGGGAATTGATAGCCAGCTTTTCTAGCTGCTTCGGTTTGACCACAAGCTCCTTCAGTATAAAACCACACGAATGCTGTCTGCATCTCGGACAAGCCGAGCTCTTCATCCTTCTCAAAAGTAACTGGCGGTTTGACCAGCTCGTTCTTTGCTTTTTTAGGTCTACCTGTTTTCATCTTTAGGATACATTCTATCAAAAAGCTCTAGCGCTTGTTCCGATGTGTATATCTCCATGTTATATCTGAATCTCTCATCGTTGTTCATCATTCGCCATTTGTTGTAGTTCTCACCCCAACTCATTTTGTTATTATATTCAAACTTTTCCACTCTCTCTCCATATTAAATTAAACCATCAGTGTATAGTGCACAGTGTATAGCCCACTAACATATAGGGTGTTTATAGGTCGCATAAACCGCCTTAAATAGGGCTAATACGCTGTATACTATATATTATTATTATTATTATAAAAGTATATACCTAACACTACCTAATAGCTTAAACCATTATAAACACTGACTTTCACTACAGGGTGGCATTTTTACTACTATACACTACTGCCAACCTGTCATCAGTGTATAGTCCTATTCTTAAATACATCCGACAGCCAAAAAAAACGCTCATTCATATAGTCCTCAAAAGACTGGGTGCTTTTATTGTTTTTGTTATTTACTATCAGCTCACACTCATACATCCAGTCACAAAATTCCATAAACTCTGTGTACTTCTCAGCCATTTCATATCTTGTCATATTGTCTTTATCATCTTCCATCAATTCAGCTTCTCTTTTTTGTCTCTTGGATAATAGACTACCACAAGTGACCCACAATCTGAGCAAGTTAGAGTTGATTCTATTAGGAAATGTCTACCGAGATCATCGTCATCTTCGATGTCCGAGTCTCCGCCCCATGTCAAATCATTGTTGCAATGGTAGCACTTCATTCAAATAACCCCACTTGCACATTCTTCTGCACAGCCTCCAATCTGGCACAAGCAATATCAAAATACTCTCGTTCCATTTCAATTCCTATAAACCCAAAGCCTTCCAATAATGCACCTTTTCCTGTACTGCCACTGCCCATAAAAGGGTCTAAGACCACCCCACCTTTCGGTGTGACAAGGCGACACAGATACTGCATTAATTTTGTTGGCTTGACTGTTGGATGATTGTTGCCATCCTCTCTATCTTGCTTACTCGCTTTCGCACAGTAGAAGTAACGAGATGCTGTGCCTTCGTCACCCAAACCACCTAGATTTTGACTTTTATGACCTTGTTTATATTCACCATATATTTCACCTGTTGCTGATTTTTGCGAAGAAATACCGCTACCACCACTACTCTTGCCAGTCTGTGGAAATATCTCCAACACTTCTTCAGAACCATCGTGCATGACATTGGCTGGGAATCTTCCTTGTTCATCACCAACCCGACACCCATCTATGTTAATCCCACCTGTACCATGTTCTAGGACATTGTTAGCCACAGTTCCTTTAAATGGTTTCCTCGCCATGACAATCGGCTCATGGGCTGGCTTGAGTGCTGTACCCCAACCACTCCATTCTTTTGCTTCGGGTGTTACAGCATCATCACTAAACTTATCAAAGGTAGTGTGCGTTCTGGTTTGAGCTCCATGGTCAACATTTGATTTTGTATAACCCATTCCTTCTATTTTCCCAACAACCTTTCTCTTAACGCCAGCAGACTTATCTAAAGATTTCCCTATATTATGTGACTTAGGAAAGCCACTGCCATAAAGCCACATCAACTGATCTCGTATATCAAAGCCAGCATCTTCAATCGGGATTACTCCCCTGTGATAAGTGCGTGAGCCAAAGAATGATAGAAGATGTCCACCTTGCTTGATGGATTGATAAACCTTTTCCCATAACTCTTGTGTTGGCACATCGTAATCCCACTGTTTACCCATGAATGACAAACCATAAGGGGGGTCAGTAACACAGCTATCCACAGCATCTACGATGTCCAGAATTTCATTACTATCACCACAATACAGCGTGGCGTTGCCAATTGTTTCTTCAATCATCAGTAATCCTTCCTGAAATTACCATTAAGGCTGGAATCACCTGACTTGGTGTAGTCCAGATCATAGACCTTCTTGCCATTAGTCCTTCGTGGTTCAACGCCTCTTTCAGCTAACACTCTAGCCGCGTCTTTAAAATCGGGCATCCTTGGATTGGCAATCCCCAGATCCCTCAGTAGGCTGGTCATCTGCACTGGCTCGGTGTACTTTCCATTAAAGTCCACATATTGAAGGATCAGGTCTTCCACACTGCTCTGGGTTCTGTAGCCCTCATTACTATCCTGCAAGAGCTCTCGCTCATCTGGGCTCAAGAACCAATTTTTCTGCCCTTGCACATACAATGTCTCTTTCACTTCTGCCCACAGTTGTTGCATGTTGATCCCATGATTATAATTGATCTCATTGACTGAAATACACCAGAATCTTCGATTGCCAGAGCTATCAGTTAGAAACTCCCTAGCGTTGACACTGGCAAAGAAAGCAGTGCGCCTCTGGTAAGTCGTAAAGGCTCGGTCATAGGGTAACCTCAACTCATCAGTCTTAGCTGTTACAAACGCCTTCAGTTGGTCTATATCGCTCTTTTTGAAGGTGCTCTCAATCTCTCCGAGCTCCACAATCCAATGGGATACAGCTCTCTTAACAGAGTCCTTATCACTTGGATTCAGAGTGGCACCCTCTAGGAGCCAACCATTGTTATAATTGCACAGTCGCTTAAACCATAGCGTCTTACCGAGTCCTTGGGCACCTTGGAAAACCAAGATGCCTTCGAGCTCGACCCCATTGGGCTCATAGACTGCTGCCACACACGAAATTAACCATTTCTTGAGCAACATATCTTTCAGCGCGGTGGGGGAGCTTGGGACAATCGTATTAAGAAAGTCTGGTAATCTCGGTGAACCATCCCAAGGTTTGCTATCAATCCATTCAGCCACTGGGTTGTATTCATCAGCTAACACCTTCAGATAATCTCTAACTCTGGTATAAGGTACTCCCATCTTGATACAGCGATCCTCGACT
>Ga0208919_1001560_pt1 | contig 13040 bp, 9 predicted proteins | sample 4_EtaG_FD_184076 | JGI IMG/M metagenome (GOLD analysis project Ga0208919, IMG submission 184076) | Marine viral communities from the Subarctic Pacific Ocean - 4_ETSP_OMZ_AT15127 metaG (SPAdes) (version 3) | ecosystem: Environmental > Aquatic > Marine > Oceanic | place: Pacific Ocean | collected...
CTTCTACACCGCCCGCAAAGGAGCGGCTCATACCGATACGACGCATGGCGGGAATCGACAGCACGCCGGTGGTGAGTACGTTACTGATCACGCTGCCGCTCATGGAGCCCATCAGGCCACTGGAGAAAATCGACACCTTAGCAGGGCCGCCCCGTACATGGCCCAGCAGCGCAAAGGCCAGATTAATAAAAAACTTACCGCCGCCGCTTTTCTGCAGCACGACACCAAACACCAAAAAGCCAATCACCAGGCCCGCGAATGCCTGCAGCGGCACCCCCATGATGCTTTCGGTACTCATGGTGTGGTACATGGCGGTTTGTTCAAGGGTGGAAGGAAACGCCTGGATAGGGCCGGGGACGATATCGGCCACCAGCGGATAGAGCGAGAATACCCCGGCAATAATCGCAATGGGTAAACCACCCGCCCGGCGTGCTGCTTCGATAATCAGCAGCCAGTAGGCGTAGCTGGCATAAATGGCGATTTCGGGTGCAGAAAAGGCCCAGCCGCGCTCCAAAATGGGCACTGCGTTGTAAACAAAATAGCCGCCAACGATAAGCGTGATGGCGCTCAGCGTGTAGTCATACCAGGGAATGGGCTGCTCTTGTTGGCGACTGCGCATGGGCCAAAGCAAAAACACCAGCGGTAGCAGCAGCGCCACAACGGCGTAGTAGAACTGCGTCTCCAGACCCGTAACGAAAGTCAGTAAGCCAACGTTAAACAGATAATCCAGGGTCATCGCCATCAAAATGACGGTGACCGTGGCGGGAATCCAGCGTAGCGCAGGAGGAAGCTGACGAATTTGGCTGATCTTTTCTTTAACCTGCTGATTATTGGCAGGCGAGGTATCTGTGGTCATGGGGGACATCCGTCAATCAGCAGGGGGCGGCAAGTGCCGCCCCGTGGTGTATCACTCGAAGATCGGTTCGAAACCGGCATCGCTCAGCGCGGTGGCACGGGCTTCCATCCAGCCGGTAGTAAATGCCTCATCTTCACTGGGTGCGTCCTGCATAAAGCTTTCCCAGGCGGTTAAAAGCACGTTCTGACGCTCAACGAGCTTGTCCTGATGAGCCTGCATTTCATCAGTCCATACATCGATTTCTTTGTAGTACTCCACGACCGCATCGTGGAACGGCACTACCCATTGAAGATCTTGTTGCTCTAGTGCATAGCCAAGTGCGCCTGGAGCGTTGTCTTTATAGTCATCAAAGTTTTCCTGCATGGCCTTGATCAGGCCATAAGCCACGTTGTCGTCCAGGTCTTGGTTGGCGACAACAATAGGGTAAGGGTAGCTAGCGCTAGGCACCGGGTTTTCGGCGCTGATGCCGCCTGCCCCGGAAGTGACTTCGTGAGGACGGAAGTAGGGCGCCACCGCAGCCATACGCTCCCAGCCTTCGTCGTCGTTGGGGTCTAGCACCGGCCAGCTAATGCCGCGAGGGCTACTGGCCAACTGCTGGGCGGGCGGGGTGACCGTTGTGGTAAAGGAGGCATCCACATCGCCAGCGATAATGCCGTCGAACGAGCGGCCGTAGCCGGGGTAATCAACCCGCTCTACGTCATCCCAGGTTAAACCGCCAAAGGCGAGGTACGCCTCTGTGCCTTTATTGAGCGCATCGTCGCCACGGATATAGGCGATGCGTTTGCCCGCCAAGTCAGCGGGCGTTTCAACGTCCAGGTCGCCCGCAACCGCAAGGGAAAGACCAAAAGAGGCAGTGGAAGTGGTAATGACGCGTAGTGGCTGAGGACCCCAGTCACGGTCGGCAAACATCATTACCCCTTCAGCGCCGTAGTAGCTGGCGATCCCGCAGGCGCAAAGGTCAACGCGGCCCTGCTTAAGCGGCGTCATCCGTGAAACATCGTTGTCCCCCGGCAGGATACGCACTGATGAATCGTATTTGTTCTGCAGCATATTGCCGATGGCGACGGCTTGGGCATAGCCGCTTGAGTTAGTGCCGTAGGCCGTCCAGGCCATGGTGCCGGGGAGTTCAATGTCACTGGCGTGGCTGACTGCTGCGCCGAGTAGCGATAAAGGTAAGGCGGCGATGAGTAGGCGGTGAGCAAATGGATGCATTGGGATGCTCCTTTATTGTGGTTGTGCTTAATGTTTTAGTTACGTTTTGCTACATAGTATTTTGCTATGCGGTACTTGGTTTTGCTAAGTGGTCGGCTGATAGTAGAGAAGCCGCTGGGTGGCTGTCAATGCTGTTGTCAGCAGCGGTGCCCGTTGGTATACAACAGGCATAAAAAAACCAGGCAAAAGCCTGGTTTTTCAGAGCAGTAGCGAGAGCAATGCAGTTAAGAAAATTCACGCCAAGCGGCGTAGGTGCTTAAAAACACCCGCCCGGTAAGCGCATCCAGAAAGTCACTCTTCTTTAGCTGATCCATCACCGGGCCTTTGACCTCGGATAAATGCAATTTTACATCGGAGTCTTTTAAGCGGGCGTTGATGGCATCCAGGCTTTCTAGCGCCGAGGCATCGATCAGGTTAACCGCCGAACAGATCAGCACAACGTGCTCAAGCTCGGGTTGGCTCGCCACCAGGTTATAAACGGTGTCCTCCAAATAGCGTGCGTTGGCAAAGTAGAGGCTCTCATCGATGCGCAAGAGGGCAACGGTATTGACCGTTTCGACATCGTGGCGGGTAGTGTTTCTAAAGTGTTCGGTGCCGGGGACGCGGCCTACCAAGGCGCTATGAGGGCGGCTGGTGCGGTATAAAAATAGCGCAATAGAGAGCGTTACCCCGCTGATGATGCCCGCCTCAACGCCTTCGCACAGTGTCAGCAAAATCGTCACCGCCATGGCGGCAAAGTCGCTGCGGGAGTAGCGCCAGGTTTGGCGCAGCATGGGGATGTCTACCAGTGTCAAAATCGAAACGGTGATCGTTGCGGCCAGGGTCGCGATGGGCAGATAGTAGAGCCAACCGGTAAACGACATGGTGACCAGCGCAATACCTAGCGCCGCAAAGGCACCGGCGGCAGGTGTTTGCGCACCCGCATCGTAGTTAATAACGGTGCGGGACAGACCACCGGTTACCGGCATACCACTGGAAAACCCGGCGGCTAAATTGCTGGCGCCCAGGCCCACTAGTTCCTGATTGGGAGAGATGCGCTGGCGCCGTTTAGCGGCCAACATCTGGCCCATGGAGACCGACTCCACAAAGCCGACCAGGCTAATCAGCAGCGCTGGGATTAGCAGTGCCCGCCATAGCGAGTAGTCCGCCCAAGGAAAGCTTAACGAGGGTAAACCACCGGGAATTTGCCCTACTACGGAGACGCCTTTATCGGCCAACTGCCAATGCCAGGTCACCAGGGTGGTAATCACGACCGCAAAGACTGGCCCCGCTTTGGCGATCAAGTCCGCCAGAGTGCGTGGCAGGCCCAGCGTGAGCAGGGCGGCTTTACCGTGGCGCCGCATGGCAATCAAAAACAGCAGGGTTCCACTGCCAATCAGTAGGGTGGGTAAGTTAAAGGTGGTTAAGTTTGGTACCAGGGTGATAAGACGTTCCACCAGGGTAAAGCCACTGCTCTCAACCCCCAGTAGGCTGCCAAGCTGGCTGGCCGCAATCAAAATACCCGACGCCGTTAAGAAGCCGGAGATAACCGGATGGCTTAAAAAGTTGCTGAAAAAGCCCATTTTCAGCAGCCCCATCACGACCAGCATGCCACCGGAAAGCAGTGACAGGATCAGCGCTGCCTGTAAGTAGGTCTCCGTACCCGCGGCTGCTACTGAGGAGAGCGCGGCACCGGTCATCAGCGCGATGATTGCCACCGGCCCGACCGCGAGGGTTTTACTGGTGCCAAACAGGGTATAGATCAGTTGAGGCAGGATGCTGGCGTAGAGCCCCACTACCGCGGGTAGCCCGGCTAGCAGCGCATAGGCCAGCGATTGGGGAATGACCATCACGGTGACGATCAAGCCCGCCAAAAGGTCTGCCCCCAATAGGCGTTTATGGTAGTGGGGGAGCCATGTCAGGATCGGCAAGTAGCGCTTTAGCATGGGGTCCTGGTGTTGTAGAAGTGGCAGAACCAAGAGAGTAAGGGATATTCCATTTCATTGCAGTGCTTATATTCATTTTTACTGCGGTAACCCAATGATGACCAAGCGCTTATAGGATTTGTGTCTTCTCCAAAAGTGCTACTTCCTTCCCCCAAAGTGCTACTTCTTTCATAAGCGTTACACGCTAAGCTTAGTCGCAAAGGGGGTTGAACCCCTCAGAAGTAGTATTTTCGATACTCAATAACATCAATAAAAGAGTACAGCTCATGCGCTTACTGCGATTGTGTGTTCCGGTGCTGTTTGTAGTGCTGTCGATAGGGCTTGCCATACAAGGAGGGCTCTGGCGTTATCTGGCACTTCTATTCGCCGCGCTAGGCGGTGGCGCTATGCTACTCAGCGTACTGGAAGGCGTCTACCGAGCCGACCAACGTCGCCTGGAACAGCATCGGCTTGGCTTTAAGCCGCTGCGTGATTACCGTTCGCTTCGCGCCATGGCCTACAGGTTAATGAACCGCGCTAGCAGCACAGCGATTGCCTCGGCAGAAGTGTCGCACTATGCCGATCTGATGGATCAGCGCCTCTCAAAGCAAGAAACCATGGCTCGTGAAGCTTCATCGAGCATGACGGCCATTAATGCAGCCATTATGCAGGTGAGTGCCAGCGCCAGCCAAGTGGCAGCGCTGGCAGAGAGCGCCCGGGAGGCCAGTCATCACAACCATGCTGAACTGGACGATATTATTCAGGACATGAGCGATGTTGCCGACCGCTCAAACCAAGCGCTGGAAATGCTGACCGCGCTGAACGATAAAATTGAGCGTGTACGTAACGTTACTTCCATGATTGAGGATATCGCCGAACAAACCCATCTGCTGTCGCTCAATGCGTCAATTGAAGCGGCCCGAGCGGGTGAACACGGGCGAGGGTTTGCAGTCGTCGCCGGCGAAGTGCGCAACCTGGCACTCAAGACCTCTACCGCAACGCAAAGTGTCGATGAGCTGGTTAAGGATATGCATCAGAGCGGCCAGTCGGTCGTCGCCACTATGGGCCAGTTAATGACCCGTATCAGCAAGCGCTCCAAGGGGCTACAAGTGGTCGGCAACAGTCTGGGTACGATGACTCAAGAATTCGACCAAGTGCAGAGGGAAATTACCCGTGTTGCCGATGCCATGGAAAACACTCGCCAACATAGTCAAACCGTGGCGGACAGCCTGAGCCAGTTGGAAGATGATGTCGATGAAGGCAATCGTAATATGCATGATTTGGCCGAGCAGGCCCGGGCATTGATGGAGGCTGCCGAAGGGGTCGATGGTGAACTGGCTCAACAGCATTTGGAGGGTCGCCACCAGCAGGTATTCCACGCTGCACGATTAACCGCCGATAAGTTGGGTAAGCTGCTGGAAAAAGCGATTGCCCGCGGGGAGCTTTCAGACACCCACCTATTCCAGCCCCATTATGAACAGATTCCGGGTACGCAGCCGCCGCAATATAAAACTGGCTTTGATAGTTTCACTGATAGGTACCTGCCCGATTTGCAAGAGCCTTTGCTCACGCAGCTAAGCTTAAGCTATGCCATTGCCTGTGACCGTAAAGGCTATGTGCCGACCCATAACAAAGCGGTCAGTCTTGCACCAACCGGTGACTACGCGCACGATTTAAAGTTCTGCCGCAACAAACGCATTTTCGATGACCCGACGGGCAGCCGATGTGGGGCTCATGAAAAGCCGCTGCTACTGCAAACTTACAAGCGCGATACCGGCGAAATCATGCACGACCTCTCTGTGCCGGTGTATGTGCAGGGTAAGCACTGGGGCGGATTCCGGGTTGGCTACCAGCCTGAGCGTGATATAGCGACTCCCCCTGCGTTGCAGTCAGAGGCCGCCCCAGTACCACCGCTTGCACTAACCAGCCGTAGCGTAGCGCGGGCGTGATTGCCATGCCGACCAGGAGTAGAGCGCGAGCCCGATCCAAATAAGCACAAACGTTGCCAACTGAATAAGGCCCAGGGGCTCGCCGAACACGGTTAAGGCAATCAGAAACTGAATGCTGGGGTTGATGTACATCAAAAAGCCCAGGGTTGCCAAACGCAACCGGCGTGCCGCGCCGGCAAAGGCCATTAACGGCAGCGCGGTCAAAGCCCCACTGGCGATCAGCAGGCCAGTCGATGACGTATCTTGAAGAAAATGCGAGCTGCCGTTCCAGCTTAACCAGGTCAAGGCGATCAGGGCGAGTGGGAATAGCAACAGGGTTTCCACAAACAGTCCCGATAATCCGTCCAGTGGCACCTGCTTACGAAACAGGCCGTAACTGCCGAAGCTTAACGCCAGTAGTAGACTAAGCCAGGGCAGTTCACCCAGCATCACAAACTGCGTGGCAATGGCCACGCTGGCCAAGCCCAAGGCGACCAGCTGCAGCTTGGCCATCACTTCCCGAAGTACCAGCATGCCTAGCGCGACGTTCACTAATGGCGTTAAGAAGTAGCCCAGGCTCGCCTGCAATACCTGCTTCGACTCCACTGCATAAATATAGATACCCCAGTTAAACGCAATCAATAGCGCACAGGCCAACACCCGACCAAGCCGCTTGGGTTCCCCCAATGCGGTGACAACGGGCGGCCAGCGGCGCAGAAGGGTAATCAAGCCGACCAGAAATAGACACGCCCAAATGATACGGTGAATCAATATTTCAAAGGCGGGAATGCCGTCAAACAGGGCAAAAAATAGCGGAAAGCAGCCCCACATGGTGTAGGCGGTTAGCCCATACATAACGCCTTTGACGGCATCAGGGTCGCGTGTTGGAGTAGGAAGCATAGCAGCCTCATTATTTAAAGATGCTAATCTAGCATAAACGTTGTCTTGAGACTGACGAATTGGAGGTGTTAAGTGAGTCAACTTAGGAACACGCTAGTGCAGTGTGATCTGCGCTGGGAAGATCCCCAGGCCAACCACGCTCATCTTGAGAAGTTGCTGGGCGAGCTGGATAGCCGCGACACGGATCTTATTGTATTGCCTGAGATGTTTGCCACTGGCTTTACCATGAATTCCCGCGAAATGGCCCAGCCGATGGCGGAAAGTCAAAGCGTTGCCTGGCTACAGGCCCAAGCGAAGGCACGCAACTGTGTGATGACCGGCAGCGTGGCGATCGAAGAGGACGGTGAGTTTTATAACCGCTTGATTTGGGCAACGCCGGAGGGGGTGTTAACCCACTACGATAAGCGTCACCTATTCCGTATGGCCGGTGAGCATGAGCGCTACGGTATGGGCAGTGAGCGTAAAGTGGTAGAGCTCAATGGCTTTAAGCTGCTGCTGAGCGTTTGCTACGACCTGCGTTTTCCGGTCTGGATGCGCCAGCAGCCAGCAGAAGGGGAGCATTTCGAGTATGATGCGCTGCTGTGTATCGCCAACTGGCCAGCACCCCGTCGTCACCCTTGGCGCACGCTGCTGCAGGCCCGTGCGGTCGAGAACCTAAGCTATGTCATTGGCGTAAACCGCGTTGGAGAAGATGCCAAAGGGCTTGCCTATAGTGGCGATTCCCTGTTGGTGGACTTCAAAGGCGAACCGCTCATTGATCAACCTGCCCATACCCCGTTTATAGAAACGGGCACGCTGGATAAAACTGCCCTTGATGCTTTTCGTGAAAAATTTCCTGCCTGGCAAGATGCCGACCACTTTCAACTGCTGCCAGGAGTGGGTTAATGATGCGCCTTGATCGCTTTTTGAGTGAAACCACGCCATTAACCCGTAGCCTGGCTAAGCGGGCACTCAAAAATGGTGAGGTAACCCTCAACGGCGAGCCGATCAAGCAGTCGGCGACCCAGATCGATACCGATAACGATGTGGTGGTGCTCAACGGCGAGCGGTTGGCGCTGGTTGGCTTGCGCTACATTATGCTGCACAAGCCCGTCGACGTTGAATGCAATGCCCGCCGCGGACTCTATCAGCGCGCGATAGATCTGATAGATCTGCCCAAAGCCGATCGGTTACAGCCGGTAGGGCGGTTGGATGTGGATACCACGGGACTGCTGCTATTAACCGATGATGGCCAGTGGTCGCACCGTGTCACGTCACCGCGCCATCGCTGCGCCAAGGTGTATATCGCCGAGCTAGCGGAACCGATGGAAGGTGCGACGGCGGAGTGGGCGATTGGTCAAGTCGCCGATGGCCTGATGCTGGATGGAGAGGAGACCCCGACACAACCCGCAACACTCAGGCTGCTTTCGCCCACCCAGGCAGAACTCACCATTACCGAAGGGCGCTATCACCAAGTGAAGCGTATGTTTGCCGCTTTGGGTAATCACGTGAACTCACTGCACCGCAGCTCTATCGGTGACTTGGCTTTGGATGCCAACCTGGCGCCCGGCGAGTGGCGAGAATTAACCGCCGACGAAATCGCGCTTTTCTGAGTCCTTGCTTAAGGTCTCTATTAGCCGCTTCCCAAAAGGGTAAGCGGCTTTATTTTATCTGGATATTTATACCGTTATCTTAGTTCTGCCACCAACAATAGCAAGTATCGTGACTCGATAAAGTTAGTAAGTCAGAACTAGTGAGTCAGATGCGCAGCGGCAATCAACGCTTGAGTATAAGCGTGCTGTGGCGCTGAAAGCACCTCTAGGCAGGGGCCTTGTTCGACCACTTCGCCATCCTTGAGCACCATAATACGGTGTGCCATGGCACGCACAACGGCTAAGTCATGGCTTATGAATAAATAACTTAGCTGACGGCGTGCCTGCAAATCGCGCAACAGGGCGACTAGCTGCTTCTGCACGGTACGGTCTAACGCCGAGGTTGGCTCATCCAGCACCAATAGTTCCGGTTCTAAGATAATCGCTCTTGCCACGGCAATGCGCTGGCGCTGACCGCCGGAGAACTCGTGGGGGTAGCGCGCGGCACAGCTCTCGGGCAAACCTACCTCGTGCAGCGTTTGATTAACCCGCTGGGTGACTTCTTCAGTGGTGAGATGGGGGTAGTGAAAGCGCAGCCCCTCGCTGACGATATCAAACACTGGCATACGCGGTGAAAGCGCGCCATAGGGGTCTTGAAACACCATTTGCAGGCGATGGCGGTGGCGGCGTAACGCATCGCCGGTTAGGGCGCTTAGTTTATCCTTGCCAAGGGTAACATCGCCTTGGCTAGTGACCAGCCGCATGACCGCTGACGCCAGCGTGGTTTTACCTGAGCCGGATTCACCGACAATGCCCAAGGTTTCCCCTGGCGCGATTTGGAAATCTATTGGATGCACCGCCACAAAAGCAGGGGGCTGGCGCTTAAATAAGCCGGTCTTAGGGCGCTTAAAGCTCACGCTTAATTGACGAGCGGTCAGTAGCGGCGCTGTATGCTCTATAGCTTGGGGCCTACCTTCCGGCTCAGCGGCCAGTAGCGCTTTAGTGTAATCGCTTTGAGGGTGCTGAAAGACCTGCTCCACCGGGCCGATTTCTTGAATACGTCCCTGGTACATCACGCAAATGCGATCGGCATGGCGGCGCACCAGGTTTAAGTCGTGGCTGATAAACAGCATGCCCATGCCATGATGATCGCGTAGTTCACGCAGCAGGGCGAGAATCTCCTGCTGTACCGTGACGTCCAGCGCGGTGGTGGGCTCATCGGCAATCAGCAGTGAGGGATTGTTGGCAATCGCCATGGCAATCATCACCCGCTGGCGCTGCCCACCCGAGAGCTGGTGGGGCCAGGCATCCAACAATTCGTCCGGGCGCGGTAGTTTCACTTGTTCCAGCAGTTCTTTGCAGCGTTCCCGGGCCGCCTGGCCGCGCAGCCCTTGATGCAGCCGCAAGGCCTCACCAATCTGCTTGCCTACCCGATGCAGTGGATTGAGCGAGGTCATCGGTTCCTGGAAGATAAAGCCGACGCGATTGCCGCGCACCGTGTTCCACTCAGTTTCCGTTAAATTGGCCAGATTGGTATCACCCAGCCAGCGTTCGCCTTGAACGCTGGCATTACTGGGCAGCAAATTCACCATGCCCAGCGCCGATACCGATTTACCCGAGCCGGACTCACCGACAATGGCCAGGGTTTCACCTGCATGGAGGGTGAGTGAGAGTGAGTGAACCACCGGGGTGCTATCAAAAGTGACATCAAGGTGTTCAATGCGCAGCAGGGGATTAGGCATGCTGAGTCTCCTGAGCTGGGCCTGCTTGGCGCTGTTGTACGTGGCGGGGATCAAAGGCGTCGCGCAAGCCCTCGCCGATAAATACCAGCAGTGACAGCATGATCGCCAAGGTCATAAACGCCGTGATGCCCAGCCAAGGGGCGTGTAGATTATTTTTGCCTTGGGCAGCAAGCTCACCCAGCGAGGGAGCACCCGGCGGCAGGCCGAAGCCGAGAAAATCCAGAGCGGTCAAGGTGCCAATGGCGCCGGTAAACAGAAACGGAATAAACGTCAGCGTGGCGACCATGGCATTGGGTAGCACGTGACGCCACATGATTAAACGTGACGGCAAGCCCATGGCTTTGGCCGCGCGCACATACTCCAAATTGCGTGCACGCAGGAACTCGGCACGCACGATATCGACCAGGCCCAGCCACGAAAAGAGCAGCATAATCCCCAGCAGCCACCAAAATCCCGGCTGAACAAAGCTGGCTAAAATAATCAGCAGGAATAGCACCGGTAAGCCGGACCAAATTTCAGTGAATCGCTGACCGATCAAATCAATTTTGCCGCCAAAGTAGCCCTGCACACCGCCCACTACCACACCGACGACTAGTGATCCTGCGGTGAGTGCCAGTGCAAAGGCTACCGAGAGTCGAAAGCCATAAATCACCCGTGCGGTCACATCCCGCCCTTGGTCATCGGTGCCCAGCCAGTGGCGGCTATCCGGCGGGGCCGGAGAAGGGCGGGTCATATTCATGTCCAGGGTCTGATATGAAAACGGAATAATGGGCCATAGCGCCCAGCCATGATCATCAATTTGTTGCTGAACAAAGGGATCCAGATAGTCCGTTCGGGTCGGTAGAAAGCCGTCAAACTCGGTTTCTGGGTAGTCCACCAGCATGGGAAAGTACCACTGGCCGTCGTACTGCATGATGATCGGTTTGTCGTTGGCAATTAGCTCGGCAAACAGGCTAAGAATAAACAGCGTGGCAAATAACCAAAGTGACACCCGGGCACGGCGATTGGCTTTAAAAGCGGACAGTCGACGGCGAGTGATAGGCGATAAACGTGATGATAAAGAGGCCATTATCACGACTCCCGAGTCGAAAAATCGATACGCGGGTCTACCCACACGTAGGTCAAATCGGAAATCAGCTTGAGGATTAAGCCGATCACGGTATACAGGAATAGGGTGCCGAAAATCACCGGGTAATCCCGCTGCATGACCGCTTCGAAACCGAGCAGGCCCAGCCCATCCAGGGAGAAGATCACTTCGATAAGCAGCGCGCCGGTGAAGAAAATACCGATCATGGCGGCGGGTAGGCCCGCGATAATAATCAGCATGGCATTGCGAAACACATGGCCGTAAAGCACGCGCCGCTCGTCGGCCCCCTTGGCGCGGGCGGTAATTACATACTGCTTGTGAATCTCATCGAGAAAGCTGTTTTTGGTTAGCATCGTCAGCGTGGCAAAGCTGCCAATCGAGGCGGCGATAACCGGCAGTGTGATATGCCAGAAGTAGTCTTTGACCTTGCCCCAGGCTGAAAGCTGGTCGAAGTCGGGTGAGGTCAAACCGCGTAAAGGGAATAAGTCCCAGTAGGTGCCCCCGGCAAACAGGACAATGAGCAGGATGGCAAACAGGAAGCCCGGAATGGCATAGCCGACAATCACTAACCCCGACGACCAGACGTCAAACCGGGAGCCGTGGCGTAGCGCCTTTTTAATGCCTAACGGGATAGAGATTAAATAGACCAGCAGTGTCGTCCAGAGCCCCAGTGATATGGAAACCGGCAGCCGCTCAATCATCAGCTCTGTGACCGGGCGGTCGCGGAAGAAACTGGTGCCAAAATCGAGGGTGAGGTAATCCGCCATCATGCCGATAAAGCGTTCGTGGGCGGGTTTGTCAAAACCAAACTGCTGCTCCAGCTGCTCGATAAAGCGTGGGTCAATACCTCGGGCTCCCCGGGAGTCATCGCTGACCTGGACATCGGCGCCCCCCATATCCAAGCGAGTGCTGGCCATGGCGTCGGCGCCTTCAAAACGCGCCAGCATCTGATCAATTGGCCCACCCGGCGCCGCCTGAACAATAATAAAATTGAGTAGCATGATCCCGAAAAGGGTCGGAATCATTAGCAGCAGTCGGCGTAGGGTATAACGGGCCACAGAGCACTCCGAGGTTTATGACGATGAAACCGTTGAGGACAAGCCGTTGCACTTAAGAAGTTGTAATCGGGCCAAAGTTAACGGCCGCGCTGGCGGCGTTGCAGTTCTGCTTCACGGTCAGTGTCTACCCACCACGCATCCAGATCCATGGCGTATTTGGGGAAGGGTTCGGGGTAACCAAACTTATCCCAAATGGCGATGCGGGTCTCCCCAGAGTGGTAGTGGGGAATCACATAGAACCCCCAGCGCAGCACCCGATCCAACGCGCGCGTGGCGGTATCCAACTCTTCACGGCCCTCAGCACTAATGATCTCCTCCACCAGTGCATCGACCGCCGGATGTGCCAGCGCCATCCGGTTACGGCTTTGCGGTGCTTCGGCGGCGGCGCTGGTCCAGAAGTCGCGCTGTTCATTGCCCGGGTTGTTCGACTGAGGGAAATGACTGATCACTATGTCATAGTCATAATTACGCTGTCGGTTTAAATACTGATTAATATCAACGATACGCAGCGACGTCTGTACCCCTAAACGGGCCATGTTGCGGAGCATTGGCTGCACCACCCGTTCAAGCCCTGAGTCGTAGAGCAGCACTTCCAGGCTTAAAGGCCGCCCGGTTTGTTGGTTAACCAGTATGCCGTCTTCAACGCTATAACCTGCCTCGCGGAGGAGATCGAGCGCTTTACGAAGCCGCTCACGCAGCTCGATGGGCTGATCGATAGGCAGGGGCTGAGTGAACAAACGGTCAGAACCATGAGAGGCAATCAACTCCTCCCGAAAGGGCTC
>Ga0208919_1001561_pt1 | contig 13036 bp, 16 predicted proteins | sample 4_EtaG_FD_184076 | JGI IMG/M metagenome (GOLD analysis project Ga0208919, IMG submission 184076) | Marine viral communities from the Subarctic Pacific Ocean - 4_ETSP_OMZ_AT15127 metaG (SPAdes) (version 3) | ecosystem: Environmental > Aquatic > Marine > Oceanic | place: Pacific Ocean | collected...
GTCGCCGGGCCGGGCCGTCGCGTCGTAACTCGTTACTGTGTAAGGGTTTATGGCTCAAACCGCTGACTGGCTGACTATTATCCATAAGTCCGATTACATCGGACGAGACAAAAAGACAAAGAGTCCCGATTCTGGGAATCGAAACTCCTATCTTTGAGAATCACAATTAACTACACAAAGCGAATTTTACTGGCTGTGTAGGATCGGTACTTTGCACCATCCGTCAGCATGATATATGCCTGACCGGCCTTGTTCTCAGCTACCTTTTCCACGATACCTTCCACGTCCTTGAATCCGCCATGATCGCGGTCAGGATACTGAAACCCTGCCGAGCTGCCGATTGGAAAAGTGTTAATTGTGTTTAGTTCTGATACTGTCATCGTTCTAGGTCCTTAAGGGGTTAAAAGATAGGCCCATTCTAACGGCATGGGCCAAGCCTGTCAAGCCTACTCGGCAGCCGTTCCGAATTGTTCGCAGTATGCGGCAAATGCCTGACGTTCTGACAAAAACGCTTCATCTACTGGGACGACTTCGACGATTGGACAATTCACATAATCATTGTATGCATAGGTCATGGCGTCGAAATCAATTCGGTCAGCCGTGATACCGTGAGCAGTTTCGTTCATCTTGCCGTCTGGTCGAGTGTAGGTGATAGTATGCATTGTGTTTCCTTTGTTGTTGTTGTTCGTCATGTCAGGATGATACCATAAGTATCGGCATGGCCACAAGGCCAGGGGTAGTGTTTATCGGATAATTTCCAGAATATCCTGAACAATGCCGGACGTTGTCAGTTTGTCCAGTCGTTTCCTGATTGTCAGGGTACGTGCTCCGGATACCTTCCATTCGCGAGCCTTAGCGGTCAGAGTCTCGGTCTGTCGTTGTCTTGTGTCGGCGACATGCTGGCGGAAGTTTAGTCGGTTCTCAGTGATTTCTGCCTGATCGCCGAATCCTGCGATTGCTTCTCTGATCGGCAGATTGTGGACAATCTCGATGTCTGCCTTTGTATTGTTACAGAACGAGCACAGTGCTTGTAGGTTGTCGATATCGTTTGAACCGCCTTGACTACGGGGCACAATGTGGTCGATTTCCATTGTGAGCGTATCGGAGAATCCACATGCTCGGCATCGGCAGTTGTCGCGGGTCAGTACTGCCTGTCGTGTTTCTGTCTTTGTCATTGTTTCGTATCCTGTTGAATGTTGAGCCATCATTGTACCATAACCATCGGTCAGATTACAAGCTCGCCTTTAACAATTCGGGAATGATTCCGAAGATCGTAAAAAGAATTACTTCGGCCACGATAACAAAAGCGGCGATGTTTGCGATTCGTTTCAGCATTGTTTTGTTTCCTTTGTTGTAATTGTTTAACGTCTTCACATAGTATAACGTCACAATCTACAAATGATAACAGGAAAACTTTTCTGATATGGTATTTTGTCAAAGGTGAGAATCTATCCTATTAGTGAGAAAATTTCATGCCCCGTAGTTATTTGTTCATTCTGAAAGTCGATTGCTGTATGAAAAAAGGTCGGGGTGGTGCATAAGCAATTGACACAAAACCCTAGTAATGTCATACCCAATGTATTCTGATTATCCCCTATTTGCCACAAAATGCCCCAAATATAATATTTATGTGTTTTTCATGGGCTGTTTGACCCACAAGCTACTGGATTGGTTCTAAAATTATTATAGGGGAAACAACGTGAGCGAAAAAATACAATTAAACACTAGAAGTAGTGCCCAGTTATCCGATGAGGTACAGGGTATATTAGATCAGGAGATACCAGATCCGTCTGGCGGCATAGCCTCTGTTATTGGCAGGCCACAAACAAACCCTGAGCAAGAAAAGCCACATGACGATACCAGATCACATGGATGAGGCCCATGTAATTTCCATTATTACTAAAGTGGCCCAAAAACTCGCCCCAAAATATGTGTTCGCCTCTTATGATGTCGAAGATATCGAGCAGGAAGCATTTATTATTGCCCTCGAAGCTTTGGAACGCTATGATTCGGACAAGCCCCTAGAAAACTTCCTATATAGTCACGTCAACAACCGCCTGAAAAACTTTAAACGGGACAATTATTACCGCCAAGACTATGGAACGGCCCAAACAATCCAGGACCGCAAGAAAAACCTGCTTGAACCCATAGATATTGACTGTCTATATTCTGTTTCGACCCAAGACAGCACAGTCACAGACGCCCACATAAGAGAAATCACAGAATTGATAGACAAAAAGCTCCCCTCGCACCTAAGACGCGACTATTTAAAACTTCGCAACAATTCTCCTTTACCAAAAAGCCGTAAGGCTAATGTGATTAGAGTAATTGAGGAAATCATTAATGGAGAATATAATGAAGAAGGGTAGACATTGATAAACTTTAAATATAAATTTATATTTTGTCACAATGAAAAAGCTGCTGGTACAAGCATGGGTAGCTCTTTGATGTCTATTGGTTCAAATCAATATATCTCTAATAATTTTGCGGCGGAGTCAGTATCTGGCATTTGGAAACGAAAGACAATTAATCTTACCCCAGCTATGGAATATAATTCCCCACCAAATCAACACATGGAGATGAGTAGATATAAACAGTTTTTTAATATTGACGATTTTTTTACTTTTGGTTTTGTTCGTAATCCAATGGATCGTGCATTCAGCTTGTATATACACCAAGCGAAATTGTTGTTAGGTGATCAAAGTGTATCTTCTGACTTCATTTATAATAATCAAGATAAAGTAATTGTTAATGTCGATGAGACACGTAGTAAGTCGCTTGGTCTTGCTGTTGGTAAGCATGAATTTAATTTTGAATTTTTTATTAAGGTGTATCTATTAAACTTTGGAAGTTTGCAACATAAACAGTTCTGCGACAAAGACAACAAAATCCTATGCAAATTTATAGGAAGATTTGAGAATTTACAAGAAGACTGGCACAAGGTGTGTGATAAGATCGGTATTGAGAGGACTAAACTACCTACTAAAAATATATCAAATATTGGTCAATATACTTATAACGATTTTTTTACTAGTGATTTAAAAGAGTTTTTTATAGAAAATTACAAAGATGAATTTGAGGTGTTCGGCTATGAAAAAGGGTAGATTTTCTAACGAAGAGATGGAATTTATCGAGGCGAATGCCGAGGTTCTTTCTCCCGACCAGATGGCAGTGGAGCTTGATCGTGACCCTGCATCAGTTCGCGACTGGATCAAGAAGAAAATTGGGTTTTCTCCTAAGCAGAAGAAGGAGGCTGCTGTAGCAAATGAGTTAAAATCGAAGCCATACTTTAAGGAGCTTGCCAATCAATTTACTGTGGAAGAATTGGAGATGTTTCAATTCCATTTTAAGAAAATGTGGAGTCAGTTTAGGGACGATGTATTCCATACGGAAGAGATGCAAATAGTAGATACTATTAAATTAGAGGTGTTGATGAACAGAATCTTACGGGCACAACACGAAAACCAAGAACAAATTCGAGTCTTAGGGGGCCTCCTACAGGCTGAGAAACAGCGGCCTAGAGATGAGAGAGATACGGAGCAGATTATCAATTGGGAGCGACAGGTGGCGGTGATACGGGCCTCACAGGAGACATTATCCAAGGATTACAAGGATCTACAGGCCCGAAAAGCGACAATGTTGAAAGATTTGAAGGGTACTAGGGAGCAGCGAGTAAAAGCAATTGAAGACTCCAAGCTCACATTTGCATCGTTGGTGAAAAAAATCGCAACCGATTATCAGTTCCGAGCAAAAATAGGAATCGATATGGAGAAAATGCGGCTAGCGATGGAGAACGAGAAAGAACGGTTGTCAGAGTATGTAGATTATAATGATGGGCAGGTAGATCAGCCCTTTTTAACTCCAGACACTCTAAAGGAATAATTATGTTTTTTGAATGGTTGATAGTTTGGTTTTTTGTAATGGCGATTTTAGAATATGCGATCCATAGATGGACGATGCATAAAATTGTAAAGTGGTTACCATCTTGGATTTTCAAAGAGCACGCTGTGGAACATCATGGTAAAAAAAGAAACGATATCAATATAGATCTACCTTTACATAACCATATTATAGTGGGGAGTCCCTTACTTCTTTGGGCTTGCTCTGTTAGTGACGAGTGCTTGGCTGCTTTGATGTGTATCTTTATGTTTCATTCCTATACTTGGACTAAGTTACATAGAGGGATACATAATCTAGAGACAAATTGGCTAATGAAGACCAAATATTATGAAATGGCAAAGGCACACCATGAATTACATCACGATAGACCATCGAAAAATTTTGGTGTTGTATTTTTATTTACAGACAATTTTTTTAGGACTAAGATAACATGAAGGCAATAATTTTCGGAGTGACAGGTCAAGATGGCAGTCATTTAACTGATTTATTACTTACTAAAGGTTATTCTGTTATTGGTGTAGCCAGAAGATGTAGTGTTGATAATAGCACAAGATTAAAGCATATTTCAGCAAATGATTCTTTTAAGTTAATTCAGGGCGATATTACAGATACTCATAGTGTTGCTGGAATTTTGAAGGAGCATAATGATGTTGACGAGATTTATAATCTTGCGGCACAATCTCATGTTGGTACATCTTTCACCCAGCCTGGCTTAACATGGGATATTACGGGTAAAGGGTGTCTAAATATTCTACAGAGTATGGTGGATTCGAATATATCTGCTAGATTTTATCAGGCAAGTTCTTCCGAGATGTTTGGAAAGAACTATGATGAGTTAGATGGGGTCAAATATCAAAACGAAGATACCAAATTCCTACCACAGTCTCCATATGCTATTGCCAAATGTGCTGCTCACTATATGACGAGGTTATTTAGGGAGGCTTATGATGTTCATGCAAGTTCTGGAATTTTATTTAACCACGAGGGGCCAAGACGGGGTGAGACTTTCGTCACACGAAAGATAACGAAGTGGATTGGGGAATTTAATAAGTGGCGTAATAGATATTCAGAATACCCAATGAATTTTTGTAGTGAAACAGATACGATTTTTGCTCATACTTGGGCGGAAGATACTACTGAACAAATCAAGCGGGGTACATTTCCAAAGTTGCGTCTTGGTAATTTAGATGCTTCAAGGGACTGGGGGTATGCTGGGGACTATGTTGAAGCTATGTGGTCAATGTTGCAACAAGATAATCCAGATGATTATGTTATCTGCACAGGGGAGACACATACAATTAGAGAGTTTTTAGATGCGGCATTTAATTATATTGGAATTGCCGATTGGAACGATTATGTGGTTGTTGATCCAGAGTTTTATAGGCCAGCAGAGGTTGATTACCTGAAGGGTGATGCGACTAAAGCAAATACTGTTTTAAATTGGAAACCTCAAACTTCATTCAGTGAATTAGTTAAACTGATGGTAGATAGTGATATCGAAAATGAAAAGAGACTACAATGATCCAGAATATAAGAGATTTAGGATGGATGTGCTCAAGAGAGACAAAAGAACCTGTAAAATGTGTAAAAAGAAAGGTAGAAAAGCAAGATTGCAAGTTCATCATATTATGAAGTGGGCTAGTGCTTCATCTTTACGCTATGATGTAAGCAACGGTATTACTTTATGTAGCAAATGTCATAAAGCTATTACCGGCAAAGAGAATCATTACATTTCTTATCTTTTAAATCTAATTAATCAGGGAGACACTAATGACTGACGAAAAAAAACCATTTAGTTTTGGAGCATCTTTCACCGCCCCAAGTGCAGATTCAGAACCAGCTCCAGCACCTAAGCCAGTTAGTACGGGAAAAATTGAAGATATTGATTCAATCACCAAGGGCCAAACAATTACTATTACAAATATTCTTGATGATAATGTTTATACAGAGTTAGTAGGTAAGCATAGCACAGATGTAGATGCGGGAACTTTAGAAATAACTTATTCTCGTACAGATGAGCGTAATAATCATAAGGAATGGGCCGAAGGCGGTACACTTATTGTTACTAGAAAGTAATTATGCAACCATATAGAGTTATCAAGGACACTAGAGAAAAAGACGGATGGACTTTCACAGAGTATGATAAGTGTGCAGGTATGGACATGGGTACACTACATACGGGTGATTATACTCTCCAAGGTTTTGAAGATGTGATATGTATTGAAAGAAAAGCATCCACATCGGAGATTGCTATGAATTTGGGTCGTAAGAAGACTCCGTTCTTAGCAGAAATGGATAGGATGAAGGATTATGAGTTTTCTTTTTTGATTTGTGAATTTGATATGGAGGATGTGATAAAATACCCACAAGGATCAAAGGTTCCAGCGAAATTAAGGCCACATGTTAAGATTACTGGCAAATATCTATTAAAGTGCTTAATTGAGTTTCAATTATGGTATGATACTAAAATTATATTTTGCGGCAATAAAGACAATGCGTTTTTGACCTGCAATAGTATCTTTAAAAGACTGAACGAACTTTTTCATAAAAGGGGCAGTCATGACGAAAATGAAGAAACTACCTTCTAAGGTATATGTGTCGGGATATGAATATATCATCGAGGAAATGTCGGAGAAACTCCATAAGGAAAGGGAAGCCTATGGTGATTGTTGTAATGACAAAAAGTTAATAAGGATTTATTGTGGTACGGTATTGTCTGTAGTGAGAGACACTCTATTACATGAAATACTACATGCTATATGGCATTTGTCATATTTACAAAACAATGAAGAAGAAGAAAAGGCTATTTCTAGGATGTCTACTGCATTAATTGGGTTTTTTGATGATCCAAGAAATGCTAAGGTTAAAAGTTTTCTCATGGACCCATTGAATGATAGACCAACAACAAAAACTAAATGATGCATGGCTAGGTATTGAAGTAGAGGAGAGTACTCTATTTAATCCTATGGACTTTGTGTTTGATGATGAGGATAAAGATAAACTACTGGAACGTATTGCATGGCTGATGATGCGGCCAGAATACTTCTCATTTGCTTGTAAATACATACTGAACATTGAACTTTCTCCATTTCAAGCTCTTATTCTTTATGAGATGTGGAATAGGAAGTTTCCAATGTTGATTGGTAGTCGTGGTATGGGTAAATCTTTTCTGCTCTCAGTATATCCATTATTGAGGGCTTTATTTATGCCTAGACGAAAAATTATTGTTGTCGGTGCTGCATTCCGTCAATCTAAAGTATTATTTGAATACATGGATACGATTTGGAAAAATGCACCAATTTTAAGAGATTTATGCGGTAGCAATAGTGGACCAAGAAGAGATGTCGATAGATGTGTGATGCATATTGGTCAAAGCACAATTACTTGCCTCCCTCTTGGTGATGGTAGTAAGATTCGTGGTCAACGTGCAAATGATATTATTGCTGACGAATTTGCTTCTATACCTCGTGACATCTTTGAAAATGTAGTTGCTGGTTTTGCTGCTGTGGCCGCATCTCCTATCGAGAAGGTAAAACAAAAGGCGAAGAATAAAAAAGCTAAAGAACTTGGGCTAGATTTGAATTCTGGTGCTGGTAATGAAGGTATGCAAAAATCCAACCAGATTATTTTATCTGGTACAGCATATTATGATTTCAATCATTTTTCCGACTATTGGAAAAGATATGTCAGAATTGTGAAAAGTGGTGGTCAAAACTTTAAACTGCAAGAAGTCTTTGGTGGTGAAGTACCTGAAGATTTTGATTGGAGTGAGTATTCTGTCATTAGGATGCCAGTAGACCAGTTGCCAGACGGATTTATGGATGAAGGCCAAATTGCACGAGCAAAAGCCACTATCCACTCTGGTATTTACAATATGGAATATGGGGCCTGTTTTACCACAGACAGCCAAGGATTCTTCAAGAGGAGTTTGCTCGAATCTTGTATTGCATCACCTGACAAGCCAATTACACTCCCCTCTGGTGAAATTACATTTGAAGCACAGCTTAAAGGGTCACCAGATAGAAAATATATCTTTGGTGTGGACCCAGCGTCTGAAGTAGATAACTTTAGTATTGTTGTTTTGGAGTTACATGGCGACCATAGAAGAATTGTACATTGTTGGACTACTAATCGTCAACAACATAAAGATAAGTTAAAATCCAAGCTTGTGGATGAGGATGACTTCTATTCTTACTGTGCTAAGAAGATTAGACAATTAATGAAAGTATTTCCATGTGCGGAGATCGCTTTAGATGCCCAAGGTGGTGGTATAGCGGTCATGGAAGCTTTACACGACAAAGACAAGATAGGAGAGGGTGAAGTCGCTATATGGCCCACTATAGAAGACAAGGAGAAGGATACTGATGATAAGTCTGGGTTACATATACTTAAGCTATGTCAGTTCGCTAGAGCTGATTGGTTGGCTGAAGCTAATCATGGTTTAAGAAAAGATTTTGAAGACAAGGTTATGCTTTTACCGTTTTTTGATTCTGCTAGTATCGGATTATCTATTGAAGAAGATAAAGCTGCTGGTAGGAAGTATGACACATTAGAAGATTGTGTTATGGAGATCGAAGAACTAAAAGATGAATTGTCTATGATTGTTATGACACAGACATCAACTGGTCGTGAAAGATGGGATACCCCAGAAGTAAAAGTTGCAGCGGGTAAGAAAAGTAGACTGAGAAAAGACCGTTACTCATCTTTGATTATGGCGAACATGTCTGCTAGGGCTTTGTCAGTTGAAAAAGAAATTATAGAGTATGGTGCTGTTGGTGGATTTGCGAAAAACGATAGTGAAACTAAATTTAAAGATGAAAAAATGTTCTATGGCCCATCTTGGTTCACAGAAAAAATGCAAAATATTTATTGATTGTGTATAATGTAATTAACAGTACTATCGTCAATACCATTACTTGGAGAACAATATAAATGTCGGATTCCTTATATAAAACATGGGACAGTGATTCGCAGAAAGAACAAGCATATGCGGCCACTTCAGATAATGTAGAAGCTTATGATGGAGTTCAAAGGGCTGTTGCTTCTGGGCGAAGAACTAGTTATATCGACATTGAGCCTAATCGTTCGGTAAGAACTGGATTTCTCCGAGAAGATTACGATAATTTCCGACCTGGTGAGTCGGTATCTAATTATCAAAAACGCATTATGAAGATGTGTATGCAAGCTTATGATAAAGTCGGCATTGTAAGAAATGTTATTGATTTAATGAGTGACTTTGCTGCACAAGGTTTGACTATTGTTCATCCAAACAAAAATGTTGAGAAGTTTTATCGTAAGTGGTTTTTACAGGTCAATGGTACTGATAGGTCTGAAAGATTTTTAAACTATCTCTATCGCTGTGGTAATGTTGTAGTAAAGAGAAGAAATGCTAAACTCAATCCTCAGAAAGAAAAAGAGTTACGCAGAACTGCTGGAAACGATATAGTAATTAAAAACATTAAGGTTGACAAGAGGCTAGTACCTTGGACGTATGATTTCTTAAATCCTTTAGCGGTTGATATTCAAGATTATGGTGGGCAAGTTGTTGGTAAGCCTGAATTTGTTTTGAATATGTCTAAAATGACCTATGAATCATTAGTTAAAAGCTCAACCAAAAACCAAACAATATTTAAGACACTGCCCAATGACTTACAGAAAAGACTTCATGATGGGGACCGTAAGATCCCATTGAGTTCTGATGATGTAGGCTTCTATTACTACAAAAAAGATGATTGGTTGTTATGGGCCAATCCAATGATTTATGCGATCTTGGATGATATTATCATGCTTGAAAAGATGAAGCTTGCAGATTTAGCTGCATTAGATGGTGCTATTTCTAATGTTCGATTATGGACCGTTGGTGATTTAGAACATAAGATTATCCCCACCAAGGCTGCTATTAATAAGCTGAGAGATATTTTGGCAAGTAATGTTGGTGGTGGTACTATGGACTTAGTATGGGGTCCAGAGCTAAACTTCACAGAGAGTAATTCCCAGGTGTATAAGTTCTTGGGATCTGAAAAGTATCAGCCAGTACTAACTAGCATTTATGCTGGATTAGGTATTCCTCCTACTTTAACTGGTGCTAGTAGTAGTGGTGGTTATACAAATAACTATGTTTCTCTAAAGACATTAATCGAGAGACTTGAGTATGGTCGTGATGTCTTGAAACAGTTCTGGAGACATGAGATTGAATTAGTTAGAAAGGCTATGGGTTTTAGATATCCTGCTGAAATACATTTCGATTCTATTGTCCTTTCTGATGAAGCTGCTGAAAAGAACCTGCTTATTCAGTTGGCGGATCGTGATATTATCTCTCATGAAACTCTATTGGAAAGATTTAAAGAAATGCCTAGTATGGAAAAGGTTAGAGTGAGAAGAGAAGAAAAAGATAGAAGAGATGATGTTTTACCAGATAAAGCGAGTCCTTATCATAATCCACAGCATAGAGAAGATATTGCTAAAATCGCTTTAACTAAAGACATGTTGGCGGATGAGTATCTTGATGATATGGGTTTGCCAGTTTCAATTGATGAAACTCCAGAACCACAACCAACCAAGAAAGCACCAGAAGAACAAGAGGATAATAATGAACCAATTAATCCAGTTGGTAGACCTTTCTTTTCCAGAGATAGTACTAAAAGAAAACAGAAAAGGGTATTGCCTAAATCTGGTTCTCCGACAGCTTCTGTATTATGGGCGGTACAGGCTCAAGATGAAATAGCAGATATATTATCTCCTATTGCACTGTCCCACTTTAATAAAAAGAATATGCGAAGTTTAAGTAAGGCTGAGATGTCCCAAGTGGACTACTTAAAACTATGTATATTGACAGGTATGAAGCCATATATGGATATTAATTCTGATATGGTTAAAGAGTTGCTTGATTCTGGTTCCCAGCCCTCTCAGGCATTTACTAATATGATCCAAAATGAAGTCGAGTCTTTCAAAACATCTAATAATAGGACTCCTAACTCATCTGAATTAAAGTATATTAACGCATCTGTGTTTGTGTATATGGCCGATTTAAACCAATAATTTCGCATATATAATACTTTTTGTGTATTACGAATTGGAGGTTTTAATATGAATATATATCAATCAGAAATAGATGATGGTTTACGCGATCAAGTATTATCTAATAATACGGTCGCTTGGGATATTGTGGCGGAATCGTTCACACCAGAAATCAATATGAAATCTTCAGCATTAGAAAAGATTATTGCTGAAAATAAAGAACAAATTGATTTGTACTACTTAAGATCTATATTAGTTAGTAGTGGATGGAACAAAAACGACGATGTATTTCATCCTCAAGAATTATGGGACGCAAGAAATACTCCGGAGGATAAACCTTTTAACTTTATGCATGACGAGCGGGATATTATAGGTCATATTACTGGTAATACAGTGGTTGACAAAGAGGGAAATGAGATTGCGTCTGACGAAGAACTCCCTAACGCATTCAACATTTTAACAACAGCGGTGGTTTATACAGAGTGGAGCGACAGTTCTCAGCGAGATCGGATGAAAAAGATTGTAGCTGAGATTGAAGAAGGTAAATGGTTTGTTTCTATGGAATGTTTATTCCCCGATTTTGACTATGCTCTTATCGGAGAAGATGGTCGTACTGATGTTGTTACTCGCGATGAAGCTTCTGCTTTTTTAACGAAGCATTTAAGGGCTTATGGCGGTGATGGTCAATACGACAACTATAGAGTTGGCAGATTATTAAGAAACTTATCGTTCTCTGGTAAAGGCTTAGTTTCCAAACCTGCTAATCCTAATAGTATTATACTAGATAGGACCGGATCTTTAGATAGTGACAATACTACTTATGCTAAAGAAATTACATTAACTCAATCTAAATCCTATTTTAAGGAGAAAGACATGTCTGATAGTCATGAAAAGCAGATTGATGATCTGCGAGCTGAGTTGGCAGAAGCAAAATCTGCTAATGAAGCATTACAAGAAAAGGTTGCTGCTGAGCAGCAGGCTGAATTTGATTCTAAGATTTCTGCTTTTGAGGTGACGTTAGCCGAAAAAGATGAACAGATTTCTGGTTTCGAAACCCAGATCTCAGAAGCCGGAGCTAAAATTGCTGAACAAGCTGAAGCAATTAAGAACGGCGAAAAAGATATGGAAGACAAGATGAAAGAATTGCGAGAAATGAAGAAGAAAGAAGCTATGATGAAAAGAAAGGCACAGCTTGCAGAAGCTGGGTTTGATGCTGATGAAGCAACCGCAACTGTTGAACAGTTCGATGCTATGGATGATGATACTTTTGATCAGGTAGTTGCCTTGATGAAAAAGAGGGGCAAGCATACTCCTGAGCATAAAGAAGAAGAAGAAGCTGCAGTTGCTCCGAAGGAGAAAGCGATTAAGAAAGATGATGCTAAAGCAGATGAAGCTGTTTTAGAAGAAGAGGTAGAAACTTCAGAAGCTTCTGAAGCTGATCTTGAGTCAGTCGAAGAAACCGAAGAAGTGGCTATTGCAGAGGCTGTCGGTGAAGATGATCCAGCCGAATCTCTGCGGGCACAAGCTAGCGAATGGCTTGGTTCTGTTTTACAGTCTGTCCCAAAAGACAGCAAGTAATTAATTTTTTAAATTAACAAAGGAGATTCAATAATGGCTCTTAAAACTGATAGAAGTACACTTCAAACTGACATTTCGTTCTTTCTGAACGAAGCTGCTACTAGAGGCGGAATTGCTTGTCTCAGTACTGGCGGTTCAGGTGCAGCTATGGACCAGGGTGCTGCTCTGGTTACTTATGCTGCAAATCCTTCTGGCAAAATTCCTGTTGGTTTACTGCTGAATGATATGGTCAATATTGACCTGACTCGTCAGCACCTGAATCAGCATAAGGATGAAGTCCAAAAGGGTGGCAAAGTCACCTTACTGCAGAAGGGTACGGTTGTTACTAGTAACTTGGACGGTAGTCCGGCTGCTGGCAAACTTGCGTATGTGGGCAACAGTGGAAATATTTCTGCTAGCTGGCATGGTTCTGATAGCAGTGACCATACTGGTAGTGCCAAGGTCGTTGGTCGGTTCTTGAGTAGTGTTGATGAAGATGGATATGCTAAAGTATATATCGATCTTCCAAATACTGCTCGACCGTCTGGTGGTCAGGTTGCTG
>Ga0208919_1001562_pt1 | contig 13014 bp, 10 predicted proteins | sample 4_EtaG_FD_184076 | JGI IMG/M metagenome (GOLD analysis project Ga0208919, IMG submission 184076) | Marine viral communities from the Subarctic Pacific Ocean - 4_ETSP_OMZ_AT15127 metaG (SPAdes) (version 3) | ecosystem: Environmental > Aquatic > Marine > Oceanic | place: Pacific Ocean | collected...
CAAACGACCATCCCGCGGTGGCTGCCTGGCCAACCGCGCCGTAAAACGTCCACGAGGTGCAGTAAATGGCCAATGCCAAGCTATAGATGATCGGACGCCGACGGGTGGCGCCGTGGGTACGCGCTCGGCGATCACCGTACCAAGCGATACCGAATAGAACGGCAATGTAGAGTAACGAAACCGCTACCAGTAGCCCGCCGTGAAACATGCCTTTCTCCCCGCCAGAGTGTTTAACGTGCGCCAGTCAAAAGGCTTCATTCTAGGCGAAACAACGGGTCGTGTACGACCGTTTGTACCACGGGCTGTTTATTTGTCTAGGCGCATACGTTGTTGAGTAGCGGTGATGTGTCGCGCAGCGTGCGTATCTCTTCGAGGATAGGGGCGCGGGAGTCTTTATCCAGGGGCACTAGCTCACGGCTCTCGCAGTTGAGTAGATAGGGCTGGGTGATCAAAATATCGGTGTGATGGCGCTCAAACTGATAAAGGATAAATTCCGCTAAACGGGTGTCATCCTGCTCGGTAATACGGATGTTCTCGCTGTCCACCATGCTGAATTTGGTGATCATCGGAATGGCAAAAGTCCATGGGCGCCATACCGCCGTGCTGCTTTCGGTTGAAATGACCGTGGCGGTCTCGGGCAGTTGTGCCTGCTTGTGGTCAAACCAGCTGTACTCCACCTGAACTTGATAGCCCAGCATACCCAGTCCGCCACACACCGGCACTATCCATTTGGGCAAACGTTTGCCGCTCAAATTGCGCAGTATCAGACCAATCCCGGCTGCCGCAAGGCCTGCAAAAACGGCGGCGATCAAGTGCCAAATCATAATTTATCCTTTCAAAAAGCCGTCTATAAAAGCTATCTATAAAAGCCATCGGGCCTCCCTAAGGAAGCCCGATGATGAGGTCGATTCCAAAGCGTTATCGCCGTATGGAGATAACGCATCAGGAAGGAGTATGACTTAGTGGTCTATCGCCATGCCAGCACCTTTCGGATAGCGAACGCTTTCCACCAGATCCTGAATTTCCTGCGGCGGTGCAGCTGTCACTCTGGAAACCGCAAAGGCAACGGCGAAGTTGATCATCGCGCCTACGGCACCGAAGGAGAGCGGCGAGATGCCAAAGATCCAGTTATCCGGCGTGTTTGCCAGCATATTGGTATCCGGCACGAAGAACCAGCCCAGGTAGGTAAAGATGTAAAGCAGGGTGCAAATCAAGCCCGCCAGCATACCGGCGACCGCGCCTGAGCTGTTCATCCGCGTGGAGAAGATACCCATCATCAGCGCGGGGAACAGTGATGCACCGGCGATACCAAAGGCTAATGCCACCGTTTGTGCTGCAAACCCCGGCGGATTAAGCCCCAGGTAAGTGGCCAACAGGATGGCACCACCCATGGAGATTCGCGCTGCCAACATCTCGCCTTTCTCGGTGATCTTGGGATTGATCATGGTCTTGATCAAGTCGTGGCTGATCGCCGACGAGATCGCCAGCAGCAAGCCTGCAGCTGTCGAGAGTGCTGCGGCGATACCACCCGCTGCAATCAAACCAATAACCCAGCCGGGAAGATTGGCAATTTCCGGGTTGGCGAGTACCAGTATGTCATTATTGACGGTTAGCTCGTTGCCTTCCCAGCCACGATCAGAGTAGTCGGCAGCATCATTATACATTTGGATACGGCCGTCATTGTTGAGATCGTTGAAGGTGATAAGGCCTGTTTCTTCCCATGTACGAACCCAATCAGGGCGTTCTTCGTACAGAATCGGGTTTTGCGCAGCCTCTTCGTAGTTTTCAACCTGCCCCGCCATCTCTGGGTACACGGTGGTCGCCAGATTCAGACGTGCCATTGAACCGACCGCAGGAGCCGTGAGGTAAAGCAGGGCAATGAACACCAGCGCCCAGCCAGCAGACCAGCGAGCATCGGCTACTTTCGGGACGGTGAAGAAGCGAATGATAACGTGGGGTAGACCGGCAGTACCGACCATCAGCGACAGGGTAAACAGCACCATGTTGAGTTTGTTGTCCACATCGGCGGTGTAGTCGCGGAAGCCAAGTGCGCTAACCACGTCATCCAATTTAGCCAGCAGCGGAATGCCGGATTCAGTATGCGTGCTGAACATACCGAACATCGGAATCGGGTTGCCGGTTAGTTGGAAGGCAATAAACACCGCAGGAATGGTGTAAGCGATGATTAGAACGATGTACTGGGCTACCTGGGTATAGGTAATGCCTTTCATACCACCAAATACGGCGTAGAGGAAAACGATCAGCGCGGCTAACCAAATACCCCAGGTGTTGCTGACTTCAAGGAAGCGAGAGAACGCTACGCCCGCACCGGTCATTTGACCGATAACGTAGGTAACCGACGCCACAATCAAGCAGACGATAGCCACTAAGCGAGCGGTGTTGCTGTAGAAGCGGTCGCCGATAAAGTCAGGCACGGTGAACTTACCAAACTTACGCAGGTAAGGTGCTAGCAGCATCGCGAGGATAACGTAGCCGCCAGTCCAGCCCATTAGGAAAGTAGAGTTGGCGTAGCCGCCTGAGGCTAGCAGGCCCGCCATGGAAATGAACGATGCAGCTGACATCCAGTCCGCTGCGGTGGCCATGCCATTGGTGATCGGGTGAACCCCGCCCCCCGCGACATAGAAGTCTTTCGTTGAGCCGGCGCGCGCCCAAATCGCAATGCCTATATACAAGGCAAAAGAGGCGCCGACGAACAGTAAGTTAATTGCAAACTGGCTCATACCGGCTTACTCCCCAAGGCCAAATTTTTGATCGAGCTTGTTCATCTTCCAGGCATAGAAGAAGATCAGCACGATAAACGTTAGGATTGAGCCCTGTTGTGCAAACCAGAAGCCAAGATCGGTACCGCCAACCGGAATACCGGCGAGCAGCGGGCGAAAAAGGATAGCGCATCCGTAAGAAACAAATGCCCAAACAGCCAGGCATCCGAAAATTAAGCGGACGTTTGCTTTCCAGTATTCAGCAGCGTTGGTTTTGTCATCTGCCATTGTGTTGCTCTCCACTTGTGATTTTTAAGGTTGGGAAAGTTCACGAGGAATAGCGTGTGGCCCATCAGGGCAATCGCACGTCTAAAGCCACCCTATCGATAGGAGTGGTGAGTCAGCTTCTGTTAGCACATCACCTTATTATTCGATATGAAATGTCGAGTTAGTTAGTGACGTGCGATTACCCTGCATGACTCATTGTTAATACTGGGCAATAAACGTCAAAAAATAAATCCCAGACTTTGGTATCAATAAACGACGAATTGGCTTTTGGTAAGATGCATGTTATTGAAAATACGAGTTTTTAGAGGCTGTTTAAGCGAATTTTGTAGGCGTTTGAAGAGCTATAGGACGATAGTCTAGTGAGCAAATAAAAGCAGTTATTGGCTACTTTAAATACATGTCCTGGGTTTTGCCGGAAGCACGGTTAGTAAGTGTCGATACTTTGGTCGTGTATCAAAAGTCGCTTCGACTTTAGCGTGATAGCTAAAGGTATAACAAGGTTATACTTGCTACTTGGGAAGTGAATCCTTTATACCCGTACAGCCACCTTCATATAATAATCGATAACATTTTTTTGAAGCGCTGGTGTGGGCCAATTTATGTGGGCCAGTATCGAGTCACGACGTTTATTTATTTTTGCTTATGTCTGCTAGCGCGCCTTAAGACACAACCCGGTTAGTCGCAGCCCGTTTAATGAGGTTATACCCCATGGTCGATGTGGATCTATCCCAACTGCCGTTTACGCTCCTTGACGATGAGGGGCGTGACCACATTCGTCGTGGCATTGACCTGGCCTATTTTGATCGTGACGAAATCATTTTAGAGACTGGCCAAGCGGGTGAGTTCGTTTATCTGATCCATAAAGGCGAAGTGGCGGAAATCGATCCTACATTGCCCTCATCTACCGCGCGTATTGGTCACTACACGGCAGGGGACCTGTTTGGCGCGATCAGTATTCTCAACGGTAAAAGCCGCTACCGCTTTAAGGCTGAACAGGAGTGCCTGTGTTACCTAATGCCTAAAGCACTGTTTCAGCAGCTGTGTCGCCACTATCCTGATTTCAGCAGTTTTTTTCGCCAATCGCTGACCCATAAGGCGCGCCTGATGACCGAAAAGCGCGCCGAAGGTGGCGTCACCATGGCAGGCTTTATGCTGGCCAAGGTAAGCGAGTGCATGCGTGCGCCACTGCTGATGGCAGCGACGACCGATATCGCTAGCGCTGTAAAACAGCTCAACGAAAGTCACGCCGACAGCCTGCTGGTGTCGACCCAGGACGACACCCTCGGCATGGTGACCAAAACCGATCTGCTCAACGCCTTAGTGCTAAAGGGCAGCGCGGTAACATCATCAGTGGATAAGATCGCCCATTTTAACTTGGTGACCGTCGCACCGGATCAGTACTTATTTGAAGTATTGGTGCTGATGACCCGCCATAAAGTGGCGCGGGTGGTAGTGATGGAGCAAAACGTCTTGAAAGGCGTTGTAGAGCTCACCGACGTGCTTAGCTACTTCTCAAGCCGCAGCTATGTGGTGAGCCTGCAGATCGAGCAGGCGACCAACTTAGAGGCGCTTTCAGCTGCCAGTCAGCGCACCCCGGAGCTGGTCAAAGCGCTGATGGCCCAGGGCGTTAAGCTGCGCTTTGCGATGGATCTGCTTGCGGCACTAAACGGCCGTATTATTAGCAAGGCCTGGGAGTTCACTGTCGATAAGCGCTATCACGAGCAGAGCTGCATGATGGTGATGGGCAGCGAAGGGCGCGGTGAGCAGATTCTAAAAACGGATCAGGATAACGGCTTGATTCTTGCCGATGAAACCCAGTGGCCTGATCTTGCCAGCCATATGCAAACGCTCACCGATACCCTGATTCAGCTTGGTTACCCGCCGTGCCCCGGCAACATTATGGTGTCTAACCCCGAGTGGGTGGCCACGGTATCCCAATGGAAAGGTAATATTGCCAAGTGGGCCAGGGAGCGTGATGGCGATAGCCTGATGAAGCTGGCCATTATGCTCGATGCTCATGGCGTGGCGGGCAACCCGAGCTTGCTTGAGAGCGTGCGCGATGAGCTGTTTGAACGCTGCTCGGGCGATGAGCTGCTGCTTTCCTATTTTGCCCGCACGGCGCTGCGCTTTTCGACGCCGCTGACGCTGTTTGGTTCGCTGAAAAAGCCTCAGCACGGTATCGATATCAAGAAAGGCGGTATTTTCCCTATCGTGCACGGTGTCCGCACCATGGCGCTTGAGCGGCGCATCAAAGCCACCTCGACGTTTGATCGCTTGGATGCCCTGGTTACTGACGGTCGGTTGGATCGCCGTTTTTCCGATGACCTGGGCGAAGCGTTGGCGCTCTTTTCTGAGCTGTGCCTCAAGCAGCAGCTAAGTACGCTGGAAACTTCTGCGGATGCGAAAGAAACTAACGCCCAAAGCAGCAGACGCGCTAACCGTGTCGTGGTGCAGAACCTCTCTTCCCTGGAGCGCGACCTACTGCGCGAAGCGATGCATATTGTCAAAGACTTTAAGCAGCGGCTTTCCCACCGTTACCATTTGGAGTATTCGTGAGCGGAATGCGGCTGTTAGATCGACATGTGACGCTATTTAGCGGCTCGCTGCGCACCTTGTTAAGGCGTGAAAGTGACCGGCGTCGTTGTGCAGACTCCCCCTATGCCTGGCTGTTTCAGCCCTATATGGGCGAAGAGCTGGTGGCGCTCGCCTGCACCGCAACGCCCACGCAATCATCACCTGTGATCAGCGTGGCGGCAGTGGTGCTAAGCCATCAGCAGGTGCATACCAGCCGCGCTTTTGTGATCACCCTTGGCAGCGCGAAGCAGCCCGCGAGCGCAACGCTGCGCCGTCATCACTTGCTGTGCGAGGCGGGGGAGATACTGCCACCAAACAGTGATAACTTGAGCGCGCTAGTAGAATTTATCGGCAATCGGCCCATCGTTGGCTGGCAGTTAGAGAAGCGCATTGGAGCATTGAATGCACTACTCAGTAAGCGGCTGAATTTTGCCCTGCCCAACGCCCAGGTCGATGTGGCAAAACTGCATCAGCGCCAACTGCGCCGTTTGCACCCGGAGGTCGAAGCGCCCAGCAGCTTCGCCCAGGCGTTGGCATGCTGGCAAGTACCCGTCATGGGCATGCAGAGTGTGCTTGGAGAGGCCACCGCCAGCGCACTGCTGTATATGCGCTTGCAGCGTATTATGGCGCAGGTGGCATAGTAGTCTCTTTCGTTGTGGCGAGGACAGCTTTCCGCGAGGGCGCTGTGAACCCTTCCCTGGGCGCTACTTTTGTCATCCATGACAAAAGACCCTCGCTCCAAGCTGCCCTCGCACCGAGGTATGGTGCAGCGGTCAAAATAGTCACTTCCAATTGCGATATCTTGTGTGGCTACGTCTGATTAGTTGGGTCAGGCGGTGAGTGTTGTTAGAATAGTTATTACTTTTTTCTCTCACGCCTTCTACCCTCGGCAGTGCTTATACCATGCAAACTCTTGATCACTTTGATCCTGCTCACCTTGATACGGTTGGAGCCACCCCAGCTGACGCTGAGCACGACCAGCCTGAGCTGGCTGATGCGAAGCAGAAGCGTGAATTTAACAAGCTGCAAAAGCGTCTGCGCCGAGAAGTGGGCAATGCGATCATTGATTACCAAATGATCAATGAAGGTGATCGCGTAATGGTCTGCCTCTCCGGTGGAAAGGACAGCTACACGATGCTGGAGATTTTGCGCAATTTGCAGCGCAATGCGCCGGTCAATTTTTCGCTGGTAGCGGTCAATCTGGATCAAAAACAGCCGGGTTTTCCCGAGCACGTATTGCCTGCGTATCTGGATAAGCAGGGCGTGGAGTACCACATTGTCGAGCGCGATACTTACTCGGTGGTAAAAGAGAAAACCCCGGAAGGTAAAACCACCTGCGCGCTTTGTTCACGGCTGCGGCGCGGCTCGTTGTATGGCTTTGCCGAAGAGATTGGCGCCAATAAGATAGCCCTGGGCCATCACCGGGAAGATATTCTCGAAACACTGTTTCTCAATATGTTCTTTGGCGGCAACCTGAAAGCGATGCCGCCAAAGCTGCTATCCGATGATGGGAAGAATATCGTTATTCGGCCGTTGGCCTACTGCAAAGAGGCTGATATCGCCGAGTTTTCGCGGCTGATGGCGTTTCCGATTATTCCCTGCAACCTGTGCGGTTCACAGCCTAATATGCAGCGTCAGGTGGTCAAAGAGATGCTCGCCGAGTGGGACAAAAAGTTTCCTGGCCGCCTGGAGAGCATGTTCAAGGCTGTCACCAACATTGCCCCTTCCCAGTTGGCCGACCGCAGCCTGTTCGATTTTGAAGGCCTTGAGGCCAAGCAAGCAGAGCTACTGGCGGGGCGTATCCAAGCCTTTAACGTCAGCTAACTGTTTGCTCTTCCTCTTCGGCGAGGGTAATCAAGCGCGGCATATCGAGAATGTTGACCTCTCGCCCGGAGACCGCCACCACACTCTGCTGCTGAAAGCGGCTTAGTATGCGGCTGACCGTTTCCACCGCTAAGCCCAGGTAGTTGCCGATATCAGCCCTGGGCATTGAGAGGCGAAAGCTGTAAGGCGAGTAGCCCCGGCGACGAAAACGATCCGAGAGGGTAATCAAAAAACTTGCCAGCCGCTGATCGGCGGTTTTACGCGAAAGTAGCCGCATCATACGCCGGTCATCGCGCAACTCTTTGCTCATGCTACGATAAAGCTGGCCACGCAGTTCGGGTAGCTCCTCCGAGAGTAAGTCCAGGCGGTCAAAAGGAATCTCGCAGACGGTGGTCGTTTCCAGGGCGATAACGCTACCGGGGTAATGCTCTTCGTCAATGCCATCCAACCCCACCAATTCACTGGGCAGGTAGAAATTGGTCAACTGCTCGCTGCCGTTACCTTCGGCGGTGATCTGTTTCAAACTGCCCGAACGGACTGCGTAAACGCTGGTAAAGGTGTCGCCCTGACGAAACAGCGGTTCGCCTTTTTTCAGCGGCGCGCGACGACGAATAATGGCGTCAAACTGCCCCACGTCGTCCAGCTCAAGGGCAAGTGGCAGGCACAGTGAGCTCAAACTGCAGGTTTGGCAGCGAGCTTCATGGAGTAGCGAGCGCCGACGGCTCATGGGTTCCAACATGCTTTGCTCCTTGAGAGGGTCCCGCTTATCAATTAGAAAATCCTTACTTATTATAGTCGCTTTAGCATGCCTGCAATAAGGTGATTAAACAATCTTAGAATACTGTTGTCCCGTTTGCCCGGAAAGATGGGTATCAAACGCCATTGCTATATGGCGAATCAGCAGTCGACCCATTGGCGTTGCGTTAAGCTGGTCGCCGCTGCGTGCCAGCAGGCCATCTTGCTCGGCGCTTTGCAGGCGCTCAAGCGCAGGCGCAAAGTAGCGGGGGGCATCAATGTTCCAGCGCTGGCTAACGGCGGTCAGATCAATGCCCATATCGCACATCAGCCGCTCAATCACATCCCGGCGGATCAGGTCGTCATCACTTAAGCGTATGCCACGCACGGTGGCAAGCTGCCCCTGATCCAGCGCCGCTTCGTAGCGGGCCAGATCGCTAGGATTCTGCGCATAGACGTCATCAATACGGGAAATCGCCGATACGCCAAGCCCGATTAAGTCGCACTGAGCATGGCTGGAGTAGCCCTGGAAGTTGCGCTGCAGCGAGCCTTCGCGCTGGGCAATAGCCAGGCTATCGTCAGGGCGGGCAAAGTGATCCATACCGATATGCACATAGCCAGCTGCGGTGAGCATTTCGATGGTGGTGCGCAGAATCGCTAGCTTCTCTTCTCCGCCTGGCAAGTCATCGACATTAATGCGCCGCTGCGGGGCAAAACGCTCGGGCATATGCGCGTAATTAAACACAGAAAGGCGCGCCGGGTTGAGCTCGATCACCTGGCGTAGGGTGTTGGCAAAGCTCTTTTCAGTCTGAAATGGCAAGCCATAAATTAGGTCGAGATTGAGCGAGCGAAAGCCCAGGCGATGCGCCTCCTCCATCAGCGTTTCGGTAAGTACCCGAGGCTGAATACGGTTAATCGCTTTCTGCACCAGCGGGCTTAAATCCTGCACGCCCAGGCTGATGCGATTAAAGCCGAGGGATTCGAGATGGCGCAGCGTAAACACATCCGCTTCGCGAGGATCTATTTCAATTGCGTAATCGCGATCAGCAGACGATGAAAGACCAAAACGTGCATCCAGTCGATCAATCAGGTCGCCCATCTGGTTCAAACTGAGAAATGTCGGCGTGCCGCCGCCCCAATGCAACTGCTCCACCGGTCGTGATGTATCCAAGTGGCGTGCGGTCAGCACCATTTCACGGTCAAGCCGGGCTATATAGGGCTCGGCAAGGGCAGTGTTTTTGGTAGCGATTTTATTACACGCGCAGTAGAAGCAGATCTTGCGGCAGAAGGGCACATGAACGTACAGAGAGAGCGGACGCTTACTGGCATTGCTACGCTCCAATGCCTGGGTCAGGTCGCCAGGGGTAAATTGGTCGTGAAACGACAGCGCCGTGGGGTAGGAGGTGTAGCGTGGGCCGTTGGTGTCGTAGCGACGCAGTAACGCTTCGTCCCACACCGGCTGCATAGGGGCTGCGGCAGCAGCGGGTGCAAGAGGCAAGGCAGCAGGGGTATGAACGGGCATGAAGGGGCGCTCCGACGTTAGGAAATGCCGCTAGCCTAACCCGTGGTTAGGAGGTAAATGTTGAGCCACGTCATGCTATTAGAGGTTGTGTACCGAAAGCGTCCACAGTTGCCACAGTGCAAAAGCGATAATTGTCAGCGCTGCCACGCTGCGGGTCGCGGGGTGACGTATCAAATGGCTGAGCTGGCGGGCAGCCAGGCCAGTGGCAAGCAGCGCAGGTAGGGTGCCAAGCCCAAAGGCGCCCATGAGTAGAGCGCCCTGAAGCGGGTCGGCAATCGCTAAGCTCCAGGCCAACATGGAGTAGACCAACCCGCAGGGGAGCCAGCCCCAGAGCGCTCCCAGGGCGAAGGCTTGGGGAATATGCACTACGGGCATCAAGCGACGCCCCACGGGTTCGATAAGGCGCCATAGTCGCCGGCCAACGGCCTCCACTTTGAGCAGCCCTTTCCACCAGTTGGCGATATACAGTGCCATTAAGATCAGCATCAGTGCGGCAAATACCTGGAGTAGCAGGCGTGCCGTAGCAGAAAGGGAAAACAGCGTGCCTAGCAGTGCCACCAGCGCGCCTGCGCTCATATAGCTAACAATGCGGCCTGTGTTGTAGCTGAGCAGCAGGCCTCCCATGCGCGCCGGATGACGCATGCTGGGGGGGACTGCAAAGGTGAGCGCGCTCATAATGCCGCCACACATACCAATGCAGTGGGCGCCGCCCATCAAGCCAAACACAAACGCCGCCATTAGCGGCGGCAGATCAAGCCCCGTTGGATTCATGGCCGAGACTCTTGGTCGTCGGGTGTGTCTGCCGCTGATGGTTCGGAAGATTTTTGCTTTGCCTGCTGATGCTGGCGGCGCTGCTCAGGGCTAAGGTCGTTTTCATCCTCATCAAATAGAATGCGGTGCGCTGGGCCTTCTAGGTCATCGAACTGATCATTTTTCACCGCCCAGAAAAACGCCCAGACGGCGAGGCCCAGCAAAATCAGGGAAAGCGGGATCAGCAGATAAAGAATCGTCATGCGGCCACCGGTGTTGAAGTGTCGAGCGTTGGCGCGGGCTGAGGTCGCCAGCGCGACAGTCGCAGGGCATTACCCACCACTACTAGCGAGCTAAGCGACATTCCAATTGCGGCTAGCCAGGGCGGCACCAGACCCATTGCCGCCAGCGGCAGCGCCGAAAAGTTGTAGCACACTGACCAAATCATGTTCTGGCGCATGATACGCCGGGTGGCGCGGGAAATCTCGATGGCCTCAAAAATCCGCATCAGACGTGGGCTGAGCAGCACTGCGTCGGCGCGGGTGCGGGCTAGATCCGTTGCGCCATTCATGGCAATCGCCACATCGGCACCGGCTAACACCGGCACGTCGTTAATGCCGTCACCAATCATCGCCACGGTTTCGCCTGCGGCTTGAAGCTCTTTCATCCGGGCCAGCTTGCCTTCTGGGCTGGTGCCCGCATGCCAGATGGCAATATTGAGCTGATCGGCCAGGCTTTCCACTGCATCCTCGGTGTCACCAGATAGCAGCTCCACGCTTAAGCCCAGAGCCTGGAGGGCTTTGATCGTGGCGGCAGCGTCGTCGCGAACGCCATCGTGCAGGCCAAACCAGGCGCGGGGTGCACCGTTTTCACTAAGCAGCAGCCATTGGCCTTTGGCAGGCGCCGTTATGACGTCATCCAAGGCGCTATCCATTGCAAATTCGGGCTTGCCCAACCGCCAACGAGCGCCATTTAGGCTCCCTTCGAGCCCTTGCCCGGTGTGGCTGTGAATATCTTTGGCTTGCAGGGTAGCCTCTCGGAACGGCCGAAAGGCGCGGGCGATAGGGTGTTCCGAGTGGGCTTCAAGGGCGGCGGCAATGGCCCGTGCATGCTCGGCGGTTAATTCACCAAAGGGCTGGGTTTGGGTAAGGTGCATTTCGCCACGGGTCAGGGTGCCGGTTTTATCAAAAATCACCCGGGTAACGTTAGAGAGCGTCTCCATGGCATCGGCGCGGGTGATCAAGACGCCGCGCTTTCGCAGTTGGCCATGACCAGCTGCCAGTGCCGCGGGAGTGGCCAGCGCCAGCGCGCAGGGGCAGGTCACCACCAGCACCGAAAGTAGCACCCAGAGCATCCTCGAGGGGTCGATAAACCACCAGGCGATAGTCACGCAGGCTGTGACTACTAGCAGGCGCAGCACGAATAGGTGCGCCATACGCGCAGCCATCTGGGCTAGCCGCGGGCGGCTGGCAAAGGCACGGTCGGTAAGATCGACGATACCCGCTACACGGGCATCGCGCCCTGCGTGGGTAACCCTTATCACCAGCGGGTTTTCCATGTTTTGGCTACCGCCGGTAATGCGGTCGCCCACTCGGCGGGTTACTGGTAGGTATTCGCCGGTCAGCATTGATTCGTCCAGGCTCGATTCACCCTCCTCGATGATGCCATCGGCAGGCACGCCATGGCCGGGCTTGATCAATACGCGATCGCCGGGAGTGAGTTCGCTGGCGGGCAGAATGCGCTCGCTGCCGTCACTTTCCAGCCGTGTGGCCGAAATCGGCAGCACGCCGCTCAGCGCATTGCCGCTATGCCCGCTGCGGCGCCTGGCGCGACTCTCCACGTAGCGGCCAAACAGCAAAAAGAAGGTGAACATGGTCACCGAGTCAAAATAGACCTCGCCCACGTCAAGCAGCACCGCATAGCTGCTGGCAAGATACGCCCCGCCGATTGCCAGTGACACCGGCACATCCATGCCCAGTACGCCGGTGCGCAGGTCGCGCAGGGCGTTGCGGAAAAACGGCTGGGCGGAGAAAAACACCACTGGCGTGGCCAGGGCAAAGGAGAGCCAGTGGAACAGTGCGTAGAAGTCGTCGCTGATTTCACCGGGGCCGGAGACATAGATCGGGATCGAGAACATCATCACCTGCATCATGCCGACGGCGGCAATAATCAGCCGACGTACGTTCATGCGCTCTTCATGCTGCAGGCGCGCCTGGGCCTGGTCTGGCTCGTAGGGCTGGGCCTCGTAGCCAATCGCGGCCAGTTCGGCCAGCAGTTGCGAAAGCTTCAGCTGCTGAGGATCCCAGCTCACCCGCAGGCGGTGGTGAGTTAAGTTCACTGCGCTGGTGGCAATTCCCGTTAAGGCATTCAGGCGGTGCTCGATCAGCCAGGCGCAGGCAGCACAGGTAATGCCTTCGATGGCGAGGGTCGCTTTGACGTTGCCCTCATCGCCGTCGGGGTGAACAAACTGTGCCTGAAGTCCGGGGTCGTCAAACACCGACCAGGTATCGGCTTTGGCAGCCTGATGTTCATCAGGGCGTTCGGGCAGTTCGGTACGGTAGCGGTAGTAGCTTTCAAGGCCCCCATCCACGATGGCATGGG
>Ga0208919_1001563_pt1 | contig 13006 bp, 27 predicted proteins | sample 4_EtaG_FD_184076 | JGI IMG/M metagenome (GOLD analysis project Ga0208919, IMG submission 184076) | Marine viral communities from the Subarctic Pacific Ocean - 4_ETSP_OMZ_AT15127 metaG (SPAdes) (version 3) | ecosystem: Environmental > Aquatic > Marine > Oceanic | place: Pacific Ocean | collected...
TGTGAAACCGGATTTAATTTTATCTAAATCAAAAGTAAAAACCCCCATTAATAAATCGGCGGCGCTACCAAAAACGGTTGAAATATTTTTTCCGAATAATTGAATAATTGTTGACAATGTTGAAAAAACAAATTTACCAACCGCAACCAAATTTTTGAATTGCATTACAATTGCGTCAACGGCCAATTGTATTGGCAACGAATTATTGTATAATTCAATGAAATAATTACCTACTTTAATCAATGCGGCTTTTATACCCGCCCAATTTTTATAAATAATAACACTAACGGCCGTCAATGCAGCAACAACCAAACCAATAGGCCCGGTCATCAAAGTCAATGCGGCACCAATTGCGGGCGCCATTGTTAAAAGTGTTCCAATTATAGCAATAACCGGCCCCAAAGCCGCAACAATGCCACCAAAAACAATAATTATTTTTTTGACTGTTGGTGATAATGCGTTAAATTTTTCCGATAAATTGGTCATAAATGCGCCAATCTTTTGAATTGCCGGCGCGACCATTACTAAAATTGTTTGACCAATTGACAACAACGACGTTTTCATTGCGTTCAAACCTTGCGTCACTTTAAATGACGCCGTTTGTGATGTTTTGTTAAACGCTTCGTCAGTTGCGCCCATTGTGTTGCTTAAAGCATCAAATATTTTCATATTGTCCGCGGCACCTTTTCCGGTTAAATCTAAAACCCCTTTTAACGCCCGAATGTTTGGAAATATTGCGGTTGCGTCCATTCCGGTTTGTTCTAAACGTGCGGACAAATCCATTAATGTAGGCATTAAACCCTTTTCGGCTAACGATTGGGAAATTTCCTCTTGCGATGTACCCAAAGCCAACATTGCTTCGGCGCTTTGTTGTGTTGGTTTTTTTATTGATGCTAAAATTGCGGTCAATTGTGTGGCGCCGACCGCCGCATTTGTTCCCGTTCGGGACATTGCAGCCAATGCCGCGCCGACTTCGTCAAATCCAACGCCCATATTTGACGCAATCGGAATGACGCCGCCCATTGCGCCGGCTAATTCGGACGCTTCCAATTTACCTTCACGAACCGAAGCGACCAAAATATCGGTTGCACCGGTTGCGTTTAAATTTTCAACGCCGTACGCATTCATTGCGGACGTTGCCAAATCGGCAATTGTTTTTGTTTCACCCAATCCAACCGCGGCGGCCTTTAAAGACGCGCTCAAAGTGTCGGTTGCGTCGGCACCTCTCAAACCGGCGGACGTTATAAAAAACAACGCTTCGGCGGCTTCGTTTGCACTTCGCCCGGTATCAACGGCCATTTTTTTAGCCGCTTCGCCCATCTCTTTAACTTTGTCGCCGGCAATACCCACCAACGATTCAATTTGTGACATTGATTTGTCAAAATCAAAAGCCATTTTTGTAGCAGCCGCGCCCGCGGCAACCAAAGGCACGGTCAAACGTGTGGACATTGATTTTCCAACACTTTGCATTTTTGAACCAAATGATTGCAATTTTGAACTTGCGGAACTTAAAGCGTTTTTTAATTTCGACGAATCGCCGGTGATATTTAATTTTAAATTTGATTCGGCCATAAAAGGAATATTTTAGACAAAAATACAAAAAAAAAGACGCATTAAAATTTAAAAAATTCTTTCAATTTTGTACGAAGGTAAATTTTGATTGTTGGACTTTCTCGAATTTTTGGTATATATATACTAAAGCGGTATAAAAACCGCTTAAAACGGCTTAAAAGCGCCTTAAATCAAATGTATGTTTTCGGTACTTTTGCCGTTTTTTGTGGTCATTTTAGGGTTTTTTTATTGGTCATTTTAGTGACTTTTTTTTCAAATGCTTCCATTTGTTCGCGTGTCGATTTTGGTTTGGCGCGCTCAACTTCGCGTTTTTTGTCAACCGGCAATTCGAACAATTGTTCCGGTTTTAACATTTGCGATTTCTTTTGGCATTGCACATTGTGAATCATTACGGCTAAATAGCGCGTTTGTTCCCATTGCAAATTTATATTGTTGTGATAGTGTTCGGCGATTAATCCATTTTCACGCCACGTTTGCCGCCAAAAATCGTTTGGTTTTATGCCAATCAAACCGATATAATAATCGGTTAAAGTTTCAAAATTTACTTTTTTGACGGCTTCACCTTTCCCGGCTTTTCCATTTGGGCGTTTAATGAATTACCCAAAATTTTGGATTGCAACATTGCGTTGACAATGTCGTTGATTGTTTCCGCTTCCAAATCGTCCAACCAAGCGCCAACCGTGAAAAGATTATAATCAACTTCGTTTCCATTTTCTTGGTCGTTTGCTAATATTGCGGAATAAATAAGCGCCCGCAATCCCTTTAATGAAATACCATTTTGAAAAACGTTGCCAATATCTTGAAGTGAAATTCCCATTTGTTCGGTAAATTCCGACCAAAAATTCATTGAAAAATGAAGTGTTCGTTTTTTGCCACCGACTTTTATATCAATGTAGCCTTTTTGTTTGTTTGCCATTTTTGTTGTTGTTTGTCGTTAATAAATAAAAAAGCCACCGCCAAAAAATATGACGGCGGCCGTAAATAATAAACTTTAAATTTTTTAGTTTGTGGACTTCACAATCGCCCCGGTGATTGCAATTGAACCGGAATACGTGACGGCCGCTTCCATTTCGCCCGACATTTCAACCGACGTCAAAAATCCGTCAGCGGTATAAATATTGTCACCCGTTTCAGCCGTTCCAAAAACACAAGTTAATTTTGACCTGTTTAAAAGATTGTCAGCGGCTTCAATTGCGTTGAATGAATCATCGTAAGCGATTAAACCTTCAAATGATATTTCGCCACCTTTAACGCCGCCAATATATTCAGTGAATCCGGCGGAATCTTTTGTTGTTGCTTCCGGCGTGTCCATTGATAAAGACATTGAACAACTTGTCGTGTGTCCGACTGTTGTTCCGCCAATTTTTAATAATAAGTTTGTCCCGTTAAAAACTCCCGTTGTTGCCATTTATTTATTTTTTAAGTTTATTAAATTTTTTGTAAATATACGAATTTATTTCTTTTTAGGTTTTTCGTTTTTATCATCTCTTTGGTATTTAATCCCCATAAATTCGTGAACGCCTTGGTCGTCCAAGAATATTTCGTCATCCTTCCAATTTTCCAAATCCAATTTTTTTTCCGGGTCATTTTCCGGTTTAACGGATTCGTGCCAAAGTACGTCAACGGAATATTTTTCAGCATAAACCGGCGCTTTTGTTTGTTCGCCTTCATCATTAAATTCGGCCTTTTTTTTGACAATGTGACCAAGTAAAACAACAGAATTTTTGTGCGTTGGGTGTTCGACGCCGTTTTCATCGGTAAAGTGTGACAATTTTTTTATTGCCTTTTCAACCTCTTTTTTTGATTTATATTCGTATTTTTTAACTTTCATTTTTTTATGTATTAAAGTGTTGTTAATGTTGTTAATTCGTTTGTCGTTAACGTTTCATCAAATATTGCGTGCGCATATATTTTGCGCGACGAATTGCCCGAAGTTGATTTTGCAAAATCCGAAACAATCGCTTCGCCGTTTAAAACGTCAAAATTACCGGTCACCGTGCCGGTTTTTATTTGTGAACCATTTAAAAATATTTTAAAAGAATTGCCGGATAATTGAATCGCCAATTTATTGCGTTGAAAAAATGGCACTAAATTTTCACTTGTTGAAATTAAAGTGTTTGACGAACCATTGTTTGACGACGCGGTTATATATGAAAAATAATTGGCGCCACTATTGTAGGTTTGCAATCTCAAAAATTTAGTTGTTCCGGCATTTACCGCAGAAAATAAACGTTCGCCGTTTGCGGTGTAGGTGTCAACTTCAAAATCAAAATAAAACGTCGCATCGGCGCCCAAAGTAAATGTGGACGTGTTCACCAAGTCGTCAAAATTTCTTGAAATTTGCAAATTTTCTGTTTTTATATAACTTGACGCGCCGACGGCTTCTTCAACTTGGCAACCCCATAAATAAACAAATGAAGTTGACGTTGAATTTGTTGCATCAACTTGGCCGTCCGACGCCCGCGGCGACATTAATGTGTCAATTGATGCGTTTGCGTCTGTTGTGTATTGTATTTGCAAACGAAACCAACCGTTTCCGTAATCCTCAACTTTTTTTGTCCCGGTTGTAAATGTACCGGTCGCGTCAAATTGGTAAATTTCTTTTGTGCTAAAACGAAAACGAGCGTCAACGCGGTTTGGGTAAACCCCTTGCGCCCTTAATGCAAAATAATCGCCTTCGCCTTGTTTAACAAAAACCGATGTTGTTATTTTTAAAGCCGCCGCCGATGATTTTGTTGCACCGTCACGAACGTAAGCCGCAGAAGTTGCGGTCCTTAAAACTTTGTCGGCAATTATTGCGCCGTCCGGTGATGCGATTTGATTCGCGGTGACTGTCACGGCCAAAGCGCCGGCCGTCCAAGCCGCATTGTTAAATTGTTCTGAATATATTTGCCGATTTGTGGTTGTTCCTTCAAGTAATAAAGACGGACAACCGCCATTGAAATGATTTAAACGCGGAATATTTGCGCTTTTTGATTCTAACAACCCACCAATATTTTGACGCGTTGCACCGTCACCGACTCGCGCAAACGTGAAATCAAATGCGCCCGAACTTGGAAAAACTGAATAAACTTTCGCGGATTTATAACCCGACGGAATAAGTAGAAATTTTGCTTTGTCTAAAATTGCCATTTTTGAAGTTTGTACAAAAATACAAAATTTTACAATGCTATTTTATGAAGTCAAACATTGAAGTTGTGAATCTGTAAGCGCGGTTTTATATATTGCGACGCATTTGACTTTTCCAAAAAATGGGCTTGCGCCGTTATATCCATTATCAAATTGCAAACTTTGCATATTTGGAATAGTGGAACTTGTATCGGTTGCCACTTCAACGCCGTTTATATATAAGCTAATGTCATTTAATTTGTATTTTAAAGCGATTTTATTATATGCCGTTACGTCTGAAACTGTTTGAAATGACAGAAAATTTGGAAATGTGCTTCCGTTGTTTATTGTACACAAAAATTGATTTGCTGAAAATCCAAAACCAATGACGATTCGTTTTGTTTGACTATTGTCGGACAACGATATATTTCCAACCCCCGGACTTGATGTAAAAGCCGCGATTTCGGCATATATAACGCCTTCACCGCTTGCGCCGCCATTTATTAAACTACTTGAACCGGCACCATTTGCAGCGTCCGCGGACCTTGTGACCATTGCGCCGGTTGTTGGTATGTAAGACGTCGCGAATGCCAACGCTTCAATTTGCGCGTTTGTTACCGTGCCGGAAACCGTACAATTTAGGCTTCCACTTGACGGCGTAAAAGTCAAACTAACTCTATTATTTGCGCCCGTTCCGTTTATTGTTGCGCTATGCGTACCGCTCAAAGTGATTGAACCGGTGCCATAAAATGATATGGTGTGACTTGCGGCGGTTGTTGTAACGCTTTGAGTTGATAATGTAGCGGAATTTAAAAATAAATTTGTTGATTGTGGTTCCAATGAAATGTGACCCGTCCCGCCGGTGTAATCAATACGCGGCAAATTAGCCGATAAGGCTTCAACGTTACCGCTTGAATTTACGCGGGTTGACGTTGTGTTTCTATCAAAATTAAAATCACCGGTTGCGGTGTTTGGTTTTATACAATGCAGCGTGTCGGCTGAATAAGCCGTCGGCGTCAAAATTATACTTGCTAATTCTAATAAATTACTCATTTATTCGCAATTTTCTAATGGCGTTAATATTGTTGTTGTCCCCGCTGAATTTTCGAAAAATGTTGCGCGCGTTTGTAGCGCCGACAATAAACCGGGAATTTCGCTTGTTTCTAATTGAAAAACAACCGTGTTTTGTATTTTTAAACCTAATCCAATCATTTAATTGGTATTATCTTAAATAACAAATCACTTTGCCCGACGCACAATTGACGTCGTCAAAGTTTCCGTAAATAATTGAACCGGCGGTCAATGCCAATGATGTGATTGAAGCATCACCGGCGGCCGCGTCAATATCACACGAAATTGTTGACGCTTCGATTGCTTGAATTGCGCAAAAGTTTTCACCCGCGTTTGATGTTCCCGACGCCGGAATGATACGCAAACCATTGTCGCCAAATGAAAGTTTTTGAAAATCGCTTGAATAGTATAAATTTGATGACATAAAAAATTTTTTTTGTTTATTATTTACAAAAATACAAAATTTAAAATTGTTGTTTTAGGGTTTAATTACGCCCTTGACCGATATATTTTTTTTTACGTTGGGACAACGATTTGTTTTTAGAATGACGCCCGGGACGTTTTTTTTGTTGCTTCTTAAAAAAAGAATTTATTTGTTTTTTAGCCATTTTATTTTTTCCAAGTTTTGACAATTTTTTCCGCAGAACGTGCGCCAAAATAACCACCATAAACAAGCAGCAGCAACGACGACAACAAATCAATCCATTGTGGCGCTATATTAAAGCCGTCAATTGACGAATCCAAAATTATATATATAAACAACGTCAACGTCAAAAAAGCCAATACAAGCGGCCGAATGTTTTGTGTTAAAAATGAATCGGTTTTATTGTCGGAAACCCAACGTTTTGTGACTTCTTGCATTTCAATGACATCGAATTCCAATTCCGCCAACAACATTTGTTTGTCAGTTTCTGACAATTGGCCGTCGTTTTTTATTTTATCACTTAACAAATTCAAAGATTCAATCCCGGTGATTTTACCGGCAATTTCCAAAATTTCCGGCGCAATCTTTTTTCCGCCGGCAACCAACCAACGCAAAGCATCACCGACGCGCGTTGTTCCGTTTTTATCTTTATAGGATTGTTTTGCCATTATTAAATTGTTTTATCAAATCGGACCTTGTCGTCGCGGATGTCAACGTGTGTGAAAGTATTATATTTTCCAACGCCGCCAAAATTTAGAATTTTCATTTCAATCAATTCGTCAATTAAACGATACAATTCTAAAGGGTTTTTTGATTCGGCCACGATGTCCGCCGCTTTGCCCAATTTGTGTTGTGAATATTTGGCGCCATTTACGAAATTGTCGTTGTAATCGGCGCAACGAAAACCCGAATTTATTTTAATAGGCACGCCCAAATAATCACGCAAAATTTGCAGTTGTTCCGCTAATTTCAAAAGATTGTTTTTCACGTTGTCCGTGATTTTACATTCACAACCTTTTAAATTTCCTTTGCATGCGAATTCAGAAATTTGAAAATTTTTAGTCATTTTCTTTTCCTTTGTTTTTATTTAAATAATACCAACGTTGTGCGGTATATCCAACGGAAATTGACAATAATATAATTTTTAAAATTTCATCAACCGCAGTAAATGAAACAACAAAAGAAAAGGTGTTCAATAGGTATAGTTTTAAATCATTCATTTTATTAAATTTGTTCGATTTTGTTTGACAATTCAATAATTGCCCGAAAATATGTAAAGTCACTCAAATCATCTTCCAAATATTTCACGCCCTCGTTAACGCTTGTGTAAACACGAAAACCGTCACTAACTAAATCAATATAATTGGCCGACCGCGTTCGCAATTGTTCCAAACATTGTTCAACCATTATGTTGACATCTAATTCACCGCCGTCGTTTGAACTGTAACGCGTCACACATTCAATTCGTGTGATTGTTTCGGTTGTGAATGACGTTTGGTTTTGGTCCGTTTCGCCGGTCGAAACCGAATAAACTTTTATAAAAGGATAAACCGCATCGGTTGGCACTCTATTATAAACCAAAACTGCGGAACCGTCAATTGTGACGTTGCCGGTTAATTTTGTGATGATTGCTTTGCGTACAAATCGAATTGCGTCCTTCATTATTTTATTGCTTTTTTAATTTCACCATTTAGGCGATTTAATAAATTTTGAAATCCAATGCGCGCGGAACTAAAAAAAAACGGACGCGCCGGCAAATTCACGTCGCGAATGCCTTTGCCCTTGAATTGTGCGGCATAACTTGCGGGAATGCCTAATCGTTGCATATCGTCCAAATTAACGCGGCCGCCGGTCCCAAATTCAACATATGGCGCGTAATGTGCCGCGGCAATTACATTGACCGATTTACCGCTTCGTTGTGCGCTAATTGTGTTTCGTAACGTTCCCGTTGGCGCCTTGACGGCACGTTTTGCCAACCTTACGATTTCCATTCCGGTTTTTCCTAATTCATTGGAAACCTTTTGCGATTCAAACGCGCGAAGTTTTTCCAACTTTTTATTTAGTTTGGATAAATCCGAAGGGTTTATTTTTATGTTGACATTCATTTATTGTGATTTTGTTGCCAATAATTTTGTAAAGAAATCCAAATCAAATTCAAATTTGTCGTTTATTCTATATGTTTGCGTTGCACCTTCCAACGTGAACACGTCACCCAATTGAATCAAATCGGCGGTGTTTTTACGCATTGTAATTTCGACGTCAATGTCTTGACCCCTTTTCCCGAATTTATCTTTTATTTCGCCCTTAATTTGCGTTAAATGGCACCAAACCGTCGCAATGGTTCCCAATGTTGAATTGTAACCCCCGAAACCGTCGGCGACCTTTGTCAAACGCTTTATTGTGATTTTAGAATCTAATTTCCCGGCTTGCATTAAACGAACATTGATTTAAATGAAGTTAATATATTTTTTGTACTTGAAGGTAATTCGTTCAAGTTTACGCCCGTGACGAAATCGGTTCGGTTGTCATAATAGACCGAAATCAATTGCAACATCGCTTGTTTAATTAATGGGTTGTTGATGCCGTTTGTAACATAAGTAATTTTAACACGTTCCGCCGGGCCTTGGTCCAATTCAATTGTCACGTTGTCCAATCCCAAAATTTCATAATCGGTTGTTGTCGTGCCTTTGATTGTTACTTGCGAAATACTTGCAACCGGACCAAATGGCAAATCAAAAACGCCGTTAGTTTTTTCTAAATAATACGTTCTATTTTTTGCAACGATATCGCGCGAAATATAGTTTTCGCACCAAATTCGCGATTGTGAAATCATTTCACCAATCAAAGCGTCGTCGGCGGTTGTATCGATACGAACATAATCTTTGACATTTTGTGTTGTCAATAATTCCGAACCGGTTGTTGAATTAATTTTAATTTGATGCATCGTCTTTTGTTTCAACTTGTTCAACTTTTAATTCCTTTGTTTCAATTTTGGCTTTGCTTTGCTTTTTACTTATTGGCGTAGCGTAACCTTTCGAAATCCAATTACCGGCGATTGATTCGGGCAATTCTATTTTGTCGCCCTTTTCATATCTTTTTCCGTCCCTTAAAATTGAAGTTTTGATTTCTAATTGCATAACCTATTTTTTTTTGTAAAGATAAAAAAAAAGCGCCACATAAAATTGTGACGCCTTTTCGAATGAAAACAATATGAAAAACATTAAAGTGGTGCAAAGTTATTAAAATTATTTGAATATTTTTTCATTCCCAATGTAAAGGATTTTAAAACGCCGTCATTTTTAATGATGAAAAAACCATTTCGTTGTTTGGAATATATGGCGAAAAAATCAACGTCCGTTGTTTTATATCTATTGTCGCCGCGGTCTGTTAATCTTAAACGATTGCGTTTTCGGTTTGATTCGTCGATTGCTTTAATTTGTATTTTGGACAAACCGTTTGGCGAATCAACAATGCAGTCATAAACCGAAGTGTGAAGCAAAGGAAACGAAACCAACAAATTGTTTTTCATCGCTTCAACGGCGAAAAGGTATTCAGCAAAACAACCAAATTGGCTTGTGTTCATTTTATAAAGTTATAAAAAAAAGCGGTTAAATTAATAACCGCCTTTTCAAATCAAACTAACTAATAAAACTAATCGTCGTTATATAAGGCCAACGACAAGCCGATAATAAATAAAAATATTGTTCCGATGATATCGTTATAAAGAAACATTTGACGTGTTGCAAAAAACCAAAACAAAATTGTTAAAACAAAGTTAAGAAATTTTATCATAATTGGTCAGCTTTAAAACAAATATTAGAACAAACATAAACGTCCTCAAATAATGCAACGCCACAAACGCGACATTCGAATTCCGGTTCATCGTCCGGAAAATAATCTAAACCCCACGCCATAATGAAATATTTAAAAGGGTGAACATTCTATTTAAAAACTTGTCGAATTTGCTTTGTGATTCCAAAGTTTCGATTTCTTTTTTGGTGTAAACATTTACGCGTTTTCCGTCGTGAATTATTGTTAATCCGGTTGTTGTTTTCATAATTGTTTTTTTTAAAATAAATCTTCCAAATTGAATTCGCTTGACAATTCGTCAATTGCGTTGTCTATTGAATCAATGGCGTTTTCAATCGCCGTCATTTTATCGTCGTGGATTTGGGCCGCTTCGCTTTCGTGCCACTTTTCAGACCTTTCGTCTATTGCCCATTCCATAGCTTCAAATTTGTCTTGTAGCTTTTCTTTAATGTTGTTTAGTTTAATTAAATTTGCTTTCATCTTGTTTGGTTTTATTAATGTCCAATTTTAAAATCTTCTTTTATACTTAATAATTCATTGAAATTGTCTTCATCAAACATATTTTTAGCCTCGTTTATATCTTCTGTATCATAGGAAAATTTTTGTCTAAAAATTTCATTCGCTTGGTTTATACTTATTATAGTGTAAGTCATTTTTTTAGTATTGTATATTTAAAAATTCTTTTCTTTGGTTTTCTGAAACGTGCTTTTGGTCTTGGAATTCAAAAGCCATTTCAATTGCTTCCGATACTGATATATCAAAATTGGTATAAGATATATAAGCAAAGGATAAGTCGTCATTGCTTAACATTTTAGCTTGTGGGAATCTCTGTTGGATTGTTGCATCTACTTTTATAACTTGTTTTATAAATTCTTTATAGTTCATATTGTTTGTTTTAAAGGGGGTTTTTACGCCCCCTATAATTTTATGCTTCCAAATGTGTCACGTAATCGTGAAGCAATTGCATTTGGTTTCTAAATGATAGTGGTTTTGAATTGTCTTTTTCACTCTCATTGAATTTTTGGTAATAATGGTCAAGATACTTTTGTATCAGTAATCTTTGTTTGTGTGTTACTTTCATAATTGTTTGTTTTTAATGGCCGGGTTTCCCCGGCGGGTTAATGTTTTATATTGCTTGTAAATCTGATATATAGTGTTCCGTAGATATATGGTCTTCGTCGTCCATTTCGCCGCTCAATTCCCATTCTAAATCTTTTGTTGGAAGATTACCATTTTTCAAATAATACTTGTAATCTTTTTTTGAAATCTCAACTTCTTTTGTAATTTCGTAAGTTAATGTTTCGGTTAATGTTACTTGTACTTTCATAATTGTTTTTATTAGTTTGTTATTGTTTGATAGTACAAATATAAAACAAATTATTAAATTAAAAAAATTTTTTCAATTATTTTTTTTTATCGTTGATTTTCAACGTTTTATGTAAAACTAAAATTAAAAGAATTTTTTCATTTTCATACGAAGGTAAATTTTGATTGTTGGACTTTCTGTTGTTTTTGATATATGGGGTCCAAAGAAACACTAAAGTCGCTTAAAACGGCTTAAAATAGGCTTAAATTTGATTTAAGTATTTTATTAAAAAAGTTTTTTTTTCTAAAAAAAAGTCATAAAAAAAAGGCCCGGAATAAATCCAAGCCTTTAATTTTGGTTGATTTCCGTAAAATTACGGCGTTTCCAAATCAGCAATTGCACCGGCAAAAGTCCCTTTAACAAACGCATTTGGTAAATAGTTTGTTAACGCGATTCTTTCAGAAACACGAACGGTCACAAAACCGTCACGAACGTTTGTTCCGTCTTCCTTAAAGAATTCAACATTGATTCCGTCACGAACCCAAAGTTGTGTACCAACGCCAAAGTTTCCAATTAGGAAGTTTCCGGCGCTTATAGCGCTATTTAAAACAACTTTCACGCCCATAAATACGGGTTGTAAACCTTGATAAACTTGTTCTTTTAAGTAGTTGTTTTGACTGTCTTTCAACAATAGAATTTTGTGAAAATCTGTTGGATTTAAAAGAATTGTATCGGCGTTATAATTTGCCAATGCTAATTGATTTAAAGAAGCAACAATCGCGTCAAATTCGTTTGCGTTGTCAACTGAATCGGCTAAATTACCGGCGGCAAAAGAAGCCGCAGAATTTTCGATTCCGCCTAAATCGTTACCGCTTAAGATATTCGCATCTTCAACGTCCAACAATTTTTCCGGCGCACGGCTTGACAAATATGAAGTCAATTGTGCGGTATCGGCCAACATTTCTTCCGAAATTCTGAAATACGTTCCAATTTTTTGAACGTTTGCAGATACGGCGGTCATATCAAAATCCGATTGCGTAAATGTTGCGCCTTCGGCCGTGATATCGGCACCGTTTGAATATCCGCTTTCTTTAACGTAACGAACAACATCGGATTGTGTTGAACCTTGCGCCAATAGTTGACGAATGTGTTGTGGACGTGTTGGGTCAAATTTGAAACCTGGCACGCGGTCCGCGGGAATAACCGCCCCCGTGAAATCGGCGCCGGTTGTCATATCCGCCTTAATTAAAAATGCGGCACTTCTTGAATGTCCTTTTGACATTTTTTCGATTGCCCCATTTTCAAACGCTTCGGTTAAAGCGCCTTTAAATGACATTCTTTTTTTTGCGCTGAATTGCTTTTTGTTTGCAACTTCGATTGCGTCTAAACGCTCATTTAATTTTGTTGCCATTTCGGTAACTTCATTTTTCACAATGTCGTTTGCCTTAACAACAACCGCTTCAACAACTTCGTTGTTTGATTTCTCGATTTTTGAATCAATGGCCGTATTAAATTGGTCCAATTGATTTTTTATATTTTCTTCCATTTTTTATTTTTTTAAGGAATTTAATAAATAATTTAACACTTCTGAATCATTGTTTTTTGCTTCTACTTTCGGCGAAGTGATTTCGTCAACCGGCTTCGTGAATTCCACAAATAATGATTTCAATTTTAATATTTCCGCTTCGATTGCAAATCCCATTTCATCGGAAATT
>Ga0208919_1001566_pt1 | contig 12998 bp, 21 predicted proteins | sample 4_EtaG_FD_184076 | JGI IMG/M metagenome (GOLD analysis project Ga0208919, IMG submission 184076) | Marine viral communities from the Subarctic Pacific Ocean - 4_ETSP_OMZ_AT15127 metaG (SPAdes) (version 3) | ecosystem: Environmental > Aquatic > Marine > Oceanic | place: Pacific Ocean | collected...
GTTCCTTCACAAGCTACAGATAATAATAACAACTATTCTAATTTGTATAAACTTAATATTCAAAATCAAAATGAAGATGGAGATGACCCAGAAATACCTACAGCATAATGGATTTTAAACACACAAATAGAACATTGCATGAAGTAGGAGGAATACTTAGAAAAGGGTTACAACAAGAGCTTATTGACCAAAAGCATGTTGCTACTGGAAGATTAAGCAGAGGTTTAAATTATAAGGTTAGTAAAAATAATGTTTTAAATGTAATTTCTTCTGTTAGCTATTGGAAAGCAGTAAACAATCCTAAGTTTGCTGAACCAGCAAATTTATCTGCAATAAAAAAATGGGCATCTGTTAAGGGGTTTCCACCAACTGCTGCAAAACCTATATTTAGAAAATTAAAAGAAAGAGGTTATGGTAGACCATACGTTTATTGGACAGAGGGTAATAGTAAAAAATTAAGAAGAACAGATTTTGCAGGTTATACTGCAAGAAAACACAAAGATGAGGTTGTAAATAAATTAGCACCTTCAATAGGAGTAGATGTGGCGAGAATGATAAGCAAACAAATTAAAAAAAATAATCCAAAAACAAATGTTACAGAAGCATTTTAATATTTAATATATATGGCAACAAATACAGAAAAGATAGTAGTACAGGTAGTCGTACAAGGACAGAAAGATTTAGATAAACTAGAAAAAAGAACAGGTGGTGTTACCAGAGGTTTTGGTAAAATGGCTGCAGGAATAACTGCTGCAGTAGTTGCTTTTAGAACAATAAATCAAGTTGTTGGTAGTGCTATAAGGTCTTTTAGAGATTTTGAATTTCAAATGGCTAAAGTACGAGCAGTAACTGGTGCTTCTGATAAAGATTTTAAAGTGTTAAGTAAAACTGCTAAGGAGTTAGGTCGTTCTACATTCTTTACCGCACAACAAGTTGCAGAGTTACAAACTAACTTTGGTAAATTAGGTTTTTCTACTCAAGAAATATTAGATGCTCAAGAAGCAACACTTTTATTAGCAACAGCAACAGATACTGACTTAGGTAGGGCAGCAGTTGTAGCAGGTGCTAGTGTTAGAGGTTTCGGTTTGGATGCTTCAGAAACAGGTAGAATTGTAGATGTAATGGCAGTAGCATTTAGGTCTTCTGCATTAGATATAGAAAAATTCCAAACTTCCATGACTAAAGTTGCTCCTATTGCAGCAGGAGCAGGAATATCTATGGAAGCAACTACAGCAGTTATGGGTACTCTTACAGATGCAGGTATTGAAGCATCTATTGCAGGTACATCATTAAGAAATATTTTCTTAAAAATGCAAGACTCATCTTCAGACCTTTCAAAACATTTAGGATTTACAGTTCAAAGTGGTGAAGATTTACAAAGAGCTTTAACTATATTAAATAAAGAAGGTTTAGATAACGAAGAAATAATGAAACTTGTTGATTTAAGACAGGTAGCAGCATTTAGAACTATGATAGAAGGTTCTGCTAGGATTCAACAATTAACTACTGATTTTAATAATGCTAGTGGTGAAGCAAAAAGAATGGCTGACATTGTAGGAGATACTTTAGAGGGGTCATTTAAGAGATTAACTTCTGCAACTCAAGGATTGGCTATTGAATTAACAGATAAGTTAGGTTCTGGGTTAACAGATTTAGTTAATAAACTAGCTGAATTTTTCAATAGATTAACTGACAATTCAGATGTTATAGTTAAACTTATAAAAAATGTAGTTAAAGTAATTAAATTTATAGGTCTTTACAAATTAGGTACTATTGCTCTTACAGCAGCAAAAGCTGCATTTACAACAGCAACAATAAGTGCTACTGCAGCAGTAACTGCATTTACTAGGGCAATAGCAAGAACAGGTGTTGGACTTTTAATTGTGGGTCTAAGTACATTATTGGCTAAATGGTTATTGGTAGATGAAGCAGCAAGTGATGCAGCAGACTCAACAGATAAGGTGACAGAAGCACAGAAGAAATTAAATAAAGTAATAAATCAAGGAGTAGGAGAGTCAGTAAAAAATTCAAGAGCTATAATTGACCAATTAAAAATTGAAAAAATTGCTAGAGAAAAAGTATTAGATGCTTATAATAGGGGTAGAGTTGATTTAACTGAAAAGGAAATAAAAGACCATAAAGATAATATAGAAAGATTAAATGAGAGGATTGACTTAGAGGGACAAAATTATGCAAAATTAATAAATTTAAGAAGTCAAAACAGGAGAGATGAAGAAACACAAAATAAAAAAGATATTGAAGAAGGTAGGTCTTTAATAGTACAGCAAGAAAAGTTATTAGATATAGCTAATAGAATGCCAGAAACTACAGAAGCTGAAATAACTGCAAAAAACAGAAAAATAGAAAGTATAGAAAAAGAAATAGATAGATTAAAAAACTTAGGAATAGAAACTAAAAAAGTAGAAGATGCTAAAAAAGCTACATTAGATATAGACAGGGAGATTTTAGATTTTAAATTAAATCAAATGATACAAGGGCAGCTTACAGAGGAAGAAGCTGCTGATGTAAGGAGAGAATTAATACAGCAAGAAATAAATGATTTAAGATTATTATTGAACCAATTAGCAATAAGTGGAGAAGAAAGAACAAGAATAATGACTAAAATAACTGATTTAGAAAAAGAGTTAGCAGAACAATCATCTAAAGATAAAAAAATTGCTTTAGAGGAAGACATAATGACTGCAGCTTTATCTGGTCAAAATGCTGAACAAGCAGTTAAATCAGTTATAAGAGCAAAAATAATGGAAGCGGTAGCAACACAAATAGCACAAATCATAAAAACTGTTCCATTTCCTGCCAACCTAATATTAGGTGCTACTGCAGGTATAATGATTAGTAAGTTAGTAGATAGAGGTATGTCTATGATACCAAATGAATTTGGTAATGGCGGTATTGTTGATAAATACGCTAATGGAGGTATGGTACATGGAAGGTCACATGCTAATGGAGGAGAGAAGTTTGCAGTAGGGGGTAGAGTAGTAGAATTAGAAGGAGGTGAAGCAGTAATAAATAAAAGAAGTACAGCAATGTTTAGAAATCAACTATCAGCAATGAACTCTGCAGGAGGAGGTGTTAAATTTGCAGATGGAGGTCTTTTAAATATGCCATCATTTACACAGCAACAATTTGATGCAGCAGGTCAAAGCCAAATGATGGGTGCTATGAATCAACAAAGTAAGGTAGTTGTGGTAGAAGCAGATATAACACAAGCACAACAATCTGTTAACGTAATAGAATCACAAGTAACATTTTAAACAAAACAATTATGGAAGAAATATTTAAAATTATAGAAAGTTATGGGTTAACATTAGTTTTACTCATTGGTGCTTTATACGCACTATATAAATTTTTCTTTTTTAGTATTCATGAAGTTAAAAATACATTTTCTAAACATCATGAGAAAAATGCAGAAAACATGCAGGATATAAAAGAAAAAATCAACATCATACTAGAGTTTATTAAAAATTATAAAAAAAATTAACAAATGTTTGTGAATAAAAAAACCAAATTAGAAAGATTATCTATTTGTAAAAGTTGTAATATGTACCGAAACTTTTTAATGTTAAAGTACCCAAAAATAGATACAGGAGCAAGATGTGCAAAATGCAAGTGTTTCCTAGATGCAAAAACATCTTTAACCAAAGAGTTTTTTGGAAAGTGTCCTTTAAACAAATGGTAAAATAAATACATATGGATTTAAAAGAAATAGCTAAAAACTACGACAAAAATAAAAAACAAATGATGATTGATGCTGTTGAAAAAAACAAAAATTACATGAATAATTTTTCAAAGTATGAGTCAAATTCATTAACCTTAATGTATGCAGAATGGCATATATTATTTCCCACACACAAGCAAGATGTTAATTGCAGTTCTTGTAGAAAAGCAGTAAATAAGTTTTGGGAAACTATGGTTGAGGAATGGAAAATTACTAAAGAAGTAAAAAAAACTAAAACTGTTGGCACAAAAAAAAGAAAGACAAAATAAAGTAGATGTAGTCTATGATTACATTGAAACTGTTGGTGTAGAGCTTGAGAAAAAGTTTGGAGATGCGCCTACCTGTAAAGATATGATTAGACATCTAGTTGAAAAAGGTGTTATTGAGCCGAAAAGAGTCAGAAATTACATGATAATTGTAGATTTTGATAGAATGTTAGTTGGGAATGAGGGTAGTAGAACTTGCACTTTTATGGACTTATCTATTAAGTATGAAATAAGTGAGAGTCAAGCACAAAATATTGTTTACAAGGAGAGAAAAAAATCTATTCCTATGAACAATATAACTTACTAAAAGTTTTGTAGATAAATTAGGTAAATATAAAATAGATTATATTCTATTTTTGTATCTATGAAAAATAACTGGTATAACATACAAAACAAAGCGAGTGAAACTGCTGATGTTTACATTTTTGATGAAATAGGAGCTTATGGTGTAACTGCACAAGACTTCATTGCTGAAATCAAAGATTTAAAAGACATGCCTATTAATATACGCATAAACAGTTTGGGTGGAGATGTGTTTAATGGTATGGCGATTTACAATGTAATTAAAAAAAGAAAATACAACACAACAGTATATATTGAAGGTATAGCAGCAAGTATTGCAACTATTATTGCTTTAGGTGCAGATGAGGTTGTTATGTCTGAAAATTCTCTTTTTATGATACATAATGCGTGGGGAGGGACAATGGGTGATGCAAAGGATATGCGTAAATCTGCTGCTACTCTTGAAAAAATCTCTACAGAACTTACAGAAATTTATGTAAAAAAGACAGGATTGTCTTATGATGTAGTTGCAGAAATGATGGATGAGGAAACTTGGTTAAATGCAGAAGAAGCATTAGAGCTTGGGTTTATTAATACTATTTCAGATGCTATAAAGATTGCTGCTAAGTATGATGTTTCTAAATTTAAGAACATCACTAACGAGGAAATTCAAAACAAATTTAATATTAACATAAAAAACAAAAAAATGACTAACGAGTTAAAAGAATGGTTCAATAGTAAAGTTGAAGAAATTGTTGCAGCAGTAAAATCTGATGTAAAAGTTTCCGAAGAAGTTGCTAAAGACACAGCGATAACTGTTTCTCTTAGTGATAATGATGAAATAATGAATAAAATTTCTGATTTTGAAGCTAAAAACATAGAGTTATCAGACAAATTAACTTCTTTAGAAAGTGAGTTGGCTACTGCTAAAGGTACTAATGAAACTTTAACTAACGAAGTTGAAGCGTTAAACGCAAAACTTAACAAAGCAGATGCTAAAGGTACTGAAATAGAAACTGATGGTGACCCTGCAGTAGTTGAGAACAAAAAAGAAGATGCTAATGCAAACTTTTACAATGCAATGGCTGAAAGAATTAGAAATAAATTTAATAACTAAAAAATAAAAAAAAATGGCAAATGTAGCAACAAATAGTATAGCGGCAACTTATGGTGGCGCACAACTAAACGAAATATTTTATGAGCCAGTATTTAGAAGTGATGATATTATGCGTAACTATAGAGTTATCCCTAATGTTAAACATAAAATGAATGTTTACACTTCTGCTGCTCTAACAAAAATAGTAAGAAAACAAGCAGGGTGTAGTGCTGGTAATGAAGCAGGAACTTTTAATGTAGATGATAAAGTAATAACTGCAGGTAGAATGAGAGTGGCTTTATCCCAATGTACTGATGAGTTTTACGGAACTTACATTGAGGAAATGTATAGAAGCGGTGTAGATGTAAATAATATTGAGGGAACTCAATTAGCAGATGCGATTGTAAATCGTGCTGTAAATGGTATTGCACAAGATGTTGTAAGATTAGCATGGGGTGGCGATACTGCAAGTGGTTCTTCAGATTACAACCAAATGGATGGATGGATGAAATTAATGGGTTCAGGAACTCCATTATCGTCAAGAACTGAGATAAGTGCAGTAGCACCTACAGCACCTACAGCAGCAGAAGCACTTTCTCTTTTAAGAACTATGTATGACTCTGCACCAGCAGCATTACAACAAGTTCCTGCAGCAGACAAGAAGATATTTGTATCTCCTAAGACTTATAATTCTTACTTGCAAAACTTAGAAGGAACTTCTGCAGACTTAGCAATTACTAACCAACAAGATGGTTTATTAGTAGTTAAGTTTAGAGGTGTTGAATTAGTACCTATGTACGAGTGGGATACTATTTTAGCAGACACAGACCCTGCAATGTTCTTGAGAGGTGGTGTTAACGGAACAGAAGGAGCTTGTTACTGTGCAGTTGAGAACCTAATTGTTGGTTCTGATGTAACTGACCCAGAAGGTTCATTTAAAGTATTCTATGATGATTTAGAAGAAAAAATGTTTTTTAGAGGATATTTCAAGTTAGGAGTACAATTCTTGTACCCTTCACTTGTTCAATGGGGAATCTTCTACTAGACAATAATGTAATAATAGAGAGAGTGTAAAAGCTCTCTCTTAATTACTTTTTAATAATTTAATAAAACAAAAATAACATGGCAATAGATACAGGTTTAGGTATTGTATGTGCAGACTTACAAGCAACAGGTGGTATTTCACAAATACTAATCAGAGAGTGGGTAACTGCAGATGTAATAACTTATGGTGCAAGTACAGCACATACTATAACAAATATCCAATCAGGGGGTGATGCTGCTTGGTTTGTATATGAATTTAAAAACGAAACTCCTGCTTTAACAATAGCTGCTACAAAAGAAAATGGTTCAACTGCTTTTGAATGTGGCTTATCATTTATGTTACCAAGACTAGATGCTGCAAAAATGGAAGAATTAAAAAACTTTGAAAATGCTTGTATGATGGGATTGGCTTTAGATACAAATGGCAAATGGTGGGTTTTAGGTGTTAGTTCTAAATATGCTAATGAAGATGTAGCAGCAAAAAGTCAAACTTTCTTAAATCTTAGTGGTTTTGAGGGTGGTACTGGTGCGGCTTATTCTGATGAAAGCGGACTTACAGTTAATATGATGTCAAGACAATTTGAGTTACCAAGAGAATATGTTGGTACTGTTACTGTTGATACTTCAGCTTTAACTGCAACAACAGGAGCATAATAAATTAAAGATATACTAATAGGTTGAACTTTGTTCGTAAAAGTATTAACCTTGTCCTATTAATATCTTTTTTTTTAAAATGTGTGATTGTAAAAAAAATATATTAGATTCACGACATTTAAAAATATATACAATTATGGCAAAATACAAAGCAAAATTATCATTTGGAACAACACATAAAGATGGTGTTAAATTAAAATGGAGTATAGCAACGCAAGAAGAATTAGCTTACGCTTATGAAGAATTGGGTATGACTAATTTAGTAGAAAAATTATCAACTACAACAAAAAAAGATGAGCCAAAGAAAACAAGCAAGAAAAAGTCAAGTAAAAACAAATCAAAAGAGTAATACTTTTGAGTTTGGTGTATTTAACTTAGCTATACCAGAACACATTGAAGAACCTTTAGACTTATCAAGGGTTAGAACTAAATTTATTCCTTTTGGAACTAATAATTTATTTCCTCAATATCTAGCAGAATTAAAACGTAAATCTTCTACTCATAGAAGTGTATTGGCACAAAAATCTATATTTACAAGTGGTGCTAAATTCGTTACAAATAACGAAGATTTAAAAGAATATATTAAAGATGTTAATGCAGATGGAGAAACATTAAGAGATGTCTTTAAAAAACTAGCAGATGATTATTATACTTTCGGTAATGCCTATGTAGAGGGGGTTATCTATGAAGGAGGTTTAAATCTATATCATTTAGATGCGACTACTGTTAGAATGTCAAAAAATAAAAAAGAAGTATATGTACATCCAGATTGGGCAAAGTACAATACAATGAAAGACAAACTATCTATTATGCCTATATATCCAAATATAAGAGGTAATAGATTTGTATTGCAATTTAAAGATTATGAGCCGACATTTACATTTTATGGTTTACCAGATTATGTAGCTGCACTTGAGCATATAGCAGTAGATTATGAAATAGGTAAATGGAATCATACTAAATTCAAAAATGGCTTCCAACCTTCAGCAATAGTTGAGATAAGCGGAGATATGGGAGAAAAAGAAGCAAAAGAATTAGTTAGAGAAGCTCAAAAGAAATTTGTAGGGGATGGTAATAATGGTAAAATAATGTTTATAGTAAAAAATGGTGACACTTCACCTGCTAATGTTAATATTATTAAAGATGACCAAGAGGGTAGTTGGATAGACTTACAACGTATAACAGACCAAAATATTGTAACTGCACATAGATGGCAACCATCTTTAAGCGGTTTAGTTTCTAGTGGTAAAATGAATAATACTGGTAGTGAGATAAGAATAGCTTATGACTTAGCAATGACAACTGTTATAAAAGACACATCTGATATGCTGCTAACTGGTATAAAAAAATTATTGTTTAAAGAATTAGGATATTTACCAGAAGAATTATTAATTCAATATGAGCCGCCAATCAGTTTTGCTACTCAAATAGACCCTTCTAAAATACTTACTATAAACGAGCAAAGAAGAATGTTAGATGAAGATTTGCCAATGCTAGAAGAAGGTAATATGTTCTTGACAGATAGAGAGCAAATTATAGTAACAAGAGATGATGAGGAAGGTGCAGATGAAGATAAAAGTTTACAAGTAACAGAAGTTGAAACAAATAAAGAATAATACATGGCAAACGTAAATCAATATTCAACTCTAGTAACTGCAGCAGAAGTAATAAGTAATAGCTTTACTAACGCTAACACAGATACTGCTTTAATATCTACTAATACTATATTACTAACAGAATTAGCACATATAAAACCTGCTTTAGGTAAAAAGTTTTATGAAGAAATTAAAACTCAACATAATAATGGAACTTTAACTACTGCAAATCAAACTTTAATGGATGATTTTCTTACAAGAACTTTATGTTGGTTTGTAAGGTTTGAGGTTATTAGTGAAGTGCAAAATAATAGTACAAGTGCAGGGATAGTAAACAATATTGATGAGTTCGCAAGTATTATTGACCCTTCAGAGCTTAATGCTTATAAGCAAGATACATATAGAAAGTCTGAAATCTATTTAAAAGATATGCTTGATTACATGGAAGATGAAGACCAAGATGGTTTATATCCTACATATGAAGCAAACAGACCTACTAGAGGTCAAGCGTACAAAAATCATGGTATTATAATGTATGATAGTATTTATCAAAATAAAAGAACTTACACAAGTTGGAAAGATTTTTGCCCTTGTGATGATTGTTAATAAAATATAAATATGGCTGCAAACGAACATAAAAATTTACAAGACTCTAACAGGCACAATCCTATGGGGTTTGAAGGTGCTACAAATGATACTGTATTATCTAAAGGAGCTAGTGATGGTTCTGGAACTATAGATGGTAGTTTAGAATGGATAAGCAAATCTCTTGTAGGTGTTACTAATTATAAAATGCAAGGATATATTGCTTCAGGATTAACTAATTATACTTTTGGAGAAGATTTAATAGATAACAAATCACCCTTTCAATGGGATGTAGATTATGGAAATTCTGCTGTAGCTTCTGGCTCTATAACAACTAAAAACATGTTTAGAGCAGGGTCAGGACATGTAGTTCCTTTCGCATCTACAGTTCAAAGAATAAAAGGATGGCTAACAAGTGATGGAGGAAATGCTGTAACCATAGCGATTTGTAAAATAACACCTATAGATAATAATTCAAGTGCTATAGTCCCTATAGTTGTAGATGAGATTTCAGTAACACCTTATACAAGTGATTCAAAACTAAAACCATTTGAAGAAACTACAATTACTTCGGCATCTTTAGCAGCAGGAGATATTTTATTTCCTATGATAAAAGAAGGGGGTGGTGCAGGTTCAGAAATTTTTGTAAACTTAACAGTAGAAACATATACATATTAAAAAAAAATAAAACATGGCAACAACAGTAGAAGCAGCAGATGCAACAATAACAGTATCAGAAACATATACTCTGAATGGAGTAGATTATGGTAACACTATATCAAAAACATATACAGCTAATGGTAATGTTGTTCAAAGAATAATGTCAATACCAACAGCATTAACCTCTATATTTAATTTTGGAGCTTCAGACTCTGCAGGAACAGCAGACAAAAGTAATTTTAAATACTTTAGAATAACCAATTTAGATGACACTAACTATATGACATTACAAATTGAAGATGCAACTCCAGATACAATTTTCTTAAAATTAAATGCAGGAGAATGTATTACATTATTTGACAATGAATATGACATAGACCAAGCAGGTAGAACTTTTGCTAGTTGGAAGCAAATAACAGCTATAAAAGGTACATCAGATACAGATGCAATAGATGTAGAGTTCTTTTGTGTAACTGGATAGAATATGGCTAAGAAACGTAAATTAAATTCTAAAAACCCAAAATGGGGAGGGATTAAAACAGATGATGATAAGTACATAAAAGAATTTGTACATGAAGTAAAGGGAGTTAAAATTTATAAATTATATAAAAAATAATTATGCCTTGTTACGAATGTGAAAATGGTAAATGGAAGTTTGGACAAACTGGTGATTGTCAATATTCTACAAAATCAGAGTGTGAAACTGCTAATAAAGACTATTATGCAGAAGAAACGTATAATGATTATCCACAATCGGCAACAAACAATGCTAAAAGAGCTTTAAAATGGTTAGATGAAAATGACAATCCAAATGATTGCTTAACCCCTGTGGGATTTGCAAGAGCCAATCAACTCAAAAACAGAGAAAAACTAAGTCGTTCAACGATTGCTAGGATGGCTTCATTTAAAAGGCATCAACAACATAAAGATGTACCTTATGATGAAGGTTGTGGGGGAATTGCTTGGGATTGTTGGGGGGGAACTTCTGGTATAAATTGGGCAATTAAAAAGTTAGAACAAATAGATAAGAAAAAAGAATCTAAAATTAAAGAAGAATTTGAAAGTTTATTTAATCAATTTTTAAATAAAATAAAAAATGGCAACGGAAATAGGGAAGGGAACTAAAATAAAATTAACTCTTGAGAGTCTTGTATCAATAGGTGCAACAATCGCAATAGTAACAACTATGTATTTTACTCTGAAATCAGAAATAGCAGTAGCAAAAGAATTACCAAAACCGATAATAACAGAAAAAGAATACGAATTAAAGGATGAGCTTATAAGAAACACTATTCTGCAAACTCAAGAAGATATTAAAGATATGCAGGAAACACTTGAGAGAATAGAAGACAGAGTTTATGGCAGATAATTTAAAAATAGTTGTGATTTATGCTATATTGTTTATTGCAGTTTTTGTTATAGCAATACATTGTGAAGCACAAACTATTGTTAATGATAAAGATTTTAATAAAACTAAGTCTGGAATTTCTATAGTTGAATTTTGGGCAGATTGGAATAAAAAAAATGAATGTAATTGGATTTCTGGTATTTTAAATGCACAAAGTTACAGAATAAATTTAGACAGCCAAGCAGCTTTAGACCATGACATTACTGTTTTACCTACTGTTATTGTTTTTAATAATGGTCAAGAAATAAAAAGATTTGAGGGTAATATAAGTTTTAAACTTTGTCCAAAAAGAACCCCAAAAAAAATACAAAAAGAAATAGATAAATTAGTTAAAAAATTATAATGAGTATATTAGGCAAAATATTTAGTAGCGGTGCTACAGAGCTTGTAAAAGGAGTAGGAGATGTAGTGGACAATCTAACTACTACAGAAGAAGAAAGATTAGAAGCAAAAAGAAAAATTGAGCAGATGATAGGTGATTTTGAAGTGCAGATTCAAAAAGAAGTTACAAGCAGATGGACTCAAGATATGAATAGTGATAGTTGGTTGAGTAAAAATATAAGACCACTTGTGTTAATATTTTTAGTTGTTAGTACGATTTTACTTATATTTATAGATGCAGGAGTTATTGAATTTGAAGTGAAGGCTACTTGGGTGGATTTATTACAGCTTGTTTTAATAACTGTAATAGGTGCTTATTTTGGTGGCAGGTCATTTGAAAAAATAAAAAAATAATATGACATTAAAATATTTTAAAAGAAAAGAATTTACTTGTAAATGTGGTTGTAATCATAATAATATAAATTCAGAATTATTAGAGATGTTAGATGAAGCTAGAGGAATGGCTAAATTGCCTTTCGTTATATCTAGTGGATATAGATGTGAAAATCATCCAGAATCAAAAAAAAATCCAACCTCATCACACATAAAAGGATTAGCTGTAGATATAAAATGCAGCGACAGTAAAAGCAGAGCAATAATACTAGATGCTTTGGGGTTTGTTGGTTTTAGAAGGTTTGGGTTGCACGACTCATTCATTCATGCCGACATAGATGAATCAAAAGCCAACCCTGTAATATGGCTTTATTAAAATAGTTATAAATCAAAATTATATATAAAATGAAAAAAACATTATTAACAACGCTAATTGCGTTATGCACTTTAGTAACATCAGCACAGATTAGTGTTATGACTACTATTTCACAACCTGCAGAAGGTCAGGAATGGAGTTCAGAATCACTTACTGAAAACTTAGCAATAGGTTATCAGTTAAATGAAAAAATTATGGTTGGTGTAAAATCTGCAGGAGATGATTATAATATGTATGGAAGATACAATGTAACTTCTGACATTTATATTTCTGTAGAAAGTTCAACTGAAATGGCTTTAGATAGTCTTGATTATGGAATAGGTTATTCTATCAAGGTTATGGATAAGTTGTATCTTGAACCTTCTTATATGTTAAAAAAAGAAGAAGGTAAATTTATGCTAGGAGTAGCTTATAAACTTTAATATAATTAATAATTTAAAAAAAATAAAAAAATGGAAAATATATTCAGTTTAGTAAATGGTTTTATTGGTAAAATGACATCTTTATTTGTAGGTCTATTATCTTTTGGGGTAATGGCAGAGATTTTATTTGGTAGTCCTGTTTTAGGAATGTCAGTAA
>Ga0208919_1001567_pt1 | contig 12986 bp, 17 predicted proteins | sample 4_EtaG_FD_184076 | JGI IMG/M metagenome (GOLD analysis project Ga0208919, IMG submission 184076) | Marine viral communities from the Subarctic Pacific Ocean - 4_ETSP_OMZ_AT15127 metaG (SPAdes) (version 3) | ecosystem: Environmental > Aquatic > Marine > Oceanic | place: Pacific Ocean | collected...
ATATGGGATTTACCCCATATTATCGGGGACGGCCACCGCAACGGCTGGCCGCATAACTACGGGAAAGAGAAAACAATGGAAAATCTAAACTTTGAAGCCGACGCAATCATTGATCCACGCGACGCCGAAATTGCCGAATTGCGCCAACAATTAGAACACGCCAACCGGCGCGACGCATTTAAGGCGGATCAGTTGGATCAGTTCAATAAGGCGATCATGGGCGTTATTGGTGACAGCGTCGAAGCCCTTGCCGAAAGCGTGGCCGATAAAATGGTTGATGATCGAATTGTTGAAACCGTGACCGATTGCTTTGACATTTACGAACACCAGTCCGAGATTGAAACCATGATCGACGAACGGCTGGCCGAACGGCTTGGCGAAGAAATGACTAGCGACGAAAGCCGCGAAGCAATTGAAAGCCAAGTTAGGGAAGTTTTAGCCGGTGCAACCGTATCGTTGGATATTTAAATGGCTGGCCTGTTAATCAGGGCTTGCCGTGATATCCTGATCGGTTCGCTTATCGTGTATATCCTGATCGGTTTTATTGTCGTCGTTTCATACATGGCCGGATAAAGCCCCAACAACCCCAACAACCGCCCCCGCTGGTGCATTACTAGCGGGGGTTTTCTTATGCCTGCTAGCTGGCCTGCGTTGCGGCATTAAAAGAGTTAAACAAGCCAAGCCATGCCCCGCGATCCATTCCCCAAACATACCAGCCCGCCAACCGCTGGCCGTGATCCGGCAACCGTGAACCGCGATCCGGTGACCGGCTGGCCGTGATCCGTCAACCGGCTGGCCGTGATCCGGCGGGCAAATCGCGCCCGCAGCGGGCAGTGATCCGGTGACCGGCTAGCCGTGATTACCGGTAATTGACCCGGACGCGCTGGCCGTGAAAAATCGGCTAGGTTCCTTCCCATATCGGGTCAAAAACCGCAGAAAACCGCCAAAAATCCGAGATTTTCGCGCCGCCGCCCACGCCGTGGCTGGCGCAAGCATGGGCCATGTTTCTCTCAAATATTCATATGAAAAACGGTATAGAATGTTTCACGTGAAACATTGCCTAATAAATAGGCAAATATGAAGTCTTGTTAACTGACTAATAAATGTGCATATTTATGCACATATTTTGTGCAATTTAAGGGTCCCCCGATGGATGGTCTGACAGAGAAGGAACTGAAGCTTCAACTGAGGCTCGCGCTTCTTGAAAAGAATGAAGCTTGCAAAGATGACTTTTTAATTTTTGTAAAAAATATGTGGCCGGAGTTCATTGCCGGTCGTCATCACAAGATCATTGCGGACAAGTTGCAGCGGGTAGCCACGGGCGAGTTGAAGCGTTTGATCATCAATATGGCTCCTCGTCACACAAAGTCCGAGTTCGCTTCTTTCTTGTTTCCGGCATGGATGATGGGTAAGAATCCAAAGATGAAGATTATTCAGGCAACTCACACAACGGAGCTTGCCGTAAACTTTGGACGAAAGACGAAGAACTTAATTGATAGCGATGACTACAAAGACATATTCCCGGAAGTTCGTCTGGCTGCTGACAGTAAAGCGTCGGGGCGATGGGACACGGCTTCTGGTGGAATGTACTATGCCGTTGGCGTTGGATCGAACTTGGCTGGTCGTGGTGGTGACTTAATCATCATTGACGATCCTCATTCGGAGCAGACCGCGATGTCCGCGAACGGCTTTGATGACGCATGGGATTGGTACACAGGGGGCCCCCGGCAGAGGCTCCAGCCGGGTGGGTCGATTGTTTTGGTACAGACCCGGTGGTCTGAGAAGGATATGACGGGTCAGCTTTTGAGGGCGATGGCTAAAGATCCGTTAGCCGATCAGTGGGAAGTTGTGGAGCTTCCTGCTATTTTCAGTGACGAGACGCCGTGTTGGCCTGAGTTTTGGTCTTTGGAAGATTTAACCGCGGTCAAAGCATCTATACCTCCGAGCAAGTGGAACGCTCAGTATCAGCAGAACCCGACGGGCGAAGAGAATGCTATCATTCGGCGTGAGTGGTGGAACGTGTGGGAGCAGGAGAAGGTTCCCAATCTTGAGTTTGTGATCCAGAGTTATGATACGGCGTTTAGTAAGCGGGAAACGGCGGACTATTCTGCTATTACGACGTGGGGTGTGTTTCGGCCCGAAGAGGCTGGGGGTCCTCCGGCGTTGATCCTTTTGGACAGTCAGAAGGGCAGGTGGGACTTTCCGGAGTTAAAGGAGAAGGCGTTAGACCAGTATAATTACTGGGACCCCGACACCGTCATCATTGAGGCCAAAGCGTCAGGGACCCCCTTGACCCACGAACTACGGAACATGGGCATACCTGTTGTTAACTTTACGCCGAGCAAAGGTAATGATAAGGTGACGAGGGTTCATTCGGTATCGCCGTTATTTGAGGCTGGAATGGTTTGGGCCCCCGACACTACGTTTGCGGATGAGTTGATTGAAGAGGTAGCGGCGTTCCCTAATGGGGAGTATGACGATCTTGTTGATAGCATGACGCAGGCATTGATGCGGTATAGGCAGGGTAATTTTGTGCAACTGCCAACAGATGACTGGGACGAAGAAGATAATTATGGTAGGATACACGCTTATTACTAGAGGGGCATCGGACGCATGGAAAATTTTGTAGAGGGCATTATGTCCGTGGACCTTAGTAAGGGGGCGGACACAACGGGGCCCGACACAATGCGGCCTATTCCTCAGTATCCGGGTATAGAGGGCTTTGACATATACAAGGATCTTGCTCCGGAACAGTTTATGCGTCGCCCTATTTCTAAACAGAACTTTGGCAAGAAGCGCGGTTTTCAGTTTGGTCAGATGGTTGAGTTACGCGATGACGCTGTTGGCGGCAAGTTATTGAAGCAGGCTGGTATTATGACGCCTGTGGATCAGGTGAAGCAAACTGTTGATCCGAAGGTCATGGATCAGATGTCACGTATCTTGGGGCGGGAAGTTGTCTGATAGAAAAACAGGATTGCCGGTAGACCCTACGTCTCCCCTTATATCTCAAATAATTTCACCTCTTGTGCCCATGTCGTATCAGGTGGACCAGCCCTATTCTGTAAACACGCAAGATGTAGATGGCGGCGTAATTTATTCAGAGACTCCGATGAAAGTCTCTGACCCGCAGTTCGCGGTCCCTCCGATTATTAGCGGGGGTATTGATTTTTTTAAACAGTTTATGGCTGACCCGGCAGAGACGGCGGGTGGTATTGCTTCTGCTGTTGGTACAGAGTTGAAAGAGTATCCAGCCCGTCAGCTTCGCACCGCACTAGCTGGTGGCGAGACATTTAATCCTGAAACAGGAGAGATTGAACGGTTTGATCCGTTTGCTGTACCGGCCACAGTGGCGGCGGGCACCGCGGTTAGTATAGCGCGGACCGCGGACAAGTTTGGGGACGGCCCTGTTTTAGGCATTATGGCAGGCCGCGGGGCAAAAGAAGGTTTGCAAGCTTTTGCTAAAGGCGTAAAGGGCGGAGAAGCCTTAATTGAAACGATGCCAAACCGGCTTCTTTTTCCTGATTTAAAGTTTTCAGACGTAACTCTTAGAGAAAGTAATATTGAACCGGGAGCCGTGGACATTGAACTGTTACGTGCGGGGGCAAAAGGTGAGGGCCTTGGCTCAGAGACACTGAAGCGGGTTACAGAACGGGCGGACGACACTGGTACGACACTGACACTATATCCGTCACCGTATGGTGATGGCGGTTTAAATCAGGACGAGTTAATTGAGTTCTATAAACGTAACGGTTTTGAGTTTAAGTATCCAGACCCAGACAATCCGGACCCTATTTTGGACATGGTACGTAAGCCGCGGCCCGCGGCCCCCAAGTCAACGGGACTGTTAGGCGGCGACAAACCGCAACGCTTTTATCACGGTACAGGGGCAGCGTATAAGGAATTTGACCCAGACGCACCGTATACTTTTGTAGCGGATAAACCCAGCACGGCAGAATACTATGCTGGAGATGTTCCAGACGGAACACCTAACATACGTCCAGTATATCTTAAAGACGTAAACTTTTTTGACGTAGATAACCCGGACCACCTGCAACAGCTTCTGGAGTCGGATTGGTACGCGCAGTACGGAAGAAGTTTAAACAACAAGTTTTATGACTATGACGACGACATGGGCTTCTTAGATTTGGTAGAAGCAGGCGATTATGGGACTATTGAAGACAGCGGGCTTCCGGATTGGATTAGATCTCAAGGTTTTGATGGTTTTACCACTTATGAGTGGGGCGGTAAAAATTATGGTGTGTTTAACGTGGAGAACATCGTGCCCGGTGTAGAGAAGAAAGCAGACGGCGGCATAGTAAGCATGGTAGACGCAGCGCGGAACACGGGCCGCGGCCCTATGGGCGTTGCGTCCCTTGCGTCAACAGCTAGGAATATGAACCGGCCTATGGTAAGTTAGGTCTTTAAAGGAGACATTTAATGGCTAGAGAACCTATTGCAGGCATGATGGACAACGTCCCGTCTCAGTTGGACATGGAGGACTTGGCGGCTGAAGTGGAGCTTGAGCTACCGGGCAGCATGGACGACAACGTCGTATCCTTTGAGGGTGTGGCCGAGGGCATGGACATTGAGATGATTCCTGACGAGGACGGCGGTGTAACCATTGATTTTGATCCGCAGGACCAACGCGGCAAGGGTGATGATTTCTACATGAACTTGGCCGAAGAGATACCGGACCGTGAGTTGTCCCGTATTGCTGGCGAGTTAATGTCTGAGTTTGACAGCAACAAGTCGGGACGACAGGAGTGGGAAGATGCTTACGCCAACGGTTTGGAACTTCTTGGTTTCTCCTACGAGGAGAGAGCGCAGCCGTTCAGAGGAGCTTCCGGAGTTACGCATCCCTTGCTCGCAGAGGCTGCTACACAATTCCAAGCGCAGGCGTTTAACGAGTTGTTGCCAGCTTCAGGTCCCGTGCGAACTGCTGTCTTGGGAGCAGAAACCCGTGAGAAAGAGCAGCAGGCCATCCGCGTAAAGCAGTTTATGAACTACTACATCACCAACGTGATGGAGGAATATACACCTGAACTGGACCAGATGCTGTTCTTTTTGCCTTTGGCGGGGTCTACCTTCAAGAAAGTTTACTATGACGAGACAAAAGGGCGGGCTGTAAGTAAGTTTGTACCGGCGGAGCACTTGGTTGTGCCGTATGAAACGTCAGATTTGGAGTCCTGTCCTAACATAACGCAGGTTTTGCGTATGTCGTTGAATGATTTACGCAAGAAACAGGTGTCTGGCTTCTATCTGGACATACCTGTACTGCCTTCGCAGGGCGATTCGTCGTCCGTGGACGACGAGATACAGCGCATTGACGGTGTAACGCCGTCTCAGATCGACTATGACTGCACGATATTGGAGTGTCATGTTGATTTGGACCTTGAGGGGTATGAGGAGGAGGACGAAGACGGCGAGGCAACGGGTATTAAAATACCATATGTAGTGACAATTAGTCAGGACAACGGTCAGGTACTGTCAATTCGTCGTAATTACCGTGAGGAAGACGAGAACAAGAAGAAAATACAGTATTTTGTGCATTATAAGTTCCTTCCGGGCTTTGGTTTCTATGGATTGGGCTTAATTCACACGATTGGTGGCCTGTCGCGCACAGCTACGGCTGCACTTCGTCAGTTGATTGACGCAGGGACGTTATCCAACCTTCCAGCAGGATTTAAGGCCCGCGGCCTACGGATCAGGGACGATGATGACCCGTTACAGCCGGGTGAGTTCAGGGATGTAGACGCTCCGGGTGGTGCTATTCGCGACAGTTTGATGCCGTTGCCGTTTAAGGGGCCGGATCAGACATTGTTTAACTTGTTGGGGTTTGTTGTTCAGGCGGGTCAGCGGTTTGCGACGATTACAGACCTGAAGGTGGGTGATGGTAACCAGCAGGCGGCTGTTGGAACGACTATTGCGATGCTGGAGCAGGGTTCTCGTGTGATGAGTGCGGTGCATAAGCGGCTGCATTATGCCATGCGGATTGAGTTCAAGATGCTGGCGCGGGTTATGTCGGAGAGCTTGCCGCAGGAGTATCCGTATTCTGTAGAGGGTGCAGAGTCTGCTGTGATGGCGAGTGACTTTGACGACAGGATTGACGTGGTTCCTGTATCTGATCCGAATATGTTTAGTCAGGCGCAGCGGATTGCTTTGGCGCAAACCAAGTTGCAGCTTGCGGGTGCGGCTCCTGAGTTGCACAACATGTATGAAGTGTACAAGGACATGTACGAGGCTCTGGGTGTAAAAGACATCGACAGGGTTATGAAGAGCATTCCTGATGAGGAGCCTACACCCAAGGATCCGGCACAGGAGAACATCGACTCAATGGACATGGTGCCGTTGCAGGCGTTTGAGGGTCAGGAGCATGAAGCACATATTATGGCGCATATGGTATTTGGCTCTACGCCAATGGTTGCTGGAATGCCTGCGATTGCTATGGCGCTTCAGAAGCACATCATGGAGCATGTGAAGATCGCAGCGCGGGAACGGGCGGCAGTGCAGTTTATTCAGTCTAGGCAGGCTGTTGGTGGTGAGGCTGCAACTGAAGAGGAGATGTTGCAGATAGAGGGTTTGACCGCGCAGTTTATTGCCGAGGGTATGCAGATGGTCAAGCAGATGTCCCAGCAGGTATCGGGTCAAGGGCCGGATCCTCTGGTACAACTCAAGGAGAAAGAGCTACAGATCAAGGCACAGGCCGAACAGGCAGATGCACAGAACGACGCGGCCAAGCTCAATCTGGATGCACAGAACCAGCAGATGCGTGGTGCTCAGTTCCAGCAGCGGTTGGCTAGCCAAGAGAAGCAGACATCAGCACGTATTCAATCAGCTATGGAAAGAGAGTTACTCAAACAGCGCGGGCAGTAGAGGAAAGCTGGGGGCAAAATGGAACCAATAACTACGGCGCTGGCAGGGATATCTTTATTTAAAGCGGCAGTTGATGGCATCAAAAGTGCCATTGGCACCGCTAATGACGTATCCGATATAGCGCATTACATAGATAACCTGTTTGAAGGCGAGAAGCAGGTTCAGCACAAAAGAAGTAAGAAGTCCGGTGTCGGTGTAGCTGACCAGTTCGGCGTAAAGTCTGTTGCGTCTGAGATTATTGACGCTCGCCTTGCACAAGAGCAGATGCGTGAAATAGCACAAATGGTGGATTTGAGGTTTGGACCCGGTACATGGAAATCCATTACAGAAGAACGTGCACGACGCATACAGGCTGCCAAAGAGGCGGCTGCGGCGGAGAGGCGTAAGAAGATACAGGAGGCCAAAGAGTTTGAAGAGAATTTGAAGCAGTTTTTTATGGTTGCTGGTGCTATTTTGATGGCTGCGATGTTCTTTGTTGTGATGATTGTGATGATGGCACGAGCGGATGTAGATAAATACGTGCCGTGCAGGCTTGTTAAATACAAGAAAGTAGACAAGGAATGGCACTGTAACTATGAGGGCGCGAATAAAACCCGCACCTCTATTGTGGTTAGTGAGTTTTGTCCAAGAGCGTATATGTGCTTGTATGACCCTAATAGTAGCAACAAGATTGTGGAGTGGTAAATGGCAAAGACCCTTTCAGAAAACTCTAGGTTTAATAAGTTCGACCTTGATAATGACGGCACTGTGACGGACGAGGAAATTGCTCACGCGAAGGATATGTTGGAGTTAGAGCTTCGTGAAGAGAAGGCGGACGCACAGAAACGTATGGCATGGATTGCTGTTGCCAGTATGGTTGGCTTTGCGCTGCTGCCTCTGGTTCCGTGGATACCGGAGAGCAGGCTGGCGTTTCTGGCTAGCTTGAGTGATATGCTATTTCTTAGTCAGGCGTCGATTGTCGGGTTTTACTTTGGCGCACAAGCTTACATGGCAAAAAAATGATACACGCTTTTGTTCTTGTACTGGTTTTGGGCGGTAAGGTTCAAAGTCAAGACATGTACTTTAGATCAGTAACAGATTGCAATTTTTTCGCATCACAGGTAACAAAGAGGTATGGGAATTATCAGCATTATAGCGGAGTTCCCTCAGAACATAAGGCTACGGCATATTGTAAACCGGTAAAAGTAAACGAAAATCAGGAGTTATACTGAGGATGGAAAAGGGGTTCCTACTGGTGATAAGCATGTGGGGAAACAACGGTATAAATTGGGAATATATTGGTAATCAAATAGTATTACAACAAGTGATGACAGAAGAACAATGTGTTTATCTTATTGACGAAGATATGTGGAAAGCAACATACGAAAACAAATATTACCGAATGATGGCTCATTGTTTTCCAGAAGATTGTGCTGGAAAGGAAGATTGTGACTGAAGAAAAGAAAAAACCCGTAGAAGTTAATGTCGGACAAAACAGCTTTGAGCTAGTGCTTCGTATCTTGGGTAATGAATTTGTAGCTATTAAGATTGGCTCAACCAACTTTTCAGGAAAGCTAATAGCGGGCTCAATCTTGTTGCTCTTCTTTACTTTTATAATGCTTGAAGTGTTCGGATTGTCAAAGGTTCTAGGTGTTGAATGATGTTTTATGTTTTGCCCATAATATGGACGTTTTCTTTTTTAGGCGGCTACCTGTGGGGATGATGTGGCAACCAAGATAAATGAGAACACTGAACTATCTATGCCCATACGCAATCTTATGGCGATGGTTGTAGGGGCGGCTATAGGAACATGGGCATATTTTGGAATCATTGAACGCTTAAATACGATTGAAAATAAATTTATATTGATGGAGGCTGATTTAGGTCAAAACACAGAGTTTCGCATCAAATGGCCTCGTGGTGATATGGGCAGTCTGCCAGCCGATAGTGAGCAGTATATGTTGATTGAGCATCTAGCAGAACAGCTTTCCAAGCTGCAAGAGCAAATAGATGAAGGCCGCGCACCGCATGATCAGCAACAAAAGCTTACATTAGATTTTTATGAAAAGAGAATTACAAACATAGAAACCCAAATAGAGAAAATTAGAAATGGACGCAACAGTAATTAAAACCATGACATTGATTTTGTACATGGGCGGTGATGTTTCAGAGCATACCGCTTATGAAAAAATATCTAAATGTCTGAAAGCCAAGCGTACTATTGAAAGAAACTTGTATAAAAAATCAACGTCTGTGCGGTATTCTTGTGAAAATAAGACAGTTGAGGTATCAAAGAACACCGATGGCACACATTACATTGTGAGGATCATAGAATGATACAAGCACTTATAGGACCGATAGCAAGTCTTGCTGGGTCATGGATGGATTCTAAGGTTGAACAAACTAAAGCCAAGGGCGCTGTAGCCAAAGCACGGGCAGAGGCAGAAGCGCAGGTTATGGTCACCGCAGCTACGCATGAGGCGGGCTGGGAAAAAATAATGGCGCAAGCCTCTGATAACTCGTGGAAAGACGAAGCATGGACTATTCTGTTTATTTGTATAATTGCAATGTGCTTTATTCCGTTTACCCAACAGTATGTTGAGGATGGGTTTGCCGCGTTATCTCGTACACCAGAATGGTTTCAATGGGCGATGTACGCCAGCATTGGCGCATCCTTTGGTATTCGGGGTCTAAAAGGATTTAAAAAATGAACAAAAATGTATTACGCGAAGAAATAGCCGAAGACGAGGGCTGCAAGTACGAGGTGTATTTAGATCATTTAGCACTACCAACTTGTGGTGTGGGTCATTTAATCACTGAGCATGACGAAGAATATGGCAAGCCCGTTGGCACCGTTGTCGAACAGGAACGAGTTAGAAACCTGTTTTCTTTAGACATTGCAGTAACGATTGATGAGTGCAAAGTTTTGTACCCAGACTTTGAGGACTTGCCGGAAGAGGCGCAACATATTATTTGTAATATGATGTTCAACATGGGTCGGCCTCGACTAAGCAAATTTAAAGGTATGAAGGCTGGTGTGGATGCCCGTGATTGGAACGCCGCAGCCGACGAAATGGTAGATTCCAGATGGTATACACAGGTCCCAAATCGGGCCAGACGTTTGGTAGACAGGATGAGAGCTCTTGCAGAATCCGAATAGTATGTTATAAGAAGACATAGGATTTAATGCGGAGTTATCGGAGTGGATGAAGTTTACTTTGCGGAAGCTGTTTTTCGCATAATAAAAGAACGGCGACAAGGCATTCAAGACTTGTTGATTTATGACAACGTCAAGAATATAGAGCAATATCGTGAGCTCATGGGTAATTTAAAAGCCCTAGATCATGTGGAACAGGAACTCAAGGGCCTGCTAGATAAACAGGAGCGAAGCAATGACTAAAGCAGTGGACTTAGCTGCGGCATCTGAAGGTGTTGCAACTATTGCAGAGGCTTACAAAGAGCCTACTGACAAAGTATTAGACCCCGAAGCTATCGGGGAGTCTCTTCTAGAAAGAATGCCTGCACCTACGGGGTGGCGCATTCTGGTTCTTCCATATCGGGGTAAAGGAAAAACAGACGGGGGTATTTATCTTCCGGATGCTGTTGTTCAGGAACAAACCGTTTCGACACAGGTTGGTTACGTCCTTAAAGTTGGCGAGCTAGCTTATAAAGATGCGGAAAAGTTTCCTATGGGACCTTGGTGTGATCAGGGTGATTGGGTGATGTTTGCCCGTTATTCCGGATCTCGTTTCAAGATAGACGGTGGTGAAGTCAGGATACTCAATGACGATGAGGTTTTGGCTAAAATAAAAGAACCCGAAGATGTTCTTCATTTCTAGGAGAGAATAATGGCGAAAGAAAATTTAAAAGAAACTGATCAAATTGAACTAGATTTGGATGATGCCGAGGAAACAGAAGTAGATGTTTCTGACGCAGGAGATGATGAAGCGCCTCTTGCGGCAGCGGAAGATGATCAGTTTGAAAAGGCTGAAAGCAACACGCAGAAGCGTATTGATCGTTTGACCAAGAAGATGCGTGAAGCTGAACGGCGCGAAGAAGAAGCCTTGCGGTATGCTCAGAACGTAAAGACTGAAGCGGAGCATCTAAAAAGCCGAATGAACACTTTGGACACCAACTACGTTAATGAATACAGTAGTCGTGTTGAGAGTGAGATGGGGACGGCGGAACAGGCGCTTGCCAGAGCCATAGAGATTGGCGACACCAACGGTGTGGTGGAAGCTCAACGTAGTATCACCAAGTTAGCCATTGAGAATGACCGTGCAAACCAAGCCAAAATGCAGCAGCAGAGACACGCTCAACAGGAGGAGGCTCAACGGCAGCAACAGGTTCAACAGCCTATGCCGCAGCAGCAGCCGCGTAGACCCGATCCCAAAGCAGAAGATTGGGCTGCTAGAAACGAGTGGTTTGGCTCTGATGAGGCCATGACATATGCCGCATTTGGGGTACATAAAAAGCTTGTTGAAAACGAAGGGTTTGACCCGCAGTCAAATGAGTACTATAGTGAACTAGATAAGCGCATGAAGGAAGAGTTCCCTCATAAGCTTAAAACCGGGGAAAGCAGGCGGCCCGCTCAGACCGTAGCTTCCGTATCCCGTTCGTCATCTGGGCGCAGTAGTGGGAAAAAGGTTAGACTCACCCCTAGCCAAGTTGCGATAGCAAAGAAATTGGGTGTGCCGCTTGAAGAATACGCGAAATACGTGAAGGAGTAGGTTAAATGTCTGAAGAACAGAACGAAATGTTTGAAGGTACAGTAAAACGTACTGCTCGCGCTAACCAAACTAGGGAGAAGACGGCGCAGCGTAAGCCGTGGGCTCCCCCGTCTATGTTGGATGCACCACCTGCACCGGATGGTTTTAAGCATCGTTGGATCAGGGCTGAAACCCGTGGTTTTGACGATACTAAGAACATCAGCGCAAAAATGCGCGAAGGTTATGAACTTGTTCGCAAGGATGAGTACCCAGACTTTGAGGCCCCGGTAATCGACTCAGGTAAATATGAAGGTGTGTTTGGAGTAGGTGGACTTATTCTTGCTCGTATACCAGATGAAACGGTTGCTGAAAGGACAGCGTATTTCAACTCTAGAAGTGCCGACCAGATGCAGGCGGTGGATTCTGATATGATGAGAGAGAATGCACATTCGACCATGACGATCAACAAACCTGATCGTCAATCTCGTGTAACTTTCGGTGGTCCTCAGAAATGATGACTACCTTTTTGTCAAATAGGAGAGACTAATGTCAAACATCTTGACAGGTGGATACGGCCTTCGTCCTATTGGTAAAACGGGCGGTAATCCCAATAACAACGCTACAACGATGTATGAGATTGCCAGCAACTACACAACCGCTATCTACAATGGTGGGATCGTATGTCCTGCCTCCAGTGGAACAATTATTATCTCCAATCAGGCGATAGCTCCATTGGGTGTTCTAGGTGGTGTTGAGTACGTTGATTCCGTTTCCGGTAAGACGACACACCTCAATTACTGGCCCGGATCAAACGCGGTAAGCGTTGATACAAATCATCCCGTAAAAGCTTACGTGTATGATGATCCAATGCAGCTATATGTTGTGGCAGCCGATGGAAGCAACACCGACCGGGCAACCGCGTTGGCAGACGTTTTCATTAACTGTGACATGGCAAGTGTTAACAATGGTAGCACAAACACTGGTCAATCAAGCGACATGCTTGATATCAGTACAGCGGCTACTACAAACACTTTGGATGTTCGTATCGTCGGTCTCTATGAAGAGGCAGGCAACACGGATTATTCCGCACTCGGTCATCAGTACATCGTTCGTTTGAACGGTGCCTTCAACACAGGTACGACCATTGCGGTTGGCACCTACGCTACAACCGGTATATAGGAGGCTAGCACATGGCTATTTCAAGAGCACAACTAGCTAAAGAGCTAGAACCCGGTCTAAATGCACTTTTTGGGCTTGAGTACGACCGTTATGAGAACGAACATGCTGAGATCTTCGCTGAAGAGTCTTCAGATCGTTCTTTTGAAGAAGAAGTGATGTTGGGTGGTTTCTCAACAGCACCGACTAAAGAGGAAGGCGCAGCCATCTCTTTTGACGATGCTCAAGAGACATACACTGCACGGTACA
>Ga0208919_1001568_pt1 | contig 12983 bp, 10 predicted proteins | sample 4_EtaG_FD_184076 | JGI IMG/M metagenome (GOLD analysis project Ga0208919, IMG submission 184076) | Marine viral communities from the Subarctic Pacific Ocean - 4_ETSP_OMZ_AT15127 metaG (SPAdes) (version 3) | ecosystem: Environmental > Aquatic > Marine > Oceanic | place: Pacific Ocean | collected...
ACCCAAAAGATAAAAAACATAAGTCCTAACATAAATAATTGCACAAAAGACATAAGTGCAACTATACCTAATTGTTTTTCAGCCCAAGGTTTTAGTTCTTGTTCGTTCCAAATTTCTTGCTCCTCTACTGTGGAGTCTCTATTTTTAAAGTTTAAAGGTACTTGTTGATAGTATTTCATTAATCTTTTCTTTGGTCTTTTTTACCATCTGCTCTTGCTAATTTATCGACATCTATAGGAACTTTCATGGCTGTTCTTACCATTGTATCTATTCGTATCATGTCGTTATCCATTTGTCTTACTCTATCTATTAACGCAACTATCATACCATGTTGTGTGTCTAGTTTTTTATGCACATCTGCTATTAAGTGATTAAATAATTTCCAAACCATCCAACCAGCAGCAACTGCAAAAGCTGCAGGAATACCTACAGTTTCTAATAAATCCATCCATTGACTGCTGTTCATTATCTACCTTTTGCTAAACTACCACCAAAGTACATACCTATAATAGCTGATACTAAGTTGGTGTCTAATTGTGTAATTACAAGACCTTGAAAGGTTATCCAGTCAAATACTTCTCTACCTGTTCTAAACAATCCTCCGGGATTCCATTGTGTATAACCTACTGTGACACTTACTTCAGGATAATAAACTGCTACAAGTTTAGGTAAAAGAACAATAGCAAATACAGAAGTAAGTGCAATAATTCTTCTAGTCCATGCAAAACCTTTATCTTTTAAACCATGGTCAAGTGATTGTTTTTTAGCTTTCATATCAAACTCGCCACGGGTTATAAGAAGTTTTTGTGCTTCTGCTTTAGCCTTACGACTTTCAGACCAAATACTCATAACTCCACCAAGCACAGTTGATGCTAACATAGTTATGATTTCAAATGGAAAACCCATTACATTATACTCGCTATTAAATCTTCGTATAAAATTCTAAAATCTTCTAACTTCATAAAACTTAAATCTTTTTTTATTTGATGCACTCTATAAATATCATAAGCTTTTTCAAGTTGTTCTTCTGTGTATAATATCATTTTGTATTTTGTGTAGAAAGAATAGAAAGCATTTCTTCTGTTGAAGTTCCTTTAGGAAAATCAATTTTAGATAATGCTATAGCTTTGTTAATATCTTCTTCACTTTCTAAAAAATATTTAAGTCCTTCAGGAGTTTGTTCATTCATAGCAATAGCTTCAATAATTCCTCTATCAGGACCTTTTGTATTTCTTAAATATTTCATGTCAGCAATATACTGTTCAGGATTAGCATTTTCTTTTTTTGCTATAGCCATTTTTTCTTCTAAAGAAATAAACTCTCCTTCTTTAGAATGTCCTTTAGGATAACTCCTACCTCCACCTAAATATTCTAAAACTGCATGAGCTATAGGGTCTTCAGTATCTTTATATCTATTTAGTTTAGTATTAAAATCTCTTAAAGGTGCTCTTATTCCAGATATTCTAGAATCAAATCCTCCATAACCTTCTTCTCTTCCCTCTTTAAAATAAACATCATCAGTTCTTCCTGCCCACACATCATATCTAGCTTCAATATTTCCCATATTATTATACTCATAGTTAGGTCTAACAACATTGCCTTGATTAAAACCTAGCCTAGTCATCTGGTCAGCGTAAGGCATACCAGTAAAAGGGTCTACTCTATCTGCTGGGTTTTCTTTAGTGTCAGGAACTGGAAAATCTTTTGAGACTTTTTCACCTTCAAAGTATTGTTGTCTTACAAATCCACCAGTTGCATAATTTTGTGTATAGTTTCTTGTATAATTTTTTGTGTATCTTTTATCTAAAGGTCTATCTTTAATTCTTAATCTATAAGCAGCTTCTTTGTCTATTTCTTTAGCATTTTTTCTAATATAATCAAAGGGGTTATCTCCAAAAGCTCTATTCATTATATTTTTAGTTCCAGTTAAAGGAATTTTACCAGCTAAAGTTTCTGTAATTCCTTTTCTTCCTAAAATTAATTGCATAATATCTGAAGCTACAGGACCACCTAAACTAGCTGCTGAAACAACTGGATTTTTAGTATATTCAATAGAGTCTCCAAATCTTACTCCATATTCTAATGGACCTAACATTCCAACTCTTTGAAATGCTCTTCTAATTTCATCTTCTTGAAAACCTTCTTCAGCTATTCTATCTCTATTTTCAGGACTAGACCTCCAATAGTTTGTTGCTAAAGCAATGCTAGTTGCTGTTAGTGCAAATGCTCCTACTTTAGCTGCATTTACTTTAGGATTTACTATGACATCATTAATATAATTTTTTAATACTGTATTACTAAAAACTGTAGGGTATCTTAAAAATTGTGTAAATATATCTTTTTTAGGATTAGTCATAAAAGTAGGTATTCTAGCTCTATCTCTACCTACTGGCATAATTACTTGATTAACAAACCTTCCTGCTCCTTGTATAACAGATTTATAAAAATCATCAGCATAAGCTATTTCGCCTGTTAATAATCCATTTTTATCTCGTGCTGGTCCAAAAGTTGTTTTAGCTCCATCATTTAACCAACGAAGACCATCTTCAATATCAATACCTAAACCAAATAAATCATTTTTAAGTTTTTGAATATTTCTAACTTCACTTCTACTTAAATCTTTTACACCTACAGGAGTAGCTTCACTTATAACATTAATACCTTGTTTAGAAAGTTTATCAAGAGCTTCTAAGTTTTCTTTTATAATTCCTTTACCTACATTAAAAGAAGCTAATTGAACTGATTTAGTCCAAGGTATAAGCATATTAAATCTAAAAAATCCTCTTCCTATTTTTTTAGCAAACTCATTTTGTAATCCTTCACCAGTTAATCTGTTTGTTGTTTCAGCAAATGCTTCATCCATTGCTAAAAATACTTGATGCATTTCTTTTTGAATTTGAGAATCAGGCATTTTATATTTTCTTTTTAACATTAAAGGAATGTCTTGTACAAAAATTTTATGCCCTTCTTTTACTCCTTTTAATGCATCTGTAACAGCACTTGTTCCTTTACCACCTGATTTTGTTAAAGGTATAAGAGCTTCTGTTATTGAAGAAACAGTAGCAAGTGGTAAAAATGCCATAGCATTTGCTAATTTAGTTCCATCATAAATACCTTGCATTAAACCACTATCAAAATAATCTACTTGACCAGTAACTGATTTGTATAAATTAAGAATTTGATTTCTATTTCCTTTAGTTAATCCTCTACCTTGACCTCTAGCTGCTCTTAATTCGTTATCCATAGGAATTATCCATCTTTCTTCAAATTGTTTTATATTTGATTTATTAGTAAACTCAGGTAACAAGAAACTTTTTTTATGTTGAATAGTATTAGCAGCATTCATATAATAAGTTGTCATAGAATTTAAATCATTAGTTAAAAACTTTTCAAATGCATTATCATCTAAATTTTTAAATGCTCTAGCTTGAGTTAATAAAATAGAATGAGAAGAAAATAATTCATTTTTAAGATTAAGCATATCATCAATTATTAAATTAGCTTCAGTTGAATCTTTAACAATTTTTTCACTAATTAATTTTTGTTCAAACTCTTGTCTATTTTCTTCAATCATTTTTCTATTCCAATTTCTAGTAAAATAATTGGTAAGTTTTCTATCTGGTTGAATTAATCCAGCTTCTATAGCATCATCAAATATTCTATCATACAAAACTCTTAAATTTCCAGCAACAGTCTGTACTGTATCATTATATTTTGTAGCATCATCTCCTCTTAATATTCTAACTACATTTAATTCATCAACTTCATTAACAACTCCTGTTTTTCTAATAGGTGCTGTAGCTTCATCAAATAAAGCATGATATTCACTTCTTAAATTATCAAGTTTTTCTCCATGACTTAGTTCAGCTTTTTTTCTGTAAATACTACCAAATGTTTTATCAGCATCTTCTCTAATTAATTGTCTTAATTCTCTTGCAACAGGAGAAAATTTTGCTTTAGTATCTAAAATAGAAGTAGCAGAACCAATAGTTAATGCCTTGACTTTATCACCAATCTCTAAAGTTTTAGTTACTTTATCTGCAAAACTTCCTTCTTTAGTACTGTGATAGCCTTCATCAGCATAAAGTCTATTCATTTTACTATAAAATAAATTAGCTTTTTGTACACCACCACCAACTAATCCACCAGCTAATACACCTAAAGCAGTAGAGCCTACTAACTCAGGTGCTGAATATAATTTTCTTAAATCAGTATTTAATTCTGTAGTTTGTCTAAAATGATTATCAAGTCCAAGCCAAGCACCACCTTCTACTGCTCCAACAGCAGCAGCTTTTTTAACACTCTTTTTACCTTCTTCTTTTAATAATCCTGTAACAGCACTTTCAGGTATAATAGGACCTACTAAAGGTCTAGTAGGACCTACAAAAGATTTTGGTATATGGCTTTTTGCAGCTTGAGTAGCTGCTGTAGCTATAGCTTGTCTACCTGCTAATGAAGTTCCACCAGTAAAAGGAGTAGCTAGTGCAGCTACTACTAAAGTAGGGTCAGTTGCTATATCAATAGTTGCATCTTTAATTAACCTACCAAATTGTCTTAGTCCTCCTAGTTTAGCACCATCAAATTGACTTCTTAAATAAGCATAATCTCTTTTTTGTTGTTCAGTAAAATTACCACTTTGCATAGCACGAGACATGCCACTTACTAAATTAAAATCTGAATCTCTCAAATATTCAAAAATGTCATCAGAGTTTTCACCAACAGATGCTAAAAATCTTTCAGCTACTTCAAGAAACATATCATCTTTTTCTAAATCATTTAAAGTTTTTCTTTTACTATTTTGTAAATTAAAAGAGTTTAATGTATTTTTATTATAATTAAATGCCATTAATTACCTCTTAATTATTTAACATTAAATTATTTAATGAACTAAATACATCTTTTAGAGTTATTTCTGTATTCATAGGTGTAATATTTTCTTTTGCATTTGAGTAACTATATTCTGAATTTTCAATTTGGTCATAATAAGGACCAGCAAATCTTGAAATGTCTACAGGAGTATGATAAGTTTTTGGTCCATAAATTTGTTGTACACCATTATTTACTAAGAATTTTGCATGTCTTCTTACATTTATTTCTTCAGGAGCTTCTTCTTCATATCTTTTTTGTATTTCATCTAATACTTTTAATTGTAATAATTCACTATCTCTAGATAATTTAAATCTAGTAAGATTAATATCTGGGTCTAAACCTAATCCTGCTAATACTCCTGATTGTTTATTACTTATTCTGTGTAATTGAATTAAAGTGTCCATACTTACATTTGATAAATCTAAGTTATCAACAGCATTTCTAAATACATCAGACTTTAAACGCTTTGCCTTTTGTGCTCCAACAGTTTCTATTAAACCTTTACTTTCATATAAGCTTGTTCTATTAGGTAGATTTTTAACAAAATTTTCATCAGGAACAATTTGTTCATCTTCATCTCTTGTTAAAACTCCAGCATCTTCAAAATCTTGGTCAACTTGATTTTTAAGATATAAAATGTCATCTTCATTTAATTCTTGTTTATCTATTTCTTGGAAAAGATAATCTCTAAATTCAAGAATATCTGTTCTTTTATTATCTTGTAATTCTTCAATATATTCAGGAAGGTCTTCTAATATATCAAGACTAAAAGTTTCTTGTGATAAAATATCTGCTTTAGCTAAACCAATAGTGTCAAAAGAATTATTATCATATTCATTCATTACATAATTTATAGCAGCATTTCTTAATTCTAATTCATTGTAATCATTTTCCCAATTTGGATTATTTCGTTTGTAATTATTTACATTATAAAGAACATTTCTACCTAAAGTTCCCATAGCAGAACTATCTCCAAGTAAATCTTTATATTTTTTCTTATCTATTTTATTTCTCATTCTATCCAAAACAGGAACTAAGTCTGCTTCATTAATTTTAAAGTCTTTCACCGGTTTAATTATATTTTCGTATTCAATAGAAAGACCAGCAGATACCTTTCCTTGGTTATCTGCATCATAAGCATCCATTAATTTAAATATATTAACTCCATTATTACCAGTTAAAAATTTTATTTTGTCTGTTTCATTGGTTAGTTCTTCCCACTCTGCTATTAAAAGTCTACCATTTCTTTGTTTCATACCATCTCTAGTTAAGTACTCTTCAGGAGATTTTTCGTTATTTATTAGTTTCATTAAAACTGCACTTTGTACTTGTTCTGTAGTTAATGTAGGCTGTTCTCGTAAAACATCATTAATTAATTCTAAATGATACCCATTATCTACAAATTGATATGTTTCTTTAAGAGCAGAATTTCTTGAAATTGATTCTGATATATTTAGAATTATATTAGCTTTGTCTGAATCTTTAAATTTTATTAAATCTTCAAATTCTAATTGGTCTAAACCAGCATAAGTAGCATTAATTCTATCATCTATAGAATCTCTAAAAGTATTTCTATTTTCTTTAGCTGTTTTTAAATTGTCTTCTAATTCTATAACAGCAGGATTCGTACTAACTATATCTCCTTGTATATCTATTCCAGCTTCTCTTAATTCTTTTGCTCTTTCAGGGTCTTCTTCTCTTCTAAAAATTCTGTTCCATGCTTTTCTCATTAAACTTTTTTTTCTAGGGTCATCTTTAACAGCTTCTAATGCAGCTAAATATTCTGCTTTAGCTAATTTATTATATTCAATAGAAGTTTGCATAGTAGCTCTAGGGTCATTTTGTAAAGTTGCCATTTCATTTGCTATTTCTTGTCGTTTAGCATTAAAAGCTTCTAACATTTGTTTTCTAAGTTCTGGGTCTGGTTCTTGATAAATAGTAGTAGCATCAATTTTTTTACCACCAAACATAGCAGTTACTGCTTCATCAGTAGTAGAAAGATATTCTAAAGCTTCTTTATTTAAAAAAGCATCTTGATTTTTATTAAATTCTCTTAATCTATTTCTATTATTTTGCCAATAAGTAGAAGTAAATTCTTCTTCATTTAATTTAAATATGTCATTATATTTATCAGCTACTTCATTTATAGCATCTTCTTTTTCTTGTATTAATCCTTGATTAGCTTGTCCTAAAAAATTATTTATAAGGCTAAGACCTATAGCTTTTCCAGCTTGTTTTTTATAATCTGATTGTCTTTTAGATAATATAGAACCTGCAACATCTGCAAAATTTGAACTTGTTAAATACTCATTAGCCATTACTCTTCTCCTTTATCCAATAAACTTTTTCTTAAATTTGGTCCTTCTTCTTTTATTTTATCTAATATATTTCTTGGTACAATATTAGAATCTATTTTTTCTACATTAACTTTTTCAGCAGTTTCACTACCTATATTTTGTACAACATTTCTAAACTCTGAAACTTTTTTATCAAATGATTCTTTTGTGTCCTCATTGTCTAATTCATCTAAATCATTACCTTCAATATTATATTTAATATTAGCTTCTTCTCCAAGAGCCATAATCATATAAGTAGTTGGTTCAGCTAATAATAATAAATTATCAACAGAAATATCACCTTGTAAAAATTTAGAATATAAAACACCCATAGTTAAATCTATTGCTGCTGCTCCTTTTGATAAAGCTTTTACAATATTTTTAGCTGTTTCAGGTTGTAAAATAGTTGTAGTTATATCATCTAAAGCTTCTCTAGGATTAGAAAATGTAGGAGGATTTTCCCAAGGATATTTAGAGTCTGGACTATTTACTAAACTTTGTCCGGGAATAGGACTACCTTGACTTGATAAATCTGTTAGTTCATCTAATCCTTCTTGACTAAAAAAAGCTTCTCCTCTAATTTTTCTTTTAGTTTCTTTATCATTAAAGATTTCATCTTCAGATACTCCATTTTCTATAGCTTGTAAAATAGTTTGAGCAGAAGCTTCTCCTACAGATTTAGAAAGAATAGGTTTTGATTCTTTTTCTTCTTCTTCTACTATTTCTTCTTGTTGTTTTTCTTCTATCATATTAACCTACTTGTAATGTTTCTTGTGTATATAAAGGTGTACTTGCATATCCTACATCTGCAGTTCCATATGTTAAATTACTATATGCATCATTTACATCTACTCCTAAATTTTGATAAGCAAATTGTAGTGGGTCTAATCTTGTATCAGGTTCTCGTGTACCACCTGCAACAACTCCTGTAGGGTCTGGTCCTAATAATTCATTTTCAGCATAACTTGATATTAATTGTTTTCCAGTTTGACTAGCAGCTCCAGAAACAAATTGTCCAAATCTAGAACTACCAATTCTTTGAAATATATTTTTTGAAGGTGAAGCAGCTCCACTAACAGATGCAACAGATAATGGACCAGTTACAGGAGGAGTTAATAAAGGTTTAGCAAAAGGACCAGCTCCTCCAAACGGACCAGAGCCTCCAAACACATTTGCTGATAAATTATACGCTGGTCTAAAAGCTGCACCTAATGTTGAACTTGCAAAATTTCCAGCAGCACTCGCCCATTTTCCAAAAAATCCTACTCCGGGTGTAACAAATCTACTTAGTAATCCACCTACACCGGTAAATAATAAAGCACCTCCAACTACAGCTCTTAATATTTTACTGGATGCAACTTTCTTAACAACCTTTTTAACAGCTCCTACAGTTTTCTTTACAACTTTTTTAATTCCTTTACCTATTTTTTTAATAGCTTTTTTTAATGATTTAAATAATCCCATAATTATATCCTTTTATATTGTTCCAAATATTGACTTTATCATAGATGTTACATCGCTAATACTACTACCATACTTGTCTGGTGTTGAAGCAAGAGCAGTATTAACTATTTGTGCTATTCTATTCTTTTCATTTTCACTTGCTCTAAAATCATAGTCAGCTTGGTCTCTCATTTCTTGCCATAAAAATGACATTGCTGAACCTGATAAATTAAAAGCATTTTGTGCATTTTGCATGTTTATTTGATTTTGCATTGCAGTATTAGCAGTATTAAGTTGTCTTCTCCATTGTGTATTAGACTGTTCAACTGCTGCTTGATTTTGAGCATTCCATTGATTTCTTGCAAAGTCTTGATTAGAATTAAATTGTTCTATCTGTGCAGCTAATTGTGTATTAAACTTTTCAACATCAACAGCTCTTTGAGCATCTCTAGCTGAAGCAGCGTTTGTTTGAGTAGCATTAAACTGTTCCATTGCATTCATTTGTGTTTTATTATATTGTTCAACTTGTGCATTTAAACTAGCCATAAATTGATTAGTTTGATTTTCACTTGCTGCATTAAACTGAGCAGCAGCATTATTAGCAGCTTGATTAGATAATAATCTTTGTTGTGTTTGTTGTGCTCTTAATACATTTGATTGTTGTTCAGCATTTAAGTTAGCCATGTCCATAGCTAAAAAGTTTTTAGCATTTTGTATTTGTGCTTGTTGATTTAAACTTGCTTCAGCTAAATTAGCTTGAGACATTAAGACTGCATTTTGCATAGTACTTTGTTGGTCATTACTAGCTTCTGTTAAACTTACAGTTTGTAAAAATTTACTATTAGCTAATTCTGTTTGTTGGTCAGCATTAAATTGAGCCATGTTCATACCAAATACTTTATTAGCTTTATCTAAGTTTACTTGTTGTTGTCTTTGTGCATCAGCTTCAGCAGCTTGTGCCTCTATACTTTTTTGTTGACTTACACTTTGTTGTATAGCTTGTGCATTACTTTGAGCTATAGGTACAGCACTTTGTATAATAGCATTAAATAAATTATCTCTACCAACACTAGAAGCACTTAGTCCTCTTCTTGCTAACATAGCTTCTACACTAGCAACAGCAGGTTTAGCCCAAGGAGGTATTTCACCATTTTCCATACCACTCAATAAACTATCTATCTGATTAGATACTAAAGCTTCTTCAGGTAATCCAGCTATAACACCTCTTTCAGCTTCACTAAATTCCATAAGTCTAGCTTCTAAAGCTTCAGGGTCATTACCTAATTCAGTAATAGCTTCTTCAGGTAGTCCTGCATTTCTTAATTGTTTTTTAGCTCTAGTAACTCTAGCTAAAGTTGTACCAGCATTTTTAGCTGCTTGTGCCATAGCTTCTGGACTTAATTCTCCTACTACTCTTTCTGCTAAAGCACCTTCTGGGTCTTTAACATCAGCACCTTCAGTAGGTGCAACTCTATCTACTTCAGCAGCTTCTGCTAATTTAATATCTTCTTTACTTCTTTGTGCATAATCTACTTGAGCTTCAGTATCTACAATATCTAATTCATCTTCTGTTATTTCTGCAGCAGGTACATCAGTTGGCATGTCTGCAGTTTGTGCAGTACCTGTTGTTACTTGTTCTGTTGTAGTTGTTATATCATCTTGTTGTCCTACTTTTGTAGGGTCTGCCATGGTTGTAGTTTGTTGTGGAGTTCCTTCTTCTATTTTTACAGCATCAGGTATTTTTGCAGCTTCAGGAACTTCTCCTCTTGCAGCAGCCTCTGTAGATTGTCTTGTTGTATTTTGTTGTTCAGTTTTAGCAGCTTTAGCAGCTTCTTCTGCAGCTTTTTTAGCAGCTTCTTCTGCAGCTTTTTTAGCAGCTTCTTCTGCAGCTTTTTTAGCAGCTTCTTCTGCAGCTAATCTGTCTTGACCACCACCCGGTCCACCTATAGACATATTATCATTTCTTGGGTCAAAGTCTTCAACTCTTTTATTTAAACCACCAACTTGATAGCTTACTCTACCACCCTTAGACATATCTACACGCCCATCAGTAGTATACTTTTTTTGATATTTTTTCTTTTTCTTTTTAGCCATATCTTTTCCTATTTTACTTTACCTCAAAGAGTTTGTCAACCTTTTCATGTAATTTTTCTAATCTATCCATGAGAACTCCCATGTCATCTTTTACTTCTTTTTTAGTTACATAGTCTTTTGCAATCTCTTCACGAGTTTTATTTAAGAGTATGTCAATTCTTTTAGCCTCTGAAGTATTACTTTTAATACTATAGAGTATGGGTGCTAACACCAAAGTTATAAAGATGTTCCAAAATAAATAAGGTGTTAATTCCATGTATTAACCGATAGTTTTAGTTACGCTTGTAGGTGTAATTTTACCAGCTATGTTTGCATCTAATCCAGCTTTTAATTCTTTAACTGTATCAGCAGTCATAGCAGTTTCAACCCAACCTTGTACTTTAGCAGCATCTAAACTTGCAAATGCTGTAAAGCTTGAAAGGTCTGAAGTGTCAAGTGATTGTGTACCATAAACAGTAGCAGTCCAGTTATTACCTTCGCTATCTTTATTAGTATCATCAGTTGCTGTAAGTCTCCAATGTACATTGTGAACTACATCACTTTTACTATCTTTTGTAGGGTATGTATCAACTGTTGAAACATCCCAAGTATATCCTATTGCCATATTATTTCTCCTTTTGTTATGAGTTTTTCAACTCGTTGATTTCAGATTGTAAGGCATCAATCTGTGTTTGTTGTTCTTGTATAGCTTTTGATTCTTCCGTAATCAACTGCTTGTTTAATTTCTTCATCATCTTTAACACCAGCTATACCCTCATTCCAACCTGCTTCTTGTATTTCGTGAGCAATAAAACCTTCATGTATTCCATCATCATCTTCTATCCAATTAAATGTTACAGGTCTTAATTTTTTAACTCTTTCTAAACCATTATCTTCCATAGTTTTAACATTAGTTTTTAATCTATAATCAGAAGATGTATCAAAAGATGTTGAGCCTGAAGAAACTCTAACAGAACCAACAGCAACACCAGCTCTATAAAATTGTATTGCTTCACCATTTGTTACTGCTGCTTGTCTATGAAGAATTAAAGTTTCATCCGTTGCTGTACTTGAAGTATTTGTAATTGTTACAAATTGTCCTGCTTGACCTGCTGAATTTACTCTAAATCCAGAAGATGTATTCCATGCTTGGTCTGATGCACCCACCAACAAGTTACCTGAACCATCAATACGCATTCTTTCTGAACCAGCAGTAGTAAATGCCATGTCATCAGTTATAACACCAATTCTATTACCATCATTTGTACTATTACTATCTTCTATAACAATAGCTGCTTCTGCATCAGAAGATTCAAATTTAGCTTGATAATTAAAACCACCTAAAGTGTATAAACCAACTGTGCTTGAACCATGATTAATTTGTAAAGGTACAGTTGGACTAGTCGTACCAATTCCAACATTTCCATCACCATCTAAAATAACCCTAAATGCATTATCAGTTTTATCACGAATAGCAAAAGCACCACCATAAGAGCCTATTTCAAACTCTTGGCTAGCATCAGTTTCTTCAATAGTAATAACTGGTGTAGCACTAGCTATATGGAAAGGTGTATCAGGACTAGTAGTTCCTATTCCAACATTTTGTGAACTATTTACTCGTAATGCTTCAGAACCACCAGTAACAATTCTAAATGTATCATTATCATTAAATCCAAAAAATGTATTAGTGTCTCCTGCATGAATTATATTTGAAGTAATAGTTACATCTGCACCATTTACAGCTAAGTTACCATTAAAAGTGGCTGCACCAGCTGCTGACATATCAAGAGTAAGAGCAGACACAAAAGATGAACCATCAATACCCTGTATTACAAAATCGCCATCAGCTACGATAGATTGGAAAAGAGCATTATTGCCATCTTTTTTGATTGCTGCATATTGAGTACCACCATCTAAAAACCTAACCTCTCCATTATCATCGGCATCTAGTTGTATGTTTCCACCAATATCTAGTGTTAAATCGCCACTATCAGAAATAGTAGAGCCATTAATAGTTATATCTCCTACTGTTAATCCTGAAGAATCTATAACTGCTCTTTCAGTACCACCAGTATCAAATCTAATTTTATCTTCATCACTTGATTCTTCTACTTGTACTTTAGTATCTGCATCAGCATCACTTAAAATATTAGCAGTAGTACTACTTGTAGCAGTTAATGTAATAGATTCAACTTTAGAACCATTAGGAGGTGCTTCAGAAAATGTTAATGTATTTCCTGATATTGAATAAGTATCTTTATG
>Ga0208919_1001569_pt1 | contig 12979 bp, 20 predicted proteins | sample 4_EtaG_FD_184076 | JGI IMG/M metagenome (GOLD analysis project Ga0208919, IMG submission 184076) | Marine viral communities from the Subarctic Pacific Ocean - 4_ETSP_OMZ_AT15127 metaG (SPAdes) (version 3) | ecosystem: Environmental > Aquatic > Marine > Oceanic | place: Pacific Ocean | collected...
GGGCGTAACCGAGGCAGCAAAGACGGCGTGCGCAAAAACGTGCGTACCATGACGCGGCCAGGCACATTGCGGCGCAGCATTAAGACCTTTCGACGCAGCAACAAGGCGATTACCTTGGCAGGGCCTAAGACAAGCCGACGCGGTGGCAGCATGAAGCGCAACAGGCAAAACGGATGGTTTGCCAGCATTGTAGAAAACGGCAGCGGCTTTGGCCCAGCACGCAACAAGGGCTTATTTTCTCGCACACAGAAGGCGACAAGCAACCGCATGAAGCAGCTGCGCAACAGACTGCTGCGACAAGAATTTGAACGCTTTATGAAATGAAGGTAGGAGCCGCCATATACAGCATGCTAAAGGATGACAGCGCAGTGTCTGCGTTGGTCGGCACGCGCATCTACCCAGAGCTGGCAGAGGAGGGCGCTGCCACGCCTTACGTGGTGTACTCTGTTGTGTCTAACACGCCCGTCGACACTAAAGAAAGTGCGCCAGTAGATGAGGCGCAGCTGGAGGTGTTTAGCGTAGCGGACACGTACGCAGCAGCCAACGACCTTGCAGACAAGGTGCGGGCGGCGTTGTCGCGGCAAAGCAAGAAAGTGCTTGACACTGTGACGGTTCAGTCTATTAAGTACACAAACGAAGTGACGGAGGTGAGCGCTGAGCGCAACCTGTTTATCAGCGTCCAGGATTACACTGCGCGGTTGACGCCTGTGCCTTTGTTGCTTGACGTGTACAGCAACGTGCATGCAGCGTACAGTTTAAGGCGTCTGCGGTCAAATTACACAGGGCCAGCCATTACGGTTGTGCGTCTTGGAGTTGAAAAAGAAATTGGCTTTGACGCAGATGGCAACCTTGATGTGGCAGCTTTAGAAAGTTTTGCAGATGGACGTGACACGTACGTAAAAACCTGGTTTGATCAGGGATACCTTGGCAACAATGCGACCCAAAGCGATTCAGATGACAGGCCTATTGCAACAGAAGGCACTGGCCTAGCTAATAAAATAGACGGGCGTGTGGCTTTACGTTTTGACGGTACAAGCGACGCGTTGCCATTTGACAACACTGGTCTAAATATTGCAAGTTGCAGCGTTTTCAATGTCTTTAAATTAAATGACACCGAGGACATTCAACGTGTCATTCAAATTAGCGGTTTTCCTAACCGGTTTTATGCGCCAGTTATTGCGGGTAACACTTTCCAATACAGTTACACGGATGTCAATCGCAACGCAGCAGCAGACACTGCACAAAATTTGCACAGCATAATTGCAGGCAGCACGCAAGGCGACGCGCGAGCTTTTTTAAATGGAACGCAAGTCGGAGCTGCAATGTCACTAGGTTCAGGCATCAGTGCAGGTGCAACAATAGGAGGAAGCGGCAGCGATTTCTTTGCCGGCAAGCTGCAGGAGCTTATTGTTTACGGCAGCGACCAGAGCGTTAATAGAACAAGCATTGAGGCAAACATCATGACATACTACAGCATCACATGAACGACTTTCTACTAAATAACTGGGGCGAGCTAGTCATCGCCCTCATGGCATTCGTGAAGGTTGTAATTAACCTGACACCCACACAAAAAGACAACCAGATATTTGGATATTTGGACAGTCTGATTAATATGATTATCGCAGATCGCATCAAACCCAACAATAAGAAATAATGGCAGCAACAGCAGGAATAATGAACGGCTCTCAGTTGAGAGTTGCGTTCGCAAACGAGAGTGCAACACCAGTACTGGTCGACCATCTCACAGATTTGTCTGTGTCTTTCAGCACTGAGACACGCGACACCACAACAAAAGACAACGGCGGATACCGCGCAATTTTGCCAGGGCTTAAGACCTTGAGCGTGACCATGACAGCATTCTATGCAGCCGACGCTACGAACGGCTATGAAGAATTGTTTGCCGACATGGAAGCAGGGCAAAAGCTCGACATCACCATTGCGTCATTTAATCAGGCAGAGGCTGAGATTACCGACGACATGGACATCGACTTTAAAGCCTACTGCACTAGCTTGGAGCTGAGCGCAGGCACTGAAGACAACGCGTCTTACACTGCTACTTTTGAGTGCGTCACTGATCCAACATTTGTTCCTAGCGCATGACCATTACCCTAGACGGACGGACATTTCCAGTCAAAGCTAACATGCGCGCCTGGCGCAGCTTTGAGCAAGCGACTGGACACAAGGTGGCAAACATCGACAGCGAGGATGTCACCCTGATGCCTGAGCTGCTATTCTACTTTGTGCAGGAGGGCTGCAAAAAGCAAGGCATGACCTTTGACATGGAGGTGGACGACTTTCTAGGATTGATTGATGTGCAGGATTTGACTGCTGTTGTTGAGGTGATTGAATCTTCTATGACTCCGCAAAAAAAAACGGAGAACCAGGAGACAACACACCACTTGAATGGGACGAAATAGAGGAACTAGGGCTTGGGCTGTTGTGCCTGAGTCCTAGTCTGCTCTACGATTTAACATTCAGGGAGTTTGGCAACGCGGTGCGCGGTCGGTACAAAGCTCAGGAGGCGCAGCAACGCGTAGACTGGGAGCGTACACGATGGCAAACCGCTTTGTTGTTAAACGTGCACACTAAGAAAGGAAGCAACGTTAAGCCTAAAGACCTGGCAGTGTTTCCGTGGGAGGAAAAGCCCAAGGCTGGTATACATACAGGCTGGGCACAGTTAAAAGCAATAGCTAAGAAAAATGGCCAAACTAGGTGATCTTGTAGTACGGATAGGAGCTGACACACGCGACCTGAACAAGTCGCTGGGACGCGTGCAGCGCAACTTGCGTGGCATGACCAGCAACATCAAACAGATGGGCCAGGACATGACGCGCAGTTTGTCGTTGCCACTTGCAGCCGTCGGCGCGGCGGCACTGAAGAGCGCAGCAGATCTTGAGACGCTGGAGACGTCGTTTGTGAGCTTGACGGGCGGCGTGGAGCAGGCAGGCAAGATGATGCAGCAGCTTACAGCGTTCACGGCCAAAACGCCATTTCAGCTTGACGCAGTAGCTAAGTCGGCGCGGCAATTAGTGGCCAGCGGCACAGACATCGCAGACGTCAACACCCAGCTGCAATTTTTGGGCGACATCGCAGCCACCAGCGGCAGCAGCATTGACGAGATTGCAGCCATCTTTGCAAAGGTCAACGCTAAAGGCAAGGTTGAGTTGGAGAATTTGAACCAGCTTGCAGAACGAGGCATCCCAATCTTTACCGCACTGAGCGAAGCGACAGGTTTGCCTGCAGATAAGTTAGGCGCAGGCGCTGTGAGTGTCGAGCAGTTCAGCCAAGTACTGCAGGGCTTTGCTCAAGAAGGAGGCTTCGCAGAGGGCGCTATGCTGCGACTTAGCCAAACCGTGTCTGGCAAGTTTAGCACTGCCCTGGACAACGCAAAGTTTGCTGCGGCCTCACTAGGCGAGCAGCTCCTGCCTTTTGCAAGCAAGGCGCTGGACGCATTTACTAACCTGGCGCAGAAGTTTACAGAGCTGGACGACAGCACAAAGCGCATCGGCATCGCTATTGCCGCCTTTGCTGCGTCGCTTGGGCCTGCCATTATTGGCATCACAGGCGTTGTCAAGGCGATTACACTGCTGGCCTCACCCGTTGGCGTGACAGTGCTGGCCATCGGCGCACTGACTGCCGCGTTCATCTACTTCTACGACGAGATACGGCCCATCATTACAGCAGCAACCAACCTAATGATTGGGCTGTACAACAACGTGCTGCCGCTGCGTGTGCTGATCAGCATTGTACAGACCGCCTTTGTCAATGCAGGCAAAGCCATTGTTACAGCGTTTAAGGCAGTGGGCGACACGTTTAAGACCATTTTTAATGCACTGGCTTTGGCTCTTGACGGCGATTTGCCAGGCGCTTTTGATGCTATCACAGGAGGCTTTAGCGCAATTGGTAAGGACTTGTTTAAAGTGGGCAAGGACATTGGTGCTGACATGATGGAAGGCATTGAGAACGCCATTAAAGCAGACAAAATACCTTTGCTTGACGATGACGCGCTGCCCACCAAGGCAGAAATTATGGAGCGCTTCAACGGATTGTTTGAGGGCACGGGCGAAGTGATTGCAACTGAGGTGTCAAGCGGTTTGGATGCAGTGAAAACAACAGTAGCGCAGGTCAAGCCAATTGTAGAAACAACTACAGCGGCATTCAAAAACATGGGCGAGGTGTTAGCTGACAGCATTGGCAATGCAGTTGGCCAAGCCGCCACATTTAAAGAGGCTATGCTGGAAAGCGCTCGGGCAGTTATTATTGCTTATCTGGCACAGACCAAAGCGAAAATTTTGCAGAACAGTGCGGAGGGTGCTGCAGGCACAGGGCCAGCGTTTCCGTTTGTCATGGCTGGTTTGCTCACTGCGGGCATGGCTTTAGTCAACAGAGTTGGCATACCTGCTTTGGCGCAGGGCGGCCTTGCATACGGGCCAACAATGGCAATGGTTGGCGACAACAGAAATGCAGCCATCGACCCTGAAGTTGTGGCGCCATTGAGTAAATTGAAAGATATGATGGGCGGCGGCGTTGTCGAGGTGGTCGGACGCATTAAGGGCGACGACATTTTCTTAAGCAACGCACGCAGCAACAGCGCCCGCAACCGTTACGCATGAGCAGCTACCTACTAGCCAAGGGTGTTGGAGAATCTTTAAACGAAGACAGCTACGAGGTGCGCATCATTCGCACTGCAGCTGGCAGCGATCAAACGACAGAGTTTACCCTAGCTGCCAACGGCTTTGCCCTGAAGTATGAGAGCGTTGACGACAGCGCGCTAGTGCCAGGCATCATGCATTCACGGTGCGAGGTAACGACGCTGTGGCCTGCTGCGATTCACGCCAAACTGAATCTGTTGTTGACCGCACTGGCCACCAGCACTGACGGCGACTACCTGCTAGAGGTGCTGCGCGACAGCACACGCATTTGGGTGGGCAGCATATTGGTGGAAGAGTTTGAGGTAAATGAGGACAGCACAAACAAAGAGGTGACAATTGTCGCAACGGACGGCCTAAGCCTTTTAAGGCATGTAGATTACAATAACTCGGGCACGGCCTACACTGGGTACCAAACAGTGTACGATATTGTCAAGAACATACAGGAAAAGTGGTCTCTGTACACATATCTGAACGCGCAGAACAGCGGCACGGAGTATCGGCTGGCCTGGGCTGAGGACGTGTACAGCGAAGATGACTACATCATGGCTGCGGAGACGCACCCAGCAGGCACAAACCTTAAGAGCATCGAGCGCTCGCGCATTCACACGAACCCGTGGAGTTCTGTAAACAGCAGCGGCGCCACGGAGTACATCAGCTGCTACGATCTACTGCAATCGCTGTGCATCACATACCAGTGGCGCCTGTACAGCTATGGCGACGCATGGCACATGTTGCCTGTGGCGCTGTCTGGTGAGCGCACGCCAGGCACCGTGTTGCAGTGGAACGGCACAGAGGTAGACCGCGACGTCATTACAGAATATCAATTTCAGAAAGACGCGGCCAACGACGTGCGGCAGAAAGGCGCAGCGTGGCGCATCAGCTACACACCACCACACAATGAGGTGCGCGTAACGCGTGACACCAACGACGGCGCAACTGTTATCAGCAACTTCAATTTTGCTGCAGGCACCGCGTTGGCAGACGCCGACGTTGTGTACCCTGGCATTGACACTGAAAGCAGCGCCGTATACTACGAGATGCGCGGGCGGTTTAAGTTCAGCCAGTCTGCGCAGAGCGTGGCGCAGTCATCAATTGCGGAGCTTTTTTTGCGCTTTACAGTTGCTTTTGGCGACAGCAGTACACAATACTATGTCAACAACTTGGCAGACGGATCAGGGCTAGCTCAAAGTGTTGCTGTTGGAATTGGTGGCGCTGCTGAGTGCACGTTTTTAACAGCTGTAAACCCAGCTTACAGCGGCAGTTTTGGCTACTTCTACTACAAAGCGCCACAAGACAACGGTGCTTATGACGTAAATGAGGACATTGAACGGTTCATTGACTTTGTATTTATTGTGCCGCCACCACCAACGGCAAAGACAGGGCTAACAGTTACGCCTGACTTCCTTGTTTTTGACGCAAACGCTGGAGCCAACAACGGTTACAAGGCGGCACTTACTACGACGTTTGTAGATTTTAAAGTCAGCAAGTTCAGCGGCAATCTGCTGGAGTTTATACCAGATTTTGACATTGTAGCCAACGCAACGACAGGGCGCGGCGCGCTTGAGCTAGGCACAACAAACGTCGGGCAGCTAGGCGCAAGCATGGGACGAATTGACGTGCAGACTAGCGCTGGCGTGTATGGCACAACTAGCAACTGGGTTTGCCAGGACAACGACACGACGCGCGTGATTAACACGCTGCTGGTGCAGGAAACCTTAGCACGCCACAACAAACCCAAAGGACTAGAGCGCGGTAGCATTGTACTGCGTGGCACTAGCGCTGCGGTACCGTCGCCATTTAACTTCTACAAAGACCTAGACACTGCGACGTTTTATGCGCCCGTCAATTGGCAGCTCAATGCTACAGCGTGCGAGGTTGATTTGACGCTGCGCAAGACAGGCCGCGACGCGATCAGCATGACGACGCACGACGAAAACACAGGCAAAGGCCCAGACAGGCCGATTGGCGGCAGCACAGGCCAAGAGCCTGTAACACAATTGCCTAACACGCGCGGGTTCAACACACAAGCATCTACAAAGTTTGCAGAAAATTGGTCGGCCGTTATTGGCAGCGAGACGCTCGAAGCATACTACACCGTGCTGCCTGACGGCACTGGACGACGCGTTAACAACCAAGGCGACACGCCCACAGCAGGCACCGACATCAGCCGAAAAATATACTTTAGATTGCTGGGCTTACACGGAGCAGCAGGCGGCGGCTGGCTGGCGCTGCCAGTCAATCAGCCTGCGCTCAACGACACACTGGCCACCGCGTTCGATAAGATAGACCTGTACATGGCTGCTCTGGCAACAGCTACAGCAGGCGCTTACAGTTTCATTGTAACCTACAGCGAGGTGTCTGATCGCGTGCTCGACAACTACGCAGGAGGACAGGCGGCCTTTAGTCTGCGCAAGTTGCGCGCTGGCTACACAGGCAACTGCATTAAGGTGCGACGCAGCAGCGACAACACCACACAAGACATTGGGTTTAGCGGTACGGACTTGGACACTGCTGCGCTGTTGACGTTCTGCGGCGGCGGTGACGGATTTCTGCATACGTGGTTTGACCAATCGACTGCAGGCCGTAACGCTGTCAACACCAGCACAGGCGAGCAGCCGCAAATTGTTAGCAGCGGCAGCGTTATACAGGTCAACGGCAAGCCTGCGGTTGAGTTTGACGGCAGCAACGACACACTGCTCACCTCAGCCTTTGCGCCAAATCCAAGCGGCGCATACAATCTAGCTGTAGTACATGAGCACAATGTCGTCAATGTTGGCCAGCAGTTAGGATCGAGCTGGAGCGGTACGCAATCGACGCAAAATTTTATATCTCAAATGATGGCCAACGCCAAGCTGCGTTTTGCTGTGCGGTACAACAACAACCAGCTGCCACGCCCAGACAGCACTGCCACGTTTACAGCAGGCACGCAGATTATTAGCACAGCGACATTTGCGCACGGCAGTTGTGAAGCCTTTTACAACGGCACAAATGAGCTTGATAAGTTTAGTGCTAACGTCTCTGCGAACCCGAACAACAACAGCAGGGCCATGGCTTTAGGTACGCGCAGCCACGACGGTGCAGCGCCATTGCGTGGAACGTTGCAGGAGTACATCGTATTCAGCAACGGCACAGCTCACGACGCTGAGGACTTGAGCGATGAATTAAACACACATTACAGCGCATTCTGATGCAGTGGATTATTGTCAAGCCTGTGGGCCTCATTAACTCAAAAGACCGCGCACACATTATTGCGCGAGAGCTATACAACATCACGCGGCCCGTGCACGTGCAGTCGCCTGACGAAGCTGACAACACGCTGTGCAGCATACTGCAGCACGCAACAGACAGGGACAACTATGCGCTGCGAGTTGACACCGACTACATGATTGCAGTGCACCCAGAGTGCAACCTGGAAAAACTGGTGGCCATGTTTCCAGAGATAAGCGCGATGCAGCGCTACAACCTAGGCAGCGCTATTCACCAGCTCGATGAGATACCGCTGCACAGCATACTGCCCACCACGGTGACGGTGCGCGATTACAAGTACATGGTTGACAACGGCTGGATAATTGAGGACGAAGATGAATGAGCTTAAATGTCACCTGCAAAACGCCTTGAACGTCACATACGTGGGCAGCGTACTGGTGGGCTACGTAGACACCGCTGTGACTATCTGCGCAGGCCTTACCTTGATGTGGTGGAACATTGAACGCGCGCTGAAGGTGCGCAAAGAACGACAGGAAGATGAGATACTTTAATTACTGCGAATTTGACAGCCCTGATCAGCTAGGCAGCGGGCACAACATGGACGAAGACTTTCTGCAGATGCTGGACGACGCCCGCGACTTTGCAGGCATACCGTTTAAGATAACCAGCGGCTACCGCACAGAGGCGCACAATCATGCAGTAGGCGGATCACGCAGGAGCTCACACATGCAAGGCTTGGCTGCTGACATTGCCTGCGGCACATCACGCGAGCGCATGGAGATTATCACGGCGCTGCTCACGGTAGGCTTTGACCGCATCGGCATCGGTGACGGGTTTGTGCATGTAGATTGTGACGTTGAAAAAGATGAAGCAGTTATCTGGACTTATTACTAAGGCACTTGCAGGCGCCGACCTCACCGAGGCGTTTAAGACAAAAGGCGACCTCAAGCGCTGGAGTGCGAAGCGGACGGTTGGCGGCATGATTGCCACAACAGCCTGCTACGACATCACCACGCACGGCATAAGCTGGGAGGCGGTTTGCCTGTGTGCCATTGCCGTTGTACCTTTAGTCGTCAGCATGTTTGAGAGCCGTGCTTGACACGTGAGTCATCAGAATTGGTTAGTGAAGGGCTGGCGTAGTGCTGGCCCTTTTCTGTGCGCCAACATGTCAATGTGGAAAACTACACACGCATTGTACATACAAGTGACGTACAAGTGACGTACGTTTGTGACATGCAAGCTCTCAAACCCAACGGCATATCGCACAGCGTGGTGCCAGACAAACCCATGACGTATAACCAGTGGATGCAGTACATCCACGCACAAAACCAATCGAAATGACACACGATTACATGCACGAGGGCCACGGCCACTACACCCAGCGCAGCGGCGTTGACTTTCGCGAAGGCGGATACAAATGCTTGCCAGATGCAGGCGCACAGTTTATGCGCGAACGCATGCGCGATATGGATTTTAGGTGCTTTCAAGACTTCCGCCACAAAGACCGCAAAGACATGACGCGCTGGTGGTTTAAGGATGAGCGAACCGTGCAGAAGCGCTTGCAAGGCATTCAAAGCATGGGCTACGAAGCATGCGGGCCAATTACGCGGTCATGATTACGCAGTACAAAAACCTAGCTGTGCAAAATGCTGAGCTGCAGCAACAGGTACAAGACCTGCAACGACAGTTGTCAGTAGCGCAACGCAAGTTGCACCTGCGCACCGAAGCACGCGCGTTGAACTACAGCAGGCAGCAAGTGCTTGACGCATTGCAGCGCACCTTTGGCGTGCGGTCACTAGCTGCAGCCGATTTAGACATAACAGAGCACGCACTACGCAACGCTGTGAGCAGGTTAGGCATTACGTATCCGCCGCTGTTTCGAAAGCGACAAATAAACGGCAAAGAATGGTACTGCCTGAAGCACAGATTTAGCCATGATTGAATACATGAAGAACTACCCTATAAGAATGAACGTGCGCATGACCGAGAGCCAGCGCGACGTGTTACAGGACAAAGCCAACAAGATGGGCGTATCTGTGAGTGCTCTGCTTCGTCTTATGATCAACCAAATCGAACCTTTAAAAAACCAAGTGTTATGAGTTTTATTTCTGAAGACTTCGCGAAGGCGAACAACAACGCAGGCAGCTACTTCCGACCTGCAAAAGACAAGACCAGCAAAGTGCGAATCTTGAGCGAGAAAGGCCTGGAAGGGTATGTGTGCTGGACAGAGGACAACAAGCCTGTGCGGTGGCATTGGAAAGACAGCAAGCCAGAGGCCAACTACCGCGACGGCGATAAGCCGCGCAAGTTCCTTGCTGTAGCTGTGTGGAACTACGACGACCAGTGTGTACAGGTGTGGGAGATTACGCAAAAAAGCGTGTTTGACGCTCTGCACGACATTACAATGGAGCCAGACTTTGGGCATCCTAACACATTCGATCTGCGCATTACACGCAAGGGCGAAGGGCTGGAAACAAAGTATACCGTCATCCCAGTATCTGGGCCGATTGTGCCAGAGGTTGAGACCGCTATGAGCACGCTAAACGTCAACTTGGACGCATTGTTGAACAGTGAAGACCCATTTGCGTGAGCGAACGTGAGTTTCTTGGCATCTGGATACCTGCAGAGGTGTGGCTAGATCAGCGGCTCACTATGACAGAGAAAGCGTTTATGGCCGAGGTAGAGTCATTCAGCAAGAATGGCAAGACCTTCCACAAGAGCAATGACACAATCCGGCAGCAGTATGGCATTACGCCTAAGACAGTCCAGCGCATTATCAAGAAATTGGTAGAGCTGGAGCTGCTGGAGTGTTACTTTAATGGCCGTGTGCGACATTTGAGCCTAGGCAGCATGGGAAAAATGACGAGTCTGCATAGGAAAAATGACGACTCTGCCTCGTCAAAATTCCCACATACTAATACAGTAGAAAGAACAACTAAGAATACATCTAAAAAAGAGGTCGTTTTTCCATTCACTGAAATTGAATTTTTGGAGGTGTGGAAAGCATGGCTGCAAGAACGTCGCGACAGGCGCTACAAAAGCTACACCGACAACGGCGAGCAGGCAGCACTGCACAACCTCAAAAAAATGGCTAATGATGACTACAGAATCGCAATCGCAATCATCCAGCAAAGCATTGCCCAAGGCTGGCAGGGACTCTTTGAGCTTAAAGGAGCAAAAAGCGGAAAACGGCCTGAGCTTGATCGAGAACAAGCACTTGCATGGGCTGCTGGAAAATAGCAGGCAAGCAATGCAGGGCTTGACAGTAACCCAGGCGTACAAGCGCGGCATGTCACTTAGCAAAGCACTGCAGGCAGAACCTGCTAAGGTCAGGCTCACAATGCTGGCAGAGCTGGAGCGCCTAGTGCGTCACGTAAATGCTACACGCACCTTCCAGACGCAGACAGACCTGCAGGACGCAGTAGAAGACATCTGCGAGCTGTTCCCAAGCATGAAGCTGGAAGAAGTACTGATTGCATTTAAGCAGATACGACAGGGCCGCTTTGACCTTTACGGCAACTTTACAACCAATGTGCTAATCGACTGCATCCGAAACTACGAGATGCAGAACACAGTCGCCATGCGTGAACAGGAGCACTTTGATAAGAAAAAGCAGCACGTAGAGACAGCAGCTATCGACTGGCAGAGATTGAAGCGCGACCTGGATGCAGAAGGGCTGCTCAAGACGCCGCGCAAGGTGTTAGACAGGACGTTCATACCTTATCCCAATGACAAAGCGGATGCAGCAACCCAGGAGCAACACAAACAGCAAGGCAAAGAGAAAGGCACGGCGCAAGCGCAGCGAGAGGGCGATCCTGACCAGTAGGTTAGACCGCTGCTTCAGCTGGTTTGTGCGGCTGCGTGACAGCGACAGCAAAGGCACTTGCGCTTGTATTACATGCGGCAAGCGCGAGCACTGGACAAAATCGCAAGCTGGGCACTTTATCAGCCGCAAGTACATCGCATCGCGATGGATGGGCATTAACGTATTTGCCCAATGCGCTGGATGCAACATGCAGAGCGGCGGCCAGCAGTGGCTCTACAGCAAAGCACTAGAGCGCATGTACGGCAAGGGCGTGTGTGACGAGATATACGAGATAGCAACAACAGGAAAAAGACCGACCAATGACAAACTCAAAGAATGGATTGAATACTACGAAGCCAAAGTTGCAGCCATACTCGCAGAGCGAATTGCGGCAGATTGCAGCTTCAATCGAAGCATACCGCAAGACCTTACGCGTAGAATACACGTGGACAGATCAACAAGGCGAGGTGCACGTGGGCGAAACAGGGATGAGCGGAACGCAGAATGAGCGTCTGCATTACATGGTAAAAGACATACATCGTGGCTCATATCAATCGAACGCATCGCGGCGCGCTTCACTCAAAGTCGTTGGCGAAACCATTTGCTAAGCGCAAGCAGGATAAACGCTATTGGTCACAGCTATGGAGAAAACTTCGCAAGGCATTTCTAAGGCAGCACCCAGTGTGCGCGGCATGCGGATGGCAGGCCAACGTGGTAGATCACATCAGGCCAGTGACGCAGGGAGGTGCTTTCTACGACGTCAGCAATATGCAGCCAATGTGCACTTCATGCCACAACCGCAAGAGTGCGAAGGAGCGGCATGGTACGATGACGCAAGCTGGACATGGTACGACTACTACAACGAACTCAGCTACATCACATACGAATGACCAAGATTGAATACACCCACGAGCGCGACCTGCGCTTTAGCCAATGGATACGACGTGAGCTGCCAGACAGCAGGCGTGACGGCCTTACTGTGTTCGACGTGGACTTTGTGCTGCGCAACTACAAGACCGAACGCCTGGCCTTCGTTGAAGTCAAGTGCAAGCGACGACAGCCAGAGATAGCACAGCGCCTGACCATGACGCTGCTGGACAGCATTATGCAGATGGGCACGCCGCACGTGGGTGGCAACTGGAAGTACGTCGGTTACTGGCTGCTGCAGTTTGAGAACACAATGCCAGACGATGGCAAGGTGTGGATTGATGACTACGAGCTGACAGAGCAGCAACTAAAGCACTGCCTCGGTCACATCATCCACCCAAGCGAGGCGGTAGCCCATGCAAAAAACCAATACACATCACGGTAACAT
>Ga0208919_1001570_pt1 | contig 12968 bp, 17 predicted proteins | sample 4_EtaG_FD_184076 | JGI IMG/M metagenome (GOLD analysis project Ga0208919, IMG submission 184076) | Marine viral communities from the Subarctic Pacific Ocean - 4_ETSP_OMZ_AT15127 metaG (SPAdes) (version 3) | ecosystem: Environmental > Aquatic > Marine > Oceanic | place: Pacific Ocean | collected...
CCCAAGTGCCTAGCCAGGGGAATTCCCCTGGCTAGGCACTTGGGAATTCCCCTGGCTAGGCACTTGGGGAATTCCCTCGGTCATGACTCGGTCATGGCTCGGTCATGACTCGGCCGCGAGAGGATCCGACAGGAAAGAATCCCGGCCGGATGCCCAGGGAGATTCCGAATATCGCAAGCACGCGGCCTTAACTCTCGCCGAATATGCCGGAAGAAACTGAAACCGACGCCCAGGCCCGACTCTCGAAACTGCTCGGCGGCCACGTCACGCGGGCAATGGTTAGAGAATGGCGGGCGAAGGAGTATCCCCTCGACGACGGCCCCGAGCTTCGGAGGCTTTTGCTCTCGCAGCATAAGTGTCCCGACTGGCTCCTCGAAGGAGATGGCTCCGATCCTGGCACGGCCGACGGTCCCTCGGTCGCCGAGCTACGCTATCAGCTTCTGATCGAGCGAGTGAGGATTGCGGCCGCAGATGCGACGCGAAAAGAACTCGAAGCATCCGCCGCCAAGAACAAATGGATCACGGCCGAGGAGGGCCGCGAAGCGGGCCGGGCAATTTCCGCGATCTTCCGGAGCCACCTCTTGCAAGTTCCTAATCAATGGACTCCGATTTTGGAAGGACTTCCTCCGGCTGCCATGCGGGACAAGATGCGAGGCGAGTGCGCGAGGATCCTCTCGGATGTGCTGCGATTGATGGAGGAAAGGGCGGCGAGCCCTGGCACCGTCGATGACTTGTGCCAAGAACTCGATTCACAAATTGCGGCCGGAATCGCCTCGAAGGCCGACCGGCGGAAACTTCTCGCCGCCCTAGAGCTTGCTTTGGAGAAGCTGAAAGTATAGCCTTCCCGCGTGAACATTGATTCGCAGGCACAAGAACTCTTTCTCGCTCTCAAGGATGTTCCGGGGATTCTCGCGACGGTCGCCGCGAAGAGGGAAAGCCTCGGGCAAGAACTGCTCGACGGCGACTCTCGGCTCGAAATCACATCTTTCTCGGTCGCCGGGCAATCGGGCGCGGGCCGACTTTCGGCTACCCGTCCGGAGATGCTGGCGATCTTAAACAAGTTGCACCGGCTCCTGACAAATGGAGGGACCGCCCTGCTCCGGAAAACAATTCCGACTTTCTAACATGGGAACCATCCTTGATCAATTCGGCCGCCCGACCGAGCGATTCGCTCGGGCTGTGAATCGCGACACTTCCCGCGGCCTCGTATTTAATAGGCGCGACGAATCGATTCGGAAATTGATTCCGGCCTTCGACCGGCGAGCCCTGGCGGCCCTCTCTCGCAAGGTCGTATTCAATACCGGCATAGCCCGGGCCTGTATCAATCAAAAGGCGCAGCTTGTAATTCAAGAGAGCTTTATGCCCCGATATCATGGCGACGATTCCGACGCCGGGCTTCGGGCGATGGATTGGCTCGAAGATGTGTTTTTCTCGGAGTTCGACTATATCGACGCCCGGCATTGGCGGCCTTTTTGGGAAACAGTCTCGAAGGCAATCGATCGCGACGGCGAGGCCTTTCTACTCAAGACGATCCGCCCCGAGGATGGCAGGCACGCAGTCACAGCGATCCCGGCCTATCGTGTTCGAAGTAACTCTCCGAGCTATATTATGGGGGGCGAGAACGACGGCGCGAGGCTCGACGACGGGCTCGGCTATGATTCCCGCGGCCGGGTAATATTTTACCGGGTTTATACCGGCGAGAAGGACTTCGAAGATATCCCGGCCGACCGGATGATACATATTTTCGACAAGGACTTTACTGAGCAGCGTCGCGGCTACCCTGCATTTGCGGCCTCGCTTTCGGATATTCTCCAAGGGCTCGAAAGCAAGGAATTAGAGATTCTGCGAATGATCATCAATAGTAGCGTGCTTCTGGTGAACAAGGGCATCCGCGAGCCACAAGCTACAGATGCGGGCTTCGAGGGCTCAGTCAATACGGCAACGGGGCAAGAGATTACCCGCGAGCAAGTCGCCCCTGGGATCTATTACCTCGACGGCGACGGGCAAGAAATCGACGTCGTGACTCAGAAAACGCCGGGGCAAATTTGGGAATCTTTCCAATCGAGATTGTGGAACGAGGCTGTGACCGGCGCGGGATGGGCCGGTGAGCTTGTCGGATTCTCGCAAAAGCAAGGCACGGCCAGCCGGGCCGAGATCGTCCGAGCCCGGCTCAGTGTCAGAAACCGATTCCGGACTCTGTCCGAGGGGGCTGTGCAAGTTCTTACTTGGGGGCTCGCGGATCCGCGGGCTCCGAGAGTCGAGTCGATGCGATGGACCGTAACCCGTCCGGCTCGCCTGACAGTCGACGACGGCCGCGAAGAAAGGGCGGATCTCGAAAAGGTTCTCGCCGGGGCTATGAGCGAGGAGGAATTTCAGGCGAACCGGGGAAAGAGCCTTCGCGAGCATATGACCGAGCGAGCCCGGACGATTCAAACGGCCGAGGAAGTCGCGGCCGCAATGTCGACGCCCGAGCGACCCGTGCGACCCGAGCAACTCCTCGCAGGCGGCGGCGGCGGGACCGGCGGCGGCGGCGAAGCTGGACCGAGCCAGAAAGAACAGTTCGACGCCTATGGAGTCGGAGTGCGATCCGGGGCTCTCACTCCGCAAACCGAGGATGAAAGGCATTTCCGCGAGTCGGCCGGATTGCCCGATCTCGGCCCGCAAGCGGGCGACCTATGGACCGAGCAAGGCGGAATCCGGCAACCGATTACCCTGGCACCATCGACGCCGGATCAAACGACCATAATCGAAGAAGATGAGTGAGATTAACCTGATAGATCAAATTGGAGGTCCGACCGCGAACGCGGCGGCGATCATTCCCGAGATCAAGGCGGCCGACCCGGCCGAGCCTCTGGTCGTAAATATCCATTCGCCAGGCGGGAGCGTACTCGACGGCGAGGCGATCCTGACAAATCTCCGAGCCCATCCGGCGGGCTTCATCGCCTCAATTCAAGGCATGGCATTCTCGATGGCGGCGAATATATGCCTTGCGGCGGATCTTGTCAGGATGCCGAAAGATGGCTGGATGATGCTGCATTTCAGTCGTTCTTTTGAAGGAGGAACGGCGATGGATCTTGCCCGGCAAAAGAGAGTTCTCGACCGGATGGACGAAAGCCTCCTCGACAAATTGGAAGCGAGGCTTGGGGCGAATAACCCCGGCCGCGAGATTCTCGACGAACGGCTCAAGGCGGAATGGTGGATCGACGGCCGAGAGGCGGCCGCCCTCGGGCTCGCGGATGAACTAACAGGCGAGGCCGCCCTCGCGGCTTGTGCATGGCCTCGGCCCGCCTCGGCTCCGCAAGAATGTTTAAACTATCTTGACAACTCTTCACGCGAGCGAGAAACTATCCGCGAACCTTCCACAGATCATGCGAAAATTATTCTCCTTGCTCGGCATCGACAACGCCGATAATTCCCCTCGCGAGTCGGCGGTCGAACTAATCGCCGGATCGCCCGAACAAATTGCCGACGTTCTTGAAACGGCTCGGCAGGAAATCTCGAAACTCAAAGAGGATAAAGCATGGATCGAGGATCGCCTCCGCGGCGACGTGGAACAGCTTCGGGCCGACCGGCTCGAATTGAATCAAAAGGTTCTCGACCGCGACGCCGAGATCGTCGCCCTGCAAAGGGATCTCGAAACCGCGAAGGACTCGGCCGCCGATAAGGCTCGCGAGATGCTTCGAGGCGCGGGCCATAGTCCCGTCGCCGACTCGAATATCGATCCCGATGCGGCGACCGGCCCTCTCGGAACGGACGAAAAGCTCTTTTTCGAATACCAGTCCATGACCGCCGGAGCCGACCGGCTCGCGTTCGCTGAAAAGAACAAGGACGCCCTTGCTCGATACCGCTCCTCCCAGTAACCCCATACCCCGATTGAACAATGGCTCTTGATGCCGACCTTGTAATTGACCGCCTTGCCGATCGCTTCGTAGTGAAGCTCGGCGAAGAATTCGCCCCACATCGCGCCTTTTCACTTGAGGCGATCCCCGGCGGCGTGCCGACCGGAACGAATAAGATCCAAGTCGAAATCTCGAAAGATGCGTCGGCGGTGCAAACTGATTCGACCGACTACGAGGCAAACGTCGGATCCGACAACAGCAATGCGGCGATCACCGTAAACGAGTATTCTGTCTCCTGGGTAATTACCTCCCCGGAGCAACTCGAAGGGCAACGGTTCGCGACCGGCCCAGGGCGGAATGCCCAGGCACTTTCCGAGAAACTTTACGGAGTGGTGAATGCTCTCCTGCAGGCGTCGACGTTTACGAATACGGTTGCGCCAGTGACAGAGGCCCTTTTCGCCGCCGCAAACCGGCAGGCCTTATGGGCTTCGATCAAGGCCGGGACCGAGCCCATTCACCTTGTCCTCACTCGCGAGGCGATGTCCTCAATGCTCCCGAGCGACAAGAATTCTTTCCAGCTTTCCACCGAGGGAGCTTACGGATTCGAGGGGATCCACGCCAATTCCTATATCGACGGCATGGAAACGAACGCATACGGATACGCTTGCACTCCGCAGGCGATGGTCGTTCACCACGGCATTCCGGATCGCCCGGCGGCCGTTCGTGACGCGATTAACAATTCCGGCCGGATCGAGACTCTTCAAATCCCCGGCGGCCTTGAGGTCGAGCTTTGCGTATGGACCGATACGAAAACCCGGTCCCTCTTCGCCTCCTTGGCGATATGCTACGGGATCGCAGTATCCGACGCCGGAGCCCTTACGCTGCAAGAATCCGCCTAAGCCATGCGAGCCCCCGAATCGGTCGCGGTCGAGATCACTGGAACGGCCGCGGATTGGTCGGGCCGAGTGATCGCAATCGGAGCCCCCGGCCATGTCGAAACGGCCGCCCGACAGGCGGCGGCGGCGATGAAGCCCGGCTCCGGAGTAGTGAGCATTTACGGGCTCCCAGGCTGGTCCGATTCCGGATCGAGAGCAGCGCAGGGAAGAATTGTCGAGGCTCGGGAAAGGGCCGCAGGATCCCAGCCTGCAGCAATCGAGAACCGGATCGCGGCGACGACCGCGGCCGCGGATGCTCGGGACTCCGATCTTGCGAAAGCCGAGGCCAATGCGGCGGCAATGGTCGCAAAAGCGAAGGCCGCGAAAGATCAGGCCGACAAGGCCGCGAAGGCCGCGAAGGCCGCGAAACCGGCTCCCCCGGCTAAAAAGGCCGCCGCGGTGAAGAAGGCCGCGAAGAAGGCCGCGAAGCGGAGCCGGTGAAACCCGGCAGGATCGCGGGATTGGCTCGCAGTTTAGCCGGTACGGCCTCCGACGTTCTCGGGAGTGATCTCTTCTATATTGACGGCGGCGACGGCGTGGAGGCGATACAGGGCGACATTACGCGGGGCAACGAATATCCCGACGACGTCGCCGAGCCCGAGAGTTCTCTCTCGCTTGTGATTCTAGAGTCGGATTTCCTCGCCGCATATCCGGATCCCGCCCTCTCCTATATCAAGAAACTCTGCAATTTCGACGGCGAGGAATTCCGGATTTCCTCGATCTCCGAGAGAAAAAAGGGATTTGTCACCATCACCCTAAGCGATTCGGAGGAGGGCGTATGATTCGAATGGAATTCGAAGAGGATCCGGGGATCACGATGACCCGCATCGCTAAGGGCTTTAAAGAGGATGCGAGCCAAGCGACCGCCCGGCTCGCAGTCGCGACCGGGAAGCAATGCGCGATTCGAAGCCAGCCTTGGGGACTCGGCCGCGAGGCGAAGAACACGATCAACAACAACATAATCGATGCCGGAAAGCGGATATGCTACGTTGTAAAATCCGCCCGATACTTGATGAAACTTCGAGGGCAAGCCGAGCGGGCGCGGATAAAATACAAGATGTGGGAAGAGGTTCGCCCTAATCAAGTCATGACCGATGCCGACAAGATCAACCGGCATATCGACAAGATCCGAGCAGGACACGCGAATCCGCCGAGATTTATCCCTTGGGCAGATATGATCGTTTGCTCGAAAACTACCTTCGACAAGGCGATGCGACTCCGCCGGAAGAGAACCGGCATGAATAAAGGCGGATGGCTCGGGGCCGGGATCCGGGCGGCGGGCCTGCAAGCAGGGCCGGATCGGGCGAAGATCGGGAAGAACGTCGGAGCCTGGGCGCAAAAACATCGCCGGAAAGGAACCGCAAGATGGACCGGCTCGGGGCGCGAGATGGAGCTAATTAACTACACAAGCGGAGCGGATGGGCTCTTGCCGAATAGAAATCTCGTAGCGGCTTGCGTCGACGCCTGGGAGAATACCTTCGAATGGTACAAAAAAGCGATTAAGCGAAGAGAAAGGGAAACTCGATGAATGAGCAAGAATGCGCGAGGCTCCTCGCGGCGGATCTCGCCGATATTCCGGGCGTCGTATTTCATGCGGCCGGGGCGGCCGGGCTCGCCGAAAAACCTTATGGAGTGGTGAGATTTTCCGACTTTTCCGAGCATCCGGTTCTCCTCGGCAATTTCGACGGGACGATCACAGTCGATCTCCGGACTCTTCCCGAGGAGACTACGCAAGAAACCGTCGACGCCTGGGCTGACGAAATAGTCGGGCGGATCGCCGGAACGGATGGGATGGACATTGCCCTTGCGGGATCTTACTCGGCCGCGCAATGTTGGAACGCTCAAACGGCCATCTCCTCGATCGATGACGGCGTGCGAGTAACGACCATCTCGGGCTCAATTTCCCTTGTGCAATTATCTTGATTCATTAAGTTTTTGCCCTTACTGATAGACCTATGGCTCAAACGATCTTTGGCGACGGGGGCTTTCGAGGCTTGGCTTCGGAACAAGCAAACGGACTTTTTATATCTTCGCTCTCGATGAATGCGACCGAGGAAATAGTCGAGGTGCTTAACCACGAGGGCGAGGTCGCCGGTATTTCTATGGGCAATGAGACGTGCAATCTTAGCGCTTCGGGCGTAACGGTCACGGCCGCGACTCAGGGGCAAACGCTGGGGGCGGCGATGGGAACCATCGCAAACTCGGCGATTTACGGGACCGATACGAGCGTCACGAATTTCTTTATTCATTCGGTCAGCCTTGAGCGGCAAAATCAGGCATGGGAAACGGGCTCCTTCGAGGCTCGCGGATACCTCGCGGCCCTCACTTAGACTCCCCCCCGGCCTAGCCTGAAACCGGCGGCCCGATATGGAAAGATTTTCGAAAGCCCTTACGGTTCACGACCTATCGCTCGCGGCCGCCCTCGCGGCCTATCATGTTCCGCCGGATCCCCGAGGCTTCGAGGATCATTTCGATATGGAGGGGCGGCGGTTCTTTTGCTGGCATTTCCTCGACCGAACGACGCATTCGGGCGAATTGACCGTCGACTTAATCGCGGCTTGGGCGAATCCGGAAGAATTCAACGCGAAGCATCCGGCCCATGCCTGGGCCTATATCATGGTCGCATTCAAGAATCGCGACCATCTCCGCGAACGATGCGCGAAGAATGTTCCGAAGTTTCTTATCAATAACGGTCGGTCGTATGCTCTCATCGACCCGAAAGCCTCTCGCGAAATTCAGGAAGCAATCATGGTAAAAATAGGAATATGAAAACGAAAACGAGAGCCGAGGTGCAATCGGGCTATTGGAAAGGCGGCGAGATCGGCGGTCATCACTTTAACCAGTTGAACCTCGAACGTCAGTCACTCCTGCAGGGGGTATGGGCGTCGATCGAATCTTCGGAAAAGCAAGTCACGACTGGGGCGCAAACGCTTGTCGCGATGGCTATTTACAATATGTGTGATCTCGACGTGGAGAATGCCGAGCCCGACTTCGACAAGCTCCGCGCCTGGGCGACCGAACGCGGCCTCGGGCGCATGAGCATTCCGGAATCCGAGGAATTTCAAAAGGCATTTCAGAGTGATGTAACGGCCCTCCTCGCGTCGGCGACGAAATTCGCGGGCGATGGGAGTTGAAAACACGAACGAAATCTCGGGAAATCTCCGTCGGCGGCGAGCCTCGATTCCCGTTTCGGGCCTGTTGGATCGCGGCGGGACTCTCGGCCGGGCTCACTTTCTCCGAGATCCGGGGGATGCACTTCGCCCTTCTTATGCAAATATGCGGGGCGGCGGCCCAAGGGGCGGGGCGAAAACTCGAATGGGAGAACCTGCTCGAAGCGGAGCGCGAGACTTTACGAAAGAGCCTCGAAAGGTTAAAGAATAACGCATGGCCTCCTCCGGATTTAAGATCAAAGTCGGATTGGATAGTACCGTTGCCGAGCGAGGGCTGGCCAATATCGGACGATCCGCCCAAAAAATCAACCGGCGAATGGGGCGACTCGCCGGATCCGGGCTTAAATTCGCCGGAGGAATAGCGGCGGCGACCGCGGCCCTCGCGGGATTCGCGGCCGTGAAGTTCATCAAGGATAGCTCGGCGGCGGCGGCCGACTTCGAGAAGATGGCTACCGGCTTTAAGAGCATCCTCGGGAGTGCTGACAAGGCCTCGAAGCGGATCAAGGAACTGCAAAAATTCTCGGTCGAAACTCCATTTGAGCCCGCCGAATTGATCGCGGCCTCGAAGCAACTGCAAGCCCTGGGCGGCGACACGATGGGAATCGGCGACGGGCTTCGGGCGGTTGGCGATGCGGCCGCGGGCGCTACGGTCCCTCTCGAAGCCGTCGCCATGCACGCGGGCCGCCTGTTCATGGGGCTAAAACAAGGCAAAGCCATTGGGGAGTACGTAAACGAATTGCAGAACATGGGCGTTATCTCCGAGGATAATATCGGCCCGATTAGGAAAATACAGGAAGAGATCGCATCCGGAAAACAAGGGGCGATGGACAATGCCCAAGCACTCGCGGCCGTAACGGCGGCCCTGGGCTCGACTAAAGGGGCGATGGCGGATCTCGCGGCGACGACCGCGGGCAAGGTTTCCACGATGAAAGGCAATCTCGATATGCTCAAAATCTCATTCGGGGAGGGGATCAATAAAGGCTTGAGCAAGGGAGTCGATGTGATGAATGAGAGAATGCCCGAATGGTTTGACGGCGCGAAGAAACTCGGCGATTCGCTCGGCCGCGGGATCGGCGAGGCCTTCACAGGCAATACGCAACTCCTCGAAATGCAAATTACGTTTGCCTTTCAAAAGCTCGGCGAGGTCGGCGCGGCGGCCTTTCTTCGGGTAATCACCAGCATATTCTCTACGGCCATGCCGATGCTGATGGACCGATTCACAGAAACCATTCTCGATACTCTCGGCCCCTTTGCCTACTTGGTACCAGGATTGAATACGCAACTCCTCGCAACCCAAGCGGCCTCGGCCTACCTGAAAAGCGAAGGCCAATCGGGAGATTTCGATATGGCTGATTTTATGGGCGGGACTTCGGGGCTCCTCGGCTCGGAGGAAACGGCGAAAAATATCGAGGAGCATTTAGCTCGACTCGTCAGGCTCGAAGAGATCCGCGAAGAGAAGGCATTTAATCGCCGGATGCACGACGGGATAATTACAGCGGCCTACGAGAATATTTCCTACGTTAAATAAAAATGGCATTCACACAAGCAGGCGATCCGGTTCTCGGAGATTGGGTAGTACTGCCCGACTTTCAGGCGCAGCAATCGAAAGAGGGCGGATGGAAAGCCACGCAATCTTTTCAAATCCTTCGAGAAACTTTAGACGATCTTACCTTTCAATCGGAATTCACGATCGGCCGTTTGATTGGCGACCTTTCTCCGGAGATCGAAACATATTGGGAGTTTCTCGGGCTTGCTTCGATTCAAAGAGTTCGCCATGCCCCTGGGGGCTATACGATTATCTCGGCGGAATTCGCCGGATTTGCGGGCGCTACTTCGACGTTTGATCCGTCAGACCCGGATCCGCCGCCCGATCCTGTTCCGACTTTTACGCTCCGATCTGCAGTCGGGGAGCGAGATATTCTCCTTCATCCGAAGGTGATAGCCCTCGCGGCTCCGCGGGATAAGCAGATTCTAAAGCTATGCAAAGAGGGCAAATATGTAGATAACGACGGCGATATTTCGACGCATCATATAGACGAAGAGGGCAACGAGATTTTTCGCCCGATTCCGGTGCAGCCGACCGCGGGCGATGCGGCTGATTTTGCGGTATTGATTGCAAACGGCCTCCACAGTTACAAATTCCCGACGGCGATATGGCAAAAAACTTGGGACTCGACCGAGGCAATAAAGCCCGCGGAAATAAATAACGTAGGCTTGATCGATGTTCCTGACGGGAATCCCCCGGCGATCGATGGCAATCGCGATTGGATGCTAACCGATGCAACGCAAGAGCAATCCGGCCTGAAATTCCGAAACTCGAAGGAATGGGAGTTGTCGGATCGAGGCGGTTGGGATGAGCTTTTATACGAGGTAGACTAATGATCGGAACCGAGCAGCAGATCCGGCTTCCTGGCACGCTTCGGGGAGATGCGGCTTTGCGGGAATTCTCTATCGCAGTCCGGCGGGCGATCCAAGAACTTCGCGACCGAGGCACTCCGACGCTCCCGAGCCCGGATTTTGCCACGCCCTATTGCCCTTTGACGCCTCATTTCTTGAGAGAGGAAGAGGGGCAATGGAAGGTTCGATTCCGGCCGGGATACGTCTACGAGTTATACCCGGCATCCGCCGCGGGTTTAGTCAAAGAGCATCAAATTTATGTCGCAGATATTCCCTTAGACGATCCGGATCCTCCTGATATCGAAATAGACCTGGGCGACTACATTTATCTTCATTTTGAAACCGAAGACGACGGCGAGCTGATAGAAATGGGCGAGGAGGGATCGGGCATTTTTGCGGACATTCGCGTCGAGTCATCGCCAAAAGATTCGGATTTCCACGTACTGCCTAACGCGGACCTATACGGGACAGATGGGGATTATTACGTTTTACTGGGCGAGGTCGATACGATCGAAGGCCTCGCAACTATTTCCCGAAACGGCTGGCGCGGGAATTTTCTTTGGCACGCGGGCTGGAACGCTTGCGAAAACGAGGGAAGCGGGATTGGCGTTTATCACAGTTACGACGTTAATAAGGACCGAAAATTATTTCGTTCCATAACGGAGCGAGTGTCTGACCATCAAATCAATGTTGGCGTTTTTGGGGACGATGACGAAGTTATCCGGATTGAAGGAAACGGGATCGACGGGGGCTTGCTTTTGGAGGATTGCTCAGGAACGGAAGTTTGCTCGGTTAACTGGTCCGACGGTCTAATTACCGGAGGCGTCGGAATCAGCACGGTGAAGGTGCCTTCCTGCTATCATCCGAAGGCGAGTCTTTATTTTTCCGCTACCGAGGCGAATGATTCTTTCACGTTCTCGGATACTCAAAAGGCGGCGATTTCTACCTTTTTCGATACGCTCGACAGTGCCTGCCTTCTCGAAAAGGTTAAGCACTTGTCATTTATGGGGACGAATGCGGCCGCTTCCCTGCGAAATGCAGTTTGCCCTGGCATCGTTTATTGTTCGTGGAATGTCGCCCCTACTACCTTTGCCGACGGGACGATGGACACTGACGGCGTCGATGGAGAAATGAATCAAACTCCTTCCGAGCTTGGGCTTTCGACCACGTCGCAAGGCGTATTTTTGACCGTCACAGGACAAGGGCGGATTACAGGCTCGTATCCCCCACATTGGCTTTCCGCCTATACTACCTCCACCAAAAGACTGCAGTTGTTGCAGGACACAGGAGAGATGGCCTGTCGGCTTTCCTATTCTTCTGTGACAAAAGGCCGCAATGAAACGCAAAATGGGCTATTCGTCGGCGTGCGAAATGGGAATAATTGCACGCAAGTTTCTCAAACTGCCTATGGAGGGACGGTAAATCAGACAACGATAACGGACACAAGGACACAAACGGCGGGACTGTCGACCGCCGACGTATCGTTTATTTTGGGAAGCGGGAGCTACAATATCGACTCGCAGATTTCGACGCTCGGGATCACGACCGGCATGAATCAAGTCGAGGCCGAATACTTTGCAACGGCCCTCTTTACGGTCGCGGTCGACACTGGACACACTGCTTTAGAGAGCACTTAACGCGGGCGTAATTGTCTTGAAACCTTAGAAATCTAAAGCAATTATAGCGGCATGGCTACCTTAGCGGACACACAAGCGAACTACGCTCTCTTTGCCGATGCGACTCCGATCTCGATCGCGGGTACAAGTAAGCGGCGGATCGGCCGGAGCCTGCAAAGATTGAGCTTTGCGAGCGCGGACGTTCTATATCGAGTCGAAATCACAGCTACAGCCTCGGGGGATGTGGCTACAGTCAATACAGTTACCGGGGCTGTGACTCAAGACAACGGCACGCCTTCTGTGACTAGGTGGACCGGAGAAACTGACAACCTTGCGGCAAAAGATTTCGAGGGCGTAGATATCCCATCGATGGACACTTCAGGCACAAAGCTCTACGCGGTCTTGGTAGAGATGAGCGCAGGAAATTCGAAATATATTGCGCTGGATTCTTCGCAAGATTGGTTTCCGGGGATCGTAGAAGGCCAGCCGGGCCTAGTGCTTTTTGCCGCCCCTGGCGGATCAGCCGGGATTGGTCCTCTTACCAATCCGAATCTAGAATTCACCTGGGAATCGGACGCCGGTTCCATAGGCGGATCCGTGGCCGTTACGGTTTGCGGGACGCAATCCAGCTAAATCAAAACCTTTCTTTCTATCAGGCATCGCGGATTTAGAGAAAGGCATTTGTGGCTTTTAGTCCTGATCTTATGGGGGACGTTTTTAATTCTTGCCCTGATTAAGGGCTTCGGATCTTGATCTTGTCGGCGAAATCAATTAGAGAAAGCGCATGAAAACTCCTCTTCTCTTTCTGCTTATTCTTGCGGCGGGACTCTCCGCGGGATGCTCCGAGTTGGTCGGGCGAGTTCACCTTACAACTAACCCCGAGGGGGTAGTTACGGCCGGGATCACGATATCCCCCGAGATCGTCGTTATTACGCCCGAGAAATAGCAATGCCCGAGCCAATCAAATCAGACACTCCCCCGACTTCCGACGTAAAAGGCCTCCTGTTATGG
>Ga0208919_1001572_pt1 | contig 12946 bp, 19 predicted proteins | sample 4_EtaG_FD_184076 | JGI IMG/M metagenome (GOLD analysis project Ga0208919, IMG submission 184076) | Marine viral communities from the Subarctic Pacific Ocean - 4_ETSP_OMZ_AT15127 metaG (SPAdes) (version 3) | ecosystem: Environmental > Aquatic > Marine > Oceanic | place: Pacific Ocean | collected...
GCACTACTGTTGTTGTAGAACCTGCTACTGTGTAGATAGTATCAGCACTTGTTACACCTGCTTTTGTTACTACTTTAAATGTATTTGCCATCTATCCTCCTATCCTAATGCGATTGCCAAGGCTGTAGGATCTTCTTGAGAGAATCCTTGAGCTGTCATTAATGTTACTACTCTAGATAATGCTGCCTTACGGTTTGTGCCACCAGCACCATCATCCACTATTATTAAATCTGATGTTGTTAAATCTGCGCCTATGTCAGATCCTCCATCAATCTCTAATGCTGTTAATGCCACTTTACCTGCCGTAGATATCGTAGCTAATTTTGTGTCTGCAATCGCAGCACTTGATTTAATGTCTGCGTTCACAATGTTTGTGATTGTATTATTGTCTGAATCTATTGATTTATTTGTTAATGTTTGTGTTGATGCGATACCTGCAATTGTATCCGTTGTTGCTGGTAATGTTAATGTCGTATTGCCAGAAAAAGCAGAGTGAGCTGGTGCTTTAATAGCCGCGTAATGAGCATTTGATGACTCGCAATAAAATCTAACTTCTGATTGTGCACCTGCATTTTTTACATCAATAACACCACCATTAACGGTAAGATCATCTCCGACACTAACATCACCTGTGACTGTCACAGAATCAACATAAGCATCTTTAAATCTTACAGAGTTAGTTCCTAAATCAACATCACTATCTGTTTGTGGACCAAATACTCCATCGGATACAAATACTTGTTCAGCGTTTGCAGCGTAGAAATGTATCTCGTCTGCTGTTTCAAAATCTATTTTTGTTTCATTATCCTCACCAATTTTAACATCGGTCGCTAAAATTGATGTAATGTTTGTTTGTGCTGCAGCTAATGACGCTGCTCCGTTTGTGGCTATGCTAAGATCACCGGATATAACTACAGGATTAAAGTTTGAACCGTCAGCAATAAGAGCTGCACCGCTAGTGTTGGTATTCATGGTGACATCATCACCTGTAATTGTTAAATCACCAGTAACGGTTAAATTACGTCCAACAGTTACATCATTGTTAGAATCTTCAAAAATTAATTTACTTGCGGGTATTGTGCAAAATACATCTTTTGTTCCTGAGGCAAAATCAACAGCGCTATCACTATTAGAACTAGATATAACAGTGGTTCTAGTTAAGGTAGAACTATCGCCATTTAAAGTTCCTAGGCCAACTTCAAACTCAGCTTGATCTTGATGTGCGATACAATAATAAACTGTGTTTGAGTTACCAATACCAGCAGCAAAAGTTTCAAAACCTGTTACTGCACCGCCTAAAGATACAGCACCTGTGCCTGTTGTTGTTGTGGTTTCTTTTACTCTGTCGTTAATTACTAACGCCATTTAAATTCTCCTATGCTAATCTTAATATAGCGTTACTAGCGTCAGCAGCAGGAAACTGAATAGTGAAAGTTCCACTGGTAGATGTTTTATCTCCACCAAAATCTAAAACAGCCACAGCTTTATTTGATTGAGAGCTGTTATAAATTAAAGCTCCTCTTGCTGTAATTGTTGCCGATGTAAAAGATATATCAGCAAAATCGCAGATAGCAGTTGTTCCAGAAGTAGTTGGAGTAACACTTGTTAGAGATCCACCACCTGAACTATAAGTTCCTGAGTCAGATACTTCGTTTGAAGTGCTAAACGCAGTTGTGCTTGCACCTAATGAAGCACTACTCGTATATAAAGCTATCTTAAAAGTATCACCTGAACTCGCTGTAAAGTTGTGTGTTCCTACTAATAACTCTTGTTTAAAACTTGTACAAACAGCTTGACTTATTGCCATGTTTTATTCTCCTATGGGTTTTTAGACTGCAAAGGAGTTCTAAGAGCCCCATGCATATATTCATCTCTTCGGTGTCTTCCTTGTTGTTCTATGACTAACTCTTGAAGAGCACGTTGGTATGATTGTTCATAAATTTGCAGCATTTGAGCTGGTCCCTTCAAAAATTTGAAGGCTTCTGCAAGACATCCGTAAAGTAATAATGCTGGTGCATTATCACCTAACCATGAGGTACTATTTGAACTAGACAGTCTTGTTGGTAATCTAGTTATACCTAATTCTACGTTATATGCTAGATCAGGAGTAGGTGCAACATAAATTGTGTTATGGTCCCACCATGCCCAGTATCTAGGCTCTGCAGTTGCAGTTCGATCTGGCCAATATTCATTCATATAACTTACATCTCTTTGTTCTAAAAAATTTCTAGTAGGTGTTCCTGAGGGTGCAAATATTTGCATTGTTCTAACAGTTCCTAATGAAGTTGGCTCTGGTCTACTACCACCAGGCAAAGATAAAAAAGGATTACTAGCTGTTAAATTAGCACTTTGATGAGATTTAAATACGTCAATATCTACATCTCTAAATATTCTATTTTCTGCGTGTTCGATAAAATCATTAGTTATTGTAGAAGTAAGAACGTCAGAACTAGTTTCTGTATAATCTAATATTTGCTGAGTTAATTCTGAATATGTTGTAGCCATTATGAAATACTCACTGTCACACTTCCTAAGTAAGAAGATACTACAGGGGGTTGTTTTTTCGAAACTTGCATAGAATTATTATATTCAAAAAATCCTGAACCGCCAACAAAAACTGTCATTGGCTCTGTTCTATCGGGTCTGGCGTCCTCTATACTCTGTGCGTCGGATGAGTGTCTTTGTCTTTCTAATTGAGGATGTTTTTCTTCAAACTCAGATTTGTGAACCAAAGAACCATTCCATTCTTTACGCATTTCTTTGTAAGGAAACTGTATACCACTTCTATCTGATATCGCTTGTGAATACTTACCAGCTGCTTTTGGCATTAGATATAACTTCTCTCTGGAGTTGCAAAGAAACTAGATCTAGGTCTATCTTCTTCTGACGCTCGTTGCCACTCTTCTTCATATAATTGTTTTAATAAAGGAGTTCTCTCTGGAGCTTTTTTTACAGACACGTAGTATGCTAATCCAGAAGTTAAACAAGGTAAAAATCTTGTTGGAACCTCTAACTGATCATTATAATCACCAGCATCTTGTATTTTAGTTAAGCCATAATACTTAAAAGTGTGTGCTGCATCTGGAGTAGGGTATAAAAATAAAGTTGGTGTAGAAGTCCCTCTTTCTAAAAAATATTGCACAGGAGTTCCTGTGGTTGATTTATTAGATATGTTTAAATACTCCGCTCTACTTATTCTATCTACTTCAATATCTGTAGATGAATCAGATGCTGTAAATACTACAGCCTCTAATACGTCAACTAAATCTGAGTCTAAAGTATAACTAGTCGTGCTGCCTGCTAAGGTTTTTGTTCTTAGTTCTACTGTCCATAAATTTATACCTCTATTAGCCCACTCAGCTAACATTATATTAAGAGAACGTCTTGCGCTTTTTAAATCATAACCTGATCTAGAGTTAATACCACATCTTTCAAAAGCTTCTTCTATGACTTGATCGACATCTAAATCAAAACTATTTGTTCCTGATGTTGCCATGTTTTACCTTTTTCTTTTTCTTTTTTTTAATAAATTTCTTTTTCTGACCTGCCTTAGATATCTGCTGAGGCATGGAAGATCTAGAAATCATTAATAATTTTTAATGAACTCTGCAATACAAGTATATGTATTACCTGAGTCTGCAGCCGCAGCTACCACAAAGTTAACATCATTTTGATTAGAGTTACTGCTAGTGTTTGCTGGTATACCACCAAACTCTCTAAAGTCCCAATAACCAGAATCTATTAAAGTTATGATAGGAATGTCTCCATCGGAATCTTCATAATCTAAACGAGCAAAAGCATCTGCGCCATCACCGTTTGCACAAGTCCACCATACTCTTTGTAGAGAAAGTGTTGTAACTGATTGTCCCTCTTTATTAGCTGATAATTCTGAAACATCACCAAAGGGTGTTGTGCCTCCTGTCCCGTCAGACTGCACTACTATTTTAATTGTTACTCTCTTATCATTCTCTTGTAGGATTGTAGGTCCTGTTACTGTATCTGCCATCGTTTCCCTCCTTAATCAAGAAACTGTGGGGCCGAAGCCCCACTAATTATTAAAATACTGAGTATTCTAGCTCTACTGTAAATCTTCCAGCAGTTATATCAGCATTTACCGCTGTGGTAGCAAAAGCGTATAAGTTTTTGCTAGCGATCGCTGCTGTAATGTTTGGAACAAATATGTGGTAATTACCAGCACTATTGTTAAAGTTTATGTCAATTTCTGTGATTGATTGTGTAGCACTTAATTGTTCATTAAAAGATGTTACACCAGCACCAACGATTTCAGTTCCTGAAGAAACTGCTGAGTTAGTGGCTGTACCAGAAGTTGCACTTAATGATAAACCACCAGCAAGAGTTTCACCTGCTGCTGTTGTAATACCAATTAATGCTCTGTGAATGAAAAATTTAGTAGGTGTTACTAAACCATCAGGTGCGTCTGTGTTTAATGCACCAAGTTCTACAAGAACATCACCATCTCCATATGCAGTAGAAGCAGCGTCTGTGCCTGCTAAAGAACCTGCAAATGATTGAATTTTTCTAGTTCCCATGGAAACTAGTTGACCAGTAGAATTAACAGAAAAACCTGTTTCTGTAACAGCTCCAGTTGCAGCAGCTTTGTTGATTACGTTAAAGCCACCCTCTGATCTAACTGGACCGCTAAATGTTGAATTAGACATTTTTTACCTCGTAGTATTTATCACACCGTCTCTACGATCGTCTGCTAGGTCAGTCGGTGTAATTGATTAATCCCTAGTTATTGTGGGGCCGAAGCCCCACAAATTAAGTTTTATTAAGCTCCTGGTGAACCAAAGATAGCTCTGAAGTCAGAGAAACCGAAAGAGTATCTCTCTCTTGCTTTGTATCTTACGTTACCAGTTTCAAAGTCACCTTCCATCTTAGTTGTGATAGGTGCTCTTTGGAAATGCTTCATCCCATTTGGAGAATCAGTCTTAATGAAGAATGCATCAGTGTCAGTTAAGAAGTTATTCACTGTATAACCTTCTGGTAACATTCCCATGCTAGCAATGGCGTTTAAGTCATTGTCAGCAGTTGCTGTTCTCAAATTAGATTTCATTAATCTTTCAGCAGTAAATTGAAGATTGACTGGGATAATAAGTTTTCTTCCGTTCAGAGCGATTTTTAATCCTCTGTCGTCAGTTAAACCAGCAATGTCAATTAACATTTGCTCTAAAGATGTTTCGTTTAAATCAGCAGCAGTTGCTAATTCGTTCGAAATGTTTCCGCCTGTTGATGGGTGGTCAGTAGCACAAAGCTCCTTACCATCTCCACCAGTGAAAGATGAATCAAACGCATTGTTTAATACGTTTGCTGCTTTCACTTGTTTAGCGTTACTCATTGAACGAGCTAATGCTTTTGTATAACGAGAACTAATTCTGTCGTAAAGGTTATCCTCTACTGCTTCCTCAGTAATCGCAAAAGCAAGTGCTATTGTTTCGTGTGTGTAGCGCGCTGTGAATGACTCTGTTGCGTCATCATAGTTCACCGGAGTTCCCTCTGGCTTTACTTGCGCTGAACCGAAACCGGATAGCATTACTTCTTCTTCAAAAGCTCTGTCAGAAGTTTCTGTATCATAAATAGCTTCGTGCTGATTTTCGTATCTGGCATATTCCAACCCAAACAAAGCATTTAAGCCAGGCTCTAGTTCTTTTACCAGTTGTGATCTTGATATCGGCATAATTAACTACTCCTATTAACTTAATGCAGTTGTTAGCATCCAAGAATGTTCGCCAGTGTTTGGAATCACGTAAACATTAACGTTTGCGCTACTTGTATCACTGTTATCTGGGTCCTTGGAAATACCAATTTGCTTGAATTGTCCAGATGTACCTGCTGTAGAAGTGTCTAACTCCTGAGTTGATCTACCAGTAGCAGAACTTCCTGCTGTTCCTACTAAATCAAAACCAGCAAAATTCATTGCTGCTGTGCCTGTACCATCGTGCTGAACTTCGAAGACGATTCTAGGATCGTCGTAAACATAAGCAACAATATCCGAAGCGTTTGTGCTTGCTGGATAGTTATTACTAAATGTTGGCTTACTTGTAGTAGGGTCTGTAAAGAAACATCCACCAAAGATACCTAAAATTACGTTACCTGCTGCAGCGGCTTCAATGCCACCTGCAGTTACAGCTTTCACAGCTTGTCCGTGAAAAATGTCAGTTCCGTAGTTTGCGGCAATAGTGTATTCGTTTCTTCTGATAAGACCGCCACTAAGATGCCTTACGGGTCTAAACCCAAAAGCTGCGTCTTTATTTGCCATCGTTTATCTCATCCTTTTTTATTTTATTATTTATTCGATGGACAAAAGAGCTAAAAAATTAGTTCTTTCGGTTACCACCGAAGGTTACGCGAGACTGCCTTTCTGGTTTAGAGATCGGCATGCTGGGGTGTTGTTCCTTTAGTAAATCATTTTGAATCGCTTCTTCCTTATTTTTTGTTTGTTCCGCAAAATAAGCCATTCGCTCATCAACGATTTCTACTGGAATTTTAGCCAGCAATAAACCTCCAACTCCTATTACACCAGCATATTTGCCTTCCTGAATGATAGGATATTCACTGTTTGCATCAGCTCTGACTAATTCAAAGCCTTCTCTTAATCTTGCAGATAAATTTTTACTATCTGCTTGACCTAGCACTTCAGCGCGTATCCATCTGTATTTAAACCCATCGGGTGCAGGTGGTGCATCGAGAGATGACGGTGGTGCCCATGGTTTCCTACGAGTCGCTTTCTCGCGGGATTGAGCAGCGCGTGGAGTCTTATTTTCATCAATTTTATTCATATGCCTACTCCTTCACGTATTTCGCATATTCTTCAAGTGGCACACCTAATTTTTTAGCTATCGCTACTTGTGATGGTGTGAGCCTCACTGTTTTGCGTCCAGACCTTGTGGTTCTATTTGCAGAGGCAACTGTCTGAACGGGTGATTTGCCTTCTTGAACCTCTCCCCCATCACTAAATTTATGGGGAAACTCTTTGCGAAGCCTTTCATCTATCTCTGTGTAATATTCATCAGAGGTAGGATCAAACCCTTCTTCTTCCACAAGTTTCTTGTGAATACCAAAAGAAGCGTATGTCATAGCTTCATCCTTACCGAACCACTCATTTTTTTCAGCCCAAGCTTCCGCTTTAGGATCAGGTCTGGTAGGGGCCGTTACATTATTTTGTATAGGCTGGTCTCCTATTTGTCCAGTGTTTTTTAGTGATTCTTCGTACTTTTTTCTTTGATCTTCTGTCGCTTTTATTCTCTCTTCTTCAATAGCTAGTCTTGCAATAGCTTGATTAGCCGCCACTTGAGCATCTACATCTCCAGCAGCCATAGCATTTTTGAGTGCTACCTTTGCAGATTCTATTTCAGATTTAACACGACCTGTGAACTCGTTAACATATCCATCGTCTAGTTTGTCAAACTTACCTTGTAACTCGTCCTTTTCTCTTTTAACTTGTTCTGCAAAACTTAAAGCTTCTTTTTCTCTACGTTCTGCCTCACGAATTTTATAAGTTAATTTGTCAATTCTTTTTTTGACACCGTCACTATATTCTTCTCGTTCGTCTTTTTTAGTTTCTTTTACTTCCTCGGTTGTTTCTTTTTCATTAACAACTTCAGTTTCAGTTTCTTCTTTTTTTGTAGGTTTTAATTCCACGTCAACAGATTTACCTGATGTATCTAAATCAACCATCAGTGCATCTTCTTTTAACGATTCTACTTTTGCTGCTTCGGGCATGGTTATTTCTCCATGTTTAGTGTGTTACTGGTGACAAAATACTTTCTGGATCTTCCACGGTTCCCAATATTTCATCATCATTAAGTATGCGTAGTTCTCCGCCTTCAATATTTAGACGTGAACCAGCGTATCTTGCAAATACAACCCAATCCTTTTCTTGACACCAAGGGCCATTAGGAAAACGATCTTTATCATTGTATGCATCAGGTCCGACCTTTAAGACTAATCCAACATTAGTTGCGATTTGAGTTTCCTGAATTGTTTTATCAGAAAGATAAACTCCGCCTTTAGTTTTACCTGCACCTTTGTGTGGTAATACTAATATGCGCCAACCTGTTGGCTCAGGTAGTTTTGCTGATTCTTTTTTCTCTTTTTCTTTTTCTGCTTCTATTTTCTTTTTTTGCACGGCTTTCGCTACATGCGTGGGTAAGATTAAATTACTCATTTTGCTCCTGTTTCTTTTTAAGCAGGTCCGAGAGTTCCTGTTCAATATAGTTTAATGTATCAAGCTGACCTAAATGATTTTGATATTCATTCCAATCTTTGACTTGATTACTGATTATTAACTGAGTTATTTGACTTTGTCTAGTTCTAATTATTTTGTAGATTTTATCTACTATGTACACTGTATCCATTCTTTATTTCTTTTTAGTGATTAGTCCCATAGCTCCTTTCGCGCCCTTGATGCCGAAGCTCGCCGAGCAGGCGATATATAAGAGATGCTTATAATAATCAGGGAGTGAGTGTAAGGCTTCAAAACCCGCTTTAATATGTGGTGTCCATCCGGGTATGAAGACTGCCACCGCCGGAACCAACAGGCATATTAAAATTAGCTCGTCTTTCCAGCTCCCCTTCATTTGATCGACCGCTGAAGCCTCCCAGCTAATTTTTCCTGCGATCTGCTGTTCTTTAATAGCTTTAGCTGCTTTGATTTCAGTGACAGCTAATTCTTGTTTTGCTTTTTTTGTCTCCACAAAACCCCTGACGCCGTCAGCGACGACGCCAAGTAAGGGCTTAGCTAATAGTTGCCAGACCATGGTTTAGGCTCCGCCCATCTTCCACAGTACGACTAAAACGATTGCACAAACAAAACCAGCTTTAATCCAGTCTTTCATGTTCCAATCATTCCATTCTTTGAGCCATTCAATTACATCTTTTACCAATTTCATGTTAACCTCCTAGTGCTCTGTTAAACTAAAGTCAGATTCAAAAACAACCTCTAATTCTGAATCTCCAGTTAAAGTCAAAACTTTATTAAGTTTGTTGATTGCCTCTTGTACATCATGTTTACAATCAGCGCAACCACAATGACAAGATCCACCGTTACTGTGATGACACTCGTGTCCGCAATTTTTACAGATAGACATTAATGTAGTGTTGCTTTTTTGACTTCATAGTTGTCAATACCATTTGCAAAAGCGTCCATCATATATTGAGTTTGTTCAGGGCCTAAAATATTTAGATAGATAGTTTTTGCTACAACCATGAGCGAGGCACTAAGAGCCATAGGATCATTAGGATACTTTGCAGCAAAATTAAAAGCTTCATCTAAGATTTCTTTTGGATCACTACTTTTTAGTTTTCTTTTTTGTTCTTTTTTTAACATGTCCACCTTTGCTTGCCATATATGTGGGTATGTTAGCACCCTTTTTCAACATTTGCGATATCTTTTTTGTGTCACCTACTCTTGTGCCTGGAGGTCTTCTGTATTTTCTTTTTAAAAGCTTAATTATATTTGGACTTAGTTTACCGTTTGCCATTATTTACCTCTTTTCGACGTTAAAGACACTTCAGCTCGTAAATCTGCTATGTCTTCTTGACTTTGTATGCGTTCTTTATCAATATTATCCTTTTGTTCTAACTTTTTGCCTTCAAAATTAAGTTTTTCTAGGTCTAAATCTAGTCTTTGCTCCGCTAATTCTCTATTTTGTCTTACTTCTTGAGCTCTGAGCATTAATTCTTGCTGTTTTAAGTTAATTAACGGGTCTTTATCGTCTTTATTCATCATTTCTTGCTCTTCATTTACCATTTCATTAGTTAATTCGGTAATTCTTTGTGCAATCTGAAGTTCATTTTGTTGTTGAAACTGCTGTAAGAGCTCTGGAGGCAACATTCCACCCATTTTTTGTGCTTCTTGTTCGATAAGTGGAGCATTTTTCTTTGTAACTTCTTCTCTTGCTAATAGTGCAATGTGTTCAGAAATGTGTGCTTGCAATATACCCATGGTAGGTGGGTTGTTTGCAACTAAAAAAGAACTCATGAACGCTCTATGAGCGTCTATGTGTGCTTGATGTGCCTGACCAGGAAACGCTTTTAGTCCTAACATTTGTAAAGACTTAGCATTTTCTATTCCTGGATCTTCGGGTTGAGGTTGTTGAGGAGGTGGTAAAATCATATCTATATCTCTAACGCCTAATGCTTGATACATTCTTCTGTATGCCTCGTGCATATTATGCATTTGAGGATTTGAAGATGCCATTTGTAATTGTGTTTGCGCTAGAGTAACGCGCTGCGCCATAGAAAAAATGTTTGGATCAGATACTGGGAGTATGTCAATGCGTTGGTCAAAATCTTGTTGCTTAATAATTCTGTTGCCACCACGTACAGCGTAAGGATACTCAGGAGGTAAACTTTCTGCGAAAACTTTAGATAGTAATTTAAATTCAACTTTTTGTGCGTAATGTAATCTTTTATGTATAGCGTTCATCACTTTCGTGCCGCGTTCCATAATAGCCATTGTTGTGCCAACAGGATTAGCTTGAGATCCTTCGCCCATTTTATTATCTGCTATAGATGCAAATCTTCGACCTGCGTCTACAACAAATCCTAGTAAAGCAAAAAGAGTTTGACTAGGTTCCTTGTAAGGAATCAACATTAAGGATTCGCGGATTGCTCCTCCTGGTGCGTCTACATCTCTAAACTCACCTGGTTGTAAAGGTTCATCATCATCTCTAACTCGCAATCCTCTTGCCTTAAATCCTGCAGGTAAGTTTGATAATGTGCCTGCATCAATAAGTTGTCTTAAAGCAGATGTAGCTGTTCTTGATAGTCCACCAAGCATGTGTATAAGACCAAAGCCATAAAAGCCAAGGCCAGGCAAAAACTTGTAATGAACAAAGTATTGAATCTTTTTTCGTAGAATGTCTCCCTCTGCATAGTTGCGATAGATAGATAAGACTTTTCCAGAACCTTCGTCAACAGTGACCACATAAGGTAATTTAATACCAGTTGGTTCTCCCGTTGTCGCGTTCTTATCTTCGAAACCTGGTATGTCTAAATCGCAATGAAACTCTAACAACACAATATCTTCTGCATTGTATGTTTCTGTTACACCATCTAATTCATCATACTTTTGACCTGCATCATTTTTGTCAACAGGGCTTTCAGAAATATCTATATCACGATACATACCGCCTACTTGTTTCTTGCGTAACTCGTTACCCATCATCTTGACGACGTGAGTTATTCTTTCACAAGATTCCATGTCAGTTGTATTGTATGGAATGATTACATCTTCTGCAGGAACAAATTTAGAAACTGCTCTTCCTTTAACTGCATCATAATAAACTTTTTTAAACGAACTACCTGCTAGTGGTAAATGAAATAACATTTGATCTAGCTCTTGATCATATTCTTCCATTTCATAAGCTATTTGATAATTCATAAATTCTTTAACTCGTTGAGCCTGCTCTTCTACTTGTGGATTTATCTCACCTACAATTTGTGTTCGAACAGGACCTTCAGCAGGAAGTAATTCTTTGTAAGCTTGTGCTTGAAACTGTGTGACTGTTTCTGCTAGTAAAGGGTGTGTGACACCACTTGCACCAGCAAAAGGTTTTGATCTATCTTCGTATTTAAATCCTAGTAAGTCTAATCCATCTGTGTAAGATTTTAACCAATCAGATCTCGCATCTTTATCATATTCGTAATCGCTCATTAAACCAGAGGACAAAGCTTCTAGTTCATCATCAGGTATTAACTCTGCAAGATTTGCGTTAAACGCTCCTTGTTCTGAAGTATCTTCTACAGGATTGACAATTGCAGAACCATCGCCCAAGATCATTGCATCACCTTCCATTAAAGGTTGTTGTATTTCTTGCGCTGAATCAGGTTCTATTTGAATATCAATCTGATCGTCTGGATTATTCTTTTCTATTGCCATATTACTAGTTTCTTAAATCTTTTAATTCTTTCAAGATGTTTCTGTCCATGTCTCTAAACTTTCTAGATTCAGAAATACCTAACATGTCTAATAAACCCTCTATCCCTCTAGAGGCTGCATCCATTCCTTTTCCTAAATCAGATTGACCTTCTTTCATTAGTTTTAATTGTTCTTGTGGAATAATTTGAGTGTTTAAAAGATTTATAATAGCACCCATTGATTGATCGTTAGTCGGTATGCCTTGATTTCTTAAAAAATCACCAGCAATTTTAGTGGCGTCAACACCCTCCCTACTCATCATTGAGTTGTATACCTCTGAAGCTGCAAGGCTTCTTAAAGTGTCTATTGCTCCAACTTGTGTTTTTTCTTGGTCGCCAACTAGCTCTCCATCACGAGTTCCCTCTTTGTAGCCTAGTGGTCTTGTCATGTAGTTTATATCCATCATGCCTCCTTGGTTTTTGCCCATGTCTTTCATGAGCTGTTCGTATTCGGGTGTCCCCTCTTTTGGAAGTTCACCGCTACCCATCTTTGTGGGGATTAACAAGTCCATACCAAATAATCCTTTAGGCGCAAGAGTTATAATGGCAGTTAGTAATTTCCTAGCTGCAGGAGAATTACCCATTTTAACTAGTTTATCAACTTGTGATAAACCAAATTTAATATTTAATTTTTGAGCAGCTGGAATATTTTTGTTGGCGTTAACTTTATTCATTGCATCAGTTATTTTTTTATCTTGAATTTTTGGATCCTTAACGCCTACTGCTGTGTCTAAATCTTTGAATGTAAAATCAAACATTTGATCTAAAACTTTATTTAAATTTTTTTGATTAAACTTCCCGCCTGAATTTATTATTTTAAGTCGTTGATCTTTTGCAAACTGAGAAAGAAAACCAGAACTTTCGATAGTTCTAATATCTTTAGGACTTAACCCTTTAAATGCCTCTAATCTAAATTTTTTTAAATCTTTATTATATTTATTAAGTTTAGTGTCATTAAGTTTACCGTCTTTATCTAAATAATCAGTTATTTCTGGAACATTTT
>Ga0208919_1001573_pt1 | contig 12921 bp, 30 predicted proteins | sample 4_EtaG_FD_184076 | JGI IMG/M metagenome (GOLD analysis project Ga0208919, IMG submission 184076) | Marine viral communities from the Subarctic Pacific Ocean - 4_ETSP_OMZ_AT15127 metaG (SPAdes) (version 3) | ecosystem: Environmental > Aquatic > Marine > Oceanic | place: Pacific Ocean | collected...
CTTCTGGGATTCAGTAGTTATTACTCGTTTCGCGCCAGATACTCGGTGATTAAGCAACGCCAACTGGGACGTGGACGAAGTTTTCAGGAGATCGTGGATTTTCAGCGATTAGACGAATTGCAGGCAGCATTGAGCGATTTTTCAGTGCGCTACACCAAGGACGAATGCCTGGATTTACCGGAAAAAGTTTATATGCAACGCGAAGTGGAGTTGAGTAAGGAACAAAAAGAGGCTTATCACACCATGAAAAAGGAGGCGTTGATGATTATTGAGAACAGTTTGTTCAGTACGCAAAGTGTGCTAACGCAGTTGATGCGGTTGCAACAGGTGGTGGCCGGCAGTTTAAAGGACAGTGAAGGCAATGCGGTTATCCTGCCGAACAATCGGGTCAAGGAAGTGTTGAGTTTGTTGGAGGAAACACGCGGTAAAGTGATTATCTTTGCGGTGTTCCAAACCGACATACAGGAATTGGAGCGTGCCATAGGCGAGAAGTTTGGTCACGACAAGGTGGCCTCTTTTTACGGGCTGACTTCAGTGAGTCGGCGTGAGAAGGTGTTGGACGATTTCCAAGACGAGGACAGCGAACTGCGGTTCTTTGTGTCCAATCCGCACACCGGCGGTCGTGGGTTGACGTTGACCGCGGCGGACACCATGATTTTTTACTCGAACAGTTATGATTTGGAACTCAGGTTGCAAGCCGAGGACCGCATTCACCGGATCGGACAGACTAAAAGCTGTACTTACGTGGATTTAGTGGTGCCGGGGACCGTGGATGAGAAGATATTGGAGTCGTTGCGTAAGAAAGTGAAGATTAGTAATGAAGTATTAGGGGAGGTTAAAGAATGGCTGGTGTAAAGAAACAGGAAATGTGGTACCAACTTGATTTGTTTAGTAAAGAGATCAGAGTGCCGAGTGAACATGACGGGTATTGGCATGACCATATATGGGGGATAAAGAAGGAGAGGGCTTTGGCGAAGGAAAAGAAAGAAGAGAAGGTTGATTTGGTGAACCAACCGCCGCATTATAAGAAGAATAAAGTGCAAGCGATAAAGGTGATTGAAGCGGGGCTCGGGGACCAGGGATTCCAAGACTATCTTCTTGGGCAGGTTTTTAAGTATCTTTTGAGGTTTAAGCACAAGGGAAAACCGATCGAGGACCTAGAAAAAGCCGAATGGTACCTAAAAAGGCTCAAAAAGAAGGTAAAAATGTTATATGGAAATAAGTCCGTCTAACATATATCTAATATAATATCGAAAACCCTATATACACTACTTTTCATCAAAACATTATATCTTAGATGGATTTTTGAGTTTTTCAGAGAAACTGACTATCAGGCGCAACGAAACTTTTTCATATAATATGGAGTATTTTGCCTCTAATATAAGCTATATAGGGTTTTCAATGTTATATGGGCCGTCTAACATTCATCTAACAATATAAGGAAAAAGGGGTGTTTTTGCGCAAATGCCATAGTAAAAAACACATATTTTTATGGGACACAACTTATGGTCTAATGTTTTTGCCCTTATTTTATAGTGGTTTCAGCGTATAAGACTGCTCTTATGGGCTTTACTGTGGCTATTTTACTGCTAAAATCGGACAAATGAACACTGTTTCTGGCAACCCTACTGGGCAAAACACTAAACACCTCACTGACAAGCAAAAAAGGTTTGCCAGAGAGCTTGTTTACAATGATGGTACAAAAACAAAAACCGAGTGCGCTGTTGAGGCAGGTTACGGTAAGTCAAGCGCACACGTTAGAGCCTCAGAGCTAACCAACCCTCGAAAATTTCCCCTGGTTGTTCGCTATATACAGGAATTACAAAAAGAACTGCAACAAAAGTTTGATGTCACTTTTGACAGGCATATAAAAAAACTAGCTGAGATTCGAGACCAAGCCATTGATAAAGGCAACTTAACGGCAGCAGTATCGGCAGAAGTGCAAAGAGGCCGTGCCGCCGGATTGTATGTGGAAAGAAAAGAAATAAGGACGGGAACGCTCGAATCCTTAAGCGAGAAAGAAATTAAACAAAAGATTGATACTTTGCTCGCTGACTACCAACCCTTAATTGCCGCAGAAGAAGCTGTGTTTGAGGAAGTGGAATGATGTTTATTCCTCCATCCCCGTTACTTTTTTAGCATAGTCCTTAAACTCAGGGGTCATGCCCGTTGCTTCAGGCACAGGTTTTGAGGTATCGTATTCGTTCCACTCAAAAGTTAGGCCCAAAGAGTCTTCTAGTTTGTTGGCGATCCTTGCTTTGCTGTCTATCGGGCAGTCAATACATAAGCGATAGTTTTTCTTTGCCCCCTTTTGACCGATTCTAAGGAAGGGGAGCAGGTCATGTAGTTGGTTCTGACTAAAGGCCTCTATTAAACTTGCTGCCTGGTCTATTTCTAACAATGCTTTTTGTCTAATCACTCGTTTTCTCCGCGTAAATGCTCAAGGGAGCGTTTTTTAGCCAGCTTTAGATCGGTTGTTCCAAGCCTAACAGCTTGTCCCTTATCATTAATGAGCCTGTACTCGTTGCTTTTGTTGTCTTGAATGAGTCTGTGTGTTTCTTTAACCATTGCGCGTTGCCTCCTTTTTGTTAAATTCATCTACTACAAACTGATGGTTTTTCCTGAAGTAAGAAAAAATGTTTTTGTATTCCCGTTGCCCGTTTTCCCTTCTCTCCCTACAGTTTTCGTCAAACATGTTTCGTACAAAGTGTTTAAAATTCGGTTTTTGTGTGTAGTGAGCCTGTTCTTTCTCAAATAAAGGCAGTTGTTCCTGTATCGCTGTCATTTTTCTTCTTCTCCAATAAAAATCTTTTTAAATGATTGCTCAAACTTGTCCGTTTGTCCAGTAAAGTGTTGTTCCCGCTCGTTTTCTTGTTCTTTACGGAGAACAGCTTTTGCTCTACTAATAAGCAACGCACTTACATTAGGTTCTTTATCTCTGCCGAGACACCTCCATTTATCTTCTATGGGTTTTCCTGTCTGTTTGTCCAATTCAAAAGAACATGTGCCTCTGCCCCAACCAAGAAACACTCGTCCTTTTCCTTCCCTTCCGTACGAAACCTTTGCGCTATTGCTCATCAGACTTTTTCTCTAGTTCTTCTACGTCTATAATCCTTTCGTCATTAAAACCATAATCTAATCCGTTCCCCGTTATTTTTTCATCGTCAGAATCGTAGTCGCCTTCATAAAACTTATTTCTAGCCTCATCTTCATTCTCAGCTTCGATTGTTATTTCAGCAAACCCTGTCCAACTCGTTGTAAGTAAATATTTACTCATCAGCAACCCTCCAACACTTGTTTTCTTTCTAGTTCAATTTCTTCACCTGTTTTCCTGTCAAGATAATCCTCCAAAGACTCAGACGCCTCCTTAACAACCATCACGAAAGGCTCTCCCTGTCCTCCGTTATACCAAGCAACATAATCATCTTCACTAGGATGTATGCCACACTCGTCTATTAGTTCTTGATGCCATTTCTCCTGTTCCTTTTCCAAGTCAACTGTTTTAGCCTCAGTTTCAGAATAAACTTCATAATCGTGACCGTACTTGGAATTTTTTATTAAAATACAAACTTTCATTTGGACACCTCCTCATTGGACTGTTTATTAAAACAGTCCAGTAAATCTTCTCTGATAAAGGCAAACTCATCTTCAGATTTTTCCCTAGTTAAACCAAAAGATTCAAAAAGAGCCTCTAGTTTTTCAGTCAACTTGACAAAACCATCACTAGATAGGGACAGTTCGGTGTCCGTTTCTCCTTCTTCATCAACCCAGTATTCAAAGTCTGTGCTTTTATCAACTAAATGGTCAATTAGTGTTTCTATGTCCGTTTCCATTTCTTCGATACAATCAAAACAATAAACTCCATCAACCATTTCTTCATTTATATATGGGTTAGACCTACCTTCGATACATTCCGTTGTTTCTGTAGACAACAAGAAAATCTTGTCGCACTTATCACAAACCCTCCTGTTGTTAAATACTCTTAAATCACTCATCAGACACTTCCTCCCTTAAACTTTCTGTAAACTCAAAAGCGTCCTGTAAATGAGAGTTGTCATCAGGTATATTAAATTCCTGTTGTATTTCTTGTAGTGCTACATGAACCCCCTCCAACTTTTCATTTGCAATAAACTCGTTCCAAGTTAAATGCTTGTAATGTTGTTTATGCTTTCTTACTAGATATTCCATATCAGTTTCAATATGTGTTTTAATACTCATTATTCTTCCCCCAATTATTTTTTGAATAAACACCAAGAATCTCGTCCATTCTCCGTTGAATGAAATACATTCTCGGCTCGTGTTGTGTGATTCCTAAATCGTCAGCTTGTTTGGTTGCCTGTATTCTGGCTTGGTCAAACTGAAGGCTTTGCACCTTTAGGAAATGTTTTAGGTTGTCGGTTATTTCACTCATCAGACACTTCCTTTACTTCTAATACTTCTTCCTTGTCAAAACCATAGTTAAGACCATTCCCTGTTTGTTGTTCTTCACTAGGATCATAGCTTCCCATAGCTACAAATTCTCTAGCCTCCTGTTCATCTTTTGCATCTACAATAATTTCAGAATAGCCAATCCATTTTGTATACACTTTAAATACTTTCATCATTGCCCCCTTCATCACTACCAATTTCTTTGAATGTTATTTCAATGCGATCATCAACATGAATAATTGTTTCTACTTCACAGGCTTGCAATTCATAGTGTTTTAAGAAATAGACAACTATTTGTTCGTCATTTTCTCTTGAGTCTATAGCATCTGCAATATCATCTAATCTTTTCATTTAGACACCTCCTCAATATCACAATTAACTATATCCCCATAATCTGAAAGGTTGTTAAATTCTTCTTGTGCTTTTTCTTCGGTTTCTGCCTCAACATAAGAAACTAAAGTCGTGGTTATTTCATATTCTTTTAACTGTTCATTCATCAGTCACCTCCTTAATATAAGGACTAAAAGCCTTTACCATTTCTTTGTGTTCGGGATCGAGTCTGAGCCAATGTTCGTAGTCCTCTAGTGTGTCAGTTGGATAATCTTTTACTATTTCCCAAAAAACCTCGTCAGGATTTAAGTGTCTTTTCCCTGATTCTGACTCAAACAGTTTGTAAAATTCTTTTTCCAATTCTTCGTTGGCAAAATGATAATTCTCACTACCCACCTCTCCGCAAATATCGCCGCCCTCTACAACAAACCATTCCGCAGAAGTACAGTTAGGTTCAATGATTGGAGTTAAGGAAAAGTCGTCTAAAGAGGGTATGTATAAATCCCCCCATTTATACTCGTAGCAGATATAGTTTTTTCTGTCTGTTGTAAAGTGTTCAAAAAACAATCCGCACCATTTATAGATGGGTATTTCAGTATCTTCAATTACTTTAATTTTGTCAATCATCAGACTCTCTCCCCATCTTCATCAAATAATCCGTCAGCCTCTATGCGATCATCTTTTGCTTGTTTTAAAATCCAAGCGTACCAATCTTCCTCTATCTCTTTTATATCTTGCTCAGTAACACTCAGACTACCTAAATCTTGTGTGTAATATTTTGGTTCTGGTTCACTCATCATTCTTCCCCTCTAAATGTTTATCCCAATATGTCCCTCTGTCCCAAACCAATTTAGAACTCATCAAAAGTTCGTCAAAGTTATCGTTTTCAATAATGATCTCCTCAATATCTACCAAGTCTATGATGACATAGTTGTAATCCGTTGGATCGCCCTCAAAACCCATGTTATGACCAATGCAACTGAGAAGAATATCGTCCAATGTTCCTTCGGTTAAATCTTCGGCATATTCGTGAATGAATCTGTCGTCAACATACTCATAGTATTCGTCCTCTTTGTCTTGTTCAGAGGCTTTTTGTTCTAGTGCCTCAAGATTACTGTTCGGCATATGTAGGAACATGTTTCTGTTCCCCATTCCATATGTTTCAAATTGCGCCCAATAGGATTTTCCTTTTTCTAGTATTGGTTCACTCATGGTCTGTCTCCCTCTTGATATTCACTAAAATATTTCTCAAAATCTTTTGTAATATCGTACTTGTAGTCATCACGCCATGTATCTGATCTCTCAAGTCTTAAATACATTACTGTTTCGATACAGCCCCCTAGTTCTGCAAAAACCTCATCGGGATCAAGTCCCCAATATTTTTCTTCATCACTATTCACAAGACTGTTGTATTTTTTCTCTGTTTCTTTGTCAGAAAACTCAATCGTTTTATAAATGTCCCATAGATCATCTAAGCACCAACCACGCCACTCATACCATTGTCCTCCGCCAAACTGCTCGTTTGTTTTTTGGTCGCAAGGCTTAAGTACGCACCCGTTTTCCCACTCTGCGTTCATTTCATCTAAATTGATACTTGCGTATTTGACTTCGTGAAAACACCGATTCCCCTCGTTTTTGCTTAAATGTATAGAGTCGTAATTTTCAACGTAAAACACAGACCACTTTTTGACTTCGTAAAAGCGTGTTTCGTGTGGTGTTCCTTCATGCGCAATAGTTATGTTATCCATCTTGTTTTCCCCCTTGCTCTAACTGTATTCTGATCGTCATTCTTCCATGACCTGTATCAATCAGTATTCGGTCAATTATTTTGCCCATATGGTATTCCGTTTCCGTCAACCCCAAACCTTTGAAGTTCTCAGTTTCGTCTGCGCCCAACAAGGCTTTCCAATGAAAATGTATTTCTTCCGTTAGACTCATATCAACCCCTTCCCCAGACTGTAGAAATCATCAGCCCATTTCTTTCTTAAGCCTTCTGTTCTGTCGTAGAGTTCGCAAGACAGATCAACCAAACATTCCTCTCCAAAGTTCCACGTTTCCCATGAAATCCAGTCCCCGTTCTCAAACACGATCAACTCGTGCGAAGGCAAGTCCCATGTCTGTAAATCTTCAATGACTTGATCGATGTCATATCCCCATGCTCGTTCTTCTGGCTGATCTCCACAATCCTCGACCTTCTGCATGTTGTACCTAAACTTGATTTTGTCCTTCTTGGACTGTTCTAAAATTGTTCTGAGTAAAGACTTCATCAGACACCTCCTTTGAAAAAAGTGTTTGGTCGGAGAAGGTGGACTGAAAGATCACCACTATCAATCATTTCTTGTAGGGCTTTATCGCTGTCCGTCATACCGCCTTCTTGGTCTTTGGGATTGTAGGCGTCAACAAGAATTGCGTATCCCATGTCTTGAATAAGATTTAAGGCAGATTGACTTAGTGTTTTTTGGTTGGTTAGTTTTGTAAACTTCTTTGCTGTCTCACACTTGGGATAGCAAAGATCGTTGCCATATACGGTTTTGTAATATACTCTGATTTGTAATTCCATAATTTATCCTTTTTATCTTTTATTATACAGACAAGTTATGCCTTTTTCCACTCATATGTCCCATAAAACAAAGACTTACGAAGACATTCCAATTTACTGTGGCGACTCTCGAAACTAATTTCTGGCAACAGGTAAAGAAAAATCTGCCTAAATATCGTTGGGTTAGGATAGAGTCTTGGGCAACACAAGGCGTACCTGATTTGTTGGGTTTTACTGAGGAAGGAAGATTGTTCACGGTTGAGTTAAAAGTAAGCAGAAGTAATCGCATATCAATCTCACCACACCAAATAGCCTTCCATGTTGAAAGGGAAGATTGTCCGTGTTTTATCTTGGTCAAGCGGTTCTCGGAGAGTAACCCCCGAAAATCTGAGGTGTTGGTGTATGCAGGTGGGAAGATACGAGAGGTTAGTGAACAGGGGACAAGGATTAACCCGCTTGTTCGCCTCTCGTATCCGCATGACTGGTCGCTGATCGAAAAAGTTTTCGATAACGCTTGACTGATGGTGAAAGACGGAAAAAGCGGAACGCCCGTTCTTTCACCATCAACAAAAGACCCCGCTCCTCCGCCCGTTCTTTTACCATTAATTAATAATGTTACCCGTGGTTCGTGGACGGTATAGACAGGGGTTGTTTTTGATTGGATCGAGGACATGGGCATTAGATTAATTCCAACTGATCAGCGCCTTTCTTTAAAATGCCAGTCTTGATGACTTTCCCGTCAACTTTGAATCGGTACTCTCTCGATCCGTCCTCGTGTAGGCGGTGCGTGATGCTATGCTCTACGAATTTATAAGAGTTCATTGATGAAGTGCCAACCCTGACTTCTACATCTCCGTGATCTCTGACTCCGTAGGACTTCCCGCCTTTATAAATACATGAATTGATAATGTTCCAGATTGGGTATTGTTTCATTTTATTTACCCTCCGTGCTTGGTATAAGATGACCGTATTTTTCTATAAAGTCATTGTATAAAGTTTCCTTTGAGCCTTTGATACCGAAGTATTTCTTGGCGTCTGATACTTTCCAATGTCGGTGTGGTTTCATTCCAAACTTGCACCACATGGATAAGTCCCTTTTGGTTATGACTAGATTCCAGTATGCAATTGGCATGTCTTTGCCATTAATATTAATGGTCTCATCGGAACACATGTCTTTTATAAACGGTGTTATATTCATTTGTTTTCTCCTTGTTTACAAATATTAATTTACTCTCTAAGTATAGCAATTTATGGGACTGATTATATAACTAATTGATGGTGAAAGAACCCCACGCAGTGGGAAGGCGGAACGCCCGTTCTTTCACCATCAATTAAACACCCCCCCCCTCATAAATGAAACAAGGCCCGAAGGCCCTGGTCCACTGACAATATGTTTTACTCCCCTTGTCAACATTTTGTGCATTTCAACAGATGTTTGATATACAAACGCAACCTTTCTAATTGATAAGAAACATAACTTTGTTCTTCCTTAAATCTAAGTAAATGATGTTCGTCTGCGATTATTAGTTCTTCCATTTGTCTACGTTTCATCCGGACTCCTTTAATTTATGCTGATGTAAAGTCGGTCATCACGCCAAGCAGAAACATAGACTTCGGCCATAATTTCTTCGTCTACATCATCTCTGCCTTCATAGTTTTCTGCGCTGCGCGTAAAATCGGAAACCAGTTTCTTCACTATTTTTTTGCTGACCTGAATTGAGTCGTGTGGTGCAAAGTAGTTGTTGGTTTCGCCTTCAAAGGCTCTAATACCACTAGCAACCCTTACAATCTTAACCTTCCTCATTCTCACAAGGGCATCAAGTTCTTTGGGAGTAACCCTGATAGTACCAGAGGTTGTTTCTTCCATCTCCCCGTCATAGTTCTCCTTCATTCTTGGGGCGGTTGCGTTTTCTATTTTTGTTTTGAGTGTGTTCATCATAGTATGCCTGCTTCTCCGTCCTCTAAAAACTTTCGGACAGCTTTTATGAGTGCGCCCCAATGTTTATCAGTAAATATACGTTCGTCTAATTCACTGATAGAAATTGGCCAGTCTATTACATTGTTTTGTACTTCGATCTTGAAATTAAGATCATAAATTCTTGGTTTCATTGTTTTTCCTTGTTTAATTGAACTGAGTATTCAGTATAACAGAAATTGTCCCATAATATCGGCATATATTAGAATAAAAACCCTTGACAATTGATGGTGAAAGAACGAGATAAACAAAGTATTCTCTGAACGAGGTACTTTGTTTTTTGTTGCCCGTTCTTTCACCATCAATTAAACACTCTCTCCTTGGCCGTTGCGCGGTGAGCAGTAGTTTTATTGGGTTGGGTAGTTTGTTGCATAATCTTACTCCTTGTTAATTGATTACATATTAAGTATATCATTATTTATGGGACAATGATATAATAAGGGTACAACAAAACAAGGAGATAACATGGACAAAACATTTAAAGAAGAACATGGCTACACTTGGTCTGAAGGTCAAAGAAGATTAAGAAAGGCCAAAGAAAAGACCGCTTGGAATAAATATCATATGCTCAAATATCTTGAGGAAAAAGGCATTTACAATCTTAGCGACCTAAAGGAAGCTTTAGGGGAAAAGACAGCAAGATCATGTTAGTCTTTGAGATACTGATACTTATTGCTGGGCTATCTGCTTTATGGCTCGCCTTAGTAATCGCCGCCCCCTTACCAATAACACTACTCATGTACCTTTCAGCTTTCGCCCTTCTTTTCTGTGGAATTATGTTAGCCGTAGAGCGTAGACGATAACCCACTAATAGAATGAACGCACGGTCGTGCGTTCATTCTATCCACTAACGAAAAGAAAATAGCTTTGATATGGGGATCCTATTGAGCAAAAGCCAACGAGCGTAGAGCAACAGCCTTGATGACATGATCAGCAAGCGTAGCGCTGCTGATCATGTCATCAAGGGGAAGGATCGAGACAGAAATTCTCAGGTGAAAAAATTTGGCATTTTTTTGTTAGGAGTCCCTTCCTCAAAAAATTTTATATTTTTTTCTAGGAGTCCCTGGTCCCCGGAAAAATGTTGTATACTAAAAAATATGGTAAAATCAAACACTTGCCTTAAGGAGAGACACTATGGCTTCTGAAAACACTAAAAAACTAACCCCCCAGAAAGTGGGACAATACTGGTATAATCGGGGGTTTAGAGACAAGGAGCTGCAACGTCGGGTTGCGGACACCCTAGATAGAAAGGAACTGGTTGATGACAACACTGAAGTCTGCAAAGTCTGCGACTAAAATAGACACCGGAAAGCTGTCCGAGCTTTATCCGGATGCTGCAAAAGAGCTACTGGGACTGCAAGTGGCGTTGCAGACCAAGACCTTGCAACGCGAAGGGCAAGAGAGCTTTTTAACCTACATTAACCACATGTGGCCTGACTTTATTGAAGGGCGACATCATCAGATTTTTGCCGAAAAACTCGAACAAGTGGCTCGTGGAGAGCTAAAACGGCTAATTATTAACATGCCACCCAGACACACTAAGTCTGAATTTGCTTCCACCTATTTTCCGTCATGGGCCTTGGGCCGCAATCCGAAGTTGAAAATCATGCAAATCACGCACACCGCGGAATTGGCCTTTCGTTTTGGACGACGAGTCAGGGACTTGATTGATTCCGAGGAATATCAAGGGGTTTTTCCGGGTGTGGCGCTGAAACCGGATTCAAAATCAGCCGGACGCTGGGAAACCAACGGCGGCGGCGAGGCCTTTTATTCGGGTATCGGCGGTGCCGTGACCGGTCGGGGAGCGGATATTTTGGTCCTCGATGACATTCACTCGGAACAAGACGCCTTATCGCCCACGGCTCTGGATAATGCCTGGGAATATTATTCTTCAGGACCACGACAACGATTACAGCCCGGTGGCGCGATTATTATCGTGATGACACGCTGGAGCACTAAAGATTTAACCGGCAGACTGCTGAACAAACAGGCTGAAGAGCACGCCGACCAATGGGAAGTGGTGGAATTTCCCGCGATTATGCCCAGTGGCGACGCGTTATGGCCCGAATATTGGACCTTGCCGGAACTGGAAGGGGTCAAAGCCTCGCTCCCGGTGTCCAAATGGGAAGCCCAGTGGATGCAGGACCCGACTTCGGACGAGGGCGCGATCCTAAAACGCGAGTGGTGGAAGATTTGGGAGGAAGAACGGGTGCCCAACATGCAGTTCGTGATTCAAAGCTACGACACCGCGTTCTCGAAAAAGGAAACCGCGGACTTTTCAGCGATTACCACCTGGTGCGTGTTCTATCCCGAGGAGGGTGGCGAACCTAATTTACTGCTTTTGGATGTGCGCAAAGGGCGTTGGAACTTTCCGGAACTTAAAAACGAGGCGTTTGAACAATACGAGTATTGGGAACCGGATATTGTCATCGTTGAGGCCAAAGCCAGTGGCCTACCGCTCACTCACGAACTTCGGCAAACCGGGATACCGGTGCTCAATTATTCGCCGAACAAGGGCCAGGACAAGATTGCCCGAGTCAACGCCGTTTCCCCGCTTTTGGAAGCCGGTATGGTCTGGGCCCCGGACAAACGCTGGGCGGACGAACTGATCGAGGAATGCGCTGCTTTTCCCTTTGGCGACCATGACGACTTGGTGGATTCCACCACTCAAGCGCTGATGCGTTATCGACAAGGCGGCTTTATTGCGCTAGAATCAGATGAGTTAATGGACAGCGATTACACACCACCAAGAAAGGAATATTACTAATGTCAGGAATTGCAGCACTACGACAACTACTGAAACGCGGACGCTATGACAACGACGCTATGTACGATATTTTAATGAAGCAGCAACAGAAAGGCTACACCAACCTCAACAAGGCGGAAAAGGCACAATACGACCAGCTTTACAATATCTTTGGGCGCGACGCAATGGAAACCATGGAAGGTCGTCTCTTTCACGCATTGGGTGGTAAATACCCGGAACTGGACGACATGGTTAAAGGCGGAAAATATTTGGACGACGATGTTTTGACAAATATGTTCAACAGAAAAATTGATTCGGTGATTGATGATTTTGCTGCACGCGCAGACGACTTAAAAGGCGCCAAGAACCCAGATGAAGAAGCAATATCTTTGCTTGAGGAATTAATGGAATATGATCTACCGGAACTACTAAATGAAAGAAAAAGCATTAACGACATGTCCGGAGGATTTTTTGCAGACGACATGATGACCGTGGACCCCGAAGGACGGTTGGATGTGCTGGTGGACGCGGTAGAAGACATGTATACAAACGCTTATAGCGGTGTTGATGTTCCTTATATGGAAGCGTCGGTAGTCGATGAATTGGGAGCAGCTATGTCCCCCGATTATTTAAGACACAATCTTCTAGGAACAAAAAGACACCTTAACTCACTTCCAGAGACTCAGATAAAACACAAAAAGACATCCGGCACCGGGGAGGACATGGATTTTTGGGACGAAGATTTAGGCGGTGATAGGGGCATACAGGACAAAGACCCTAGTGATATTAGGTTTGATGCAACCTATGGCAATGTGGCCAAGGAAGGCAAATACACCCCCACGGAACCTTTGGACCCTTCTTTCGATGCAGCCCTAGACCCTTCTTCTGGGGAGTGGCAATATC
>Ga0208919_1001574_pt1 | contig 12917 bp, 13 predicted proteins | sample 4_EtaG_FD_184076 | JGI IMG/M metagenome (GOLD analysis project Ga0208919, IMG submission 184076) | Marine viral communities from the Subarctic Pacific Ocean - 4_ETSP_OMZ_AT15127 metaG (SPAdes) (version 3) | ecosystem: Environmental > Aquatic > Marine > Oceanic | place: Pacific Ocean | collected...
TTCGTTTAGAGCTTACTAAAGCAGAACGAGAAGCTATGAACGAGATTGAAGATGCAGCCTGGGCTATTAAGTCTACAGGAGATCTTATGCTTAATGATCTTGCTGTTTATAAATTTTATTCAGATGTCAATATAAAATTTGGTTATATGACTAGGGCTGATTATAAAGAACTTTTAAAGAAAGCTAAGAATGCTAAAACACCAGAAGAAAAAAACATAGCTCAAAACGCTATTAATGAATATAAAAAGTCTGGTAAAAAACTCTATGATAATCTTTCTCCAGAAGAGCAGGCTGGATTACAGCAGATGAATAGCAAGCTTGTAGATAAAACAGGCGGCAAAGTATTTAAGTATGGTGATCTTGCTGGTAAGTATTTACCTAAAGATATGGTAGATGATATTAGAGTACAAAGAGCATTTTCTGATGGTGAAGGTATGCTGGGCAGCATATATAATAGTAATGCTTTTCAAGCCTATAGACGGTATAATGCTATTTGGAAGAGAACAAAGACTTCGTGGAACCCTACTGTACATACTAATAACATAGTATCTAACTTCTTCTTGCTGGATATTCATGATGTTCCTCTAGATACTTTTTTAGAACATGGTCTAAAAGTGTATACTAAGAAGGGACAAGAGAGTTTAAATAAACTTGATATAGGATTTGGTGAGTCTAGAACTTACGAAGATCTGGTAAGACTGGGTGTATTCGATGCTGGTCTGGCTAAAGCAGAGCTTAGAATCGGCAAGAAAGATTTTCTAGAGGAGTATGCCAGAGAGTTTTTAAGAGTTAAATTACAAAGAACAGGAAGACTTAGAGATTCTGTTGAAGATATGAATGATGTTATTGATATCTCTACTAACATTGCAGGAAAGACCTATAGAAACTATACTGATATTCTAGATAAGCTAAAAATTCCAGGCAAAGGTTTCTTAAAAAACCCCGTTAAGTGGGCAGATAAAGGGGCTACAGATCTCTATCAAAGAGAAGATCAGATGTTCCGTATCGCCCTCTATATAGATAGACTGCAAAAGAGAGCACCTGAAATAGATCAACTAAAGAAACTTCCACAAGAGGCATATGATGCTGGTCTAGAAAAGATAAAGAGAGAAGCGGCTGAAGAAGCAAAAAAAGGATTCATCGATTACAATATTCAAGCTCCTTTTATTAACCTACTTAGAGATTCTGCACTTCCATTCTTCTCCTACACTTACAGAATGATCCCCATGCTGGCAAAGACAGCAACCATGCGGCCCTCTAAGTTTGCTAAATGGGCAGCAGTTGGTTATGCCCTTGATTATGCTGGAAGAGAAAGATCAAAGAGCGAAACTGAGTACGAGAGAGCTTTAATGAAAGAGAAGCAACTTTCTCGTATGTTTGGTATTCCTTTCATGCCACCAACCTTTTTCAAAGTAGGAGATCCCGCAAGAGGAACAGAACAGTTTGCAGAAAAGAGATTTGATTATACTCTTGGTTGGGGTTTGGATAGGAGTTCCGTAACAGGAGAAAGACTTCCTGAAAGATCTTTCTGGCTAGATATAATGAGGTTTATTCCAGGTGGTGATGTATTAGGTCAACTATCTCCTGAAGACGGGGGCTGGGTTACTGGTCTTCCTGCACCCTTCCAGCCCTCTGGAGGATTAGCTGGTGAAGTACTTGTAACTTCATTACTTGGTATAGATACTTTCACAGGAAAGGATATAACAACGGAAGAGACATTTCTAGGATCACGAAATGCAGCCTATACTCTTGCCCGTCTTGTTCCTAATAATCCTTTACTAGGAATTAGTGGACTACAGAAATTATTCGGATCAGAGGAGCGGTCAGACTTTTATGATTCATGGTCTCATAAAAAGATAATGAACTCTTTAGAAAGAAGACCTGATTCATCTGCTTATGCAGTAGACCTACCTGTTCTTACTGCTCTTGCACAAACGGTTGGTATTAAGATATGGCCTGTTGATCCAGAGAAACTTGATGTTGTAAGAACCTCTAAATTCCGAAAAGATGTTAGAGATCTCAGAGCAAGAATTAGAAAAATGCAAAGAGATAATCTTAAATATTTTGATACACCTTTATATGATGTTAAAGGTGAAAAAGTAGCCAAACAAGCTAGAGAATTACAAAATAGAATAGACTATCTATTTTTAAAACATGGTCTTGCTGATGAGAAACGACTAGGGCTACAAAGAAGAGAAAGAAAATTTGGTGAAGTTCCTACGGATGTTTTGGAAAGCCTAAGTGAAGCTATACTTGGAACTGACAATTGATGAATGATATCTCAGATAAAGACATGTTTCTTATCCTAGGTAGACTAGAAGGTAAGCTTGATTCTGTCATGGTAATAACAGAAAAACAATGGGATACTATTGAGAAGCATGATACAAGAATAAAGAAGCTAGAAAAGGATAGGCATACTATCTATGGCGCAGCAGCAGTCCTAGGAGCCATAGGCTCAGTTATTATATGGGCTATATCTAACTTTGTAAGGAGCACATAATGGCAAAACCAAGAGTAATCTCTGCTAGACCAACTTATCCAGAAAGAGCGAGAACAGGAACAGTACCTATCCCTAGGGGTTTTATAGGACAAACTATAGCTGCATTAGATAGGATGGGTTCAACATCTCAGTTTCGAAGTTTACAGGGAACAATGGCTGGTCGAGTAGGAGATTCTGGTATTTCAGCCCTTGATACAAAAGATCTAAACTTAACTAGATCTAGGTTTAAGGGTACTCCTCTTAATGTACCTAGACTTCAAGAGATTCAATTTGATGCACCTAGACCTAGAAGACGAGAAGCGGCTGAAGCGCAAGCTCCTTCTTCCACTCTGACAGACGAAGGCTTTGATGCTGTTGAATTTGGCGGAGGTAGATACGATCCTTCTCCGGGTGCATATGATTATGATCCGTTTGATCTTTCATATAAGTATGGCGGAAAAGTCACTAAGCGGAGATAGTCTTTATGGAACTTGTAACAACCCTACTAGGTGGCTCTTTAATAGGCTTTGTAACGACCCTCATAGGTCAGATCGTAAAGTCTAAAGCAGAGCAGAATAAACTTATGATTGATGCTCTCAATGCACGTCATAAGGTACTACAGGATGTTAGACAGCATGGTCTAAAGGATAAGCACTTTGCTTGGACTCGTAGGATCATAGCTCTTGCCTGTGTGGGTTGTATAGTTGTGGTTCCTTTTATTGCTCCGTTCTTGGACATACCAGTAATGGTATCTCATGTCAAGGAAGGATCATTCTCAATTCCTTTTATCTGGCAATCTCCTGACACCATAGAATGGAAAGCTGTTGAAGGTGTAGCTCTAGCTCCTATGTATCTGCATACTCTTGCAGCTATTGTCAGCTTTTATTTCGGGTCCAGTGCAGCGAAGTAAACATGACACCTACTTTTTCTCAAAGCAAAGTTCTTGTAACTATTGTATACAAGACTCCTCAACAGCCTCATATAATTCAAGAGTTTAACTATGAGTGCTTTGATGTCCCACCAGACTATCCATACTTTGATAGATTCATGGATTACTGGAGACTCAATATTCCTTCCATAATACTAGATATAAAAGGGTTCTGTGAACAGGATCTATATTCAAGATATATCCACCTTCAAGAAAATTTGGTAATTCACTGATGCATACACTTCAAGAAATTCTAACTGAACCACAGAATATGTCAAAGGGTGGTGATCCTGATGAGAGTGTAACAGCAGGAGATGTAGTATCTACTACTCCAGATAGTCCCGAAACCCTTGCTTCTTTTTTTCCCATAGTTGGTGATGTATTAGATATTAAGGAATTTTATGAAGCAGCTACAAAAGAAGGTGGACCTGACTATGCAGGAATGGGTATTGCAGCACTTGGTCTTGTTCCCTTTGTAGGAGATGTAGCGCAGGCAGGTATTAGAGGTGCTAGAGCAGCCTTTAAAACTATTGATGAAGTACCTAAAGCAAAATTAGTTGATGAAACTCTTAGTGCTGAAGAACTACCAAAAAAAGTATCAGTAAAAACTGGCGACTTTGCAGCACCACGAAAGCCTGAATTACAAAAAGCAGTAACTAAATTAGAAACAGGTGAAATAACAGGAAAACAATACAGACAATTAGTTAAAAAAGAATTACCTATAAATCCTATAACTGAAGTACCTAAATTAGATAGTTTTGAACAAATATCCGCTGCTTTAACCAAAGATAAAAGAGCTAGAGGATTAGTAGGATTTAATAGAAACATTAAACAAGGTGCAAGAGTCTTATCTCGTTTAGATATTCCTGCTTATAATAAGCATGATACTTGGGTTGTAACTCTGACAGATAAGTCTCAGAATGTTAGGACTATGTATAGTAAGACAGCAGTATTAAAAAATGTAAAATTTAGTCCACATACTACTCCAAGTTTAAAAGTTGCAAAAGGAAAAGCGAAAGAACCTTTTGCTACTATGGAAGGTGATTGGCAAAATATATCACCGGAAGATGCTAGAAAGTATGTTATAGATAATAAGATATTAGAAAAATCTCTTGATCCCAATAATAAAGAATGGGTTCAAGTAGGGTTTAACCCAGAAAGACATGGATTTTTTTATACAAAATCAGGGGAGGAGATAGGACAACCTATATTTGATGCTGAAGAGATTATACAAATAGGTGGATTAGTTCTTGCTAGAAATATAAAGAAGCCCAATTTAACACAACTTAAAAAGTTGAAGATTAAAGGAGTTTCAAGAGTTTTTAATAAAGGTGGTCAGGTAAGACCTATGTACGATGGTGGGCTAGTCCTATCCATGCAGGATGGGGGATTTGTAGTAGAAACTTATGTTAATCCTGAAACTAGATCTGAAATGAAGATTCCTCACATGGGTAATGTGCCTTCATGGCCCGTACCACCGGGGTTCATGTTAAAATCTGAAATTACTGATCAACTGATAGCTGCTGACCCACCTGCTCCTGGTGGTCTTGAAGCTGTTGAAGGAGACGAAATAGGAGATATTCCTGGTTGGGACAAAGATCCTGTTGACCATGCAATAGATGATCTAAATGCTCAACTAGAACGAGGTGAAGACATAGACCTTACTGGGCCAATGTCTAAACACGGGGTAACTCAGAGTCAAATTCATAGCCGAGTAGCTCAAACTCAGACGCTCCTGTCTGTACTTCCGAGCGTTATTACGGCTAACCCGGTCTTAAAACTCGCTTGGGCATTTATGACAAACTTTCTAACTCCGGGCTTAACGCCAGACATGGTAGGAATGGGTGTTACTTCGGAAGGCCCAGGAGGCGACCATGGCCTCGGGCTTGATCCAGGTCATGCCGCCGGTGATCCTGGGAAAGGTTTTGATGATTGGTCTGACACTCCTGCTGACGAAGTTGGCGCTGGCCCCCATGGTACGTATAGCGGTACTCCTAATACTCCTACTAATCCTACAGATAACTACAAAAGTTGGAACCCTGTGGACCCTGTAGGTGATACAGCAGCAGATACAGGTCCAGGCGATCCAGGCGACATGGGGCATGGTCCGGGTACGGGAGATCCTGGGGCTGATCCATGGGCACGAGGAGGACTTGTAAGACTTATGTATGATGGTGGGTTGGTATCTATGCAGGATGGGGGTGATCCTGAAGGAGATCCTCGTGTTCCTTCTTTACCTATTGAAGGAGAAGACGTACCATCTGTGGCTTCTATAGCAGGAAAAGTTATTAAAAAAATACCTGTGCTTGGCACAGCATTAAGTGTACTAGATCCAACCCCTGTTGCTGATGCTACATTAACTGGAAATCTAAAAGAAGTCTATCATCTTACTACTGTTCCAGAGATTACTGGAGGTAAATTAAATGTAATTCCAACTGAAGCAGCAAGCAGTAAAGGTATTGATTTTAAATCTGATATTGGTGTTCATGTTACGACTAAAAAAGGTGTTGAGAATTATAAGGAACTTCTTAAAAAATTACCTGGTCATCCCGCACATAAAAAAGAAAGCAATGTTTTTTCCTTTATGGCTAAGATAGATAATACTATAGAAATTCCAGATATAGGCAGTTTTAAATCTCCCGAATCTTGGATAAGAAATCTAACTGAAAAAGGAGGAATGTCTCCTGATCGACTTGATATAACTTCAGAGCTTATTGATAAAGAATACTTTATTGACGTTAAAGACCCTAAGATACGTCAAATGTTCTCTTCTAAATTGTATCCTTCAAAGTCTGCTATAGAGAATTTAAAATCCTCTGTTGATGGTGATGAGGAACAAGCTGTTCGTCTCTGGAAATATCTTGTAGAGGGCTCTATAAAACATAGTGTATTGAAACCCGATACTGAAAGATGGGTAGAATTTCTACAAGATTTTCTAGATAGAACCGGGGCGGATGCTTTTAGTTATACTAATACTAAAGAAACGGGTGGTGAAAGAAGTTTTATGATATTAAATCAAGATAAACTGCTTACTTCACCTATGAAGCTTTTGTATGATGGTGGGTTGGTCTAATAATAGGACTGTATGTACTCAAGTCTCGTTCAACCTGATCCATCATATTCTGAGAGTAAGTAAGGAACTTGTGTAATAGTTCCTTATTTTCATAAGAAGGAAAATTTTCATTAACAACTTTTAGCCAGTCATTAGGATGAAGATACTCTCGTTGTATTTCTAAGTGACCCTTGTCAGTTAGATATACACCAAACTTAAACAGGGTGGCAACATTGCTATCCTGTTTTCTTTTGGGCAACTGGCAACTCCTTCTCAAGGATTGTTTCAGCAAATGAAACATCCTTGATATCACTCTTCAATGTTTCTATTCTACTACTTAGATACTCCTGTACATTCTTTCTCTGTACTCTATGGTATTCACCCAGATTCTCTATGAGATAGGCATGTTCCATCTCCAGTCCTTCCAGATGAATTTTAATCTGATCTTCTTGTTCGCTCATTCTCTTCTCCTAATTCTCTGATTCTTTTATAGGCTTCTTGTAGTTGTTTTTGGAGATCAAAGACACTCTTCTTCAGTATCTCTATCTCCTCCTCATCACTAAGGTATCGTATATATGATCTAGTTGTTATCATTTTCTACAGCAGGGCGTGCCTTTTCCATCATAATTTGTAACTGTTGATCATACTTATTACTGATTCTATTTAGAATTTCTTTAGTACCCCAGATACCTACTCTTTGGAATACAGTCTTAGGTAGAGAACCTTTGGAGAGACACTCTGTTGCGCTCTCAAGAGATCCATGTGAATAGACAGTACCATTGTGGTCAATCCATTGTCCCTTTTTATTATACTTACCGTTATCCAAGACACACTCAGTAGGCCACTTCAAAGCGGTATTAGACAGTGCCTTGTTCAAGGTCTCATGAGCAAAAGCAGGGACGGCAATAAGAATAGCAAAGATACCAATAATATATTTTTTCATAACTAACCTCCTAAAGATTCATGATTGGATAAATTACTATAACAAAACTCGTAAGGAATAGTAAGAAGAATAATATTTCTTCCTTCATGCTACAATATCTACGACCTCACAAACATCACCAGAGCAATTATACGTCTGGCTTCCTAGTGTATTATCCTCTTGTTCATATTCAGATAGTTTATTCCAGTCTACGTTCTCTGGCATCTTACTAAAGAGAGATGCATACTCTTCCTTGGTGGAGTCCTGATAGGGTGCTTGCTTATAAGTATGCTCGCTCATGGGAAGGAAGCTAACGCCCGACATGGAACTAAAGCTATCATACACATACGAACCAACTTCCATCCATTCATTCTCCTTGACTGATACAGTGATAGAAGGCTTGTGCTCACACCAGTGATCTGAATAGACTTGCCATATCTTTAGATGATCTATAGCAGATATCTTATCTCTTGTCAAGGCCCCTACTGGTGACTTAACAGGGAAGCTAAATACTGACATGGACTGCGGTTTAAGAATCTCATCCTCTACAGGGAAGCCTTGGTCAGTCATGAACTGAGTCAAAGGATCTTTCTTATCAGCCCTGACAGTACGAATATAATACTCTGAGTGTCTGGGGTGAATGCCACTGGCAGCATCAACAAGCTGGCTAACCGTACCACTTGGCTTGACACAGGTGATTGCAGCAGAGGGTTCGATACCCAGATACTTGGACCATACCCTGTTTGTATTCACAGCAGTTAAACGAAGGTTATTAAGAAGAGGAGCTAGGACATCTCTTGATTGATTAGACATGATCTTGTTATCAAGAATGCCTGTGAGAGAAACACCAAGTAATCTTTCTTCTTCAGTATTGCGTACCCACTGTCTGCTCAAGCCTTTAAAGTCAGTGAAGCAAGCCTGTATTGTTCCCAGGATAGTAGCAAGCTCAACCTTTCTCTGTAGAGTCTTGGCTGTATCTTCTGCTCGTACTACAACTTCTGAGAGGTTACAGAACTGCTTGGGTCTAAGGATAATCTCAGAGCAAGGGTTAGTGCCATAGTCTATGGAGTCATCTCTGCGACCATACTTAGCAGCCTGTTGCTGTGCAGCCTGTCTGTTAAAGATACCCCGTTCACCGGACTTGCTCTCATACAGGGCTGTCCACTCTCTCATGAATGAACCCATATCGGCTGCACCATCTGTATAGCAGACAGAGTTATTAGCCAGAGCCCGGTGAGGTTCTGTTTCCCACCATGAACCAGACTTAGCGTGTCTCATACGATCATCAGACAGGTTGGATAGACTGATAAGAGCCGATCTGCGTACTCCGCCAACAACTACCACATCAGCCACCTTACACATGAGATCATGGCATTCTATGCTGGATAGTTTACGCCCAGCAGCCTTCTTAAACATATTACAGGCAAATGTAAACAAGTCATCAAGAGGTTCAGGACCACTAGCCCTACCTCCAAAGGTCTTTAGTTTAGCTCCAGCAGGACGTACCTTGGACATGTCCCATCGGGGTAACATACCAGCATAGAGAAGATTGATAAGCTCCTTGAAGCCTCTGAACCATCCCTCCTTACTATCCTGAACTATGATTGTTGTCTCGCTCTCTTCAACCACGTCGGGCACAGAGGGAAGCTGATTAACATACTGTCTTTCAACGGAGAAGCCAACACCTGTTCCATGCATTAAGATATAGAGACATTCATCAAAGGCTCTTGGGCTGTCTACAGGTAGATAAGAACAGTTGTAGGCTGCTATATGATTACGTTCCAGTGCTGGACCGGCAGTCATCATTGCTCTCATGGATGGCATAATTTTAAGAGAAGTGAGAGCTTCATATAGATCTGTAAACAACTCCTTTGTCATGGAGCAATCATGATTATCTTTTATAAAGGATTTATAGAAATTAAGAAGACGATTAACAGTTTCTCCCCAAGTCTCTCTCCTTCCATCTTCTTCTGACCAACGACTATATCTTGATTGGTGTATAAAAGATTGGTAATCAGTCGGTAACATTATCTTCGTCATCCTCATCTTCAGTAAGACTAAGCTCTTGCTGGCTGTTCTCCTGGTCTTGCCTAGCTTCTAACATAAGCTGACCAACAAGACCATTAACTTCATTGAAAGGTCTCTTTGAGAGGTAGTTTAAAATAGCATTAATAAGGTCTACACTGATATTCATCTGGTCCTCCATGATGATTTAGGTCCAAGCTTTTTACGATGTCGTAAATGCTTTGCTTTGTGGCGTCTTAGTTTTCTTTTCTTAGGGCTGTGAGTAAATCCCTGCATGTTTATTATTCAGTATCACAAGGAGCAGGAGCATAGTCAGCTTCATTAAGTTCTTTTATTAATCTTTTTATATACCACTCTGCTTTCAACACATCTTCCAGAGAGTTATTCTTGTGTCTGTATCTGGATATATACTTAATTATGTTTCCTTGTAGGTAACCCTCAAATTCTGAAGAAGCCATAGAGTGTTTTATTAGTTCTATGGTTTCAAGCTTACCTTTATTATAGTGAGCAGGATTATTAATACTATCAGCCATTAGGGTCTCTTCGGAAATTAATTACATTATCTCCATAGCTTTCTAAGTCTAACGATTGAGGATACTTTACGTTAAAGGAATACTTTCCTGCTTCTCTAACTGAGCTTAGAAAGTCTTCATCATATAAACTAGATAGCACTCCATAGCCTATCTCTTTTATCAATGAGATCTCAGTTTCATCTTCAGAGATATCAAAGATATGCACAGTGAACTCATCTCTTTCCTCATCCTCTTCCTCAAGTACGATAACAAGGCGTTCTTTATCGGGATCATATGAATCTTCTGGGATACCAAGAAGGTCCATCAAGTCTTTCTGCTTAATAGCCATGCTTCATCAACCTTTCGATGTGTTTCTCAAGAAACAATTTAGTCTTAGGACAGTGCTCTTCCATCTCTGCAAGATCACTGGTTAGTTTTTCTAGAGGTAGGATTACAATGCTATTGGTAGCCAGTATAGACTTCAGTTTACTAATATCTTCCGTTATCTTCTCAGAATTTTCTTCAAAGTTTCGATCTGACCAGTGTGTCGTCAGTGTCTTCTTTGTTCGGATAGTGACTATATTCTTCTCAGGAAGAATCTCTTTCTCATGTATGGGAGTAAGATACCATACCTTGGGATTCAGATCAAGATCCTTCACATGTACCCTAAGCTGCATAACAATAGGCATCTTCAGTCCTCTGATCTTATAGGTCTATAGAATTTACCACCAACATAGTTATTATAATAGGCTGGTTCATCTGTTCCCTCTAGAACAGCAGTAAGAACTTTAAGCTTCATCTGATAGAAGCACTCATAGTACTTCAGACTTCTCTTATTCTCGTACTCTCCGATGATCTGAAAAGTAAAATGTTTCTTACCTATCTTACCTATATCAACTAGTAAATGCTTTGAAGAACCTGCATAGGATTCCCAACCAGAGGGCTTCTTAGTTTTACTACCGATAAAATATTGTTTGCAACCTATGTAAGCCTTCTTAGTTTTCTTATTAGTTATCTTGTACACGAAACCAAATCTTTCAAGGTTGGGTGTAAAAGGCTTTCGCTTATAGATCCAGTGCATTACTCAAGTTCTTCAAATTCTTCATGAACCTCGGTAAGTCTGCCTGATTCACGACTATAATAGACTTTACAAGCTGGCCCTGTCAAGCCAGAGAATCTATTTTTTATCACTCGTACCGTTGTAGTGTGGCGTTCTAGCTCATCCTCATGCTGCCCGTTTCGTTCCAGGCCAATAACGATATCAGATAGCTGCCCTATGCTGGCAGAGCCTCTTAACTGAGACAAGGATGTTACAGCCCCCTCCTCATGGCCCGTAGACATGGGCCTACGGAGATGAGATACGATCAGCAGAGCTATATCGAGTTCCTGCACAACAGTACGCATCTTTGTCATGATCTCATCGAGAGCACGTCTCTCATCAGACATGTTCTGATCTGAAACTATGATACTGATATGATCTAGTACAACATACTTACAATTCAGAGCTTTTGCAAAGTATCTGATACGATTCAAGATAGAGTCTACTGTGTTAGAACCGAAATGGTCATAAAAGAACAACCTCCCAGTACCTAAAGTATTATCAAAGTACCTTGTAAGATCATCACTGGTTATTGTAGAGAACTCTGATGGTAGGTGCAGGCATTTGTTAGCCTCAAGGCTCATAAAAGCTAGGCCACTTCTCTTTACAGATTCCTCCATGAACATCATACCTATGTTGTCAGTAGTGTTCTTGAAGATGTGGTATACTAGCTCTCTCAGAAACTGAGATTTACCTAGTCCAGATCCTGCCGTTACAGTTACAAGCTCTCCCATACGAATGCCGTATGTCAGATCTTGTAGTCCTTGATAGGGGTAGTTGATAGATGCTTCCGTAGCACCCTCAACGATGATATCCCACATCTCGTTTCCAGATACGATGCCTTCTGGAGTGTAGGTCTTAGCCGCCCACCAATCCTGTACGAACTGGTTCTTCTTATTATTAAGAAGATAATCATTAGCGTCCTTGTACTGCAAGGACATTACCTTGGCTTTAGGTGACAGCATCTCAGCTACTCTGGCTGAAGCTTTGATACCAGCATCGTCGTTATCAAAGCACACAACTATATTATCAAACGATGTCAGGAAATCATAGTTATCTGTAACGTCCTTAGCAGCAGACGCTGCACCATTACGAATGGATACAACAGGCCACTTGCTACCAAGTAGCTGGTAGGCAGACATAGCATCCACCTCACCCTCACAGATAGTAATATACTTACCACCTTCCGAGAAGGCTCGCTGTCCAAACAGCATGGCTCCTTTCATGTTACCTTCTGCAAAGAAGGTTTTGTTCTCTGTGTTCCTGACCTTGTTAGCTACATGCTCTCCTTCCTTGCTGTAGTAAGGATAGAAATGCTTGGTCCCATTAAGCATGGTTCCATATCGTCTGCATGTATCCTCTTCAATACTCCTATCGGGAATAGCCTTGATAGTGCCTGTACTTACAGCCTTTGTTGCTATCATGGGGTATTCTTCTTCCTCCTCGTATGAGTTAGGTGAAACCTTATAAGTACAACCTTCGCCATAACACTCTTTGTATCCGTTTGAATATACTCCTACATTATTTTTACTACCACATTCTGGGCAAGGCTCGTGCCTTATGAAGACAGACATCTCATCCTCTAAAACTCTCTGTTATTTCTGGTACTTTAGGTTCTTTATCCACTGTTGTAAAGTATTTGAAACCCTCCTTGTATCTAAAGACTCTCATATCAGGAAAACAATTCCACTTGTAAGTACAGTATACACAATCTCTAGCCAGCTTCATGTTCCCTGACTTACCCTCTGGCTCTGGTTCATAGCAGAAGGGTGGCATGTCAGGGCTTACCGCTATTTTCTTAATATCCTGTATACGTTTGGTAGCGTTTATCAGAGTAAGTTCATCAAGCTCATATAGAACTAGCTCTCCAGATACCTTGTTCATTGCAAGCAGGTAGCCC
>Ga0208919_1001576_pt1 | contig 12899 bp, 17 predicted proteins | sample 4_EtaG_FD_184076 | JGI IMG/M metagenome (GOLD analysis project Ga0208919, IMG submission 184076) | Marine viral communities from the Subarctic Pacific Ocean - 4_ETSP_OMZ_AT15127 metaG (SPAdes) (version 3) | ecosystem: Environmental > Aquatic > Marine > Oceanic | place: Pacific Ocean | collected...
AGTGCAGGTCTCTGCGCTGAAAATAATATCGGCCCTTTAAAGTGTGTAGCCATAATAAACCTCCTTGGTTGTATAGACCATCCGTTATGCAGTCTCTATACCGTCTGCTAGCCCAGTGTGCATAACTATTAACTGCTAGAATTTCAATATGCCATAAAAAAAGGGCGCAGTCAAAGACATACGCCCTTTAGATATTAATTATTGACGATTAGATTACGCGCCAGATGTACCAAATACACAACGTGGATCTGAGAAACCAAATGAGTATCTCTCTCTTGCTTTGTATCTGATATTACCTGTATCAAAATCACCTTCCATAACTGTCTTTAATGGTGTTCTTGTAAAGTGTTTGAAACCATTAGGAGCGTCAGTTTTGATAAAGAAAGCATCTGCATCATTTAAGTAGTGGTTCACAGTGTAACCCTGTGGAATCACTCCCATATTTCTGATTGCATTGATGTCATTATCTGCTGTTCCTACTCTTAATGTTGACTCCATTAATCTGTTAGCTGTGAACTGAAGCTGTCTTGGAATGATAAGTTTCATACCTTGAATAGCTGTTCTTAAGCCTCTCTCATCTCTGAAATCAGCGATGTCGATTAAGGATTGCTCGAGTGAAGTTTCATTCAAGTCAGCATCTGTTGCAAGTCTGTTTGTTAAGAAACCACCTGTTTGAAGTGGGTGTTGTGTATTGATAAGTGATACACCGTCACCACCAGGATTTGTTCCCCCAGCGCCTGCGGCAGCAAAAGCGTCGTTAAGAATAGCGGCAGCTTTTACTTGCTTTGTGTTTGCCATTGAACGAGCAAGTGCTCTTGTGTATCTCGCAGCGAGTCTGTCGTAAAGGTTGTCCTCTACGGCTTCCTCTGTGATTGAGAACGCAAGTGCTATTGTTTCGTGTGTATAGCGTGCTGTGAATGTTTCGTTAGCTGTGTCAAAGGATACACCTTCACCTTCTTGTTTGGTTGGGGCAGTTCCGAAACCTGCTAACATTACTTCTTCTTCAAATGCTCTGTCAGATGACTCAGCATCAAAGATCTCAGCGTGTTCATTGTCGTAGCGTGAATATTCCAAGCCGAACAGAGCGTTCAAACCTGGCTCTAACTCTTTAACGAGTTGACTTCTAGATATAGCCATAGTTTAACCTCCTATATACCTGCAGTATTAGCATTGTATAAATGCTTGTTTATTTTCACGATGATATTTGAGTTGTTTGAAGATGTGTCGCTGTTCTCAGGATCTCCTGATAGTCCAACAATCTTCACTGCTGAATCTGCACCTGTACCGATAGCTCCAGAATTAACTTCAACTTTTGATATTCCATTAATTGTAGAACCTGCGGCGTATGTCAGATTAGCTGTTGCTCCAATATCTGCGTTTGTAAATGCACCAGATACTTGAATTTCAAATAACTGGTCGGGATCATCAATCACGAAAGCTTTGATAATTCCATCAAATGCGGTTGTGTCTGCTGCGTGAAAGTTTCTGAAAGTGGGTTTTCTTGTTGTAGTATCAATAAATTCTACACCATTTAAAACACCTACCATCACATCAGCGGCACCGTTAGCCACATTGAGAGAACCACCAGCAACCATCTCGACTGGATCACCCTGAAATATAGCGGTGTTGTAGCCGTTAGCGATTAAATACTGAGTCTGACCATTTGAAGATGGTGCTGAACCCTGCATTCTTACAGCTCTAAAACCGAAAGGGGCGTCTTGATTTGCCATTGTAATACTCCTTAGTATGTATGTTATTAGTAAGTGTTACGTCTAGGTCGATTAAAAATTATTCACTTTTCTTCGAGCCACCGAACGTAACTTTAGTTTGTCGCTCGGGTTTATTAATTGGCATTGAAGGATGTTGTTCCTTTAGAAGATCGTTATCAACAGCTTCCTGCTGACGTTTGGTTTGATCGGAGTAAAATTCATCTCTCTCCGCTGCAATCTCTAATGGCACCTTTGCCAGTAATAATCCGCCCACCGCAACTATACCTTTATGTTTTCCTTCTGATTCGCTAGGAAAATCAAAGTCTGGATATTCATCTGCTCTGACAAGTTCATATCCTTGTCTGATTCGACCGACAACATTTTTGTTGTCTTCATATCCTCTTACTGATTCCCTAATCCATCTGAATTTATAACCATCAGGTGGTGTTGGTGTATCAAGCGAGCTAGGTTGCTGCCAGTGTTTAGTTCGTGCTACTTTATCCCTTGTGGATGCAGATCTCGGTGTTTTATTTACCATAATGTTACCTCCTCTGTAACTTTAGTTTTTCCGACGCATATTGCTCGTTGGAAAGACCAAGTCGTTTTGCGATAGCCGCTTCTGAACTTGACAACTTAACTACGTTGCGTCCTGTGCCTCTGTTTCGATTTGCGCCTGCAACAGTCTGGACGGGCTGTTGCGTTGCGGGTTCTTCGACTGAAGAATCTTGTTTGAACTTATGCGGGAGGTTGTCCCTCATACGTTTATCAATCTCAGTATAGTAGTAATCCGTTCTTGGATCAACCCCTTGATTGACTAAATCTTCATGGATAGCATATGCCACATTAGTCATGACCTTATCTCTACCAAACCATTCATTATCAGTAGCCCACGCTTCTGCTTTTGGGTCCTTTACAGGTTCTTGATTTTGAACCTTAGGTATTTCTACTTCTTTTTGTTGTTTTGGAGCGTTAGCCAAAGCTTCTTGTTGGCTTTTTAGTTGTTCGTATCTAGCTTGATCTGAACCTAATTTACCTATTTCAAGTTGTGCCGCAGCCATGGCATCACTATCTTGATCATCCATAGCTTTTTTTAATTTAGCTTTTGCGGCTTCCATTGAACTTTCAATACGTCCGCCTTCGGCACCTACGTACCCGGTATTTAATTTAGAAAGTTCTTCTTGAATTTTATCTCTTTCGGACTTGATAGCTTGAGCAATTTTTATTGCCTCTTCTTCTCGTCTTCTAGATTCACCTAATTGATAAGCATATTCATCAAATCTTTTTTGAACTGACTTACTATATTTTTGTTTTGTTTCTTCTTTAGGTTTCTCTTCCTCAGTTGAAACCTCTTCTTGTTTTGGTTTTTCTTCAACTTCTGGTGTGTTATCTTCAACAACTTCTGTTTCAAAAGTGCTTTCTTTTTGAGGAACCTCAATTTCAGTTTCCTCTGTTGGTGCAGCTACATCTTCGCTTTCAACCTCAACAGAGTATTCTTGTTTTTTCTTTTCTCCAGATTGAGCTTGGAGTTCTGCTACTTGTCTATCTACTTCGTTCATGTGTATACTCCTAAAATATCTTCAGGGCTTTCGACTGTCCCTAAAATTTCATCATCATTTAAAATTCTTAATTCGCCACCCTCGATTTTAATTCGAGATCCTGCGTATCTTGCGATGATTACCCAATCACCTTTTTTACACCAAGGACCATTTGAAAATTTATCCTTATCGGCATAAGCGTCGGGTCCAACTTCTAGAACTAAAGCACATACAGAAGCAATCTGTTGTTCCTCTACTGCTTTATCTGTTAATAAAACTCCACCTTTGGTTTTTCCTATGCCTTTATACGGAAGAACTACTAATCTCCAACCTGTCGGTTTGGGGACTCTACTTAGGTCAGTTTTTGTTTCTTCTGATTTCTCTGCAGGCTTAAGGCCTACTATCTTTTTTTCTTTGGGTATTATCAATCCCGTCGTCGACTTCATCGTCTACCTCCCATTTGCGATACAAATCCCTAACATCTGCATCGAGTTTGCGAAGAGAAGTGAGTTGACCAACTAGGTATTGATAATTATCCCAGTTCTCTACGTTTCCGTCTAGGATTACAGACTTTACATCGTCTTGTCTAGTCTTTATTAGACGTAAAATTGCTGAATATATATTTTGTTCCAATTATTTCTTTTTAGAAATCATACCTTTGATGCCGGGTGCCGCCCTAACCCCCAGACTGACACTGCAGGCGAGGTATAATAAATGGGTGTAATACTCCGGTAAAGTTTCCAAAATTTCAAAACCACGAGCTATGTGTGGTTGCATGAAGGGTAAGAAGCTGCAAATTGCTGGAACCATCAGGGCTAGTAAAACAAATTCGTCTTTCCAGCTGCCTTTCATTTGATCGACCGCACTGGCCTCCCACGAAATTTTTCCCGCGATCTGCTGTTCTTTTAAACTTTTCTGTGCTTTGATTTCCGTTAGCTTGAGGTCTGCCTTTGCTTTCTTCGTCTCTACGAAGCCTTTGATTGCGTCACCGACCATACTGCCTATTGGACCGACTAAAAAGTTAAGCATATTTTCCTACGATTACTAATACGACAACGACTGCAACAACGACAATTAGTTTGCCTTTTTTGTTTAGTCTGCCCCACCAATCGTTTAGTTGGTTCCATTTTGCTTTTATTTTATCCATCAGAATACTCCTTTGAATGATGTGCCACGAATAGCAGCACCTGTGCCTCTCATACCTTGAGAGTTAGGTCCCTTTTTAGGGGGAACTGTTCGTGTGAGTCTTTTACCATTAACTGCCCCACCGTTTTTCATTTTTTTAACCATACCACCAGATGCACCTTTTGCAGGTGTTTCACCTTTTTTATTTTGCTCTGCCATCTGGTTTAAAACTTTTTTAAATTTATCAAATTGTGATTGAGTTTTTATATCTTTGTAAGAGTCTACTCCTACAGCCTCTTCAGCTTCATCAATAATTTTTTGTGATATTGATAGTCCTCCACCGAAAGTTAATTTCTTGTCAATGAAAAGACCAATCTTTTCTTTCAAGCCAGTTTTTTCTTCAGCCACTAGAATACTCCTTTGAAACCTTTTCCTGTAATGGCTGCGCCTGCCCCACGAACCATGCCGCCGTTTGCTTTTTTCATTGGCTTCTTCATAGCCTTTGCCATCTTATTTTCTTTTTCCGTAGCCGGGCGTATTCCTATCTCTAAAACCATACCACCATTTTTTTTCTTAATGACACCTCTGCCCATTAAAATATCTTTTTGTGTGACTTTACCATCACCACTTAGATCTGGAAATTTCTTTGGTGCTCCTCCGTCTTTTAGACCTTGAGCTTTTAGTTTGGCAGTTGCTTCAGCTAAACCACCTTTTTTCATAAAACCCATTTTATTTCTAACTCCTTTTGGAAGCTTTGCTAGTCCTGGATTTTTCTTTTTATCAACTGGTTTTAACATTAGTTTAGTGTCCTATTTTTGTGAGGAATCTCCTCGTATTTAAAATTTCCCAACAACTGTAGCAGATCTTGAGTTTCTTTCAATCCTAATTCTTTATACATGGCCCACTGCCCTGCAGCTAATAATGCACTAGCTATGGCTAGAGGATCAACATCTTGTGATTTGTAAATAGTGTGAATGGCTTTGAATTCGTTAGTTAAAGCAGTAACAACTTCTCTATCAATATTTTCCCAAGGATTTTTATCTTCCTTTTTTTGTTTTTGTTTTTTTGCCATTTTTTTGTTTGCCTGCATTTTGTAGTGCAATCGCTATTGCTTGCTTTTGAGGTTTACCCTCTTTTCTTAGTTTAGATATATTAGCACTTATTGTGCGATTACTACTACCTTTTTTTAGAGGCATTTATTCTTTCCATTTGAACGGCAGTTCTTTGGTTTTGTATTCTTTGTTGTTGTGCGAGTTTAGCAGAGTCAATATTCTTTTTATAACTTAGTTTATCCTCTTCTAGTGTTCTTCTGGAGAAATCATCAGCGGCGTCTAAATTAATTTTTTGTTGCTCTTGATCTAGTTCTTGTTGTTTGATTGCAACTAAAGGATCTTGAGTTTGACCAAAAGGTATTGCTTCTTGTTCTTCTGCAACCATCTCGTTCATCATAGCTGCAACTTTAATTGCAACTTGTTTTTCGATCTGTGCTTGGAACTGAGCTTGTAGTTCTGGTGGAACTTGTCCTCCAAACTTAGCAGCTTGTTCGTTCAATGCAGGGCCACTTTCCATCATGACTTCGTTTCTTGCCATCGCTGAAGTGTGTTCAACAACGTGTGCTTGAAGTATAGTTGCGACCTGAGGATTATTTCTAACAAGATAAGAACTCATAAAAGATCTGTGCGCTTCTATGTGAGCGACATGATCTTGATCTGGGAATACTGTGAGTTGTCCCATCATTAAGGATTGTGAGTTTTCAACACCGGGATCCATAGGCATAGGACCTGAGGGTGGAGGTAATAAAGTTTCAATGTCTTGAACACCGAGTGCCATATACATTCTTCTGTATGCTTCGTAAAGATTGTGAACATCTGGTGCGGCTTGTGCTAATTGTAATTGTGTTTGTGCCAACATAATTCGTTGACTCATAGAAAATATATTTGGATCGGAGACAGGTAAGACATCAACTCTATCGTCGAAGTCTTGTTGCTTAATCATTCTGTTGCCACCTGAAACGTCGTATGGATATTCTGGTGGTAGTGTCGTTGCGAATAATTTAGCTAGTAATTGAAATTCTTCTTTTTGTGCGTAGTGACATCTTTTGTGAATTGCCGACATTACCTTGGAGCCCTGCTCGAGTAACGCCATAGTGGTACCGACAGGATTTGCTTGGGACCCATCGCCCACTTTCATATCTGCAATAGCAGCAAACCTTCGACCAGCGTCCACGACAAAACCTAAAAGTTGAAATAAAGTTCCGTCAGGCCCTTTGTAGGGCAGGGGCATTAAAGCATTTCTTAGGTCTCCTCCCGGTGCATCAACATCTCTAAACTCTCCCGGCATTAGAGGTTCTTCATCGTCTCTGACTCTGAGACCTCTTGATTTGAAACCAGCAGGTAAGTTGGATAATGTACCTGCATCTAACAATGCTCGCAGTGCAGCTGTTGCGGTTCTTGTCAAACCACCGAGCATGTGTACTAAACCAAAACCATAAAATCCGAGACCAGGTAAAAACTTGTAATGAACAAAATATTTTTGTCTCATAAACATCGGATCGTTCTCTAAGTAGTTTCGATAGATTGATAAAACTTTTCCTGTGCCCTGTTCCAGTGTTACCACATAAGGTAATTTTAGCCCTGTGGGCTCTCCGTCTTGTCCAATATTCTCATAGCCTTCTAAATCTAAATCAACGTGCATTTCTAATAATTCATATTGACCAGAATACTCTGACTTGTTTACGCCTTCTAACTCATCATACTTTTCTTGGATATCAGAATAAGAAGAATATAATTCATCGTTGTCATCAATATCTATGTCTCTGTAAAAACCAGAGAGCATTTGTCTTTTCAAATCGTTAGGAGAAGTTTTTATAACGTGAGTAATTCTTTCTGCATCTTCTAATTCTGATGCACCATAGTTTACAACTAAGTCTTCACTCGGAATAAATTTTGCACAGGGCCTTGCCATGTTGCCATCGTAATAAACTTTTTTAAATGCGCTTCCTGCTAGAGGTAAGTGAAATAATAATTGGTCCATCTCAGGATCGTACTCTTTCATTTTATACATCAACTCATAGTTCATGTATTCTTTTACTCGCTCTGCTTGTTCTTCTACCTCAGGAGTTGCTTTGCCCATGATAGAAGTCTTGACGGGACCGCCCGCAGGCAAAAGCTCTTTGTAAGCTCCTGCTTGAAACTGCGTGACTGCCTCTGCGAGTAGTGGATGAGAAACTGATGCCGCGCCTCTGAAAGGGTTGGAGACGGGTGTGTATTTGAAACCTAATAAATCTAATCCTTTGATGTAACTTTGTTCCCAATCTTTTCTTGATGTGTGATCAACAGAAAATTGTGATCGAAGTTCGTTTGATAATTTTGCTAATGATTCTTCTTCTATGGCTTCTGCTAAGTTACTAGCGAATCCTGCTCCAGTGTCCGTGGGCGTTGGACCAATGCTGACGGCCTCTTCCCCTTCGACCTCCACTTCCATGGGAGTATCTTCGGTTACTGCCTCTTCTACAATTTCCTCTTCGACACCTGTTGGTGCCTCGTTCAAAGTTTTATCGATTTCTGCCATTTAATGTTTATACCTTATGATCCATAAAAAGCAATCTTACGCTTCGGCATCCAGTTCTCTACAGGTTCATCATCTTCGTGTTGTAATGCACCGAACTGTCGATAACGCATCAATGCTTGTGTCATACTATCAACATAGTCGTCGTTTCTACCATAAGGGAAAGCTGCGCATTCTTCAATCAATTCTTCTGCCCACTTATACGGAGGATACCAGATCATTCCACTTTCAAAAAGGGGAGAGACAGAGTTGACTCTTACCATTTTGTCGTTTCCTCTACTTGGTGTGAAGTTAATCACTGGGATTCCCATGGCTTGAAGCTCGTGAGTAAGGGGGAGACCTGACGCTTTCGCCTCAACGATGATTTGTTCTGGCTTCCAGTAGTCGTTTTTCTCTAAAGCAATCCTTTTTAGCTCGGGAAAGTCCCATCTTCCTCGATCTGCCTCCATTAAAAGAATATTTTGCTTACCTGTCACCTCATTATAGAAAATTCCCCACGTTGTGATCGCTGAATAGTCCGATGTGGTCTTCGATGAGAACGCTGTATCGTAACTTTGAATGATATATTGCAGGGGAGGCTGTTCTCCCTTCCATTCTTGCCACCATTCTCGCTTAATTATGGAAGTTTCTTCGGAAGTTGGCTGTTGTTGCCACTGTGCGTTCCATTTTCCCATGGGTAAAGACGCTTTGACGGCCTCGAGTTGGTCTTTTTTCCAATATTCTGGCCATTGTGGTTGTCCGTCGTCCATGATCGCTGGAAAATCTACTATTTCCCACTTGTCTGCCATGGGATCTTTCATCTGAGCCTCCATTAATCTCTCTGTTAAGTCATCTTCTGACCATCTGGTCATGACTACAACGATACTTCCGCCTGGTTGTAGACGTTGTCGAGGTCCTGAGGTGTACCATTCCCATGCGTTCTCCATAGAAGTTTTCGATAAAGCGTCTTGTTCGGAGTGGGGGTCGTCGATAATGAGTAAATCTGCACCACGCCCGGTTATCGAACCACCGACACCTGCCGCAAAGTATTCGCCACCGTGATTTGTCTCCCATCTTCCTGCCGCTTGAGAGTCGGCTCGTAGTTCTGTGTCAGGGAACACGGACTTGTAATCTTGTTCGTTCATCAAGTTTCTGACTTTTCTACCAAAACGATATGCTAGTTCTGCTGTATGGGTGGTTTGGATAATTTTCAATTTAGGGTTATGCCCCATCATCCAAGCTGGGAACAGATAACTAGCAAATTCTGACTTAGTGTGTCTTGGTGGCATGTTCACTATCAATCTAGAAATTTTTTTATTCTTGATGGCTTCTAATTTTTTAGAAATTATTTTATGGTGCCTACCCTCTATGAAGTCGGGCCATATACTTTTTACAAAATTCGTAAAGGAGTCCCTAGAACTTCTAGCTGCCTCAAGTTGCACTTTCTTAAGCTCTAACTTTTTCAAGAATAGCAAACGCTCCTCTTGAGACATCTGGCTCAAATCTGAATGAAAATCGTTCATCTTTTGTATGTATATTTATATACTAGCATACGTACTATGTACTACTGAATTTAGGGTGTACCCCCTACATTGTCAATTAGATAGTATTACTTCGTAATTCCTTAGTATCTCTTTAACCAAAAATATTCATTCTTCATATTTTTGGTTAGGCGATTTTGAAAAAATTCTCAAGCACAAGCGATTTTTTGGGGGGTGGTGCTCCTGCCCCAAATGAGCAGGAGCAGGAACGCAGGATTAACTAAGCGATATATTTTTTATAGTCGTTAATGATTTCTATTAATGGATAGTAATCACCATTTGAAGCGCAACACTCAATGAAATCAAAGATGTCACTTTCATTCCATTTTAATAACTCTTCATTCGTAGGAACAAAATCATAATAATTTTCATTATCATAATTATAATTCTGATCTAATGAATTATAAAAGTTATCGTCATAATTTCTGTATGAAATTTTTGGTGTATCAAATGAAAACTTTTTTACATTCCAATAATCATTTGAAAACCAATTGGCGCCTTTGTAGTTTCCTAACTTCTCATTAATAATAATAAATTTTCTTGTCATACTATCTAACAATAAAAATTTATCTGATTGAATATGATCCTGCAATTCATCTTGAAAATCTTTTTTCAAAATTAAATTAGGATTATGTTTCAATAATGGTTTTAAATAATGTTCGTTGTAATGCCAAGTATCAGAACAATTTTTATGAATTAATGGAATAGGTAATCGTGCTCCATTATGCATTAAACCAATTGTTCTTTTATCATCTTGATAACTAATGAAGGGATGACAATTTTTAAAATTAGTTTTGCCTTCCGTCGTAAATCTAAAATGAATTGCCATTTGGTTATTGGCTTTTGATTTATGTAAATTAAAAAAGTTTTTTAACTCAGTAAAATTTTTTGGTAAAAATTTATCTGAAATAAAATTTTCTTTTTTATCTAAATACATAACACCGAAACCATTTTGGTTTCTATCGTATGCAGTTTCTAAATCTTTATAATCTAAAGATTTAAGATCATTTGCTAATATAATTAAACACATTCTATTCACCTTCACTTTCTATTAGTTCTTGATTAGCATTTACAAAATCAGTCACTACTGTTTTATAATTAGTATAAACATCCTGCCATTCAGTTATTGTTTCTAAATGATCAAAATGATTTCTTTTAGATAGAAAAAATAAAAGATTAGAAAAATCTTTTGATAAGTTTTTTAATAACCAATCAAAATATTCTACCCAAGTTATTCTATCGTATTCTACAGGATCAGTTTCTTTAATCCATTCTTGAACAGTATGATTAAATTCTAAATATCTAAAAAAAGATATTTTTTTTAAGTTCGCTCTGAAAATTCGAACTTCAATTGTATCTTTATTATTAAAGTTAATAACACGATATTTATATTCCCTGCCGTTCTCATCTGTTCCCCTAGTAAAGATTGGATCATCAAAAGTTACTGAAGGAATAAATCTACAATAAGAAGTTTCGTTTCTCCCTGCAATATCAACAATCAAATTTTTATTTTTTGGATTGTTATAAAAACAGTTCAAAGCCCTCAAATTATTTTCAGAGAAATAACTTCTATTTGTATGAATATGAATTCCACAATCTGATCCGTCATATGCCTTGCAATATTGAGTAGGCTTCAATTCAAAAAAATCATTCCAAAAATGATTTTTATGATATTCAAAACTGCAATTTGTAGTAGACATCTCAAAACCTTTTTGGGAGTCTAATGATCCGTCCCTCTTACAAATAACATTTGTTTGTTCTTTGTTAAAACAATCTCTGAACATATCAACAACTTCATTTCTTGAGTGATGTTGATAAGCCTGCATTTCATATTCAACACCCTCAAATTTTGTTGAAGTTTCTTTACCAAGATAATGTAAAGGATTTCTTGTATTGTACTCGTCAAGATTTGAACTCTCTTCGCGATCACAATCACAACCTCTTTCGTGGTGATAACTTTGATCGCAATCATCACAGTAACTCGCAACATCATCGTAACAATGATCACAGTAAATTCGATCACTATCATCACATGATCTTGAATTTTCACCATGATCGATCTCTTCGCATCTTTCACAAGTAAAATAATGTTCCTCATATGCTTCTTGACAAATCATTTCACCATTGACTATTGCGATAGGATTTTCCTCAAGTTCAATTTCATTATGATAATCACAATGAAAAATTCTGTAATCTTGAAAATCTAAAAATGGTGAAGTGATTATAAATCTATTTATAATTCCAAATAGACGCTTTTTATAACTAGTCGTATTTCTACGTTCTAGTCTTTGATTTACATATTCAATAATATCATCTGATAGTAGTTCATTATCGATATGTAATTTTTCTTTTAATGCTCTAATATTCATAATTGTTTTTTCCTTTCTGAATATTCTGTCCTTGATTATATATAAAATATCCTATATTTATATAACTAATTTAATAAATATTTGAGGTAAAAAAAATGAAAATTAAAGAAATAGAAGTTCAAAATTATTTAGATAGAGAGACAGATATGGATTATGAAGGGGCAATAAATGTTTTAACTAATTGTTTAAATGATAGTAGATTTTTAGAAGAATTTAAAAAAGAAGTATTAGAATACGCAGATCAAAAATGGAAAGAAAGATACCCTGAATAAAGTAATAAAATATTACCAGTCACACGCCTGACGCAGCTTTTAAAAGTAATAAATTATTACGTCTTCAGCTTCTGGCAACAGCTATAAAAGTAATAAAATATTACTAAAATCCAGGTTCATGCCCCGGTCGCCAGAAAATTTTTTTTTATTTTTTAAACACAATCGCAGGCGCAAGCACACAGTCGCAAGCACAAGCAGAGATACAGTCGCAAGCACAAGCAAAAGCTCAAGCACAACTGACCACGGGACAAACGCACTTCCCGGGGACAGCTGCCGGGATCTGGGCTAAATAGTAATAATTTATGACGAATCAAAGCTGCCTGACCAGCTTACCTGGTAATAATTTATGACCATTTTTTTATTGACCTGATGCAGCTGCCGTGTTATATAATATCCCATATCGAAAGGATAAAAGATGATCACAAAAAAACATCTAAACGAGTTGGCGCATATCGTGTTCTACCTCTCAAAGCAGGGAGAACAGGACGGAGCTAATGCAGTTGAGGGCTTCGCTCGAAGACACGCCCCCAACTTTGACCAGTCCAGGTGGGACGGTTTTATGCACAAACTGGAGAAGAGAGAAGACTGGATCGGACAGATTAACGGGAGCTAAGTTCCCGGCAAAGTAATAATTTATTACGGATCGGGGCCCAGCTGCCCCGGTCTGAGCTCCATAAAAAAAAATAAAAAAAATTAATTAAGGAACATGCACAAGCACACGCCTGATCTCAGGCTCAAGCACATGCGTCCATGGTTGATGGACCACGAACAAGGGTTCAACCTCTCGGTAGTCAGTCACAAG